>Ga0066376_10003174_pt1 | contig 14914 bp, 8 predicted proteins | sample Knorr_S15_td_Bot_FD_77009 | JGI IMG/M metagenome (GOLD analysis project Ga0066376, IMG submission 77009) | Marine microbial communities from Southern Atlantic Ocean transect - Knorr_S15_td_Bottom_ad_5009_LV_A | ecosystem: Environmental > Aquatic > Marine > Oceanic | place: Southern Atlantic... | reverse complement strand
TTTGTTATCGAAATCGACTGTGGCTTTAGATACACCCGGTACCTTAGCTAGCGCGTCATTGACAGCGCCAACGCAAGCCGTAGCTCACGTCATGCCTTCAATACCAAAGGCTACTTGGTTCAAATCAAGTTCCGGTTGAATAGTTAAATTGGTATTATCGTCGGGTGCCGGGTCTCCGCTGGATTGCGCCGCTTCGTCGGTTCCGCAGCCCGAGAATGCAACTGTGACTAACAGTATTGCTGCCAAGCTAAATATGCGTTTCATAGCATGATGCTCCTAAGTGGTAGATGTAGTTTGTGTAAGAAGGACGCTTCTCACTATCTATATGATAGGGGTTGTATTCAATGTTTGTCTAGGGAAACTTGCGGTAAAGTTACCATTAGAGGCGGATTTAGAATAAATGATATCGCAAATTTTGATTACGTGCAGATCGCAGTAATTACATTGCCATGGACATCCGTCAGACTTTCTTCTCTGCCTTGATGAAAATAGGTGAGTCGTTCATGATCGAGACCCATCAGGTGCAAAATAGTAGCATGGATATCATGTACGTGGGCGCGGTCGGTGACTGCTTCGAAGCCAAAATCGTCGGTTTCGCCGTAGCTAATACCACCTTTCACCCCCCCACCGGCCATCCACATCGTAAATCCGTAGGGGTTGTGATTCCTACCGGGAGCATTTTTCCCCTCGCTAAAGGGCATTCGACCGAATTCGCCACCCCACACGATAAGCGTTGAATCGAGAAGTCCGCGCTGCTCCAAGTCGGTTAGCAATGCGTCGATAGGTTGGTCTATTTCAGCTGCGTGTTGGCCGTGGTTTTTTTCGATACTGACATGAGCATCCCACGTATCGGCGAGGTGCCCACCGCCAGAATAGAGTTGGATAAATCGCACTCCGCGTTGTACCAAGCGACGAGCGACTAAGCAATTCCGTCCGAATTCGTCAGTCGGATGTTTGTCAACTCCGTAAGCGTCCAACGTGCTTTGTGATTCACGACTAAGGTCAACAGCTTCTGGGGCCTCTGATTGCATACGAAAGGCCAATTCGTAGGATTGGATGCGTGAGGCGAGATCAGCGCCGCCAGGTCGTTGCTGTAAGTGTTTGTCATTTAGTTTAGCGAGCAGGTCGAGTTGATTACGTTGAGCCTTTTGGTCAATATGTGCGGGTCCTTGGAGGTCTAGAATTGGGTTACCCACGGGACGGAACAATGTGCCTTGGAACGTGGATGGCATAAACCCGCTTGAATAATTCGGTTGCCCAGAAATAGGGCCTCCTCGTTTATCCATCATTACAACATATCCGGGCAGGCTCGTGTTTTCAGTGCCCAAACCGTATACGGACCAACTGCCAAGTGATGGGCGCCCGATAAATGTACTGCCAGTGTTCATGGCAACCAACGCAGATCCATGGGCGTGACTGTCAGCATGGCACGACTTGATAATGGCTAGCTTATCTGCATGCTTACGGATGCCTGGAAAATAGTCTGAAATAAGTTGTCCACTTTCGCCGCCGCGGCGAAAGGGACGAAAATTTGGCGTGAGGAACCCGACTTTGCGCCCGCCAGAGTTGATGTATGTTTTGTCGCTGGGAAGTGGCTGGCCGGCATATTTGTTCAACGCTGGTTTGTAGTCGAACGTATCAACTTGGCTAGGCGCACCGTTCATCATCAAAAAGATACAGCTTTGTACCTTCGAAGGGAGGTGTGGTTTGCGAGCCGATAGTGGATTTGTTATATCTGCTGCTGCCGCGTGTTTGTCAAAAAACTTGTCGGAGTCTAGCAGCGAGGCCAATGCTAAGCCGGCAAATCCACCACCCATTTGCCAGACAAACTCTCTGCGAGTCTGACCGCAGGGAAATAGTTGTTTTTGATGATTCATTTTAGTGCTGCCTAATCGATAAAAATAAATTCATTGGTGTTGAGAATAACGTGGCATAATGAAGCCAGTGCCAGGTGATCAGGTGTTTTGCGAGTCGGCGTGACGGACAATTGATATTTGACTCCCAGGTACGACCAAACTGCGTCGCGCTCCTCCTTGCTAAGCGGATGGTCAAATACTAGTAATTCCGCAATATTACCCTGCCAAAACTCGCTGCCATAGTTACCCTGGGTACCGAGTACATAGGGGGCTGCTAGAACTCGGGGCGTGAGCGCCGCCTGAGTAGCTAGGAGTGTCGAGTTTTGAAATGTTGATGCCTGACCGGTCGTGTTAATGGCGGTAAGAATAAACGGACGGCTGGGTTCCGTGAGGATGCCTGCCGGACTAAACGCGTCACTTAGGCGAACCTTGTTAGTCCCGGTGGTGCCCAGAAATATGGAGTTAGTGGACCTGCCGCGGCGATGCCAGTTTGAGATGATCTCACGTGCCGCTGACCCGGTCGAACTCTGTGAAACAACAGCGATGATACTGAATTGAGGCTTCCAAATTGCCTGACCGGCAAGATTGAGAAAGTCGTCTTTCCCGTCAAACTTAATGGCAGCATTTTTATGGATCCCTTGCGATTGGAACAAGGGGCGATTCGCAAGGGTTGCTTGTGAGGCGTCGTGCTTGTGCAAGTGGTCGGTTGTACTTGGGGCTTGGTCGCGCCAAAACATGACTCGACCTTGGTCGTCAAGTTGCACTCCTTTGTCGGCTCGCAACCATAGTCCTAGGTTGGCACGCGGAATTTGTCCCAGTAACTCTTTGATGCTGTGGGAACTTTCGTCTTCCTTATCGGCGTTTTGCTGACCCGCAAAATGCAGTGATTGGTTCAAGATATGCGATTCCGCCACTGCCAATTCGGATTTGGTGGGGTTGCGAGAAAAAGCGAGATTCCACAATCGCGTGATTTGAGCGTGAATATCTGCAGGATGTTCGGTAGTTAGTCGCTCTGCCAAGGCTTCACTTTGGCTATGCACGAAGTGATTATTTAGTAGAGCCAGTGCCTGTGTGGCGACGATCGTGCTCTCGCGACGTGCGCAGGGAAGCGTGGTGTCAGCAAAGTCAAACGTTGTCATGAGCGGCAAGAGTTGGGCTCGCTTGGATATCATATAGATACTGCGTCTATTACGTTCTGGCTGGAGGGAAGTTGGCCAGGCGGACGCTTTACGTGAAAGGCCTTCGAGTGCATCGGCCGCCATCTTGGGGTAGAACGCAGGGCCGCCGAGTTTGGTGTCTAGACGTCCGCTGATGTTCAGTATTGTGTCACGCAGAGCCTCGGCGTCTAACCGTTTTCGATTCGCCCGCCACCAGTAGTGATTGAGGAAATCACGTTGAGCATATTTTGATTGTTGCGGGTGTTGAGATGCCTGCTGATATGTCGCCGACATTAGGATCAGTTTGTGAATTCGTTTCATCTTCCACTGTCCCGATACAAGTTCACTCGCTAGGTAGTCGAGTAGCTGCGGGTGGGTTGGCGGCGAGCCTTTGAAACCAAAGTTATTGGGCGTGCGGACAATTCCTTCACCGAGGTAGTGCTGCCAAATGCGGTTTACCATGACCCGAGCGGTTAGAGGATTTTGAGAGTCCGTGATCCAGTTGGCAAACTGCAATCGACGCTGAGTAGTGTTTGCAGCGGACTGCGACGGAATGAACGGTTTGTCTAATACACGGACCGCGGATAGGGGACCAGGCTGTATAACGTCTGCAGGGCGGTGGCGTTCGCCTTTTATTAATAAACGCAGTTCCGCAGGACTGTTGTTGCGGTCAGTCCAACCGAAGACATCGTAGCCGAGTTGTTCCGTTGAAGGACCGCCAAGATTTGCCTGACCGATGTAACCGGGCCAGAAAATCGCGGCGGCGCGATAGTAGTCCGTTTGTGGAATCGGGTCGAATTTGTGATTGTGGCAGCGAGCGCATTTAACGGTGAGTCCGAGGAAGGCTGACGTGGTCGTATGTACCATGTCTTCCAGACGCGTGTAGACATAGTCGGCGGGGTCATTGGGTTCGTCGTTCCACGTTCCCGCACGGATCATGCCGGTGGCAATAACCGACTGTTCGTCTCGATATGCTACTTCGTCACCAGCAAGCTGGTCTCGGACAAAACGGTCGTACGGCATGTCTGCGTTGAGAGCATCAATTACCCAGTCGCGATATTTCCAAATGTTGGGTTTTAATTGGTCGCGTTCGTATCCGCAGGTGTCGGCAAAACGAACGAGGTCGAGCCAGTAGCGCGACCAGCGTTGACCAAAATGATGCGTTGCTAGGAGTTTATCAATTTCCGTCTCGTAGGCGGTGGGGTCATTGTTGGCAAGAAACGCTGTTATCGCTGCTGGGGGCGGCGGTAAACCAGTGACGTCGTAATACAATCGACGCAACAGGGTTCGTTTGTCTGCCGGTGGAGCGGCGGTCAGATTGTTCGTAGCAAGTCGCGCCGCAATAAAAGCGTCGATGGGCGTAGCCTTATCAACAGACGTGTTGGTAGGCGATGGTATTTGGGGATTCATGACGGGCCGCAGTGACCACCAGTCACGCCCAGCGTGTGAATCGGTAGTTGCTTCGTAAAAATCAAGGTGCCGCGCTGCGGGCCAGTCGGCACCCGTGGAGATCCACTTGGTCAGCAGGGCAAGTTCGGCCGCGGGTAGTGGCTGCGGCACACCTTTTATCGCGGGTGGCATCTCACCATCGGTGATGCGCTGCAGGAGAAAGTTCTCCTCAACTGGCGACTGAATGGAGGATTCACTGTCGCCGCCTGCAATCGCGGACTTGAGTGAAGTTAAGTCCAAGCCGCCTTGGGGGTCGATAGAGTTATGGCATTCGAGACAGCGGCGAACGATCAACGGCGCTATTTCCTTCTCAAAATCAATTGCCTGCAGAGGAACGGACAGTGCAAGTAAGAGCGACGCAATGGTAGTGGCGCGACGTGTCATATAAATAATTCTATTTCAACCCAATTACCTTGCCGTCTAACTTCCAATCGGCAGCAATGTCGACGCCAAGATGGTGTAATGCGGTTGTCGGTATATCGACAACATAGACTTGCTCCTTGATGGGGCCCCGCACAACATTGTTGCCACTAACAATGAACGGTGTTGTAAGGATCTCCGGAACGTTGTGTCCGCTCGAGTGCCCAGTGCCTTTGCCGCCGTGATCCGCAGATAAAAGAATGAGCCAGTCTTCGTGCTTGTAGTTGGCGCGGGATTCTATCGCAGTAATTAATTTTCCGATGTGACCATCTACGGCTTCGATGGCTGAAATATATGTTGGGACGCTAGGGTGAAAACCCTTGCCGTGCCCAGCGGAATCACAGTTCCCGAAATAGGCAACGATCACTCTGTAGTCCTTGTCGGCAATGAGTTGCGACGCATCTGCTGCGATGGCTTTATCCTTGGCGCCCAAGTCGCTTGGTTGGTGTGCTTTGTAACCGTTATGAAAATCCGCGTGGGAAACGACATGATCATCAATGGGTGCCCAATCTACAAAATGTGCCGTCTTGTAACTGGGAAATTGGGACTTGATCCGTGCAAAAAAATGAGGATAGTCGTCAAACTGCTTCCCTTTGAAAGAATTATCATGTACACCGTGTTTATCGGCCCAGACACCAGTTAGAAAGCTCGACCACCCTGGACCGCTGATGGTATCGTTTTTTCTGTAACGAGTACCAAGGATCTGACAGGTATAGGAGGTTGCACCGTTTTGCGATAATTTATCAAAATTTGGGGTGGCGGCCTTTCGTAATGCATCCGGTCGCAGCCCGTCTACACCGATAACGAGCACATATTTAGCTGGCGGTTCGGAGGCGTAGGTGAGTGTTTGGGGCAGTGCCAAGGGTAAGAGTGCAAGCAGAAGATAACGCATGGAGGTGGGATCCTTTATTCGTATTTGTGTGGGTGTATTTTAACACAAAATGAAAGAGTAATTCGCACGAATTAACACGAACCTGATCCGACAATATTCGATCGTTATAATCCACCTAATTTCGCTCGCCGCTATTTGTCAAAGAGCAAATCCAGCGTGCTTTCGAGTTCAGCGGCATAAGCAGGTTCCCAGAGGCCCTCACCTTCTGCTTCTGAGTCGGAATCGGTGATAGTAATCGTCAGGCTGCCATATTCGATTAGCTCGGCAATGACCGTGGTGTTGCTGCCGTACACATGCACGTCGTGGAGGGGAGAAATATCGGCTCGCCCACTACCAACCAAACTGCTGCCAGTGGCAGTGGCTAGGAATTGGGCAGTTGACACGAGTTGTCGTCCGCTGCCAGTGGGTTGTAGCCCTGCAAAGGAACCCCATTCGTCGATGATTCCAAGTTCAGTTGTGGACCCTGATTGACCGTTGACGAAAGGCGATACAAACGAAGGTCCACTGACGAGCCGCATCAAACTTGCATCATATACCATATCGATGTAAGCAGAATAGACACCGTTAGGAACCGGACTGAGATCCTCTGTGTACATACCGACTAGGAAAAATGAACCCGTTTCCACAGACGAAATGGGCGATCCATTGAGATCCGTAAAATCAAAGCTAAAGGCGACTTGGTGTTCGTTGAAGTTTAGATAGTTAATGATTTGCAGAGCGTCACTTGGTGTAATCCATCCGTCCCGATCTACATCGTAGAATGGAGGTACTATCTCGCTGCGAGGGGTCGGCAATTCATAACTACCGTTGCGATTGATTTCCTGAATAATTATCAACACATCGATTGGGGATACTGCGTTATCGCCGTTAACATCCAACGGGAGATTGTAGTTGTGCCAAGGGAAAGCCGGCGTGACGGAAACATCAAATACTTCGGAAACGGAAGCATTATCGACGGTGGTCGACAGATCATTATCCAATCCGCCATCGGTAACCGTCAATGTAAACGTAGCGGTCCCGCTCGCTCCGGTCGTTGGCGTGAGATGAATGGTGCCGGTCGAGTCGGCCGAGAGGTAATCGAGTGTGACGGTCGAGAATAAATTGGCGTTATCGTTCTCGATAGTCACCGCCAACGGTTGCGTTTCCCCAAGTCCCGCAGTGATGCCGGTCAAATCTATCGTAAAGATGGCTGAATCTTCCGTAACGGTTACGTCGTCGACCGGATCAATGGTCGGCGGATCATTAACCGCAATGACGTCGATGTCAAAAGACTCGGTTGTAACTGCGTTATCGTCGCCGGTGGCTAGGTTGCCATCAAGTCCGCCGTCAGTCACTTGGACGGTGATCGTCGCTGTGCCACTTAGATTCGCCATTGGCGTGAATTGGAGAGTGCCCGTTGAACCTGGCGATGCATAACTTAGAATCGGTTGACCAATGAGGTCAGTGTTATTGCTCGATACGGTAACTGCTAGCGGTTGTGACTCGCCTCCGCCGGCAGATATTCCCGAGAGGGCAACCGTTTGCACGGTTGCGTCTTCGTTAATAGTCAGGTTACCTAATGCGTCGATAGTCGGGTCGTCATTAACCGCGGTGACGGTTATCTGAAAAACCGTAGTTTTACTAGCATTGTCATTGGTTGTGCCGAGGTTGCCATCAAGTCCGCCGTCAGTCACTTGGACGGTGATCGTTGCGTTACCGGATTGATTGGCGAGGGGGGTAAAAGTTAGGATGCCAGTGGTTTGATCCGATATGTAGGTGACGAGTGGGTCCGCAATCAACGTTACGTTGTTGCTGCTGGTTGTGATTTGTAGCGGTTGCGTTTCGTTGGGCCCAGCAGAAATTCCAGTCAGGGATATTTGTTGTGTAACGCCATCTTCAACGGTTATGATGTCCGAAATCGAATCGATTGTAGGCGCGGCATTGGTGTCGCTGATGGTCACCACAAACGAAGTTGACGTCATGCCATTATCGACCGACGTGGCGATGTCACCGTCAAGTCCTGCATCGATCACATTCAGAGTGATGGTTGTTTGACCGCCAGTGTTGGTAACCGGTTGAAATGTAATGGTGCCAGTGGCATTGTCCGAGGTGTAGTTCACTACAGGGTTGGCCATTAAGTCAGAGTTGCTACTCGTGGCGGTGATGAGCAGTTCTTGCGTTTCCCCGCCTCCGGCAGAAATTCCCGCAAGCTGAACGAGTTGTTGCGTGGCGTTTTCCACGAGTTCAAGGTCAGCGATTGCGTTGATCGTAGGATTGTCGTTTACGGGGTTCATAATTACATCAAATACAGTTGCCGAGGAGCCGTTATCGCCGGTAGTGGCGAGGTTTCCATCGAGCCCACCATCGATGACGGTTACCGTGATCGTTGCTGTACCAAACTGATCCGTCAGAGGTGTGAAGCTGAGTGATCCGGTATCGTTAGTTGAAGTATAGGTGACGTCCGGGTTAGGAATCAGCGAAGGGTTATTGCTCGTTGCCGAGACTGCCAGTGGTTGTGATTCTGATGCGCCAGCAGTGATGCCGGCAAGGTTGATCACCTGCGTGGGTGCGTCTTCGAGCAAAGCGAGGTCAGCAAGTGCGTCGATGGTGGGAGGGTCATTGATTGCGTTGACGGTGACGTTGAAGGTGATCGCTGTCGTAGCATTGTCGCCGCCTGTCGCGATGTCACCGTCGAGGCCTGCATCGGTGACCGAGACGGTAATAGTTGTGCTGCCGGATTGAGTGGCGATCGGCAAAAAACTGATGGTGCCCGTGGCATTGTCCGAGGTGTAGTTCACGACTGGGTTGGCCATTAAGACAGAGTTGCTGCTCGTAGCGGTGATAAGCAGTTCTTGCGTCTCTCCGCCCCCAGCGGATATTCCTCCGAGCTGAATGACTTGTTGCGTGGCGTTTTCCATGAGTTCAAGGTCAGCGAGTGTATTGATAGTAGGATTGTCGTTGACGGGACTCATAACTACATCAAAAGCAGTTACGAAGGTGCCGTTATCGCCGGTAGTGGCGAGATTTCCATCGAGCCCACCGTCGGTGACGGTTACCGTGATCGTTGCTGTACCAAACTGATCCGTCAAAGGTGTGAAACTGATTGAGCCGGTATCGTTAGCTGAAGTATAAGTGACGTCAGGGTTAGGGATTAACGATGGGTTATTACTCGTTGCCGAGACTTCCAGTGGTTGTGATTCTGATGCGCCAGCAGTGATGCCGGTCAGGTTTACAAGCTGTATTGATGCGTCTTCGAGTAAACCGAGGTCAGCAAGGGGGTCGATGGTGGGTGGGTTATTGACTTGGTTGACGGTGACGTTGAAGGTGATGACTGTGGTTGCATTGTCGCCGCCTGTCGCGATGTCACCGTCCAGTCCTGCATCGATTACATTCAGGGTGATAGTTGTTTGACCGGCGGTGTTTGCCACTGGTTGAAATGTAATGGTGCCCGTGGGGTTGTCCGAGGTATAGTTCACGACCGGGTTGGCCATTAACGAAGAATTGCTGCTCGTAGCGGTAATGAGAAGTTCTTGCGTTTCGCCGCCTCCCGCAGATATCCCAGTAAACTGAACGACTTGCTGTGCGGCGTTTTCCACGAGATCAAGGTCCGCGATCGCGTTGATAGTAGGATTGTCATTAACGGGGTTCACGATAACGTCAAAGGCAGTTGAGACGGTGCTATTATCACCGGGTGTGGCGAGGTTTCCATCGAGTCCACCATCGGTGACGGTTACCGTGATCGTTGCCGTGCCCGATTGATCCGACAGAGGTGTGAATTTGAGGGTTCCCGTCGTCTCGTTGGAAGTATAGGCAACGGACGTCGTGCCTGTGAGATTAGTGTTGTCACTGGAAACTGAAACATCCAGTGGTTGGATCTCGGAACCGCCGGCTGAGATACCGGCGAGGTTGATTTGTATTTCAGGGCTGTCTTCAGAAACAGTGGTATCGGAAATAGCAGCGATGGTTGGTGCAAAGGTGTCAGCGACTTCCCAGCCAAGGTCGTCGAGCGCCGCCCAGTCCAGAACCGTAAACTGTTTTCTAGTTCCCACGGTTAAGTTGGGATCCATTGCCGACTCTTGCACCGCACCCGTATTGATTAAGGTGCTGTCGAGTCCGTTGCTCCAGTGACTTGATCCGCTGGCAAGCGAAACGTTCCCACCATTGGCGGCGACAGCTACGGGACCGGTAAACTGATTCGAGCCATTTACGAGGTTATCCCATGAGTCGGCGGTGCCCACGCCCAGCACATGGCCAATTTCATGTAAGGCGACGCTATAGAAATCGTTTTCACCAGCGGACGGTTGGTCGTCTCCAAAATTCCACGTTGGCGAACTGTCGAAAGTGATATGGCCACCCCAAGGAGCATAGTCGGTTGTATTACTAGGAATGTCAGAATCAATTCCAGTTTGTCCGCGATTGGAGATGTTGTCCAAGAACGCAGATGAACCAGACGCTTGAAAGCCACCTGGACCCCCAACGCCGAGACTGCCGATGTTCCTCGCACCGGCGAAGATGATAATGCTACCAAGCGGAATCGTTAGGTTGTGCAGTTGGTGACTAGCGCCGGTTCCGGGATGCGTGATTGTGGCGTCCCAGCTATTGCCACCAGAGGGCGTAATCGCACCGAGTTCGTCGTTAATACGACTTTCAAGCACGGTGGCAGCTCGTTGCAAGGTGTCTTTTCGCGTCTGGTCGCTGAAAAAGTTGTTCGTGTCTAGCGAGTAGTCAAGAACGATAGAAAGCCCATCAGCAGCAAGCACGATCCGCGGTTCGAGGTGTTCGAGGCCACGCAGAAACAACCGTCGCTTTCGCGATTTGGTGAGTTGCCGCGATGAAAACAGCCTACGAAACATCTGTGCGCCAGTTTGAAGGAGTGTGTGGGGAATTAGAATGGAGGATAGGTTATACTTCATACTATGCAAAACAAGGAAAAATGTCAGGTAATAAGTGTTTGTTTTTATGAATGAAATCCGCTGATTGTGCGGTAGTTATCGCTATTTTCGGAATCTATTGATTTTTTGGTTCAAAATCTACTCGATACACAGTGTTACCCGTGATTACGGGTCAGGAGTCAACAAGAATGAAACGTTTGACCTTCGTGATAGCGTTGACAGTATTTTTGTCGTTTGGGACTAATACGGGTAGTGTGTGGGGGCAATCGGGACTAGTCGCGCATTGGGATTTAGCCCAGAACGGAGACGATAAATCTGGCAACGGTCACCATTTGGTCAACCACAATGTTAAGTTCACCGCAGCGGCGAGCGCTGAATTCAACGGTGTGGACAGTTGGTTGGAATTGCCGCCGGATAACGTACCGGATCTCTGGCAAAGCGGTCTGACAATTTCTGCGTGGATTAACACGCAACAGAGACTGCAGGATGTAATTGGGGACGTGCTCTCGTGTTATAGCTTGACGACACGTACCGGCATCAATCTCTCAATTATGAACTACGCTGGGATTACAAACGCTCAGTCCAATCATCGTAACGTGTTCTTTGGGTTGGACGACGGTAGTGAAATACCCGCTTGGAAGAACTGCGGCCGCCCCGGCAATAGCCAGTACGTTCGGTCACTTGCCGTCTTCGCTGGCGACCTGTATGCTTCGACTTGGGAGCCTAACGCTGAAGACCGTGGGCATGTTTATCGGTATGCTGGCAATCAAAAATGGGTTGACTGCGGAGCACCCAGCAAAGCAAATTGTATAGCGGCGATGGCGGTGTATAACGGTCATCTATACGTGGGATCGGAATTATACAGCGGCGGTGGTTCGTCGTTACCACTGTCGGAAAACGAAAACCATGGTGGTACGGTGTACCGATATGAGGGTGGCAGCAAATGGACCAGCATGGGTCGAATTGCGGATGTACGGGCAGTCAGTGCTTTAACCGAATTCGACGGCAAGCTGTATGCTGGTACCGGTTCCACAGGAGCGTGGCGCGATACCCCACGAACTCGCGGAATGTACCGTTTTGACGGTCCTGACGAGTGGGTGGATTGCGGTTGTCCGGATCTGCGAGTGGTACATTTGGGCGTGCACAATGGACATCTATATGGTCTGAGTTACGACGACGGAGGGTTTTTTGAATACGCAGGAGGAAAGGATTGGATACGACTTGGGCCGATCCCAGAGACGACCCAGGCATATTCGATGGCGGTCTATGAGGGTGCGGTGCACGTTGGCACTTGGCCCACCGGAGCAGTTTACCGGCTCGATGGATCGCAGCAGTGGTCGTTCCGCGGGCGGTTGGGCGAGGAAAAGGAAGTTATGGGCATTTCTGTTTACAATGGCCAGTTGTTTGCAGGTACCCTGCCCTTTGCCGACGTGTACCGATATCAAGGTGGAACGCAGTGGACGACAACGGGGCGATTGGATAACACGCCCGACGTTAAGTATCGCCGCGCTTGGTCCATGGCTGTGTTTGATGGCAAATTGTATTGTGGCGTGTTGCCGTCGGGGAACGTGTTGTCACTGGAAGTTGGCAAGAGCGTTACTCATGACCGAGCATTGCCGAGCGGTTGGCAACACTTGACTGCTGTCAGGCGAGAATCTCAATTGCAGTTGTTTGTCAACGGTAAGTTGGTGTCGTCTACAGGAGAATTTGATCAATCGCGTTTCCGAAAACCAAGTGGCGCTGCTCTGCGAATTGGTTTTGGTCAGCACGACTATTTTAATGGACAAATGAAAGATGTGCGGATTTATGATCGAGCGTTAGTGCCTCGAGAAATACGGCGTATCGCCAATCCTAACAAGCGTCCATAAGCAATCACAGCAATTTACGCAATGATATCACGAATTACGTGTCCCGCGACATCAGTCAATCTGAAATCTCGACCCGCATGACGATAGGTGAGTTTTTCATGATCGAAACCCATTAGGTGTAACATTGTGGCGTGCAGATCGTGAACGTGTGTGCGTTTTTCGATCGCGCGATATCCGAATTCATCCGTATTGCCATAGGAATATCCACCTTTGATTCCACCACCAGCGAGCCAGATGGTAAATCCGTGGTGATTGTGATCCCGCCCAGTAGGGTTACCGCCCCCAATTGGGATTTCAACGGCAGGAGTACGACCAAATTCTCCGCCGCATATCACTAGCGTTTCCTGCAGCAGTCCGCGTTGCTCAAGATCCGTTAACAATGCAGCGATTGGTTGGTCGGCTTGTTTGCCTAAACCGCGCATTGCCGCATCTAAACCGCCGTGCGTATCCCACGGTTGAACATCACCGTGGAAGCACTGCACGACTCTCACTCCCCGTTCAATTAATCTGCGAGCGATCAACAGTTGGCGACCGTGTACGGAACCAGCGTTATAGAGATCTTGAGTTGCTTGGGTTTCACTAGAAATGTCAAACGCATCGGTTGCCTCCATCTGCATTCGGTATGCTAATTCAAACGACTGAATGCGGGCTTCCAGATTTGCATCCTCCCACCGCGGCTTTTGGTGTTCACGGTTGAGGATGGCCAGCAAGTCAAGCTGCTGACGTTGGGAGTCGTGATCGATTCTGGAGTTTTTGATGTTCGCAATCAGTTCGTCGACCTTGACTTTGCGGGTATCCAAATACGTACCTTGAAAGATTCCCGGCAGGAAGGAACTGCGCCAGTTGGACGAATCAGCTACAGGTAATCCGGGACACATAGCGACGTAGCCAGGCAGGTTTTGGTTTTCAGTGCCCAGGCCGTAGGTCAGCCAGGAGCCATAACTTGGTCGCGATTGACGTTCGTCACCGGTGTTCATCAGACGCATGCTCTGCTCGTGATTAGGCGTGTTCGCATACATCGACTTGATGACACAAATTTTATCGGCATGAGCGGCTGCGGTTTTGTCGAATATTTCACTACACCACAATCCACTGTTGCCATATTGCTTGAACTTGAATGGAGACGCTAAAGCGACACCGGTTTCACGCTCGGTGGCGAGGTTGCGAAATGGCAGCGCTTGGCCACCGCGTTTGTTGAGTTCCGGCTTGTAGTCCCATGTATCAATTTGGGATGGCCCGCCATTGAGATAGACGTGGATGATGTGCTTGGCGGACGGCTGATAGTGCGGTGCTTTGACTGCAAGTGGATTGGCCGCTGCATCAACCAGTTCTGGCAGCGCAAGCAGGCCTAAACCGGTTCCCATGGTTCCCAGCAGCTCCCGTCGACTGACGTAGGTTCGATGTGGTTTACCGCTACTCATGTTGGTGTCTCCTGCTCTGCGACTGGTAATCTGAAGCGTCGATTGAGTTGGATGATGATGATGAGGCAATAGACGCACAATAGTCCTGTTGCTGACCAGATGAACAGGTCGGGTGACTGCAGCGAACCGAGACTGACCCAGATAATGGACTGCAAAATTACGATCATCATAAGTATACTCGCAATGGTCAGTTTCACCATGATCTTGAAAACAAAGGCAATCGTATTCTGCTTGTGCTCGGGGGTGAACCAGTATTCTTTGTTGGGTAGGTTCACCAGTTGAGGTGCTTTTTTCAGTGCCAGCAGTGTGCCTAAGGTCAGAAAAACCGCCGTGCCAAATATTGTGGAAAGCTGAAGGACGAAGAGCTGAGATTTGGCAGTATAGTTATCAACCCCGTCGCTTACCGTAACGTGTGACGGGAACTGGTCAGGTAGTTTAGGATAGTAATAGACGGACTGTACTGCTGCGGTTATAAGGGTCATCACAAGGACGAACAGTACAGTACGATTGTTGGTTGGCAAAACTTCCAATGAATTGACTCCTAGTCTATAAACCAAAGTTCATTTGACATTAAAAGTATCTGAGCATAGTCCTGCCACGGATGGTCGGTCGTGTAGATTAGTCCCAACGTCACCTCGTTTGGAGTTGGGATCCTGCCGAGCGTGAGTTGATATAGCAGGATTGTTTTCTCCATCGGCGAATTAGTATCGAGGCGTTGCGCGAGCGATTTTGAAATGGTCTCCATAAAAGGGCTATTCATGGCAAACAGAGCTTGCTGGGCAACCGTCGTGTTAGGTCGTCGGGCAGTTGAACTATCGGCATTGGCGGAATCGAAAATCTGGACCACGTTGGGAAGATTTTGACGCTCCACAAATGAATATACGGTCCGGCGTTGATTCTGCGGGTCTTCGATCAGCAGTGGTCGGCCGTACATCGTTGCATCCAATTGTCCGGAGATGCTCAGGAGGGTGTCGCGCATT
>Ga0066376_10003173_pt1 | contig 14921 bp, 13 predicted proteins | sample Knorr_S15_td_Bot_FD_77009 | JGI IMG/M metagenome (GOLD analysis project Ga0066376, IMG submission 77009) | Marine microbial communities from Southern Atlantic Ocean transect - Knorr_S15_td_Bottom_ad_5009_LV_A | ecosystem: Environmental > Aquatic > Marine > Oceanic | place: Southern Atlantic... | reverse complement strand
CGGCGGGGCCTATGGCGGCATTGTCGGCACGGGCGAATGCGTGCGCATCTTTACCGGCGGTCCGGTTCCGCGCGGCGCCGACGCCATCGTCATTCAAGAAGACACCGATGCGGACGGCGACCGGGTCACGGTCAAGGCCGCCGTACCCGAAGGCCACTATATCCGCCCCGCCGGGCTGGATTTCAGCGCCGGCGAAATCTGCCTGAAGGCGGGGCGCATCCTCAGCGCCCGCGATATCGGCCTGGCGGCGGCGATGAACGTGCCCTGGTTGATGGTGCATCGCCGGCCACGGGTGGCGATTCTGGCGACCGGCGACGAAGTCGTGATGCCGGGCGACCCGCTGGGGCCGAACCAGATCGTCAGTTCGAACGGGTTGTCGCTTGGCGCGTTCGTGCAGGCGCGCGGCGGAACCCCGGTCCAGCTCGGTATCGCGCCGGATAACCGCGACGCGCTGGCCGCCATGGCGGCCGGTGCGCGCGGCGCCGATCTGCTGGTCACCACCGGCGGCGTGTCGGTCGGCGAGCATGACCTTGTGCATTCGGTCCTCAGTGAAGCCGGACTTGAACTAGATTTCTGGCGCATCGCCATGCGGCCCGGCAAACCGCTGCTGTTCGGCCGGATCGGCGATACCCCGGTGCTGGGATTGCCCGGCAACCCGGTATCCTCGCTGATCTGCGCGATCGTCTTCATGGTGCCGGCGCTGGACCGGATGCAGGGCGTGGCGACGGTGGCGCGGCCCCGGCACACCGTGCGGCTGGCGGTGCCGCTGCGCCAAAACGACGAACGCGAAGACTATCTGCGGGCGACACTTTCATACGATGGCGAACCGCGCGTCACCCCGTTTTCCCGGCAGGACAGCTCGATGGTCTCCAGGCTGGCGCAAGCCGATTGCCTGATCGTGCGCGCGCCCCATGCGCCGCCGGCCGACGCCGGCGAGACGGTCGAAATCCTGCCGCTGCCCGAAGGCATGGCGCGAATATAAAATACCGCTTGATCGCAAACGTGAACTAAACTAGAACATGCGTGCTTGTTTTGGTTTTGTTCTACATCTAGTGGGTCCACGGCAAATTGGGCCAAACGGTAAATTGGGGAAACACGCCATGCTGACGCGCAAGCAATACGAACTTTTGATGTATATCCAGAACCGGCTGACCACAACCGGTGTCTCGCCTTCCTTCGAAGAAATGAAGGATGCGCTTGGACTGAAGTCGAAATCCGGTATTCACCGGCTGATTACCGGCCTGGTGGAACGCGAATTCATTCGCCGCCTGCCGCATCGCGCCCGCGCGCTGGAAGTCCTGAAACTGCCGGAAAACGCCGAAAGCGCCGGCCTCGGGTCGAAAGCAGGGTTTTCGCCAAAACTCATCAACAACGACGAATTTACGCCGCCGCCGGCCGGGGGCTTGCAGGAAATGGGCGATACGGTTCCCCTACCGCTCTATGGCAAGATCGCCGCCGGCACGCCGATCGAAGCGTTGCGCGATCAAACCAATGCGGTGGATATCCCGGTCAGCATGCTCGGCAACGGCGAACATTACGCACTCGAAGTCGAAGGCGATTCGATGATCGATGCCGGCATTCTGGAAGGCGACACCGTTATCGTGCAGCGCTGTGAGGTGGCGGAAAACGGCACCATCGTCGTCGCCCTGATCGACGAAGCCGAAGTGACCCTCAAACGGCTGCGGCGAAAAGGCAATTCGATTGCCCTGGAACCGGCCAATGCCGCTTATGAAACGCGGATTTTCGGGCCCGACCGGGTCAAGATCCAGGGCCGGCTGATCGGCTTGATGCGGCGTTACTAAGTTTTTCTTTTTTGCGGTTGCGGGGCGGTCTTGGCGGCGACCATGGCCGGTTTCCAGCCACGCCGCCCACCGTCTCGACACGGACCGCATCGGCGCCAAGCCATATTGCGTGGGCACCTTGGTGCCATAGATCGAAACGGTCGACAACCAACCGCGCCGCCGGGCAGCGCCCGCGCACCGGCACGGCGCTGATGACGATATCGGCGCGGCGGCAATCTTCCGGCAATGCGCGGGGGTCCGTCACCAGCGCCACCAATTGATCTTTCAAGCGATAAATACACGCGAGTTTATCGCAGCCGACATAGCCTTCATGTCCGGCTTGGCGCAGATCGAGCGCATCGCGTTGCCCGGCCCGGTTGAGCCAGACGCGGCCGACCCGCTTGGCGCGGCGCGTGCTGGACAAAGCAAGCGCGCCATCCGCCATCCGCACCGCCATCAGGCGGCCGTCGCCGGACACCAGGATATCGGACGCCGGGGTCAAGGGCACGCTCAACAGACCGGCAATGATTCCCAACAGCCCCCAATAGCGCCACCGCCGCCGCCAGATACACAGCCACATTCCGCCCATCGCAATGGCGGCCAGCCCACCCGCCGGCATGGCCGGAACCAGTCCCACCGCACCCGGCCAGCCAGCGACCTGACGCGCCGTAGAGAGCACGATATCGAGCCCCCAGCGCATCGGCGACAGGCCGAATTCTTCCAGCCCGAACGGCATCAGCACCATCGATACCACCGCCCAGGGCATGATCCACAATGCGGTGAGCGGAACCGCGATCAAATTCGCCGCCAGCCCGAAATGCGCGATGCGGCCAAAATGATACATCGCGAACAGCCCGGTCGCGACGCCGGCGATGATCGTGGTCAAGGCGACGCCGCCAATATAGAACCCGGCGCGGCGCCCGGCGGCGCCGGTAAACCAGCCGCCCAGCGGCCGCCAGCCCTGTTCATAGACCGCGATCAGAGCGACCACGGCGGCAAACGACATCTGGAAGCTCGCCCCCAGCAGGCTTTGCGGCGCGATCAGCAGGATTACCGCCGCCGCCCAGGCGACAAGCCGTAACGAAATGGCGGTACGGTCGATCATGACAGCGAGCAGAACCAGCCCGGTCATCAGGAAAGCGCGTTGGGTCGGCACCGTGGCGCCGGTCAGGACCATATAGCCCAAAGCGCCGCACAACGCCGCGCCGGCGGCCCATTTCTTGATCGGATAGCGCAGGGTGACCGCCTCGCAGCAGGTAAAAATCGCCCGCAAGCCAAAGAACAGGATCGCCGCCACCAGCCCCATATGCAGGCCCGATATCGCCAGCAGATGGGCCAGACCGGAATCGCGCATCGCCGTCATCACCGCGAGCGGAATGGCGCTGCGGTCGCCGGTAATCAGGGCCGCGGCCACCGCGCCCGAGGGACCGGGCGCCGATTCCCGGACGCGCGTGGCGATATTCTGGCGCGCGCTGGTTATCCACAGCCCCATCGTACCCGCTTGCGGCGCCGCCGTCTGGACGCGGGCCGCGCCAAGCGCATAGCCGTAGCCGCCGATGCGCGCGAACCAGGCATGGCGCCTGAAATCGAATGCGCCCGGCGCAGCCGGCCCCGATGGCGGCGAGAGCCTGGCGAAAACCGCGATTTGCGACCCCATCGCCGGCAAATCCGCGCCGCGCAACCGGATCCGCACCTGTGCCGGGGTTTGCGCGGCGCTCAGCCCGATCAGCGTCAGCCGGTCCAACAGGATCCGGGGCTTGCGGGCGAAAGCTTCGACGCCGACCACCCTGCCGGTGACAAGGGCCGGACCGTATGGCTTGGCCAGAACCGGCGCGGCAACGCCATGCGCCGCGTATTGCGCCGCCGCGAACCCCAGCGCCACCGCAGCCGTCATCAACGCGCCCACGATCACCGTGCCGGAGCGCCGCCCGACGCCAAGCGCGCCGAGGGCGCAAAACAGAATCAGCGGCGCGATCCAGATCGCCGATTCGCGCGCAAGCACGAAGTAGACGGCGATTCCAGCGCCAAGAAAAGCCGGAGCCCACAAGGCCCATCGCCCGCGTTCGGCGGCCAATGAACCGCCGGCCGCCGTCAGGACGAAGACAGCCGCCGATAGAAACCGTCCGGGTGGCGCTGGGCTCAACTTTCACCTCCTGCACCTTGCAACCAGGGAACGCCGATTTTTCCTAGTGTCCAGGCCAAAGCGCATGGTAAACCGCGCATCGCGCCGCGCGCCAATTATCGAAAGCCCATCCATGAGCGTTGTTACGCGATTTGCTCCCTCGCCGACCGGGTTCCTGCATATCGGCGGCGCCCGAACGGCCTTGTTCAACTGGCTGTACGCCCGCCATCACGGCGGCCGCTTCATGCTGCGGATCGAGGACACCGACGCCAAACGCTCGACCCGCGAAGCCGTCGACGCCATTCTCGACGGCCTGCGCTGGCTGGAACTGGATTGGGACGGCGAGGTCTACTACCAGTCGCGCCGACATGCGCGGCATATCGAAGCCGCGCAGGCGTTGCTGGCCGCCGGTAAGGCCTACCGGTGCTATTGTTCGCCCGAAGAACTGGCGCAGATGCGCCAGACGGCGAAACGCGAAGGCCGCTCGATCCGCTATGACGGCCGGTGGCGCGACCGCGACCCGGCCGACGCGCCGGCCAACGTCGATCCGGTAATCCGCCTGAAGGCGCCACTGGACGGCGAAACCGTCATCGACGATCTGGTGCAGGGACCGGTGCGCGTGGCGAACAGCCAGCTCGACGACATGATCTTGTTGCGCAGCGACGGGACGCCGACGTATATGCATTCGGTCGTGGTCGACGACCATGACATGGGCGTCACCCATGTCATTCGCGGCGACGATCATCTGACCAACGCAGCCCGGCAGATCCGGCTTTTCGAGGCATTGGGCTGGAAGGCGCCCCGCTTCGCCCATATACCGCTGATCCACGGCGCCGACGGACAGAAACTCTCCAAACGCCATGGCGCGCTCGGCGTCGATGCCTACCGGTCGCTTGGCTATCTGCCGGAAGCATTGCGCAACTATCTTTTACGGCTCGGCTGGAGCCATGGCGACGACGAAGTCATCGATACGGCGCAAGCCGTCGCCTGGTTCGACCTCGACGCGGTCGGCAAGTCCGCCGCGCGGTTCGACTTTGCCAAACTCGACAGCCTCAACAGCCATTATTTGCGCGAAATGGCGCCCGAAGCGCTGGTGGCACTCGTGCTGCCACGGCTTGACGATCAATCGGCGGTCGTGCGCGAGCGCCTCCTTCAGGGGATCGCAAGTCTTACGCAACGCATTAAAACAGTGGATGAACTTGTTGAAAATTCGAAGTTTTATTCTGCTGGCCCGGCCTTCCCCCTGACAATTCCAAAGGCGGCGAAACAGCTTGAAGGGGACGGCCTGGTCGTCCTGGCCGAACTGGCCGAACGGCTATCGGGCCTTGGCCAGTGGAACGAAGAGTCGCTGGAGGAAGCGGCCAAAGCGCATGCGCAAGCCCGCGAAATCGGCCTTGGAAAGATCGCCCAGCCGCTGCGCGCGGCCCTCACGGGCTCGAACGCATCGCCCGGCATATTCGAGGTGATGCGGATTCTAGGCCGCAACGAGACGCTTGCCCGCCTGGCCGCGGTCCCCGGAATCGAACGCTGAGCCAATTTGCCCGCGGGCGGATTGCCCCGTATAATGCCGGCATCCGATAAGGGGAGCCGGAATAAGCGGGAACCGGCGCGACGAAACTTCGTCTAGCCGTGCTTCGATTCGCTTAAGTGTTTAAAAACAAAAGAAGGATCTGCCATGAGCCAGGAACCCAAGGGTGCTGCGGGAAACGAATTTGTCACGCTGTCGGACCACAGCACGGGGAAAAAATACGACTTTCCGTTGATGCCGGGAACGGTCGGGCCGAAGGTGATCGACGTGCGTTCGCTGTACGCCCAAACCGGCCATTTCACCTATGACCCTGGCTATACGTCCACGGGTTCTTGCGAATCCAAGATCACCTATATCGATGGCGAGGAAGGGATCTTGCTGCATCGCGGATATACCATCGAGGAACTGGCCGAAAACAGCAATTTCCTGGAAGTGTGCTACCTGCTGTTGAACGGCGAACTGCCGGACAAGGCGGAAAAGGAAACATTCGAGCGCACCATTACCACCCACACGATGGTGCATGAACAGATGCAATATCTGTATCGCGGGTTTCGGCGCGATGCCCATCCGATGGCGATCCTGGTCGGGGTCACCGGCGCGTTATCCGCCTTCTATCACGATTCCACCGATATCAACGATCCGCATCAGCGGATGGTCGCCTCGCACCGGCTGATCGCCAAGATGCCGACAATGGCGGCAATGGCGTATAAATACTCGATTGGACAGCCCTTCGTTTATCCGCGAAACGATTTGAGTTATGCCGAAAATTTTCTGCACATGATGTTTTCGGTGCCGACCGAGGACTTCAAAATGAGCCCTGTCGTGGCCGACGCGATGGACAAGATTTTCATCCTCCACGCCGACCATGAACAAAATGCGTCCACCTCCACGGTCCGGCTGGCCGGCTCGTCGGGCGCCAACCCGTTCGCCTGTATCGCCGCTGGCATCTCTTCGCTGTGGGGCCCGGCGCATGGCGGCGCCAACGAAGCCGTCCTGGCCCAGCTCAACGAGATCGGCAGCAAGGACCGGGTCGGCGAAATGATCAAACGGGCCAAGGACAAGAACGACCCGTTCCGGCTGATGGGCTTCGGCCACCGCGTTTACAAGAACTACGACCCCCGCGCCAAGGTTCTGATGGAATCGGCGCACCGGGTGCTGGACGAACTGGGGATCGAGAACGAACCACTGCTGGAAATTGCCCTGGAACTGGAACGGATCGCGCTGGAAGACGATTATTTCGTTGAACGTAAACTGTTCCCGAATGTCGATTTCTACTCCGGCATCATCCTCAAGGCGCTGGGCTTCCCGACATCGATGTTCACCGTTCTGTTCGCGGTGGCGCGGACCGTCGGCTGGATTGCGCAATGGAAGGAAATGATCGAGGATCCGTCGCAAAAAATCGGCCGCCCAAGACAGCTCTACACCGGCTACGCTGCGCGCCCCTATGTTCCCCTCGACCAGCGGCCGTAATATCGCGCAATTTGGCGCATGCTGACCAAGGCCCGGATCGACGATTTCTGGCGGGACGGCTTCCTTGTCGTTGAGGACGCCGTCACGGCCGGGCAGCTTGCCGCGCTGAACGGCGAAATCGCGCAATGAGTGGCGGCAAGCCGGCACCACGCCAACCCTTCGGCCCGCCGACAATCGATGGCAGACCGCGTTTCGATATGGGCGCCGAACATAGCGCCGAACATCCGGCCTTACGGCGGATCAACAATCCCTCGGATATCTCGCAGGCGTATCTCGATGTCATGCGCAATGCGGCCAGTGTCGATATGATCGACGATCTGATCGGACCCAACGTCAAATTCCATCATTGCAAGATCAATCTGAAATTACCCGGCTTGGATACCGCCGTTTGCGCTGGCCCGCAACCCGATGCCGGGCCCGAATGAAGGAACCATCCTGCGCGGCCAGAAGGTTCACGCCGCGCGCTTGAGCGAAGCGACGATCGAACTGCCGGAACAGCCCAAATCCGCCTCGTTCTTTACAATTCAGGGCCAGGACTCGGCCACCGGATAGCGCGCTACGCCCGCCCGGCGATGATGTCCAGAACGGCGTTTGCGGCGCGTTCGCTGGGCGGCCGCCCGCCCATTCCGAGTTGCTTCAAGGCCGGTTGCACGGCTTCCTTCTGGCGCGCACCTTCGGGACCGAACAGGCTTGAGAGCGCCGGGGCCAGAATGTCGGCCCGGCAATTACCTTGCAGGAACTCGGGCACCACTTCGCGGTCCAGGATCAGATTGATCAGGTTTGCAAAGCGCACCCGCATCAGCGGCTTGGCGATCAAATAGGTCAGTGCCGCGAACCGGTAGGCCACGACCAGCGGCACGCCGGCCAGCGACAGCTCCAGCGTCGCCGTCCCCGACGCGGCAAGACCGACATCGCACGCCGCCAGGGCGGCGGGTTTATCGGCCACCGCTTCCACCACGATGGCGCGCACCGGCCAGTCCGCGCTCAATTCGCGTACCAACGCGGCAACATTGGGGACCGTCGGCAGGACCGCGACCAGCCCCGGATGGGCCAGTTTCAGGCGCGCCAACGTGTCGCGGAACGGCGCCGCCAGCCGGCCCACCTCCCCCTTGCGGCTGCCCAGCAGGACGCAGACGACCGGCGCATCCCAGCCGATGCCGTGGCGCTGGCGAAAGGTATTTTTTTTCGGCGCCATCATGGCGTTTTCGATCACCGGATGACCGACGAACGTGCAGGAAACGCCATGGCGCGCGAACCATGCCGGCTCAAATGGCAGCAGGCCCAGCAGGTGGTGAAAATGGCGTTTTAATTTGTGGACCCGCCACGGCCGCCAGGCCCATAGCTGGGGTGCCACATAGTGAATACGCACAATCGCGCGGTCGCGAATGCGCTTGGCGACGCCATGCGCGAATTCGGGCGCGTCGATGGTGATCACGCAATCCGGCCGCGCCGCATCGATCGCCGCCGCCGTCTGGCGCATCCGCGCGAACAGGCGGCGCGCATGAGGCAGTATCTCGACGATGCCCATCACCGACAATTCTTCCATCGGGAACAGGCTGTCCAGGCCCTGGGCGCGCATCGCCGGGCCGCCGACACCGATAAACTCGACGCCGCCGCTGGCCGCCTTCAACGCCGCCATCAGACGGCCACCCAGCACATCGCCGGACGGTTCGCCGGCCAGCACGAATATCAGCCGGGGCCGGGTCATTGCCCAACGGATATGCCGATCAGGAACAGACCGGACCGGTCGGCTTCCAGGATCGCCGCTTCGCGTGACAGCACAAGCGTCGCCCCCGCTTCGACCGCGACGCCACGCAGCCCGGCATCGCGCGCGCCGATGATCGTTTCCGGCCCAATGGTCGGCAAATCGGCCCGGTTATCCTGGCCCGGCTTGCGCAGTTTTACCAGCACCCCGCCCGGCCCCGCGCGGGCCAGCGTCGCACATCGCGTCAGCAAGCCATCGGTCCCTTCGGCCGCCTCGATACCCAGCACGATGCCTTCCTGAACCACGACCGCCTGGCCAACATCGACCGCGCCGAGTGCCTGCAACACAGCGATCCCCCGCGCGATATCGAGCCGCGCGGTCTCATCCGGCGACACCTTCCCCAACGGACCCGATGTGGCGGTAATACCGTCGATCACATCGTCCACGCCAACCATATGAAATCCCTCCGCCTCCAGCCAATCCATGACCGCGCGCAACAGCCCGTCATCGCCAAACGCACGGGCGCCGGCCTGGGCGAGAATTTTGACCGCCGTTTTATCCGGGCGCAATTCGGCAATCGACGGACGGCGCATCGGTCCGGCCATAACCAGGTCATCGACCGCGGCGCCGCGCAATATATCCAGCGCCGCGCCGACCGCGCCCAGCCTGACCCAGGCATGATCGACGCCGCGCGTCGTTGCCGGCGCCGTCTGGCCTTCGAAGGCAAGGACAAAAACCGCCCGGCCGGCGCTTCGGTATGCTTCGACAAGGCGTTGCGGCAAAATGCCGCCGCCTGCAAGAATACCGAGTTTGCGCGCCACAATGCTAACGGGGCTGGGTCAATCCGCGCGATGAGTCGGCGCGCATGAATTTGACGATCTCCATGATCTCCTGGTTATCGGCGAACATATCGGCGACATCATCGACCCGCTCGACCAGCGTGCCTTCCTCCGCGAACAACATGCGGTAAGCGGTTCGGAGTTTATGGATATCCTGTTTGGCGAAATTCCGCCGCTTCAGGCCAATCACGTTCAGGCCGCCCAGCCGGGCCCGGTCGCCCATCACCGAACCATAGGGGATGACGTCGTTTTCCACCCCCGACATGCCGCCGACGATGGCGTGGCGGCCGATCCGGGAATATTGATGGACCGCCGAAAGACCGCCGAGAATGGCGTAGTCCCCGACCGTGACATGACCGCCCAGCGTCGCGTTATTGGCCAGAATGACATGATCGCCGACGATGCAGTCATGCGCGACATGCGATCCCGCCATGAACAGGCCGTCATTGCCGATCCGCGTCACCATCCCGCCTTTGGCCGTGCCCGGATTCATCGTGACATATTCGCGGATCCGGTTGCGGCGTCCGATGATCAATTTGGAGTTCTCGCCGGCATATTTCAGATCCTGCGGCGCCAGACCGATTGACGCGAAGGGATAGATTTCGGTTTCCGCCCCGACCAGGGTATTTCCGCCGACCACGACATGCGAATGCAACGCCACGCCGTCTTCCAACGTCACCGCACCTTCGACAACGCAAAACGGTCCGACCGTCACATCGTTTGCAAGCGACGCCTTGGGATCAACGACCGCACTTGGATGAATATTCGCCATTCAATTATCCATTATCATCGCGGAAAACACCGCGTCGGCGACGATTCCATCGTTGACCCGCGCCGCGCCCGAAAAGCGCCAGACATTGCCGCGTTGGCGGCTCTTGATGACCTGTACATGCAGGGTGTCGCCGGGTCCGACCGGCTTGCGGAAGCGCGCCTTGTCTACCGACATGAAATAGACCAGCTTCCCTTCGGCATCGGGGCCAAGCGTGGACACGACCAGGACCGCGGCAGTCTGCGCCATCGCCTCGATTATCAACACGCCGGGCATGACCGGCAGCGTGGGAAAATGCCCCTGGAAGTAAGGTTCGCCGATCGAAACGCATTTTATGCCGGTCGCTCTCTGGTCCAGCACCATGTCGATTATTTTATCGATCATCAAAAACGGATAGCGGTGCGGGATGCGCCGCATGACGTCGTTGATGTCGATATCGATTACCTGTTCAGCGTGATCGTCCATACCTACCGACCTTTTTTCTTGACCAGATTTTCAACCATGGCGACCTGACGGAAAAATTGCCGTGCCGGCACCGCCGGGGTGCCGGCGATCCGCGCGCCTGGCGCAACGTCGCGCATGAGTCCCGATTTGGCGGCGATCTGCGCCCCCGTCCCGATCCGCAGATGCCCGGCAATTCCGACCTGGGCCGCGACGACGACATAATCTTCCAGGACCGTGCTGCCGCCGATGCCAACTTGCGCGATAATGATGCATCCCTTTCCGATACGGACGTTGTGACCGATCTGCACAAGATTATCAATCATCGTTCCGTCGCCGATCACCGTGTCGGGGCCGGCACCCCGGTCCACGGTCGAGTTCGCGCCGATTTCGACATCGTCCCCGACGATCACGCGGCCAAGCTGCGGCACCTTGATGTGCCCGGCGGGATCGATCGCGAAGCCAAAGCCACGTTGCCCGATCCGAACGCCAGGATGAATGAGGGTGCGCGCACCGATATCGCAATGGCTGAGCGATGCATTGGCGCCAATCGCCGTATCGGCGCCGACCTGGACCGCCTGCCTGATCACCACATTGGCGCCGATATCGCAGCGTGCCCCCAGCACGGCGCCGGGGCCGATTACCGCACCCGGACCGATCCGGCAGCCATCGCCGATATCCGCCGTGGGATCGACCACGGCGCTGGCCGCCACGCCCGGCGTCGGCGGCGTCACCGGGTACAGGGCGGCGGCGGCCAGGGCATAGGCCTTGTACGGCACCGACGACAACAACAGCACCATTCCAGCCGGAGCCAGGTCGGCAAAGCGCGGTTCCACGACGCAAGCCGCGGCGGCACTGTGGGCAAAGGCGTCGGTATATTTCCGGTTGTCGAGAAAACTGAGATCGCCCGATGACGCGCTGTCCAGTGGCGCCACATCCCGGATTTCGAGATCCCCGTCGCCACCGGCGGCAATTTCAGCACCGGCCAGCTGCGCCAGTTCCGCGGCGCGGAACGGGCCGGCCCGATTGAAGAAACGCGGATCCACCATGACCGCTAGAGTCCCGTCCGGGTATGCGTCACGGGCATGCCGCCCCCGGCATGCGGGGCTGCCCGGTCGATGCAGTCGGTAACGAACACGATGACGGGCTCCTAATTGGCGCGCGGAATCTGCAACTGCGGCGCCGCACCGCCGGCGGCCGGAAATCCAGCCGGTTCCGTCACCTTGACGTCCGGTAAAACTTTGTCGAGGCGGGCCGTGGCGTCTTTTGTGACGATCAGCAAGGCACCGGTGAACAACACCGTCCCGCGCCCCGGTCCGGCATCGATCACGATATTCGCGCCAAGCTCGGTGGCGAAGTCGCGCAAGACCTTGGCCAACGCCACTTCAACCTTGTTTATCCCCTGCCGCAACATCGTATCGAGCTGCCGTTGCGCCTGCTGGACGTTTTTCTGGTATTCCTCGGCTTCCAATTGAAATTTCCGGCGTTTTTGCTGGAAGACCTCGGGAGCAAGAATTGTCTGCTGGCGAGCCAATTCCTGGCGGGCTTGTTCAAGCTGGTTGGTGGTCGCTTGAATCTTGTTTTGAAATTTCGCGTGCCGTTCCTTGATCTGCCGCACCACGCTCTTGCCAGCGGCCGATTCCCGTACCGCGCGCTGAAAATCGATAACCGCGATACGCGGCGCAGGCAGATTGCGGACCGGTTCTTGTTGGGCGGCCAAAGGGGCCGCAAAGCTCAAATACACGACCGCCGCGACGAGAGCCGCGCGCGCGCGGCGACGATCGAAATTCAGCCCGCGCCGCGCCGCAAAAGCGTGCAAAATGGCGGCAAAAACGCTCAAAACCGGGTACCGAAATTAAACCGGACATTCTCCGTTTTGTCGAATTCTTCCTTGATAAGAGGTACCGAGAAATCGATCCGAATGGGACCGAAGGGCGACTTCCACGCCACGCCAATTCCGGCTGCAAGCCGTACGCTCCCGGTGTCGGCAATATCCGGATCTTGGAAATCGAGACCCGTTAAAGTCCCTAAATCGGTAAAAACCGTGCCGCTGACGCCGAATTGTTTGGGCAGACCCAGCGGGAATTTCAGTTCCACAGAACCCGTGGCCAGTTGCTTGCCGCCGAGCGTACCATCGGTTCTGGTGTCGCGCGGTCCGACACCGCCGCTGGCAAAGCCGCGTAGATTTTCGCCGCCAAGGAAGAAACGGTCGTTAATACGAACGTCATCGTCGCCAAAACCAAAAATATACCCGAAATCGCCGCTAATAATTAGGACCCAGCCGGGCAGGACCGAATAGTAATAGTCTGCGGACAGGGTGGTTTTCAGGTACCCGATATCGCCCCCGATCCCGGCGAAATCATTGGCGATGCGCAGGATATACCCGTCGGTCGGGGAAATCCGCGAATTGAGCTTATCGTAGCTCAATTTATGGCCGACAAGCGAGACGAAGTCGACGCCCAATTCCTGCCGGATAAACCGCGAAGCGGTGCTAAAGACGTCGGTCACTTCGTCGCGGCGCAGATTATACCTGACCTGGTGCGACAGGCTCTCGGTAATCTCGTACCCCAGACGAATGCCGGCGCCGGTCGAAAGTAACTCGAACTCGCTTATATTGTTGCTGATGACGTGAAACGCGTCGATCCCAAAGGACAGTTTCTTGTCGAGGAAATAGGGTTCGGTAAATCCAATGTCAAAATTTTGCTGTTTGGCCGCGATGGTGATGGATGCGCGGATATCCTGCCCGCGACCAAGCAGGTTCCGTTCCCGGATCCGCAAATCGGCAAGGGGACCGTTTTGCGAGGAAAATCCGGCGCCGACGCTCATCTCACCGGTCGATTGCTCGGTCACGTCGACCTTGATGATCGTTCGGTCCGCCTCTGCGCCCGGAACGTTGTTGACCGAGACACGCGCAAAATAACCGAGATTTAGAATTCGCGTGCGCGAACGCCGCAGCTTGGTGGAGTTGAACGCATCGCCTTCGACGACGCGAAACTCGCGCCGGATAACCTTGTCGAGCGTCCTCACATTGCCTGAAATATCGATCTGCGAGATGTAAAACCGCGCCCCTTCATGGATTTCAAAGACGATATCGATGGTGCGTTTTTTGTTGTCGCGTCTGACATTGGGACGCACATCGACGAAGGCGAAACCGGCCTCGCCCACCGCATTGCTCAATGAAACGACGGTCCTGTCGACCGCTTCCGAATCGTACCAGTCGCCGGTTTCGATCTCGATGAACTGCAAAACCGAATCCGGCTTGATATCGGCGATTTTCGAACTGACCGTGAGCTTATCGAAGGTGTAGCGCAGCCCTTCATCGATCGTGAAAGTGATAAAGAAATCCTTCCGGTCCGGCGATAATTCGGCGACCGCCGATACCATCCGGAAATCCGCATAGCCGGTTTTCAGGTAATGCCGGCGCAGCAATTCCCGATCGAAGGTCAGGCGGTCGGGATCGTAGGTGTCGTCGGAAGTCAAAAAGCGATACCAGCGCGTCTCCGTCGTCTGAATGACGTCGCGCAGCGCCCCGTCCGAAAAAGCCCGATTGCCGATAAAGCTGATCCGCCGGATGCCGGTAAGCGGCCCTTCGTCAATTTCGAATATCAAATCGACGCGGTTCTGCGGCAGTTGCACGACCTTGGGCTCCACGGTCGCGGCAAACCGGCCGGTCCGGCGATAGAGGTCGAGGATGCGTTTGACATCGTTCTGTACCCGGGTCCGGGTGTAGATGATGCGCGGCCGCAATTGTACTTCGCTTCGCAGGATTTCTGTTTCAAGCCGGTCATCGCCTTCGAACGCGATGCGGTTGATGATCGGATTTTCGACAACGCTGACAATCAGGACCGCGCCTTCCCGGCGCAAAGTCACATCGGCGAACAGACCGGTCGCGAACAACCCCTTCAGGGATTGATTGATCCGTTCCGGATCCAGTGCATCGCCTTCCTTGATGACCATATAGGAACGCACGGTTTCCGGTTCGATGCGCTGCGTGCCCTCGATAACGATCTCTTCGACCACAGGGAAGCCGGACCGCACCGGACCCAGGCGACGAAGCTGCGGCGGCACGGCGCCGCCGCGCGGCGCGGGCGCGATGATCGTCGGGCCGGTTTGCGAATATGCCGGGATTTCAAACCCAAAGGCGCTCATGACAAGCATGCCCAACACGGCAATCCGATACTTAATGCTCAACAAAGGCCCCCCGGCGCGCACCCGTCAGGGCGCTCAATGACTCATGTATTCCAAATAGGTAGGTTCACTATATCG
>Ga0066376_10003172_pt1 | contig 14936 bp, 15 predicted proteins | sample Knorr_S15_td_Bot_FD_77009 | JGI IMG/M metagenome (GOLD analysis project Ga0066376, IMG submission 77009) | Marine microbial communities from Southern Atlantic Ocean transect - Knorr_S15_td_Bottom_ad_5009_LV_A | ecosystem: Environmental > Aquatic > Marine > Oceanic | place: Southern Atlantic... | reverse complement strand
CGCTTTACCTTCGAGGAGGGTGGGGCGACCTGGACAGACAACCGACATCAGCCAGAACCCACGAAGTGCATGGATGTGCCTGACGCCTGGGGCCTTTTCACGGTTGAGCATACGTACGAAGTGCCATCAAGCCCGGTTTGGGGTTGGCGAACCAGGCTATCCGAGCGACCGGACGGCGAACTTGTTCTTCAGATGACCAATATCGCCCCGTGGGGTGAAGAGGGGCGTGCCGTCCGAATGACCTTCACGCGCTCGGACTAGAACATACGTAGCGCGGACATGGTGGACGTCTGTCAAATACAAGACACATTCCATCATTCATTGGGCTCAGGCCACAGGTGGGTCGATAGGCCCCGTCTCGGCTGGTCCGTGCTGTTGCCGGGTGAATAGTGCAGCGTACGCCCCTGGTGGAACGTGACATCGCCGGGACCGTATTCGACCACCACAGCCTCGCTGTCGTCTACAACCGCTTCGAGAGCGGCCTTGATCGGATTGCGGTGGGTGGCGTCGATGTGCTCAACGATGCCCTTCTTGTGCGACCTGGGCAGGAAGTGCAGCGCCCCCATGGCCTCGTTCACCTTGGTGAACGCCAGCCAGCAGGTCAGTGCTCGAAAATTGGCTTTGCCAGGCCAACCGTAACCCGCATCCTGATGCCAGAGCAGTTCCACATCATTACCCGGTGGCTTGTAGATAAGCTGGTCGTATTTGTACTCGATATCCTCGCCCATCAACTGTTTCCCTGCGGCGATGATACGACGCAGATACGGGTGGTCCTCCCAACCGGGAATATGCTTATTGGGCATACCTAATTGCAGGATCTTTTCCGGCGCCCAAAGGTCTTTCCAGAACTCGATTTCTCCACGCGTCGCCGCATCGTAACCTACCCGCAGTTCTTCGACCATATCCAGTGGTATAAACCCGCGGCAAACGACAAACCCCTGGTCATGAAATATTTCGACCTGCTCGTCGGATAATAAATGTTCGTATAATGTTTCGTTGCTCATGTACGCCTCCGACCCGGCGCTGATGAAACACCGGGCTAATAGGTTTTATCTACGTCCCGAGCATACGCTCCAATATTCTGATCTGTTCAACGCCTTCGTTCCAGTCATCACTCAGGTTTTCTTCCTCGAAGCTCCAGCAGTGACCGAGCACACTGTCCACCAGTCCGCAGGCTGCAATACATGCCACAGAATAACCCAGTTCGGCACTGAAGATGGCCACGCGTTCACGAACCATCTTTTCACGATCTGTCATGGTGCAGATCACCGTGCAGAATAACGTCGCCGTTAGAACTCTGTAGGATCTCGGTGAAGGCTTGCTCTGCCCGGTCAAGAAGATCACGCGGCATACGCTCTTCGAGGTCCCAGGTTGTTCTTGTGAGCCGGAAGGCCCGTTCCACCCACCCTGAGAATGAAGGCAGTTGATGCGTAGAAGGGACAGGAACAGCAAGTTCACTAATGATCGATGCTGCTATTTCAGTCTCTTGCCGGTTGTCCTTGAGTTGCCGGAGTATAGTCCCGGGCTTCAGATGTTGCATGAGGATGGCGCCCAACGCGCGATCCGCATCCATCAGACGGGCGGAGCGGCTGCCGTCGTACAGACGTAGCGTCTCCATTTCCGTAAACAGTTCCGAGTGAGGCACACCGATTTTCAGCGCCACAGTCGTTCCGTCTGCCGTCATGGTGAACTCGATGTAGTTCAAACTCATATTCGAGCTCATCACGCCGTCTGACAAATCCCACTTATCCCGGCACTGCCTCACGATATCCGGTAGATGAGGCAGCCACGCCCGGCCGTCATCACCGAAGACGCGATGGATTCTTTCGATAAATGAAGATGGCAGGTGCATCAGATATCCCGGTTTAAGTAAGACCGGACGAGCTGAAGATTATACAAGGAATTGTTTTCCAGATCCGAAAAGGTTTCATCGCGAGCGGTAAATTCATCCGGTGAAATATCTGTGTGCGTTTCGATAACAAGATAGCCGTCGTAGCCATCTCTGATAAGGGCTGCAATATGTCCGGGCCAATCCACCTTACCCCGGTCTATCAGGCTCCATGAGCCGGTTTCAGGGTCGAAATTCTTCATATGCACATGGGAGATCAAATCTTTGATCGTCTCGTACTCATCCGGAAAAGGACATGCCGACCCCGCTCTCGCTGAATTACCAGGATCCCAGCAGAGGCTGATTTTATCAGAGCCGACGGCTCGAATGATCTGAGCGGCTTCGGTTCCGGTCGATCCCCAGCAGGCCGCCTCATTTTCAAGAATTAATCGGCAACCCTGTTTTCGAACGATCTCAGTCATCTTTCCTACCAGATCAATGACCACGGCGGGAGGCGTCTCTGTGTCGTCACGCCTGAAAGCAAAAGACGAGACCTGATTAATACCAAGTCTTTGTGCCCATTCGCATGCGCGAGGCAGGGTCTCTGACAGATCCTCTGATATGGAAGGATCATCGGGCGGGCATTTAAAAAAACCGGGTGAAACGCCGGATACGAAAAGACCAGCATCCGCAATCAGCAAGCGAAAATCTTCGAATTCCTGGTCCGACACTCTAGGAAAACGGCCCTGAGATAAAGAACGTACTTCCACATGGGTAAGCCCCCATGTTTTCGCCAGGCTAACGGCTCTTTCAGGGGAATGGCGATTGATCTCATCGGTGAATATGGAGAGGGTCATGGCAATTCCGATTGGTGATTAGTGAATGGTGAATGGTGATTGAAAAACCTGTTCAAAAAGTGATACTCCGCATTTCGCATTCTGCACTCATATTTCCAGCCCCATCCATAAATTATCATAATACACCCCATCCACGCAGTCAACCTCCTTGAGTGTCCCCCCGATACCGCTCTGCAAACGTCGGTGTCTCACCGGCCATTTTAAGGAAGGTATCCAGAGGGACTAATTCAAACTGCGGACTCAGGCGGTTGAGCACGCGCTGGACCCGCTTGATATCGCTGAAGTTCCGTACGTGCATGAGCAGAAAGTAAGGCCGTTTTCTGTTGATGACGGCCAGTTCTTCCAGGTCGGCCGCCGCATCCGCTTCGGGCTGGGTGGGCGACAGATAGTAATCGTAGGAAATCAGGGGCCGTTTGTCCCGCACGGTAAAGGTATACGCGGGCGTATAGCCGTTGACAAAACCGATGGCCTCAGGCATGCCATCATAGTAAGCATCCACGATCGACCTGGGGAGGTCAGGCGAGCCTGTGTAGAATCCGCCGTCGGTATACTCCATCACCTCGAACACCTTCAGGTCAAGGGTCTGCATCAGTTCACGCGCTTTTTCGATCAAGGGAGGAAGATCCTCGGGTGGCACAGACCGCGGATACATATATCCCGGCCCGGAAAGGGCGCCGACGAAATAATCGTTGGACGTGGCCTGTTTGTAGAAAAATTCCATCATGGCCGGCGCCAGCCATACCCAGTTCATCGTCACTTCCCATGCATAGGGAATGTCACCGCGTCCCGGTTCCGTCCATCCGCCGATGCCCAGGCAATCGGTCTGTATGCAGGCGATGTAGACTTTTTCTTTGGGCACGATGGTCTCGTCAGCCTGAATGTTGTGGTTGTTGCGAAAGGTAAACCCCGGTGTCAGGGGAATCTGACAGGAGAAGCTCATATTGGGCAGGGTATGAAGTCCCTCGACCCTGAGGGCATACTGTGATGTCAGCGCCACATGCTGCTCTTCTTTGTCTTTCCTGTAGGAATGCCATCCGAATACAAAGGAGTATTTATTCTGTTTGGATAGCAGGGTACGCGCCATGTCGTATTCTTCCGTGTCTTCGGGACGCGCCGACAGATCTGTAAAAAACGCTTTGTTGTAAATTCCCCAGTCCGCCACACCTGGCATCATGACATTACCATGCTGCCCACCCATCCAGACGATGTAATCCCGGCTGCATTGCTCCCAGTATTGTTCATAAGCCCAGGTGTAGATCTCAAAATCCAACTGTCCTTCGAATTGACCGCGGAAATCGTGGATCAGTTCCAGACCGTATTTCTCCGCCAGGGGAATCATATCTTCGGCAATGACGATGGCATCCGTCAATCCGGCCAGGGTAAACGAGACGATGAGGCTGGTACGGACGTTCTGATCCCAGACGATATACCCTTTTATATCCTCACGGAACTGTTCGATGGCGCTATCTATACCGTCCAGTTCGGTGAATGCCATAAACCGGTCTTCTTTCAGATAGTCCAGCACATGGGGCGTGAATTTAAAATCCCACTCCGGCGGATACACCAGGTACAACCGGGGTACGTGTCTATTGACAATACCCTGCAGCGAAATGATACCCGCCTGTTCCGGCAGACCGCCGTCAAGCGTCCAGTCGTTGACCATGCGCATCATCCACGCTTCCCCCACTCCTTTTCGGCGAAACGTATGCCGGATTTCGTGCCCTTGCCTTGATGAGCGCGCAGCTGTGTATATCAGCCCCGCACCCGTAGGGGACAGCCGGTAGGTATGCGAGATCTCCATGGGATAGGTGCCCTGGGAACCGACCGCTTCGAACCGTTCGCTGATCTCTAGCACTCCTGTATCCGACCAGACGCCACGGTACACTATCTCTTCACCGGGAATATAGGAAATTGCCGTATATATGTTGGAAGGAAAAACCCGGTCTTCAACAGACCTGGTGCAGGCTTCGCCGTCGATGGGCAACCTCAGTGTGCGCCTCCACTTTCTGTTCCCCCAATCTTCTTCTATCTGCAATTGGCCATCTTCAAGAGAGATATCCAGGCTCAAGGTCACAAACCGACCGATATCACTACTTTGATTCACGATCAACGCCCAGGTGCCGCAGAGGTCCTGAAGGGTCCGGTTTACGTCCACCATGCTCTCCTTTTAATGCTGTGGTTCAATTAAAAATCGTAATCTATCTGCCACGTGGTTTCCTGGTTCACTGCCAGGGAACGCTTTAGAAACGGTTCCCAGGAGAATGTGCGGTCGTTGTCTCAGATGGGAAAGAAGGCAGGCCTGTAGCTGCACGTGGCAGAGTCCTGACCGAGCAACGGATGCTTTGAATAATAATGAGCGGGTATGCGGCGTCATGATCAAGGAGCTGATAATAGCCTTCCTGCCAGGGCCATCCCTTACGCCGGATAAAACCACTCGGTGCCTGTTCGTATCCCGGATTTTCTGGAAAACAGATCGGCAGGTTCAGTTTGCACAGTTCGTCGGTATCCGGATGGGGATAGAAAGGGTGCGGAAACCAATAGATCGGAAGCGTTCCCCGACCCGTATTTCTGACACGCGTATGGGAACGGACCGTCCGCCCGTTTACGGATACCGTCCGTTCGATATCAGCCGCGAGACTACCAAATTCCTGTTGTGTAGTCATAGTCACCCTACTCGGCTTTACGTCTACATTCCAGGCACACCACGCCATAACCGTGTTTTGCTCCAGATCACAGACGCCGATGCCGAGAATAAGCGCCAGTGGGTCTGTCGCCGTCGGTTCACGTAGCGGTCGAAGGTTGAAGGCGTCCGGCATGCCCTGTCCATATTTTCAATACGATATATATATGCTCCATTGGTCTATATATTCTATCTGCTTACCCGGCGCTGACGCACCGCGCTGATGCCTACCTGCCCACCTGCCTACTTGCCCAAACACCAGGTCGTCATACACCGCAGCCCCTGGACATTGGTCGTTTTAATATTTTCTACTAGCCGTCCTTTAAGATGTGTCGTATAATCAAGGAGCATCTGCTGATCCACAAGATACCCCTCGGAGCCGTCCGGGTTTTTATAGTGCCCGTCGCCGAGGTCTGTTACCCCCTTTTCAATACCAATCATGGAAGCCAGTCTGACAAAGAGAAGGCCGCCTTCTTTCAAGACACGCCACATGGAAAACAGCATGTCTTCAAACTGCTGTTTATCTCTACAGAAATGCAACACGGCATTGCTGATGACCACATCAAAGGTTTGATCGGGATAGGGAAGATGTTCAATCAGGCTCTGCTGAAAATTACGCTGAGGTATATCGGGCGCCAGTTCGGCGGCCAGATGTTTTACATGATCTACGGCATGGAGGTTCTGATCCACAGCATGGACATCATATCCCTGTTTGAGGAGATAGATGAGATTCCTGCCTCCGCCGCACCCGGCATCCAATATCCGTTGTGTGTGATCAATTCGTCCTTTTAACAGTTGATCAAACAGATAGATATCGATATTACCGAATTGTTCTAAGAGATTATCAGGCATTATGGGGTATGCTCAACCAGCAGCGTTGATTTGTAGTCCGATAGATCAATGACGCCATTCGACAGGAGCTGGGGATCAAGCGCTCTATCAGTCGGATATGGTAAGACAGGTAATCATCTTCCTGTGGTTGAAGATGGGTATTGAGTTCGATGGCCTGTTCTGTAAGGCCCGACTTTACAAGCCGGATGCCGACCTTTGCATTGCCGGACCATACGCACCGCACATCTGTGGGACACCGGGAGTCTTCCGACACCGTCACGAAATGAACGGTCAACTGTTCACCGGATATAGATATGACGGTTCCTGGTGTTACAGTGAATTCATTTCCAAGACGGACTTCAGGGCCGGCGCCTACTGGATTAAATTCATTGGTGCAGTTTATGAGTAGGAGAAAAGCCAGTCCTATGACGGTTCTCATGATCATCTATTCTCCCAGGCCGGATTAGGTTGCGGGATTTTCGCTTCGACCTTTTTTTGCCAGGCGGAAAGCAATTCTTTCAGTTCACGGGCCAGGTCCGGCCTGGCTTCAGTCAGGTTGCGTGCTTCACCCGGGTCTTCACGCAGGTTGTATAATTCAAGTCGGTCGTCCTCAAAAAAGTTGATCAGCTTATAATCACCCTTACGCACGGACGCGCCGGGGGTTCCACCCTGATTGCCGTAGTGAGGATAGTGCCAGAAAATCGCTTCTCTTTTCAGAGCTCCCACCCCCTTAAGCAGCGGCATGATGCTGACCCCATCGACTTGATGATCCGGATTCCCGTCAGCCCCTGCCGCCTCCAGCATGGTAGGATAGAAATCAGGCGTGGTGACGGGGGTGTGGCATACTGCGCCGGGTTCTACAACGCCGGGCCATTTCACAAAGAGCGGTTCTCGCGTGCCGCCTTCGTACATCCACCCTTTGCCTTCCGCCAGTGGGGCGTTACAGGTCGGCGATCCTTCGGACGTAGCCAGGCCGCCGTTGTCGGAGGTGAAGATAATGAGCGTTTTTTCCATTTCTCCTGTCTCTTCCAACGCACTCATCAGGCGTCCGATGTTCTCATCGAGGCTCTCGATCATGGCGGCATAGACCGGGTCAGACTGGATGAGACGGCGAAGGATCCGCTTGTCTTTCTTATGTTCACAGGGATAGAATACACCTTCTTCAAATGTCTTCTGTGTATCCAGTCCCATGGCCCTGGTTTTGGCTTCGTACTTCTTGATCTTCTCGGGTTTGGCCTGGATGGGGGTATGGACGCTGTAATACCAAAGGTTCAGGAAGAACGGCGCCTCGCCCTTATTCCGGATCTGTTCAATCGCCTGATCCGTCAGATAGTCCGTCAGATAGGTCCCCTCCGGGACATCCGCATTCTCGAGTACGGGAATGCTCCACGGACTGAAATACCCGCCGTGACCGGGGGACCCCGTCTGGCATCCGCCGATATTCACGTCAAATCCGTGGTCCTGCGGCATGTGCCCTTCGCCGCCCAGATGCCATTTGCCGACATGCCAGGTGGCATAGCCAGCCTCTTTCAACACGCCGGCCACTGTGTGTTCGGAGGTGGGCAGATCTTTCAGGTACGGCACATCAATCAAACGCCCTCGCGCCGGATGCAGACTGCCGCCCCAGTTGATCCAGTCGGTAATGCCTACGGCCGCCGGGTATTTTCCCGTCATCACGCTGGCGCGGGTGGGTGAGCAGACGGGGCAGGAAGCATACGCGTCCGTAAATCGCATGCCCTGAGCAGCTAACTGATCGATATGAGGTGTTTCGTAGAACGTACTGCCGCAGCAACTGAGGTCCTTCCATCCCATATCATCAATCAGGATGAAAATGATGTTTGGCTTTTTCACGTAAGGTTCTCCGGGTATACCTATATCTTTTTCAAATCTCTATACATGGGTTGATTGGCTCAGCAGTGCTATTTTCAATCAGTCAATCAGTCAATAATGTTTATGAATATCTACTGGGATTTATAGAGCTTCGATCCTTTATCCGGCTGTCTGTAGTGCGGTGCGGTAATGATGGCCCGCTGTTTTTCCGTAAGTTCATCGTAAAACGGCGGCGGTGTGTAGGTTCCTGTAATGGACTCACCAGTGGTTCCTGCGTTATAGCGCATGAGTATCGTTCGCCGTTGATGTTTGGCCGTCCACGGCAGGGCCCCGTGCATGAGGGATTCCGTAAAGATGATGGCATCGCCAGCCCGAGCGGTGATCTGAACAATACGATCCTGATGAGCCTCATAGAGTCGGATATCATCCGGACAAGGGAAGTTGGCCTTGTGGCTGCCTGGTAGACAGGCGAATCCGCCATCACCGGGTCCCACATCGGTAAGCTGAACCGCGATATTGGTCATTCCGCAATATATGCGGCCGTTTCGATACAAATAGGCGTGGGATGGATCGATCGGTTCACCGCCTTCATGGAACCAGAATCCACTGGCCCCTTCGTCCATCGTGATGGCACCGACGGCCATGCCTTCCAGCCGAAACCCTTTCCCCAATACAGTCTCCAGCCGCGATACAAATGCCGGATGAATCATCATGTTCCGAAATACATCACAGTACGGTTTCTCCTAGGTCAGCATATTCCCCATGTTCCCGCGGCCGGTTTTACCGAAGAGCGTGGGAGATGAATTGGCCAGACTATTGTTCATTACGCTAATTTGATCCGAATGATGATCCATCGCCTTATTGGCCGCCGAAAGCTCTTCCGCTGAAAGCGCCCCCTTAATGACAATATACCCGTGTACATCGAATAGATATTTCTCCGACTCGTCCATGATATTCCTTTCCTCTACTCGTTATCCCGGCGAAGGCCGGGTCCAGTGGCTTTGTACCTGTTTACAGCATTCAGACGTTTGTGACTCTCAGGTCTACTTCAATCAAATGCAGTCTTCAACCAGGTCCACAGCCGATCTACCATAGACGGCGATACGATATTTTCACGATTTACAAAATATCCACTCATCAAAGCCCGGCTGTTCCAGGGTTCCATGCCGAGGCGGTTGGTCGTCAGATCCGGGCTGCGGAAATTGGATTTCCACAAACGGTGCTCTTTCGGGTGCCAGAGGAAAACGCCTCCTACATCTTCCACGAGCCGTTTTTCCGCTTCGTGGTAGATAGCAAACCGATCCTTCGTGCTGCCCATATATTCATTGCCCTGACGGATCAGGCGTTCGAACGCATCATCATGCCAGGCGTGGCGGCCGCTGGAAAGCCATAATCCCAGTAGATTGCTCGGATCGGGATAATCCTGAGAGTAGGGCACCAGGGCAAGGGCGACTTCGTGATTGTTCAGGCCGTCCGTGAACACTTTTCGCTCAATCACTCTAACGCCGACCTGAATATTCAGTACATCTGAAACCATCGCCTGGACGGCTTCTGCGGGCATACGCGTTTGCTCCGGTTCGAGCGATCGTATCCAGATTTCTACCTGCGGAAACCCTTTACCATCCGGATAACCGGCTTCCGCGAGCAGTTGTCGCGCCCGCCCCGGATCGTATCCCTGTGTAGATTTAAACGCCTCCGGCCTCGCCCCCGGAAAACCGGGCGGCAACATGCTGTAGGCCGCTACGCCGATATCCCTTATGGCGGAACGCAACAACGCGTCCCGGTCAATAGAATGGCTGAAGGCCTGCCGGACCCGTAAATCGTTAAATGGCGGATTATAGGTGTCCATCGTCAAGTAGAAAGTGATAAAATTGACCATGGAATGAAGCTCATTGCTGACCACCGGGTCGTTGCGAATCCGTCCCAACGAGGCCTGGCCGGATACGAGAATCATATCCACTTCGTCTGCCGCATACGCCGACAAGAGCAGAGGCTGGGCGGATTGCGCGAAGGTGCTGATGATCACCTGTTCCAGGTAAGGTGGTTCCGCCCCACGATACATGGGGTTGGCATCCAGGACGATCGCATCATTCTTTCGCCATTCGGTCAGCTTGAACGGGCCGGCCGACACGGACCACTCCGGACGCGTAGACCACTCATCTCCGTATTTGGCTACCGCATGTTCCGGCGAAGCCCAGCTCTGCATCAGGTTGTGGGGAAGATAGGGCACGGGTTGTTCAGTGGTGACGGCCAGCGTGGTATCGTCGATGGCCACCACCCCCAGAGAATCAACCGGTAACTTCCGGCCGACAACCGCCCGCCAGTTTTTGATCTGCTGATAGTACCATTCAAAATCATAGGCGTTTTCCGGATCGGCCCCGCGGCGGAAGGTGTACACATAATCATGGGCGGTAAATGGTCGGCCGTCGTCCCATTGCATTCCGGCACGCAGATGAAAAATCCAGGTATAGCCGTCCGGCGTCGTCTCCCACGATTTCGCGCCGGCCGGCACCAGCTCGTAGTTTTTATCCTGGCGGACGAGCGGCTCGGAGATAAGGTCGGTGGCGGGACTACGCTTGTAGATGGTTTTGAACCACTCCATATAGGTCCCGTCGACTTCGAAGAACCGGAAGATCTGCTGGTCCAACGGCGCGGCATCAGCGGGCAAAACGCGGCCTATGGCGTTGATCTGTTGGGCAAAGACTTGCGGAGTCGTTAATAGGTCGGCCTGATATAACAGCACGATGATACAGATGGTAAATCGCTTCACATGTAGGTCTCCCGTAACGTCAGATAGTAAGTGCAATATAAGCCTGTAATACATATATTACGTTAGGTAACGGTTATGATCAATGCTCTTATTGAGAGCAGTCGAACTTTCCACTCTTTCAGGAATATGCCATGCGTGTCGGCGAAATGGGAGATTCTGGAAGAACTCGGCTTACATATTAAGGTCGGACCGGTGGCGGTCATCTCCCGATTTCGTGACACGGACCAGGGGTTTTTTCGCTCGACGGTCATCGGTGGTCGCTTCGGCACAGGCACCGGCGAAGAAATTCTGGGCGATATAGAGCCGCACCGGGGTGTCTATCGACCGATATGGCTGCCTGTTGATGCCATGCTTAATCAACCGGTTCGGCCGCAGTCGGTTTGCCGGTTGATTGTAGAGGCGGTGACCGGCGGCTGTCCGGATGAACCGTTGTATGTTGATGATTGATGTTACGCAAAGACCGCGTAACGTACTTTGTGTTTGGTCCTTGGTGCTTTGTTAAAATATGGTGCATGATAATCGCAGTCCCGATGCCAAAACCGTCTTGACACATGCCCGGTTTGGTACACATAATATCGTAGGCGCGGCGTGCCTTTTGTCTGAAAAATTAAATTATATTAACTCCCATGTGTAATTGATATAACCGATTGATAATAAGAGATTTTCAATCACCAATCACCAATCACCAATTGGTATTATACCCCGGCGGTTACTCCCATGCTCACCCGGTTACGCGTGTCCGGTTTTAAAAATTTAAAAAACGTAGACGTACGCTTTGGGCCGTTTACGTGTGTGATCGGCGCCAATGGGGTGGGCAAATCCAATCTGTTCGATGCCATACAACTTCTAAGCGCCCTGGCGGACCGGTCGCTGATCGATGCCGCTCGGTCCATTCGCAATGTGGGCGGACGTACGGCCGATATTCGCAGCTTGTTTCACCACGCAGGTGAACATTATGGGGATAACATATCGCTTGAAGCGGAAATGATCATTCCGGGTGAGGGCGTAGATGCGCTCAGGCAGCGTGCCGTGGCCAGTACGACCTTCCTCCGGTATGCCGTTACTCTCGCCTACCGGGCGGACGACAGCCAGCGGTCATTCGGTTCGCTTGAAATTCTCAAAGAAGAATTGGATCATATTAATATCGGGGAGGCCACCAAACATCTTCTTTTTCCCAATAAGCCAAAATGGCGGCGTTCTGTGATTTATGGTCGGAGGGCGACTCCCTTTATTTCTACCGAAGATCAGGACGATGGATGCGTTATTGTCCTGCATCAGGATGGCAGTGGCGGCGGACCTATAGCCCGATCTGCCGGAAACTTACCCCGTACCGTACTCTCAGTAGCCAATACGGCTGCGACGCCGACGGCGCTCCTGGCCCGCCAGGAAATGCTGTCCTGGCGGTTGCTGCAACTGGAACCGACGGCGCTTCGGCAACCGGATGAGTTTACCGCTGCATCCCGCTTGGACACCAACGGCGCCCATCTGCCTTCGGCGCTATACCATATGGCCATTCAGTATGCCCGTGTTATGAAGGTCTCCGAGGAAGAGGCCATTTCTTCGGTTTATAATAAAGTGACGACGCGGTTGGGTGAATTGATCGAGGATGTAAAAGCCATCTGGATCGACCGGGATCAACGTCGTGAATTGATGACCTTATACGCAACGGATCGAAACGGTACAGCGTATCCTGCACGGGCTCTGTCGGACGGCACCTTGCGGTTTCTGGCGCTGGCCGTTCTGGAGCAGGAGACGGATGCGCATGGCCTTCTGTGTATGGAAGAGCTTGAAAACGGCATTCACCCTGAACGTATCCCTGCTATGGTCCGTCTGGCGCGTGAACTGGCGACCGACACCTCACAACCTGCCGGTCCCGATAATCCGCTTCGGCAGGTTATCCTGAACACCCACGCGCCCGCCGTGATCGCACAGATCACGGCGGACGATCTGATGATCGCAGAGAACAGACCGGTAGATGAAAAGGATCCTGCCGCCCGACAAATCACGTTCGGATGTATTCATGAAACATGGCGTCAGAAAGCCCAGGAAACCGTCTACACGATACCGCGAAATCATTTGCTGGATACCCTGAACCTGGTTGTCCCCGGCCTGTCGGTGCTTTATGTGGAAAATGAGGAAGAGGCTGCTATTAAAGAAGAGAAAACCCAGGAAGCCTCGGATTTGCAGATGCCGTTATTTACCCTGTCCTGAATCATGAACATCCCATGGCATCCTACCTGGCAAAAGGTTTTAAAAGAAGAAACAGACAAATCCTACTTTAAGAGCCTACAGGATTTTCTACAAAAAGAACGACGTACACATACGATATATCCGCCGGAAGAGGAGGTATTCACGGCGTTCTATCATACGCTTTACGATCAGGTTCGCGTCCTCATTCTGGGCCAGGACCCGTATCATGATGAGGGCCAGGCCCATGGTCTCGCGTTCTCAGTCCGACCGGGCGTTAAACCGCCGCCTTCCCTCGTCAATATGTTCAAGGAACTCCATAATGATGTGGCCTGCGAAATGCCTGACCACGGTTGCCTGATCCCATGGGCTCAGCAGGGGGTCCTGTTACTCAATACTGTTTTTACCGTACGGGCGCATCATCCTCATTCGCATCGAGATAAGGGATGGGAAACGTTCACGGATGCGGTTATTGATCGGATCAACGAACGGGTGACACCGGCGATTTTTGTATTGTGGGGCAGCGCCGCTCAAAAAAAAACGAAGATGATCGATACCGACCGCCATACCATCATCCAATCCGTCCACCCATCCCCCTTATCCGCCCATCGCGGTTTCTTCGGCAGTCGCCCTTTTTCATCGATCAATAAGGCCCTCCATGATGCCGGTCAGCCGGCCATCGATTGGACACTGCCGAACAGGCAGTCGTCGTTTTTTTAACCACGGAGGCCACGACGGTCGTTACGCTGGATATAGATGAGGCATTGGAAGTATGACCTTCCCCGTGGATGAACCGGTAGACTGGCCCATAGACGGTATTCTGGATTTACATCTATTCCACCCGCGCGATGTCAAAGACCTGGTGCCGGACTATCTGAATGAATGCCGCAAGCGTCATATCCTTGAGGTCCGAATCATCCACGGCAAGGGGACCGGAGCGCTCCGTAAAACGGTACACGCCATCCTGAGCCGCATGCCTGAGGTAGAAAAACACACCCTGGCCAGCGAGGGTATGGGCGGTTGGGGCGCCACAGTAGTGAGTTTGACACCATGGACTGATTGAACGACCTTGTCATTCGACGCTTGGCCACATACGTGCTTCATATACTGTCCGATTTTTCGGGGAAAGATCACATACGCCCTACCCCGATATCATCTTCCGCACCCCGTTTTCGTAGCGGATCTCGAAATCCCCTCCAGGGATGACTACGGCCCGCATGGCCATCTCACCGTCGGTGACCAGCGGTTCTGATTTGAGAAGCAACTCGTCCAGAGATTCTTCAGGCGTTTTACCTGTCGTGTCCAGCGTCACGAGCCGGCCGCCTTTTTTTAATAGAGATTGGTCCAATTCGGCTTCAAAACGCTGTTTGAGTTCGAGAATATCCTGCGATTTGATAATCTGATATTCATGCGGCGCCGTTTGCATGCGCTCGCGTATGGTTTCGTCGTCCGCTGTAAGATGAAATAGAACGACATCGGGCAGGCGGGCTTCCAGAACCTGCACCTCATAATGACGTTGAAAAGCGTAATGATAGTTCGGATAATAAGAATGATCGGGATCATGTCCATACATGGCGGTATAAATGGCCTCTTCGATATGCCAGCCGCCGATCAGCGGGTGGGGATAGTTTTTGATGATGTCGATGTGATAATGAAGCTGCATCCGCTGCATGCGTTCTTTAACATCGTTTGGATAATGGATGTATGCCGCACGGGATTCAGGGCTCAACGTGGCATCCGGGATGGTAAAATGGTCATCGTTGTGCGTCTGGCGTCCTCGTTTGTAATAGTACGCCTGCAGCAAATCAATTAAAGTTGTCTTACCGGCATATTCAATCCCGACGAAGATGGATCTCATGAAGGCCTCCTGGAAATGGTGTTTGATACTAACTGCTGAATTATAAATTATGATTGCTGAATTATGATTGATACCCTCATCCGCTTAATCTCTTT
>Ga0066376_10003170_pt1 | contig 14941 bp, 11 predicted proteins | sample Knorr_S15_td_Bot_FD_77009 | JGI IMG/M metagenome (GOLD analysis project Ga0066376, IMG submission 77009) | Marine microbial communities from Southern Atlantic Ocean transect - Knorr_S15_td_Bottom_ad_5009_LV_A | ecosystem: Environmental > Aquatic > Marine > Oceanic | place: Southern Atlantic... | reverse complement strand
TTTGATGACTGTGCTTATCACGAAGAGATTGTTGACAGTCTGAACTAAGACGCTTCTGGCGCGGGAGCCGTGAATACTCAATTGGATTTAACCCCCCACGGCTTGACCTTCGCGTCGGGGGTCGGTTCCGCCTTCCAGCATGCCGTTTTTGCGTCGCTTGATGATGTTGAGCCCACTTTCCAGTGTTCGAATTTTAGTGTCGTGCCCGAGACCACGTAATACGCTTGAAAGAGCCGCGGCGGTTTCGCTGGATTCGATTTCTGTCGTTCCGTTACGATTGACAACGTGGGGCTGGCTGGCGGCTTGTTGTGGATTAAGTTCCCAGTCAATCAGTCCGATGACCGCCTGTGCAACATAATTAATGATGCGGCTACCGCCTGGTGAGCCGATCGATATGACGGGTTGTCCCATTTGATCAAACACAATGGTTGGTGCCATTGAACTGCGTGGACGTTTGCCCCCCTGGACACGGTTAGCGACGAGGTGACCGTTTCGCTGCGGTTGGAACGAGAAATCCGTTAGTTCATTGTTGAGAAGAAATCCCCCGACCATGAGTCGACTGCCAAATCCAGTCTCGATCGTGGTCGTCATCGATAGCACATTGCCATACGTATCGATAATACTCAGGTGACTTGTCCCCGTCCGATCCAACTGCTGGCCAGGGATGAGGTGACCCAGCACAGCGCCAGGCGGGTGCCCAGCCGAGGCTTTCTTGAGAACGGCGTTGGCCTTTATCAGGTCAGCACGTTGATCCAAGTATTTGGAGTTTAGGAGACCCGTGACGGGAACGGGGGTGAAGTCGTGGTCCGCCATATAGAGGTCGCGGTCCGCATAAGCGAGTTTCGCAGCCTCGGCAAACAAGTGGAGACTTTTCTCCCCATAGCCAAGATGTGCCAGATCAAATCGAGACAGGATTCCAAGAATTTGTCCAACCGTTAGACCGCCCGAACTGGGTGGACCCATACCACACACACGGTGTTGGTGGTAATCGATACAAACCGGCGTCCTTTCAATGGTGCGGTAACGGGCGAGGTCGGCCCGTGTCAGAGATCCTGGATTGCGTGGGGCATTGCGCACCGCGTCTACCACTGCACGACCGATGTCACCGTGATAGAAGGCGTCAATGCCTTGTTTGGCGAGTTGACGCAGAGTCCGAGCAAAGTCGGGGTTACGCAGTAGGCTGCCCGCGGGTCGAGGGGTGCCTGCAGAAGTAAAGAAGTACCGTCGAGAAGCATCAAAGGCGGTGAGCCCACGCTCTTTGGCACGCTCAATTGATTTTGCCAGACGCGGTGAGATGCGAAACCCATCTTCCGCCAGTTGCACGGCAGGCGAAAATAAATCGGCCCACGGTATGCGGCCGAATCGACGATGTGCTGTGTGTAACAGGTGCAAAGTGCCCGGCACACCAACCGAATGACCGCCGATGACGGCTTCCCACCAGCCAAGCGGCGTTCCATCCTTGTGCAGAAAATGGTTCGGTGTAGCGGTGGCCGGAGCGGTTTCTCGTCCGTCGAATGCATACAGGTGGTTTTCAGCTGCATTCCAGTACAGAAGAAAGGCCCCGCCACCGATGCCGGAGGACTGTGGTTCGACGAGATTTAGGACCAATTGTGCTGCCACCGCAGCGTCCATGGCGCTGCCTCCCTGAGCCAAGATGTGTCTGGCTACTTGTGCTGCCTGTGGATGTGCAATCACCGCCATAAACTGGGATGCCGTGACGGGAACCCCGCGCTCCCAGGCGTCAATGGACGGTTGAGTGGCCGAGATGCTGTTGGAATGCGTTGCGATCACCAATGTGAGGATTATTGCTATGGCGTGGCGGTAATCGAAGTGGCGATACAGGCGGCGGGTCAAGGTGTAGCGGAGAATCATTGGAGCTAAGCGTGGCGATAGGGCGTGTTAATTGTGGCGGGCCGGCTTTGGCACTACGATCATGCGGGTTTGAGACAATCGATCGTGCCAGCGCAATGCAATGGCCACCGGTACAGGCACTATAAAAACCAGTAATAGAAATGCATAGTTGTTGTTGTCAATGTGACCGATCTCCATCAGAACCCAACACGCAATCAGTCCGACAGGTAGCCACGATAACAGCGCTACAACATACCGAATAAAGGCTGCACGCCACATCACGGGCTTTCCGTCGTTGCATTGGATGGTCAAACGCCACGCACGCATGCCGAGCGTTTGGCCATTTTGTGTCCAGAACCAACCGAAGAAAAAAAAGCTGAATCCCAGCACTGTGAATTGAATGCTTAATTGCACCCACCAGGTTGCGCGGGTTGCCTCGTCAATCAACGGCATGGGAACGGCCAGGACAAAAAGCACGCCCGTTAACAGCAGCATGTCATAGGTAATCGCCGCCAGTCGGCGGGCCAATCCAGCAGTTTGGAGATCCATTTCAGCCATCGTGGTGAGTGTAATCTGGCGCCCCCGGCAAGATTCGAACTTGCGACCTATCGCTTCGTACCACTACAGTTTTCACTGCCAGTCGTGCTGTTTGTGGTCTGGACTTTATCTTCACCATGAGCTGTGAGGCTTTTAGGTGCTGCCCGTCAAGTCTCTACACCTTCCCGTTGCCACGGGCTTGGCTCGGTATTACCACCACCAACGGTGCTGAGGTTTCACCGAGTTTGAGCAGATTCACGCAGAGCGTTTCCAACTCTCGTGCCCTTGTTTCATGACAAAGGAGGCGATTGCTCTATCCTAACTGAGCTACGGGGGCCTGCAGTGAATATTACGACACCGCCTCAGTATATCAAGCCTTCTGATGTTAATCGGTGTGGTGCGAGTAGGGCCATTGCACTTGGGCAATGGCGACTTCTTATCTCCTGATAGTTGAAGTTTTACACTTCGGTGCAACTAAGTGTAATGCCCGAATACATAGTCGTTGTGCAGCCTCTTATGGCGGCGTGGTAGTGGGTTGATCAGCTATCGGGGCACGGTACACTCGTGTCGTGTAGAGATCCTGATCAACGGAGGAAAAATGGTGCGTTATCTAAAACAGGGAAAAGCAGCCGACGAGGTGGCGGAAGCTGATGCCAAAGTTCGGTCAACGGTAGAGAAGATCTTGGCAGATATCGAACAACATGGCGATCAAGCCGTGAAAGCGCTTTCCAAACAATTTGATCAGTGGTCACCTGCTTCTTTTCGCTTGAGTGACGGTGAGATTGCTGCGGCAATTGAGCGCGTGACCGAAAACGATCTGCAGGATATTCATTTCGCTCAAGCTCAGGTGCGCAATTTTGCCGAAAAGCAAAAGGCTTGTCTGACTGATCTCGAAGTAGAGACGTTGCCTGGCGTGGTGTTGGGTCATCGCAATATTCCAGTGAGTGCTGTTGGCTGTTATGTCCCCGGTGGAAAATATCCCATGGTGGCCTCAGCGCATATGAGCGTTGTCACTGCAAAAGTGGCTGGCGTGAAACGTATTGTCGCCACGGCGCCACCGCATGATGGTGGACCGCATCCGGCGATCGTCGCGGCAATGCATTTTGGTGGTGCAGACGAAATCCTGGTGCTAGGTGGTATACAGGCAGTGGCTGCAATGGCGTTGGGTACCGAGACCATCGATTCGGTGGATATGCTGGTTGGACCGGGCAATATGTTTGTGGCAGAGGCGAAACGCCAATTGTTTGGACGAGTAGGGATCGATCTTTTCGCTGGCCCTACCGAGACACTGGTGGTGGCAGACAGTTCGGTCGATGGGGAACTCTGTGCAGTCGATTTACTGGGACAGGCTGAGCATGGTCCCACGTCGCCGGCCGTGTTGATCACTGATTCGGAGTCGCTGGCAAGAGACACGTTGGCAGAAATCGATCGACAGCTGGAAATCCTGCCAACGGCGGAGATTGCGAGAGAATCATGGGAAAACTATGGCCAGGTGATTGTGTGTGAGGGCCGCGATGAGATGCTGGAACAGGCCAACCGCATGGCATTTGAGCATGTGCAGGTGATGACGCGTGATCCGGATTACTTCCTCGAACACTTGACGAACTACGGCGCTTTATTCCTAGGGGCACGGACCAATGTGTCATACGGCGATAAAGTGATCGGTACCAACCATACGCTGCCGACCAAACGGGCTGCGCGTTATACCGGTGGTCTATGGGTTGGAAAATTCATGAAGACTTGTACTTACCAGCGGGTGCTGACTGATGAGGCCTCGACTCAGATCGGTGAGGTGTGTTCGCGCTTGTGCGCGATCGAGGGTTTCGCCGGGCATGGTGAACAGGCGAATATTCGAGTGCGTCGTTATGGCGGCCGCAATGTACCGCCCTACGCGGCGATTGATCGTTAAAAGGAGAGTATTGTGGAACTACCACGCACACCGTCGTTTCGACTAGATGGCAAACGGGCCTTGGTGACAGGTGCTGGGCGCGGCATTGGTTTGGCAGCCGCAGCGGCATTGGCTGATGCGGGCGCTGAGGTGTTTTTAGTGGCACGGACCGAGACGGAAATTGCCGCTGCCGCTGCCGCCATGATTCAACAGGGTGGCCAGGCTCATGCGGCGCCGATGGATGTCACAGATCGTCAGGCGGTGGAATCACTGGTGCGTGAGTCGGGTCCGTTTCATGTGCTTGTTAATAATGCCGGAACCAATCGGCCCGCACCCTGTATCGGTTATGACGAAGCCGACTTTGACGCTATCATGAATCTCAACGTTCGTGCAGCGTATTTTGTTGCCAGTGCGGTCGCCAGCGCATTAGTCAGTGCGAGGGAAGAAGGGTCTATTATCAACGTGTCGTCGCAGATGGGCCATGTGGGTGCGCCAATGCGTACTGTTTACTGCGCAAGTAAGCACGCATTGGAAGGTTTCAGCCGGGCGCTGGCTTGGGAGTTGGGTGAATCCGGCATACGAGTCAATACGCTATGCCCCACCTTTATCGAAACGCCACTGGCGCGGCCAATGCTCGAAGATAAGGACTTCAAGGCTTGGGTGCTGTCAAAAATCGCACTGGGCCGAATCGGCCAGGTCGAAGATCTGATGGGCGCAGTGGTTTATCTTGCCTCTGATGCCTCGCGCCTGGTTACCGGTTCGGCGTTGATGGTTGACGGCGGCTGGACGGCAGCGTGACATAACACTCGTATGGGTTAGCGACGGGTAACAATGAATGGGTCAGCGTCACACCCGCACCTGCACTCGCAGATTAACGGGTTGGTGTGGTTCTTAAACCAAGAACAAAGGACAGGAGAGCGGCAATGGAAAAACTTGGGTTTATTGGTGTTGGCATGATGGGTAAGCCGATGGCGAAAAATCTGCTGAAGGCGGGATATGAACTCACCGTATTGGACTTGAATTCAGCAGCTGTGGATGAACTGGTTAGCCAAGGTGCCGTGAGAGCGGAGAGTGCAGCGGAGGTGGTGGGTCGTTGCCACACCGTGATTACCATGTTGCCCGGCTCTGCTGAGGTTGAACATGTTGTTTGCGGCGAAGGTGGGGTGTTGTCTGCGATTAACGCCGAACATCTCATTGTTGATATGAGCACTATTGATCCGCTCGTGTCGAATCGCTTGGCGCGTGAGGTCGCTTCCGGCGGCGGTCAGATGATCGATGCGCCGGTCAGTGGAGGAGAAGTGGGCGCGATGAACGGGACACTGACTATTATGATCGGTGGTCCCAAAGCGACACTCGATCGTTGCCGAGACGTGTTGGCTGTGATGGGAGGTAATTTGATTCATGCGGGCGATGAGGTGGGTATGGGGGGCAAGGTTAAGCTGGTTAATAACATGATTACCGGTATTTCGATGATTGCCACCTCAGAAGCTTTTCTGACCGGACTTAAAGCAGGTTTGTCGATGGAAACAATGGTTAACGTTGTTAGCGCCAGTAGTGGTGCTACCTGGCCATTGCTGAAGCATTTCCCTAATACCGTATTGAAGAATCAGTATGAACCTGGTTTTATGTTGGATCTTATGTACAAGGACTTGGGTCTGGCACTGGGTCTTGCTAATGATGTGGGTATGCCGGTGCCTGTCGCCGGATTGGTCCGACAGGTTTACCAAAGCGGGCGAGCGGCCGGTTTGGGTCGAAAGGATTTTTCCGTCATGTGGAAAGAAATGGCGAAGGCTGCTGGATTACATCAATCGACCGGCATCGATGATGGAGCATCGTAAGACTTAATTCATCCCGCACAGAATGTCCGATTACCCACAACTGTCGGTAAACCAGGCCACGCTCCGGGAGCAATGCTCGCTGGCTGAGATGGTGCCACTCCTGGCACGCCACGCCATCCATGGTGTTTCGGTTTGGCGGGATAAGCTGCACGAATGTGGTGTCAAGCAAGGTGCGCAGCTATTGCGCGATCACAATATGACAGTCACCGGTTACTGCGTTGGTGGCTTGCTCTCAGACCCTGATTCTGATGTTTTTGAGCAGTCGCTGAATGACAATCGCCGTATTATCGAAGAGGCTGCGGAGATCAATGCGCAATGCGTTGTGTTCCTAGCAGGTGGTCTTGCAGCGGGTGTTAAGGATATTGACGCCGCTCGTCAGCGTGCGCTTGAAGGATTGTCGCTATTGATACCGGAGGCCCGTGCGGCCGGTGTGGTGTTAGGGCTTGAGCCGCTTCACCCGATGGTCTGTGCCAGTCGTTCTGTTCTGAGCACGATGAAAGCGGCCAATGATTGGCGTGATCAACTCGAGGCGCCAGATGTCGTTGGCATCGTGGTCGATACCTACAATGTGTGGTGGGACCCGGATCTTTCCCAAGAAATTGCCCGTGCTGGTCAAGCCATCTGCGCTTTTCATGTGGCGGATTGGTTGGTTGATACCAGGGATCTGCGCCTTGACCGGGGTATGCCAGGGGACGGCGTAATCGATATTCCCAGGATTCGCGCCCTTGTGGAGGATGCCGGTTATAGCGGCCGCCGGGAGGTTGAAATCTTCTCTCAGGACAACTGGTGGCGGCGCGACCCTGATGAAGTGCTGGAGATCATTAAGGCGCGATACCATCACTCGATGTAACCGTTGAGCAATTGTGGAGCACAGGAGGATCGAACTCCCGGCCTTCGTATCGTGAAACCAAAGACGGAAATAGCCGTTACGTCAAGCCGAGCCCTTTACTCCCATCGACCCACTACGTATGTGTCTGAAATGGCCGTGTTGGATTCCTGGGAGGGCCACCTGCTATGCTGACTGGCGCATTGCGGTTGTTGCTGGGCGCAGGTGTACCGGTCGACGATATTCGTTACGACAAGTTTGGGTAGAAAAAACTAGATATTGACTGACTCTTTCCTTTCTTTTAAGCCATCCGCAAGTGTTTAATCCACTGCCTTTTTTCAGATGTCTTTGGCGCAGGTGGTTCTGTCAAGGATCGATATTACGATTCTTGCAATTCGCATTGAAGACAACCTGAAAAGCGATACCGTCACAATCGGGGGCATGGGTAAGGAAGTCGGAGCCTTCACTTGCTAACCACCAATAACGTCTCGAATGGCCCATACCCCTTTGCTGATTTGTCCGTGCTGGGTTTGGTCACACGCAAGTCGAATGCCTGAATGTGATTCGTCATAAACGAATATTCAATGCTACGGTTTTGTCTTTTTCTTGCCGATGATCAAACTGCTTGCAATGCTTGGACATAACATAGACGGGTATACGTGGTGATTTAACGTATTTCGATGACCAAATAGAGATTAATGGAATCCCTCATATGCTAAAGATATTTATTGCTAATGGCAGCATCTCACTCGCCCCCCTCATTCTGCTTGAAGAAGTTGGTGCACAATATGAAGCGATGCTTATCGACCTTTCACGCGATGAACAACGACAAGACGCTTACCTTGAGATAAACCCTAAAGGCCGCGTTCCCTCGCTGGTGACTGAAGATGGAATACTGACCGAAACTTGTGCAATTCTGGTCTACATCGCACACCGCTTTGGTTCCGAAGACTTGGCGAGCATGGGTGATCCTTTTCTGTTTGGTCGTATTCAGGAGTTCAATAGTTATTTGGCCTCAACCGTACATGTAGCCCACGCCCATCGCCTACGGGGTACGCGTTGGGTAAGTGATCAAGCTGCCCTGGAGGCTATGCAGAAAAAGGTGCCCGAGGTTATGACCCAGGCGGTAACACTTGTTGAGGATGCATTGCTGCAGGGTCCTTGGGTGATGGGGGATACTTATACCATTTGCGATCCCTATCTCTTCACGATCAGCCGCTGGCTGGAAGATGATGGTGTTGATACCGGTAAGCTGCCGCGAATTCTCGAGCATCGCCGGAGTATGATGGCCAGAGCCGCCACGCAGCGTGCTCTTTCACAGATGAACTGACGTTCAACGCAGTGGTGCCCTATGTTAGAACAGAATCACTCATCTGTTTGACGGGTATTGTTTGATGTCTAGGTTTTCGGATTTCGGCAGTGAATTGACGCTCTTGGCTTCTTATGGGTGCTGTTTTTTGGCCTCACTGTGTTATGAGTGTGCCAGTGAGAAGTTCTTGTCAGATCGAACTGGACTGAATGCTGTAGGTCTTTGAAGCTGATGCAGGAATGTGGTGGAGCGGAGGAGGATCGAACTCCCGACCTTCGCATTGCGAACGCGACGCTCTCCCATCTGAGCTACCGCCCCCAAAACATAACAAGCTATTCAGACTTGATCTGCGGCGGGTAAGTTTATCCCGCCTCCAGGTTGCTTGCCAGTTTTTATACTTCGCCGTGCTATACGGTTAACCAACGCAAGTGCTGAAGCCGTGCTATCTTGACGCGTCTGACACTGTGTGCTGTGATTATAGATGACCAAGAAGAAGAAAGAATCAGATGAGACGCTTGCCTTTGTCGCCGAAGTGTTTGAGAAGCAGGTGCCCTTTAATAGGCTACTCGATCTTCGGGTTGATATTGATGATGAAGCGGAAGTCAAAGTGTCATTTCGAATGAAAGATAAACTGGTTGGTAACTTTATTCGCGGCACTTTGCACGGGGGGGTAATTTTTAGCGCTCTTGACGTCGTTGGGGGGCTGGTGGCGTTTGTCAATTTGTGCCCGCGCAGGAAATCACGCCTGACCGACGAGGAGATCGCGCTTTTTTCCAGACTTGGCACGATTGACATGCGCGTCGATTTTCTGCGCCCCGGTCTGGGTGAGGTGTTTTTCGCAACTGGACTTGTGTTGCGAGTTGGTCGCAAGGTGGCGGTAACGCGAATGGAGTTACACAACGACGAAGGCAGCCTGATCGCGGTCGCGACTGGAGCCTACAGCACAGGCGCCTACACGGTAAGCTGATGACGTTTAAAACAGTCGTGTCGACTGAGTGATATAGTGGTTCCGTCTTAGATGCCTGGTTAAATTTTGACGGTGAGCAGCGCTCGGCAAACAGATCCGATTAACCTTGGTGGGCCTGTTGACGCGGGCGCAACGTTACAGAAGTCGCGTCTTGAGCAACAATGGTCGATCGAGGATATTGCGGCCAATCTCAATCTTTCGGGTGACATTATTGAGGCGCTCGAGGCCGGCGATTATTCGTCTTTGCCGGAATGGACATTTGTTCGGGGTTATCTCACCGCGTATGCGCGGCTACTTGGGGTCGCAGAAGATACTATCGTCGCTAATACGGGGGATCCTCACTCCACTCCTGGAGATCTTGGATCGGTTGTTCCAGTGATGGATGGATCGGTATTGAAAACTCGACGCAAGCGTATTCCGAGCGATGCCAAAATGCGTGATCGAGCGTACCGTAGACGCTCAGTACTTATCGGTGTGTGTATTGTCATCGCGGTTCTTATTGCTTGGTGGATAGGAGGGTTGCGGCCGTCAGCATTATTCAGCAAGATGAAGAATCCGCAACACGATTCGGCCTCAATGACGGTGAAGATACCGCTCGACGCGTCTGAGCCCAAGGACCAATTCAACGACTAACCGTTGTAGGCAAGGTTACTGACTGCTTGAACGCGTGGCACGGCGAGCTTCCAGCGGTGCCACGATCATGGCCATCATCGGTGGAATGATTAGCAGTGTGATGATGGCAGACAACATTAATCCACCGATGATGACCGATCCGAGACCTCTGTAAAGTTCTGATCCGGCCCCCGGGAATAACGCAAGAGGAAGCATTCCGAAGACGCTTGTTAAGGTCGACATGAAGATTGGCCGAATCCGGTTTTGTGTGGCGCGGACAATCGCTTCACTGGCAGTGGTGTTTTCTGTGCGAAAGTGAAACAAAGTCTGGTGGACCAATAAAATGGCGTTGTTTACCACAATGCCTATCAAGATCACGAAGCCGAGCATGGTCAGCATATCCAGTGCCTGGTATGTCACCAGATTGAGTGCTGCCAGGCCGCCGATGCCGCCGACGGCGGCAACGGGAACTGACAGCATGATGATCAAGGGATAGATAAAACTCTCGAACAACACGGCCATTACCAGGTAAACGATAACTAGCGCCAGTACCATATTGAGGCCCAGCGCGTCTCTTGTTTCAATGAGTTTGTCGGCGGTCCCCGTTAGTCGCATTTTTATCTGCGGTGGCAGACCTTCGGTGCGCAGTGGTTTAATGACCTCTTCGCGCAGTCGGCTGATCGCGGCTTCGAGTGGTATACCGGGTGCTGGTCGAATATCGAGAGTGATTGTGCGTAGACGCTCACGATGCCGAATTTGGGTCGGGCCGGCTGTCAGGGTAATGTGGGTCAGGGCTTTGACTGGGATGACATGGCCAGTTGGTAGCACCACCGGCAGCTCGCCAATATCCTGAGTAGCATCTACTGATTGCTTGCCTTTAAGCACCAGGTCAGTCAGTTTCCCACCAACGGTTACCTGAAGCACACGGCGTCCATCATTGAAAACGTCGATGGCTTCGGCAACCTCTTTTGCTGATAGGCCAGCGTCAGAAAGGCGTAGCCGATTCGGCACCAGTTGAATTTCTGGTGCGCCCAATTCAAGTCCCGGGTTTGGACGCCATTGGTGGCCTTCTTTGCGCGGCATGATTTTCATGATTCGACCAAAAGCCCGGTTGGCAACGCTAAGAATCGTCTCGAGTTCTGGCCCCGAAATGTCGAGTTCGATCTTCCGACTACCGCCGATACCGCGTCCAAAAATAGAAGGCTGGCTGATAAACCCGAAAGTCCCCGGCTCTCGAAATACCGGCCCCCTCAGTATGGGCTCCAGTTCACGCACGCGCGTGGGGTCAGCGGCGACTACGCCAAAGAAGGTTCTGGAGGGCGTAGCGACAGAAAAAAACCGTTCAATTCGGGGAGCCGCGTCGGCACCACCTGGTGGGTCGCCTTCCTTAGACCAGTAAGGTGAAATTTCCTCTTCGATCGATTCAGCAATACGGGTGACTGTCTCCAGGTTATAACCCGGGGGTGGTGTGACCGCACCAAACAGTAGGTTGCGATTGCCTTCAGGCAAGTATTCCAGCTGTGGCAGCATTAGCCAGGCCACCACAGCAGCCGCGGCAGTGATAGACCCGACCACTGCGATAGCAACTGCGGGGCTGGCAGCAACAACGCGACAAAATATCGTGATGCCCTGCGCAAACAGGCGAGCGGCTGAATCAAGAAATGGGATGTCCATGCGAGTTGGATTCCCGCTAGTCTCTTTTCGGGTTGGCTTTAACAATCGGGCGCTAAGGGCCGGGATCAAAGTAATCGATACCAGCAATGACAGAATGACGGCGACAGAAATCGCGACGGCAATATCACGAAATAACTGTCCGGCCTCGAGTTCGATTGTGAGAATCGGGATAAACACCATCACGGTGGTTAATGCTGAAACCAACACGGCCCCCCAGACCTGTTTAGTACCTTCGAGAGCCGCCTGCCGTATTGGTTGACCTTGCTCACGAAGGCGAAAGATGTTTTCCAGAACGACGATCGCGGCATCAACAACCATGCCAACGGAGAAAGCGATACCGGCAAGTGAAATCACGTTAAGCGACCGACCCAATAACGCCATCGCGACGAATGCCCCAATAACCGACACCGGTATAGCAATAGTGATAATGACTGTGGCACGCAGCGAACGCAGGAAGAGAAGTAGGATGATCGCTGCTAATAATCCGCCCACCCCGATATTTTGCTGCACGAGTCGAATGGCAGAATTAATGTAAACAGTTTCGTTATAAACCTGGCGTAGGACTAGACCGGCATCAGATATCACGGTCTCATTTAACTCATCGACCGCGCTTTGCAAGCGAGTCATTGTTTCAATCACGTTGGCGCCGTGGCGGCGTGTCGCATTCATTGCCATGGCTGGCTGACCAAACACTCGGATGGTTGCAACGGGGGTCTCATAACCGAAACGCACCTCGGCGACGTCACTCACCGACACACGACCAAAGCGTCCGGTTTGGGGATCCTCAATTGATCGAATCAACACTTCACGAATGTTGGCCAGCGAGGAGAGTTCACCTTCAACACGAACGGTATAGCGGCGTTTTCCCTCATCAACGCTGCCTGCAGAAAGTGATACGCTAGCGTCGCGGAGCGCTTTAAACATTTCACCGATAGTCAATCGGTAACGGGCAAGCCGCTGCGGGTCAACAATTATCTGGATTTGTCGTTTGGTGCCGCCATAATAATTGACCTCGCCAATACCAGGAACTCGTTCCAGGCGCTCTCTGATGACATCGTCAATAAAGTCACTGTACTCGTGAATAGGGCGTGAATTGTCCGCTGCCCGCTGAATCGTGAACCAAGCGATGGCGTTGTCATCAGTGCCAGTTGTTTTGAGGGTAGGCTCTTGAACTTCACCCGGGTAACCGCTAACTCGGTCGAGCCGATTGGCAACAAGGAGCAAGGCTCTATTCATGTCGGTGTCAACGGAGAACTCGAGTGTCAATCGATTCTGTCCAAGTTGCGCGCGACCGGTGATACTGACGAGCCCCTCAAGGCCGGCAAACACGGTTTCCTGCCGGTTCAGGATTTCACGCTCGATCTCGGCGGGCGCTGCGCCCGGCCACTTGGTGGTGATGGTAATCACAGGCCGCTCGACATCTGGTGCGAGTTGAATTGGAATAGTCTTCAACGCCACTACACCGAACAGGACGATCATCAGCATGCCCGCTATTACTGCAATGGGTCGCTCAATCGCGTTTTGAATCAATGTCATGAATTGGGTTTGGCGATTTTCACCGCTTGACCAGGCGTGATTCGCTCATTGCCGCGGATAATAACGGCCTCGTTGGCCTGAAGCCCCTGAGTGATCGCAATACGGTTGCCACTGCTGATGCCCAGTGTGACCGGACGAGGCAGCGCTTTGTTATCCCGCACAACATAAACAAGAATCTTCCCGCCTTTATGCACTAACGCGTCTTTATGTACCGTTACTGCTTCCTGAGGAGGGCCCACTGGCAGAGTCAGGATCACGGACTGATTAGCTGCTAAGTTGGAATAAGGTGTGTCTGGATCAAGAGTGAATCGGACGCGGCGTGTACGGGTCCGAGAGTTTTCTTCGGGCACAACCGCGCGTACTGTAGCGTGGTGTAATGCGCCACCTTCCATGCGAAAGGGCACCGGCGTGTTGGGAACAAGGGCGATGGCTTGGTTGTAACTGACATTTGCCTCAAGTTCCAGTTGTCGGTATGAGACCAGTCGCAGCAGCCGTTGACCTTGTTTAACGTATTCGCCGGTTTCGGCAAGTCGTTCAGCGATGACGCCGTCGTACGGTGCGTTAACGATCGCATAGCGAAGGTTAATAGCGGCCAGTTGTAGTTCCGACTGCGCTATTGTGACTCGAACTTTTGCCTCCTTCTCCCGTGCGCTGGCGGTCAATTCGCGCTGAACGGCATCATCATACTGAGCAACGCTGGTGGCGGCAGAGCTTTTTAGTTTCTGCAGTCGGTTTTTTTCTTGCCTTACTCGGGAAAGTTCTGAGCGTCGGATGGCAAGATTTGCTTTCGCCTCGCTTACGCGCGCGTCCCTGAGCGCCATACGGATTCGGAGAATCTCAGCATCGATCGTCGCGATCTTCTGCCCTTTAACCACCTCGTCACCGACCTCAACGTGGATGGCATCGATCGGTCCTTCAATTCGGGTAGCTACGTAACCGGCCTGTCGTGGAACCAGGTGACCGACGACGGTTTCTACCTCGCGTATCAGTTCAAAGCGTGAATCATCGATGTGTACCAGCGTTGCACGCTGATCTGCAGCAGCGATGCCGCTGTAGATAGGCGCAATACAAATCAGCACTCGTGTCATTATGCTGCGCTGTCGCAGGATGTGGTGAATGGGTCTCATTACATCGCACTCAATAGTTCGGTCATGCATTGATCATCGATATTTCCGCCGCTGATCATAATGCCGATTTGTCCGTGTGTGGGCACTGCACTGGACAGCAAGGCGGCCAATCCCAGCGCGCCTGATGGTTCGACCACGAGTTTGCCGAGACGGAATAACAGTCGCACCGCTTCCTTGATGGCGTCTTCTGGCACGGTGACGATGTCATCGACGTTTTGACGGATCAGCGCAAAGGTGATTTTACCGAGCGACTCGGTGCGAGTGCCATCTGCAATGGTATTCGGATTGCTGACGCGTTCAATTTTCCCACTGCGAAAAGACCGAGCAGCATCGTCGGCCATCATCGGCTCGACGCCTATCACCCGACACTGTGGTGCCAAGTGTCTGACGCTCAATGCCGAACCGCTTAGCAATCCGCCACCACCACAGGGGACCAGAAGTAGGTCGAGATCGTCTTTGTCTTCCAACATTTCAAGTGCTGCAGTCCCTTGACCGGCGATGACATGCGGATGATCAAATGGGGGTACCAACGTATAGCCATGGGTCTCAGCGAGGTTGGCGCTAATTTCCTCGCGGCGTTTGTGGGCTGGATCGTAGTCGATGATTGTTGCACCGTGCGCAGCGGTCGCATTTCTTTTCAATCGTGGGGCATTGTTCGGCATGACAACTGTTGTGGGGATGTCGAGGAGTTTTCCACACAGCGCAATAGCCTGAGCATGGTTGCCTGAGGAATGGGTCACAACCCCTTTTTGACGTGCAGTCTCGGTCAGTTGCGA
>Ga0066376_10003169_pt1 | contig 14945 bp, 13 predicted proteins | sample Knorr_S15_td_Bot_FD_77009 | JGI IMG/M metagenome (GOLD analysis project Ga0066376, IMG submission 77009) | Marine microbial communities from Southern Atlantic Ocean transect - Knorr_S15_td_Bottom_ad_5009_LV_A | ecosystem: Environmental > Aquatic > Marine > Oceanic | place: Southern Atlantic... | reverse complement strand
GATTTCCTCATAACTCCAGAAAACTTTGCAGAGCTTATGCTGCTTATTGAAAAGGGTGAAATTTCAAGTCCCATTGCAAAGCAGGTATTAAAAGAGATGTTCTCCAAAGGAGGGGATCCTTCAGTCATCATTGAAGAAAAAGGGTTAGCTCAAATTTCAGATACTGCTAGCATTCAAGAAATAGCAAAAGAGATTATTAAGAGTAATCCTAAAGCAGTAGAGGATTACAAAAAAGGTAAAGAAAACGCTTTGCAGTTTTTGGTAGGACAACTTATGTCAAAAACAAAAGGCACAGTCCATCCAGAAACTGCCCGCACTATACTAGGAGATATCCTTAAAACTTAGCAAAATTAGATTTATGGCTTCTTTATAATTCTTAACCCAGTAAATACGCTGATCTTTTTTAAACCAAACCATCTGGCGACGCGCAAAATTTTCTGTCGCCTTTGTTGCTTTCTCAATCATCTCTTTCTTTGAGATTTTACCTTGTAAATACTGCGCACTTTCGCGGTACTCCAATCCAAAGCTCTCTATTTTTTTCCAAGATAATCCTTCTTTTCGAAGTTTTTTAATTTCACTTAAAAACCCTTGTTTTAGCATTGCAAGGAAGCGTTTGTGTATGCGCTTTTTTATTTCTTCTTTTGTACGTTTAATGCCTAAGAATAATACAGGATAAGGGAGAGGATCTTTCTTTAAAGAAGACACTGGTTTTCCTGTTGTAAGAACAATTTCAAGAGCACGGATAATGCGTCTTTTGTTCTTTTGCTCTATGCTTTTTGCTCTTGCTGGATCTAACTTCTTAAGCTTCCAAAGAAGTTCCGCAATGCTCAATTTTTCCAATTGTGAACGGAGCTTTTTATCAGGAACAACTTTAGGTAAAACCCAGCCATCCACAACAGAGTAAATATATTGAGGGCTGCCTCCTATAAGAATAGGCATGTGTTTTCGCCTAAAAATGCCCAAAATAGCTCTGTAAGCTGCCTTTTGGTACGAAACCACGCTATATCCCTTCTTTGGAGAAACAACGCTCAAAAGATGATGGAGTATGCCTTTCATCTCTCCTTTTTTAATCTTTGCAGTCCCAATATCCAATCCTTTATAAACCTGCCGCGAGTCAGCTGAAATAATTTCGCCATGAAACTTTTTTGCTAGCTTTATCGCAAGCTCACTCTTCCCGGAAGCAGTTAATCCTACAATAGCGATAAGTTTCTTTTCCATATCAATACAAACTTAGTTTTACCTAAGCTATGTAAGTCTTAGTTAAGTTAGAACTAATGAACTTCTTCTCGTTTTTCTCGAAGAAACGAGCGCCATTGTTCTAGGAATTCTACAAATACCTGAAAAGGGACTTCAATTAAAAAGTTGAAAATAACGATAAGGACATTATAGCGTGCAACCTGATGTGAAAGCCATCCGCCTGTATGAATAATAGGGAGTGAAAATAAATCAAAAATAGTATAGACAAATCCTTGTTTTTCCTTCCCAACCAAGAGTTCTCTACTTCGCTGCCTTATCTTCGTTCCGGTAAATGCAATCAGGGAGATAAAGGCCAAAAATATGATAATAGAGAGAACGCTGAAATTTACTTGCCATAATATCCAGGAAATAATACCAAAAGAGAGTAAGAAACTTAACAAGTAAATAGTGTTGATAGATTTTTGAATCATGGGTCGCCTGCGCTTAATTAAAGGTATCTCCAATATCTCTCCATTTTGTTTCCCGTAGGTAATTTTCATAACTGCCATCATGAGTCGTTGGAAGTTCTCTTGTGTTGTTGTTTTGGTACTTAAAACAAGAAGCAACATGAGCAGAGGAGGAACCACAACACTTATAAGTAATGTCATTTGATTAAAGTCTCCAGTAACATACTTATCTAAAGGAATTTCAATACTAAAAGCAAGTAGAACCTTGGTAAGAAAAACCGAAATAGTACTATATATAGCTGCTCTTTGCATTCTGCCCTTAAGTTTTTTCAATCGTATATTATAGTTCTCTTGAACAGCACTCTCCAATGAAGTGGCGTCTGAACTTAACTGTTCAAAGTCTCCTGGATGTTCAGCTAAAATATCACCTATAATCAAATATGGAGAATCATATTTTTCCATAAGTTGGTACAGTCGCTCAGCTAAAGGATGATGAACAATCTTATGTAGTTCATTTTTTACCAAAGGAAGTTTTGCGGCTAACTGCTTTAAAGTTTCGCTGCTGGGATTATTCCAATCTGAATATTTCCTTTCCAGTAAGTGATGCATGATGGTAGCTTCATCCAACTTAAAGAGAGCTCGCTCTACTGCAACAGAAATTTGAAGGCTTTTCTCTTCTGCTGTAATATTGATTGATTCTTGAAGTCGCACCCGCTCTTCCATGTCTTGAGCCATAAACTCAATTAAAGCGCGCTCTCGTATAGGAGGGGCGAGAGCTTCTTCAATTTCAGAAGCTGCAACAGAAAGTAACCACATACGAAGCTCAGCAAGTACTTTTTCAGTTCCGTCTTGTGGACTGTGCTCCAAAAGATAAGAGTACTTTTCAACAGTCTTTTGAATTTCCTCTATTTTTGTTATGGGGACATGCTCATTGGGAAAATGCCCGCCACGAATTAATTCTTGCAAAAAAGGTTCTGCAAAATCTTTTAGTGGCCCAAGGAGCATTCTTCGCTTTAAGATTCTCTCAATGGCAGTCTTTCGCAAAAGATGCTCTTCTCGCCAATCCACCACACCTCGAATCTTTTCGTAAAAAGAAGCAACTTTCGCTGCAACTTCATCTACTACAATAGTAGGAGTACCTTCTTTTATCTGAATGCTGCTATACCATCTTTGATATTCCAGCGCCAATTTTTTTACATCTGGTGCTAATTCCATACGACTAATTCTGACTTGTTTTGAGCTCTTCTGCAAGCTCTTTTATAAAGTTATTAATGCTCATGGGTCCTAAGTCACCTTTTGTGCGTTTTCTTACACTTACAATCGATTTTGCTTCTTCTTTTTCTCCTACTATAAGAAGGTAGGGGATTTTTTGCATTTCCCCTTCACGTATCTTTTTTCCTAGAGTTTCATTTTCATCTCGCAATGCAATACGAAGATGAGGTATCATAGACTGCATTTCATCTTTTACTTTGTTTGCATATGTCACAAATTTATCTGATACCGGTACAATCCATATTTGCTCTGGAGCAAGCCACAAAGGAAAGGCACCAGCATAGTGTTCAATAAGCATTGCCATAAAGCGTTCAATAGAGCCCATAAATGCCCGATGAATCATAACTGGTGTTTTTTTGCTGCCGTCTTGGGAAATATATTCCAAACCAAAACGCTTTGGCATATTAAAATCAAGCTGTATAGTGGAAAATTGCCACTCTCGTCCCAAACTATCCTTTGCCATAAAATCTAGTTTGGGTCCATAAAAAGCTGCCTCGCCTTCAACCTTGGTATAGGGAATTTTATGTTGCTTGAGTATCTCTTCCATTTCGCGTTGTGCTCGCTTCCAAATTAAATCGTCTCCCAAATATGCCTTTTTGTTTTTTTCATCCCGCAAAGATAATCGAATCCAGTGTTCTTTAATGTCCACAGCCTTTATTAATTCTTGCTGAATGCGAAGATTTATATCAATTTCGTTTGCAATCTGATCGTGTCTTAAGAAAGCATGACCATCGTCTTGGGTGAATGCACGCACCCTAGTTAATCCACCCAATTCTCCTGCTTGCTCATCTCGATACACAGTAGTGGTTTCAAAATAACGAACAGGTAAGTCTCGATAGCTGTGAAGCTGCGCCTTGTATATTTGCGTGTGATGTGGGCAATTCATGGGCTTTAATACAAACTCACTGTCCTTTCCTTTGACGTAAAAAAGATCGTCTTTAAACTTTTCTAAATGCCCTGAAATGCGATAGAGGTCAGGTTTGGTGATATGAGGAATCCATACTTGTTGGTATCCATATTTACGTTCAAGATTTTCTATAAAATCAGACAGCACTTTTCTAACAATAGTTCCCTTAGGGGTAAAAAGAGGGAGACCAGATCCTACAAGTTCAGAAAAGGTAAAGAGCCCCAAGGCCAGTCCAAGTTTTCTGTGGTCTCGCTTTTCAGCTTCCGCGAGTTGTAAAAGATATTCCTGTAGCTCTTTTTTTGTTTGAAAGGAAACGCCATAAACTCGAGTAAGCATAGGGTTCTTTTCATCTCCTCTCCAATAGGCTCCAGCCACGCGAGTCAGTTTAAAAGCATCTAAAGGCAGTTCTTTTGTGTTTTTCACGTGACCTCCTTTGCATAAATCCAAGAATGAACCGCCCATGTAAACCATGCCTACTTTACTATCTCTTTTTCCTTTGGAGAGTTCTTTAATAAGATCGAGCTTAAAAGGTTGTTTTTCTTTCTTGTAATATGTCTCTGCTTTTTTTGTAAACCAAAGTTCCTTTTTAAATGCAAGGTTTCTCTTTGCCAAAGAGCGCATCTCTTTTTCCAGACGGTTTAAGTCTTTTTGTGAGATATCCACACTGCCAAAGTCATAATAGAAGCCATGTTCAATGGTAGGGCCAATACCAAGCTGAGCTTTTGGATAATGCTTCTTTATCCCAGCTGCTAGAAGATGAGCAAATGAGTGTCGTATATTCTCAATATCTTTTTGTGATTCTTTTTTTGACATATCCATGTTCTATCACACAGCTGTTAATTCTTCAATCTCTTCTGCAATGAATTTTTGAACACCATGGTACGTATTCAATCTTCCTACCACTAAAACAATCTTATTTTCTTGTACAATATCTGGATATTTATCAATAAGAGAGGGGAATACCACAACCTCTATTTTATCTGTTAAATCCTCTAGACCCAGAAAAAGCATGGGCTTTCCTGCTTTTGTAATAATGCGCTTAATGGAAGAAATAATACCTCCAATGCGAATTTGCGGTGTTGAAGATCCTGACTGGGAATCCTGATCTGCAATTTTTGCTATGGAAAATGCCTTTTTCTCCAGCAAATTCTTTACGCTCGCTAAAGGATGAGAGCTTACATATAATCCTAGTAGCTCTTTTTCCCATTGAAGTTTTAAGTTTTCATTTACCTCATCTGCCTCCTCTAGCGGAAGTTCAATTGGGGTCTGGGAACTTGAAGAAAACAAAGACTGCTGCGCCCCATTTTTCATCTTAAAGCTTTCACGCGCTACTTGAAGCAAGCGCTCTAAATTAAAGAGAAGCTTGTTTCGTTCCGCAAACGCATCGAAAGCTCCAGACTTAATTAAACTTTCCAAAGATTTCTTATTTAAATTACTTGAACTTATCCGGGAAATAAAATCCTGCATACTTTTATACGGGCCACTTTTCTTTCGTTCCTCAATAATTGCTTCTACAATGCCTTCTCCTACATTCTTTATTGCAAGCAAACCAAAACGAATTTTATTTTTATCTGGAACCACTGAAAAGTTGCTAAAACTTTCATTGATGTCTGGAGGCAAAACTTCAATCTTCATCTTTTTTGTTTCATCAATAAGAAAGGCAATGCGCTCAATATCGTTTCGATCCGCAGTAAGCAGGGCAGACATGAACTCAACTGGATAGTGAGTTTTAAGCCACGCAGTTTGATACGCAATGGTAGCGTATGCTGCTGAATGTGATTTATTGAAGCCATAACGAGCAAAAGGCAAAATCCACTCCCAGAGTTGGTTTGCAATTTTTCTTTCAATATTATTTTTAACCATACCAGAGATAAATTTCTCTTGCTGCTCTTCCAATAGGCTCTTAATTTTCTTCCCTACGGCTTTGCGTAATACATCGGCTTCAGCCAGCGTGAATCCTGCTAAGTCCTGGGCAATACGCATGAGTTGTTCTTGGTAAATACAAATACCTTGCGTGGTCTCTAGTATAGGTTTTAATTTTTCATGAATATAGCTGATCTTCTTTTTCCCATGTTTTCGACTAATATACTCAGGAATAAGTTCCATAGGGCCAGGGCGATACAGAGCAATCATTGCAATGATATCTTCAAACTCGGTGGGTTTAAGTTGCTTTAGGTATCGCTGCATTCCAGCTGATTCAACTTGAAATATTCCTACTGTATTTCCTTCCTGAAATAACTTGTATGCTTTTGCATCGTCTTGCGGAATGGTTTCAATATCAATGCTCTTATGGTAAATAACATAGATTCGTTTTAAAGTATCCTCAATAACAGAGAGGTTTTTTAAGCCAAGAAAATCCATCTTCAAAAGTCCTAAGTCTTCGATACTATGCATTCCATATTGCGTAACAATGTTTTGGTCATTTTGCGTTGGGTGTTGCAAAGGCACAAGAGAGTCAAGAGGTTGCCCTGCAATCACCACACCACAAGCATGTGTGGAAGCATGCCTTGCTACTCCTTCCAGCTTTTTTGCAAGATCAATTAAACGCTTTGCTTTTTCGTCAGTGTCATAGAGTTCTTTGAATTCCTCTACCTCCTCTAAAGTTTGCTGCAAATTAAAGCTAAAAGGTATCATCTTTGCCATTTTGTCACAGTAACCATATTCATATCCCAAAGCTCTTCCCACATCTCGAATAACAGCGCGAGCTGCCATAGTACCAAAAGTAATGATCTGCGCTACTTTATCTTTGCCATACTTGTCTGCAACATACGAAATAACTTCGTCTCGCCTATAATCTGCAAAATCCAAATCAATATCTGGTAAATCGAGTCGTTCTGGGTTTAAAAATCGCTCAAAGAGCAAGTTATACTGCAAGGGATTAATGTTTGTAATTTTCAGCAAATAGGCAACCAAAGATCCGCCCACAGAACCACGTCCCGGACCCACAACAATTCGCTTGCTCTTTGCCCAATTCACAAAATCCTGCACGATTAAGAAATATGAGGCAAAGCCAGTTTGGCGAATAACACTCAACTCAAATTCTAAACGTGATGCTGTTTCTTTATTATCTTGAATATTTGGCCTCCCTTTTAATCCTTTCAAGCAAAGCTCTTGTAAATAATCATCTGCGTTCTTGCCTTCAGGAAGAGGGAAAATAGGAAGCTTGGTCACACCAAGTTCTAGTTCAAAGTTACATAGCTTAGCAATACGCTGCGTATTTGCTATAGCTTCTGGGACATCAGAAAACAATTTTTCCATATCCTCCGCGCTCTTTAAAGAAAAGTCATCTTGAGAAAGTGTTAAACGATCCGGATCGTTTGGACGAGCTCCCGTATTAATCAGCATGAGAACATCCTGAGCCTCTGAATCTTGAGGGGACAAGTAATGTGAGTCTGCGGTAGCTACCACGGGGATTTTCAATTTCTCTGAAAGCTCCAAAACTCCTTGGTTGGTAGTTTTTTGCGCTGAGATATTAACGTGTCGTTGAAGTTCAAGATAAAAATTACCTTCCCCAAAAATCTCCCGATAGAACAGGGCAGTAGCTTCCGCTTCTTTTTTCTTTTTTGATTGCAAGAGACGAGGGATCTTTCCATTCAAACATCCAGATAAGGCAATGAGTCCTTCTGCATGCCCACGCAAAAAATCCTCATCCACTCTTGGCTTATAGTAAAAGCCACGAAGGTGCCCCTGCGTGAGAATACTTACAAGATTTTCATATCCTTTTTGGTTTTTTACCAAGAGTACCAAATGATAGATAGTATCGTCTATCTTAGGACGCTTTTGTTCCATACCCTCAAATGCAAGATAGATTTCAGCTCCGATAATAGGTTTTACTCCTTTTTGCTTTGCCTCTTTTAAAAACTCAATAGCGCCATACAGATTACCATGATCAGTTAAAGCAATGGAGTCCATACCTAACTCTTTTGCGCGATCCACTAATTGACCTATTTTAGGTAGGCCATCCAAAAGTGAATAGTGCGAGTGCACATGAAGATGAGTAAACCCAGACATTGTATTATTATACTCAATTTTTTGTGTTAAAGTAAAGATGATTAGATCTTTAACAAGGAGATGCAATAAAATGGCAAGTATAGCAGATTCAGATCGCCTACTTTCTAGTGTGCAAGAACTCTTGAAAGATGCGGGATTATATAACAGACAGCATGGTTATTATGCTCGAGTTATGAGTGGAACTCTAAGCCTATTTATCTTGGGCATAATGGGTATAATTCTTACTCACAATACCCTATGGATCCTACTTTTAGTAGCTGTATTTCAGTCATTCGTGAGTACGCAATTTGGTTTTTTAGCGCATGATGCTGTGCATGATCAAATTTTTGCTTCGCAAAAGGCAAATCGAGCAATCGCTCTTTTTTGTGGTTTTGTAATGTGGCTTAGTCCAAGTTGGTGGGGTGACAAACACAACACACATCATCGTTACCCCAATGCACTTGGAAAAGATCGCGATATTAATATCTCGATCTTCGCCCTTACTCAAATACAAGCACTAAGCAAGCACTGGCCAATCACGATCATTGTAAAATATCAAGCGATATTCTTTGTTCCTGCAATCTTCATGCTTGAAGCGCTGAGTATACGCCTTGATAGCTTACAACATCTCATTTCCTCTCTACTCGGAAAAAAGGAGGTCACATATAGACCTGTTGAGTTTGCGATTTTCCTGATTCATCCAATAGTGTACTTTGGACTTCTATTTTGGCTTATAGATCCTTGGTACCATGCTGCGCTCTTCATCGGAGTGCATCAAGGTTTTCTCGGTGTCTACATGGGACTTGTGTTTGCCACCAATCATAAAGGCATGCTCATGATAGATGAAGATACAAAATTGGACTCTCTTCGTCTTCAGGTTCTCACTACGAGAAATGTTACAGGTGGATGGCTAGTTGATTTCTTGATGGGCGGACTCAATTTCCAAATTCCGCACCATATCAATTCCTGGATGCCACGATGCAACCTCAAAAAAGCAAATGAGATATGCAGAGATTTTTGTGAGGAACACGATATTACTTACTGCGAAATGAGTGTGTGGAAAGCGTATCATACGATTTTCGCCTTTCTTCATCGCATTGGTAGCGTGCTGCGAAAAAAACTCGCAACTTCATAACACCTCTGTTGTCTTAAACTCAGACATAAAAACAAAGGCCATCCAAAAAGATTTGGGTGGCCTCTTTATTTCTTTGTGATAAATTCTGATATACTTTATGTAGATGAAACAAAGAGTAGCTGCAGGAATTGATGAAGTAGGAAGGGGTCCTTTAGCAGGCCCAATAATAGCTTGCGCTGTTATTTTTTCTCCAAAAACTAAAAGCTCCAAAATCCCATCAAAATTAAGAGACTCAAAAAAACTTTCAGCAAAACAGCGAGAGAAATACTATCAGCTTTTTTTAAAACACCCCAATATTCAATGGGGAATTGGCAAGATTACAGAAAAAACTATTGATAGGATAAATATCTATCAGGCAACCAAACTTGCTATGGAGCGAGCCGTGCACAATCTTTCCAGAAAAATAGTACCTGGCTTTTTATACATTGATGGGATTATGGAAATTAATGTTTCAATTCCTCAAAAAACTATGGTACGAGGTGACGAAACAATACAGCTTTGCGCCATGGCTTCTATTATAGCTAAAGTTACAAGAGATCGCTTCATGATGAACTATCATAAAAAATATCCCCTCTACGGCTTTAACCTCCACAAAGGCTATGGAACAAGACTTCACATAGCAATGCTTAAAAAATATGGGCCATGCTCAATCCATCGAAGAAGCTTTTCTCCAATCAACTCTTTAGTAAACTAAGTTAACAGAGGAGCTTGCAAATATGCATATTATTTGCTACACTCTTCCTATATGGCAGTCCCAAAACAACATCGTTCCAAATCCCGTCAAGGACAGCGGCGAATGCACATTTATCTTAAAAAAGTCTCTCCTATAACCTGCTCAAAATGTGGTAAGGCAGTTTTAGCACATACTATATGTGAGAATTGCGGATTTTATCGAGGAAAAGAAGCTATTAATGTTCTTGCAAAACTTACCAAAAAAGAGCGAAAGCTAAAGGAGAAAGAAATGGCATCTCAAAAAGGAGAGGCAAAAGAGAAACTTTCCCCAGAAGAACTCTCACGTCCTAACTCTTAACATATATTATGGCATCTCGGCACCTTGCGCGATCCATTGCCATGCAAACTCTCTACGAGTGGGATTTTACTGGGATGAAAGGGGATATACAAAAACTCATAGAAAAGAACATTAATGAATTTGGCCCTGGATTGGAAGATGTAAATAAAGACTTTATCCGCACTCTTACAAATGGAGTATTAAAACATCACAATTCTATTGATCAAATCATTACAAAGGCAGCTCCCGAATGGCCACTAGAACAAATCACTATGGTAGATCGAAATGTTTTGCGCCTCGGACTCTTTGAATTACTCTACGGGAATAGAGAAGAGGTTCCGCCCAAAGTTGCCATAAATGAAGCCATAGAATTAGCAAAAAACTTTTCTGGAGAGTCATCTGGTAAGTTTGTAAACGGAGTATTAGGAACTGTATTTCGAGAATTAGAAGAACAAGAAACCCCATGAATGATACTGAACTATTTGAGAAGCAAATTGACGTTACATTTAAGAATAAAGAGCTTTTAAAACAAGCCTTTACACATCGCTCCTACTTAAACGAGAATCCTGAATCTGGCCTTCAGCACAATGAACGTTTGGAGTTTCTAGGAGATGCAGTTCTTGAACTTATTGTTACAGAGCATTTATACAAAAGCTATCCTGACAAACCAGAAGGAGAACTTACCACATGGAGAGCTGCTCTAGTAAATGCTAGAATGCTCGCTATCGTAGCAAAGGACCTAAAACTTGGTGATTATCTACTTTTGTCCCATGGAGAAACAAGGGAAACCGGAAAGGCAAGGGACTACATTTTAGCCAATGCCACAGAAGCTCTTCTTGGAGCCCTATACCTTGACCAAGGACTAAAAGCATGTAAGATAATCATTGAGCAGTATGTACTCTCCAAGCTTCCTCAGGTTTTAGAAGAGAAACTCTTTGAGGATGCCAAATCAAGATTTCAAGAGTTAGCTCAAGAAAAAACCGGCATCACCCCAAGTTATCAAGTACTTAAAGAATGGGGTCCGGATCATGAAAAGAATTTTCAAGTTGGAGTAACTCTGGGAAAAGACCTTATAGCCAAAGGACAAGGAATGTCAAAACAGGAAGCCGAACAAGACGCTGCTAAAGCCGCACTCATAAAACAAGAAAATATTTGGAACTAATATGTTGACAATACGATTACAACGAAGAGGGAAGAAAAATCAGCCCTTTTTTAAAATAATAGTAACAGAAGAAAAAAATTCCTCAACACGTGGGCGCTCTGTTGAGGAACTTGGCTTTTATAATCCTTTAACAAAGGAGAGGTCTTTAAATGCAGATAGAGCAAAGTACTGGATGTCTGTTGGAGCGCAACCATCTGATACTGTATATAACATGCTGGTAACGGATAATGTTATTGAAGGGAAAAAGCGACTCAAACACAAGAAATCCAAAAAGAAAGAGCCAGAAGCAGAAGCTGCTCCAGCAGCTGCAGCTCCTACAGAAAGTGCAGCTTCAGAGCCAGCTAAAACTGAGGAAGTACCAGAAAAACCTACAGATGATGCAACGCCCCAAGAGAACTCTCAAGAAGCTCCAGAATCTCAACCAGAAAAGCAGCCTCAGCCAGAATCTACTCCAGCAAAAGAAGAGGAGGAAAAGAAAGAACCTCAGGCAAAGACTGATGAGATTGCTCCTGAGGAAAAAAAGGAGGCCACAAAAGAGGCTCAAACAAAGAAGTAACTCTCAATACCAGGGACTTGACAAGTCAAACCTTCTATGCTATAGTACAGCCATAAGTAAATATGGCCTGTCAGTATAGGAGAGAATACTGACATCTAAAATTGACAAACTGAATTAACAGGCGACTCTCTTTAAAAGGATGGTCGCCTGTTTATATAGAAGATACTTTTAAAAGGTAGTTGTTGGTGCCGAATTGCTCTTTTCAAGAGAGTAGCTCGGCCTCAGTAAAACAAAAATCTGTGGGGTCGATGTTGGGAGGGGAAAATGGACAAAAAGCTCATTTGCAAACAATGTGCAATAATCCATGGATATGACTACTGCGGCATATATTGTGACCGATGTGGTGACAAATTGGAGCTTGGTGTTCTACCATCTCCAAAGCCCGTCATACTCAAAGAGCAACCGCGTTTAGTGTTTGCCTAATAAACAAAAGAGAGGAGGGACCTAAAGATCGAGCGCCAATCTTTAGTAAATCCCTCCCACAACCTCTCAAGCTCATAATTATATTGTGGGTTTAAGAGATTGGATAGCACCTTATAATATCTTCCATATCGGCGAAGTGGACATTAGTTAGAAACATTCAGAAAATACAGAATAGGAATGAAAAACGAAAGTTAGTGTTCATCTCGCTGCTCTGGAAAATCTAGAGATAAGCGAAATATAGACAAAAGGAGAAAGAACATGCTCACGAAATACAAGATGGCAATGATGATCGTCGGTCTTCTACTGACAATGGCGTTGGCATGTGGAACATCAGAATCCACGGAGATCGCGTCCGCATACAATGTGGTATTCGGAACACCAACGGAGATGGGCGAGTTCATAGTCTTTAACTCCAAGGATGGGGAAGGGGACCAGATTCAATTCACCCTAGATGAGCAAGATGCTCATCAATATACACTGGACGCAGATCTGGTAATTGAAGAGATGGACAAGGGTAGATTTACTGTCCTCTTGGATACGCCAACAGTGAGGACGTTAACCTTTCAAGGGGACAAGAGTGTAAGGGTATGGAGTCCCGTGTCACCCGTCTCATCGACCGGTCGCGATACCTTCTCACTTTCCAAAGAGATGCACCTGCGTATCCTCGTGGATTTAAGAGAAAACTCCTGGTCCATCGTTGTAACCGAGGATGATCAAGAAGTCCTAATGGACTACACAGGCTTCCTTGGAGCAACTCACGTACGAAGCATCAGATTCTCTACATCGGTCCTTGAGAATCCAGAACCAGTCAAGGTGACGGTTAGAAACATCGTCATCAGTAGCAGTAGCCACTAAAGACAAAGGCAAGGGTGAAGGCAAAGTTTCCTTCCCTTGCCTCCACCTTTAAGCTCATAACATACGTTGTGAGTTGAAATGTGGAAAGTGAGCATAGAGGCGCTCTCGCAATGAATAATCTCTCTTCTTTCTTTGTGAGAGCTCCTCTGAGCTTTCTTGACAAAAACATTCCTTTCTATACACTAAAGATTACAAATACTAAATGGTCGTTTTTTTGTTGAATATACTGAATACCAATTATGGCAGACGAACAGTTCACATATCAAGACCTCTTAGAATACATCGTAAAAGGGCTCGTAGATCACCCAGACGATGTTAAGGTAGAACGCAAAGTAGACGAGATGGGCGTATTACTGATTCTTAAAGTAAATCCCGAAGATATGGGTCAGATCATTGGTCGCCAAGGTTCCACAGCTCGCGCAATCCGCACACTAGTGAGAATTGCAGGACTTAAGGCTCATGCCAGGGTAAACCTCAAGATTGAGGAACCAGAAGGCGGAAGGCAACCAAGAGAAGGACAAGAGGAAATCAAGAATGAACCCGCCAAAGAAGTTAAGGATTCTCCTTCCCTTGAGGACCTAACCATTTAAGTTGAAATTCAAGAGGACAGTGCTACACTTAAAATGTAGCACTGTTTTCTTTTCCATGATTACTTTTGATGTTATAACCATATTCCCAAAGCTTTTTGAGCCTTTTATAGGAGAATCTTTGCTTGCAAAAGGACAAAAGAAAAAACTCTTAAAGATTGGAGTCCACGATTTAAGAAAGTGGGCCAAAGATAAGCACCGAAGCGTGGATGATAAACCATTTGGCGGGGGATTGGGCATGGTAGTCAAAGTAGATCCTGTGTATAGGGCCGTGCAAAAACTTAAAAAGAAGGGAAAGAAATCCAAAGTTATTCTTTTCACCCCACGAGGGAAGAAATTTGATCAAGCAATGGCTTATGATCTTTCGCGCCAAAATCAACTCATCTTTATTTGCGGCAGATATGAAGGAGTAGACGAAAGAATTGCAAAGCATGTTGTCGATATGGAGATTTCAATAGGGGACTATGTTTTAATGGGAGGAGAAGTACCTGCCATGGCTGTTATTGAAGCTGTTTCCCGACTTGTTCCAGGAGTTATTGGAAAATCTCAATTTCTAAAAGAGCGCCTTCAAAAGGGTAGAAAGAAAGGCTTCTTAGAATATCCTCAATATACAAGACCTGAAATATTTGAACCTAAAAAGAATATAAAATGGAAAATACCCAAAGTACTTATGTCTGGCAATCACAAAGAGATTGAAGAGTGGAGAGAAAAGCACAGAAAGATTATACTCTAACAATGCTAAATATTTCTTTGCAGCAAAAAAATGCGCGATCATAATACAAACAAAAAGATCATTGTAAAGTAACTTATTTTATGCTACCCTATATCTGTTTGGGTAACTCTTCAGTAGAACATAACTTCATGTAAAACAGGGGTCGGTGCCGGAGTGGCCAATCGGACGTGGCTGTAAACCACGCGGCTTTACGCCTTCGGGGGTTCGAATCCCTCCCGGCCCACAAAGCAAATTGCCGTTGTAGCTCAGCTGGTAGAGCAACTCCATGGTAAGGAGTAGGTCGCCGGTTCAAGTCCGGCCAACGGCTCAAGAGAAATATAATAAAATACTATGGCAGGAAAAAGAAAACCATACATTAGGTTAATGTGCCAAGATTGCAAAAACCTTAATTACGCTACTCATAAGTCCTTGCTCAGAAATCGCAAGGAGGAAGATAAAAAATTAGAATTCAAAAAGTTTTGCAATCACTGTAAGAAGCATACATTGCACAAAGAATCTAAGAAATAGCGGTTCTTCCCGTGGCAGAAATAAAACCAAGGGGTTTTAAAAGAGTGGGGTCAGGAGGAATCGTGTGAGCGTTAGGGGTGTGGTGAAGTGGTATCACAAAGGTTTCCAAAACCTTTATCGGGGGTTCGATCCCTCCCACCCCTGCCAACTATTTTAAGCTCAAATT
>Ga0066376_10003167_pt1 | contig 14948 bp, 13 predicted proteins | sample Knorr_S15_td_Bot_FD_77009 | JGI IMG/M metagenome (GOLD analysis project Ga0066376, IMG submission 77009) | Marine microbial communities from Southern Atlantic Ocean transect - Knorr_S15_td_Bottom_ad_5009_LV_A | ecosystem: Environmental > Aquatic > Marine > Oceanic | place: Southern Atlantic... | reverse complement strand
CTTGTTCTTCCTCCCAATGTGAAACGAGTTATAGTTTGTCGTTAATTCATTAACGAGCCGATAGCCGAAAGACCAAGTATTCCCTCAGCCGAAGCCAAAGGAAGACGCTTAAATACCATATTTAGACCATAATATCAAGGGTCTAAGACCCTACTTTCACTTCCTCTCCAAGTGGTAATTCTTTGCCAATTTTCTCTTTCTTAGCAAATTCTGGATCTGTGGAAAGTCTGCTCTCTTCGGGCAGCACCTGTCCCTGATACTTGCTAAACGGCTTGCTGTGATACGGAGTCTCTGCAGCGCTCGTCATCTCTTCAAAAGCAATTTGGCAGATACGCATCCCAGGATACAGCGCAACAGGCAGACGGTTTAAGTTACTGATTTCTAACGTGATGGTTCCCGAGAACCCAGGGTCAACAAACCCAGCAGTGGAGTGGATAATGATACCCAAACGACCAAGGCTACTGCGACCTTCTACACGAGCAACGAGGTCATCCGGCAAGGTGATTTGCTCCTGCGTCACTCCCAGCACAAACTCCCCCGGTTGGACGATAAAAGACTCTCCGTCGGGGACCGTGATCGTACGCATATTCCCTGCAAAAGAATCCGGATTCATGGGGTCGAGTACGGCAAACTTGCTGTGTTCATACAGCTTAAAAGTGTTTCCCAAGCGAAAATCCATAGATGATGCATGAATATGCTCGAAGGGACCTGCTTCTGGAGTAGTAATTTTTACACGGCCATCGGCGATCGCCTGTCGGATATCTTTGTCAGATAGGATCATAGGAAACCAATCCTACCACATTTTCCCCGGAAACCAATTGCAGTTTTTATAAGGCTACCTACAATTGGGCGGCATGCCAGATACAAGATATAGCCAAGCGCAAGAGCAAGAAGTCACCACACCCGAAACCCCTGTATCTGTAGCATCGGTTCGCGCTGCGTTTGAGGAGCACATTCACATTAGCCACGACATAACGGGGTTTCTTTCTAGTGCAGAAGCACAAAGCCAAAGGCAATATGTAAACGATATCCTCAGCAACCCCCAGCCAGAAAAACTCCGAGAGCTTGCAGAAAACTACTCAGGCTCTATTGCGGAAAAAACCAATGCGGAGAGTTTGCGCAGATACTACGGCGACGTTGTTGGTCCTCTCAAAAATGCACTGGCAGCAAACGTGATCTCTGCATCATCATACAGAGAGTGGATTGACTGGATCCGTGATCCAAATCGTGATGCATCAGTAAAGACACCTTCGATTGCAAACACACTTCCTGATTATCTCGAAAAACGATATGCGCTCTCTGCAAAACGAGGAGGTATACTCCGAGACTCACGGTTTACGGAACTTCAAAAATCATCAGACCCAAGCTTAAAAAGTCTGGCTGCGAAACTCACCGACTCCAACTACTTCCTCGACTCTCTGTCATTTGAGGAACGTAAAAAACTGATTGTGGACGTACTCAATGTGCTACCCATAGCCGATTCTCTCAAAACACTCTTCGCTGGATTTGAAACAGAGTTGGATAGGGCGGTACAAGATGGTTTGATTTCTGCAGGCTCCAAGAAAAAATGGATTGCCCGATTTAATGACCCCTCAGTCACACCACGTGCAAAAGAATACTTCGTAAAATCACAGTTTCCCTCGTATGTGTCTGCCTGGAAAAAAGTACACACAGAACGCAGCGATATCTTAAAAAACCCGCAATGCAAAGATATCACAGAGAAAGAATTCAAAAACCTAGCGACCTTTAAAGATGACTCAAAGTTTAAAGGGCTGCATTTTGATATCAAGGAAGGAATGATCGCGGAGGCTCGTGGTGCAGTGAAAGCATATAAAGAAGGAAAACTTCTTCTGCACAAAGAAACGAAGAGTGCACTGCAAGCCGCCGCGGCTGCAGGGTACATCAGCAGTAACAAAATTGGACCGTGGACAGAGCATGTCTTAAATGGCGAACGCACGCTGCAGGAGTTAAAATACTTTATGAAAGACTGGGCAAAAGTGCGGCACCGCTATGACAAAGTCGAACAGAAGATGCTCAAAGAGCGTGTACCACAGGGGCTGCAACGTCTATCCGAAGAAAAGTTTTTGAACTTAAATTACCAGCAACGCTTAAGCTACGTCGAAGAAGCGGAGCGAAGACTCCATATTCAAACCAACAACCCAGAAGACACTCCTATTCAAGATGCCAAAGGAAAAGTTCGGCACGCATTGGATACCGAAAACTGGGAAGAAGCAAAGTACTTCCTCAAAAGAGCTTGGCCACTTGTGCAAAATGGCGAAGATATCGCGGAGCTACAATCTATGGAAAAACATTTAAAATCATTTAGTAAAAAGGGTGACGTGGAGGAGGGGCAGGAAAATGCAGCAAAAGAAATTCAGTCTGCACGCGATGAGATAGATGAAGTCGTGGCACAGCTACCACCGTCGTACCAAAAGCTCTACAGCAAAGCGTTAATGGTAGGCGGTGCTACATGTCTGCAATGTGTCACAACCTGTGTCTACAATCGCACATGGTGCGAACAGCGCGGATACTTGACCGATGGAATGGAAAGGAATCTCCGTGAGCAATCCATACATGAAACCAAAAATCGCCTTAGTCATGCAGGCCCCGGACACGGCGATGGCTACGAAAATAATTTCGTCGATGGATTTAACCAACCATCTATTCGTGACAAAGGTATGGGACCACAGAACGTATTTTCTAGCAGCACTGGCGTTGATGCATTCGTGCAACAGGCGAATGCAAATAAAAACACGTGGTCGTTTTGGTACTGGACCAACTACATCGACAAAGACGTATCATCAGGCCAAAACTCTTACGTTTCCTACGCGCTGAATTACCGTATTAAACGAGCGGCTCGTGTACTCGATAGGCATGGCATGACCTACCACTCTGTAGGTCCACTTTCTTCCTTGAATTAGCGGCTACTGTCAGTATAGTAAGCCCACTATCTTCCATTCTTTTTATGAAAATACGCTCTATAGCCCTCATAGCCCCACTTCTGCTTGTTGCATGTGCTACTAATGGAGAAAGCGGCCAAAACCAGCAAGCGCTACTCAAAAACCCCCTCTATCTCGAGCTATATTCTGAGCAAATGGTAGATACTATGGTGAATCTAGAGATATACGAAGATCCCCTCTTGGAAGATGCTGTGAAGAAAGACATAGCAGATAGCACCAAAAAATATTGGCTTGCAGAAGCAAAAAAGTCACGAAAGGCACAGAGACGGAGCTCAAAGGGTAGTCTCATCACTATGAAAGAATATGGTGCCGGAGAAGTCATGTTTACCAAAGACGGAACCGCTGTGCACTTTGGACCTGCATTTGTATCTACACCAGGACCTTCATTGCATGCATTCCTCTCGGTAACAGTCGACCCACGAGACGTTGAATTCCCTGATATCTCCGCTATCGACTTAGGAGAAGTAAACGTACCATACGGAGCACAGACATTTATGCTAAAAGATAAGAAGCCCAAAGATCCTATCAAGTACCGCACACTGGTACTGTGGGACACAAAGCTTGGGCGTCTGTATAGCTTCGCGCAATTGTCTCCGCTCTATTAGTTCAATTACAAAGGCATCGTCGTTCCCTTCAATGCTTTATCAATTGCAGCGCCTAGCGTATCTATACCCGTAGTTACTTTTTCGCCATTGACGAAGAATGTTGGTGTACCACCAACACCGCGATCTCGTCCTTCTTTGTAATCAGCAAGCACCGTGTCACGCTTACTATGAGATTTCCAACATCGCTCTGCTTTGTCTGCATCAAGCCCGAGCACCTCTGCCCATTCCACTAGAACATCAAGGCTAAGATCACTTTGATTTTCATACGCAAGATCCACAAACTCCCAGAACTTTCCTTGGTCTGCAACACACTCACTCATTTCGGCGGCATCTAAAGCAAACCGATGGATAGATCTCAACGGGAAATGCTTGAGCTCAAAACGAATATCTTTCCCGTACTTCTCAAGAAGAGGAGCAGTCACTTGACTATGAGCAACCTGACATGCTGGACATTGTAAGTCTGCAAATTCTTCGACCAGTACAGATGCATTGGGGTTTCCTCTTGGTGGACGAGAAGAAACTTCCGCTTCGCCGCAAGCGGCAAGGAACACTGTAAAGCAAAGGAGTGGGAGGAGTGTTTTCATAGTAACGATAGCGTACAGTGATTCGTGAATAGTGACTAGTGATTCAAGTAAATTACCTATCGCGAATCACTATGCACTGATCACGTATCACGTTACACTGCTTCTCCCCTATGTCTTTATACAGAAAGTACCGCCCAAAAATCTTTGCCGACGTCTACGGCCAAGAACACATTGTCAGTACACTCGAAAATGCTGCAAACAGTGACAAACTTGCTCACGCTTATCTATTTGCAGGGAGTCGCGGAACCGGAAAAACTTCTGTTGCACGCATACTCGCAAAAATACTGATGACCCAGCATATTGAGGATGCTGTGATCAAAAAGCAAATTGAACAGGCAGTGGATGACGGGAACATTGTCGATCTTCTCGAAATCGACGCAGCAAGTAATCGTGGTATTGATGATGTACGAGAAATTATAGAGAAGATCCAATTCTCCCCTGTTGTAGCCACCGCAAAGGTCTACATTATCGATGAGGTACACATGCTAACAAAAGAAGCGTTTAACGCACTCCTGAAAACGTTGGAAGAGCCACCTCCGTATGCATACTTTATCCTCGCAACGACCGAGCTCAATAAAATTCCTGTCACGGTTCAGTCACGCTGCCAATGCTTTCCATTTCGCCACATTCGTGAAGAAGACATTGTCCGCAGACTGCAGTACATAGCCGATCAGGAGCACATCACGATAGACCGCGAAGCACTGCGATCTATAGCACATGTTAGTGAAGGTGGAATGCGCGATGCCATTTCTCTCCTCGATCAAATGCGCTCCCTCGAGAACATCACACTAGAAGACATCGCAGAACGAACGGGAGTAACCGGACAAGTATTTGTGGAAGATGTCATTGCGGCACTACACCAAAAAGACCGTGATGCTCTCCTCAAGAGTATTGCTAAAGTAGAAGAAGCAGGTGTACCTATGGATGTCTTTACCCGACAACTTCTTCGTCTCGTGCGCGACAGTATTCACAATGCTATCAAAGAGAAGCAATCAACAAATGATCTGCTCTCTCTTCAAAATTCTCTTCTCGATGCCATTCGTGATATTCGCATCAGTCCAGTCCCTGGGCTGGTACTTGAATCTGTACTCCTATCACTCTGTAATGAATCGGGGGATAGTACGCCAGCTATTTTAGTTCCTAAAGCAGAACCTAAAAAAGAGGAATTAGAAAAAGCAAAAGAACCAGAGGTAACTGAGATAATAGAAACGAAAGAGGAGAAAGAGACACCAAAGAAAGAATCTCCATTGCAAGATGCAATCGTACAAGCTCCAGAAGTTTCCATAGAAAGCATGCAAAAGGCATGGCCAAACGTTTTGGACGCTGCGACACCTGCATCCGTAAAGATGTCTCTGAAAAATGGCAGAATCACAAACCTTGACGGGGGGAAAGTGGTGATTGCATTCTCTTCAGCTTTCCATCGAGACAAAGTTCGCGAAACGCAAGCTTGTCGTATGGTAGAAGAAATCCTCGAAAATATGTTTAAGACTACGTTTCGTCTAGAATGCGAGTTGGAACGCAGTACAGATGCTAACGAACCCTCCACAGGAAATACCGGTGATGATGTTGTAAATCTGGCAGAAGCAGCAGCAGAAATCTTTTAGATGCATGTATAGTAACCACGTGCACATCTCGCAGCAGAAATCTCTTCTTCGGCAGGACATCAAAAAACGTATAGATGATATGACCCCCGAAGCACGTCGCGCAGAAGGCCGAACTCTCTCTCGTGTGTTGATACAAAAGATCCCCAAGGGCTCTACGATCTGCGGCTACTTTCCTCTAAAATCCGAAGTGGATATTCAGCTACTTCTCAAAGAAATGATCGATCGTGGAGACACAATATTCCTGCCAGTGTTTGATAAAAAAAATACAAAGATGATCTACCGCAAAGCTCATAGTCTCGCAGATCTTCCTCCCGGAGAATTTACGATCCCCGAACCACCAGAGGATGCCAAGGAACTTGGAGACCAAAAAGTCGATATCGTCCTCGTACCCGGTAGAGCATTTGACCGTAAGTGCAATAGATTAGGAAGAGGATCCGGAGGGTTCGATATTTGGCTTGAGAAATACAAGTCACAGCATCCAGACGTCCCCTATTGGGGTACATGCCTCCAATGCCAGATGGTGCAAGAGGTACCAATGGAACAACATGACGTACCTATGGATAAAGTAATTACTGCCCAAGAAATCATTGAACAACCATAAGAATTGATGCTACTATGCACACGCAAACAAGACGCTGCACACGAAAGGCCCTCGAAAATCCGCCTTCAAGAGCGCCCTGAAGCGTGCTTTGCGATTAGAAAAGACTATTCCCCACCCTCACATGTTTACCTTCGACGAAGTACAAAAACAAGATCCTGAAGTCTACAAAACACTTATCGGAGAAATGCGAAGAGAATTAGAAGGAGTAGAGCTTATTGCTTCTGAAAACTACGTCACTCCTGCTGTTTTACAGGCTCTTGGGTCTCATTTCACCAACAAGTACTCCGAAGGATATCCAGGAAGGCGCTACTACGCAGGGCAGAAATTTACAGATCAAGTAGAAACCATTGCGATCGAACGTGCTAAAGCACTATTTGGTTGCGATCATGCCAACGTACAAGCATCTTCAGGTGCAGCAGCAAATATTGCTGTCTACACCGCCTGGATGGAAATTGGGGATACCATTCTCGGAATGGATCTAACACATGGTGGTCACCTAACACATGGAGCACCCGTAACGCACATGGCAAAGTTCTACAACTTCGTGCGCTACAAGATGAAAGATGTGGAGACAGGGGAAATCGACTACGAAGGCCTACGAGAGGTGGCCAAAAAAGAGAAACCGAAGATTATCCTGGCAGGGTTCTCTGCATTCCCTCGAACAATTGATTACGCAGCGATTAAATCTATTGCCGATGATGTTGGCGCCATAGCTATGGCAGACATGGCACACATTGCCGGTCTTATTGCAGCCGGTGTTCTACGCAACCCTTTCGATGATGGCTTTGAAGTGTTTACCACCACAACACACAAAACTCTTCGTGGTCCGCGTGGCGCTCTTATTATGAGCAAAGGAACCGTAGGAAACCCTCTCAAAGCACCAGAGAAAACGATCGAAAACCTCCCGACACTGATTGATCGTTCCATTTTCCCAGGACTCCAAGGAGGTCCGCATATGCATCAAACTGCAGCAATTGCTGTTGCCCTTGGAGAAGCGCAAAAACCTGAATTTAAGGCCTACTCTCAGCAGATTCTCAAAAACGCTAAACACATGGCGCAGCAGTTTATGGAGAAGGGCTGCAAACTGGTCACCAATGGTACCGATAATCACTTGATGGTTATGGATTGCGTAAAGTCCTTCGGCATTAACGGAAAACAAACGGAGGAAATCTGGGAGCATATTAATATCAATACCAGTAAAAGCACCATTCCTGATGATGAAAATCCCCCCTATAAGCCATCGGGCGTACGCATTGGAACTCCAGCAATGACGACACGTGGTATGAAGGAACCAGAAATCGAAAAACTTGTTGATTTTATGATGAAGGCAATCGAAATACGTAACGACGATGCGGCACTCGACACGCTAAAAGGGGAAGTGCAAGAGTTTTGTTGTTCGTATCCTGTTCCTGCTATCGACCCTGCTGCTTGGGAAACGTAGGAATACGCTTTTCTGCTTGATTTTCGTAAAGATAGTTGAAAAGAAAATACTCCTGAACCCTATATGCATTGGCGTATTTCGCTATACTGGTTCGGTCATTTCTATGAGAAAGACTCTTCTGCTCACCGCAATACTTCTCGCCCCTCTGGTTTCCCCCCAGAGCGCATACGCATGTTCGTGCATGTACTACGAAGATGAAACCGAGCGCCAAACTGCCTACTACAACAACGCAGACCTCGTCATTCAAGGTATACCAATGGAAGCCGACTTTGAAGAAGGCGGACTCAGGCACTATACCATTTCCGTTGAAAAGGTATGGAAAGGAAGAGTTGATGCTATTGTCGATATTGTAACGGCTCTCGATAGTGCACGCTGTGGCATGCGTTTCCAAATAGATAAGCCTGTCATTATTTTTGCCTATCAGAGCAATGGTAAATACCACACGGGACTGTGTTCTGGAACGGCCCAAACCACTGGTGCACTCGTTGAATGGCTCAATGCTTATGATGGAACAGGCACTACTACCCCTCCACCACCCTATTGCGACCCCTACGTATGTAAAAACGGTGATACGTACCCCCGTTGTGATAAAAACGAGCCAATTGCGTACAAAATGCATCCCTGTAAACTGAGTGACAGAGAGTATGAAGAGGATGATACTGAGGAAATGGGTAACTTTATCGATGTTCCAGAAGGACATAGAAACTACACGTCTATTCGCTTTATTAAAGATGAAGGAATCGCAAAAGGATACGAGGGCGGCTTCTATTTGCCAGATGATCGTATCAACCGTGCTGAGTTTACAAAGATTATCATCAAAGCAAACTATACATCTGAAGCTATTGAAAACTGTGAATCCGATGATCTCTTCTCTGATGTTTCCAAGGATGACTGGTTTGCAAATTTCATTTGTATTGCCAAGAAAGATGGTGTCGTTGATGGATACCCCGATAAAACATATAAACCAGGGGCATACGTCAACTTTGCAGAAGCAGCCAAAATAGTGGTAGGGGCATTTGGTATCGAAACAAATCCAGATGATTATCTAGGGGTATGGTGGAAACCATTTGTCTTTGCTCTGGCGCATATTGGCGGTCTTCCCACCACATTCTCCGACCCTAACCAACTGCTCACCAGAGGTGATATGGCTGAGATTATCTATCGTGTCATGATGGGAATGGAATATTAGGTGAAAAAAGACCAACCGTATAGCCCGAACCAATTTTTTGATCAAAACTTTGATTTTTTGTTTATAGATAAATAAAAAACACAATGTTAATTATTGTATAAATTTTGTATGCATAAAACATAGTCTATCCAAGCGCGACCTCTAAAAGTTGCACAAAATTCTTATCGCGGTACGATGTGGTGATTTGCTTATGCAGATCTACACCTCGAGAAGAGGTCTAAGTCCATCAGCCGTTGTCCTTGCTCTAAAGGACTGCCCTCCGCTCCACAAATCAAGGAGCACCTGTCGGGACTCCGACCAAAAACAAACACACAAGGAGTCAACACAAAAACAAACATGTCACCGGGGTCCCGACCCATTTCGATCCTTCACACCACCGCCATCTCGCAGAGAGATCGCTCAACACCGTGTCACGGCGTACGTTCTTCCCGATCAACCACTTCTTTGAAACGTGGCAAGAACGTGGTCGCGCCTCAACGTGCTGAGCGCCCTCTCTGCTAAGCGTAGACATCACCGAGAAGAAAGGCGGTCTCGGAGGATGCATTCCTAATTCTCTTTGGTTCCCTTGGGTTTACCCTTGTCTTGGAACCTCCTTCGGAGGACTCGTCTGGTCGCGAGAATAAATAAGAGGCCGTAGCTTGGCAGGAAGATGAGAGTGCCTGCTCTCACTTCTTCTCTATCGACTCAGGGTCAACTTCAACCCCCGACTCTGATAGTCACCCGAGAAACATAAACACCAAAAGATCGATCTTGTATCGATCTTTTTTTGTACTCAACACCCTATTGCAAAAGGAAAACAGTAAACGTACGCTACTCTCCTTTTCAAAAAATTCTATGAAGAAGACACTTCTCCCTTTACTGGCCCTTACAACAATCATCGGAGCATCACTTCTACCAGTAAGTGTTGCCAAGGCGGTGAGTTACGAGCCAGGCTACACCTGCCAATACAGAGATATCGCAGGCTCGTGCCTGAGCTACCAGACACAAAACCCGTACTTCTTTACTACAGGAAACGGTGGCCTCTATGGAAACCGACAGACCTATCCGTTCCGTGCGATGTTCAATGCACAGTCCACGAATAAACACCTATGGGACAATCACTACAATAATAAAAGAAACTACTACCATGCCCTAACATACGAAGAGGACGATGACGATAATAACTACCTCGATGATGATGACGATGCATACAAGTATTACCACGGAGGCCGCGATGACGGTGATGGAGACTGGCGCTGGTACTTTAACGAAGATGACAACACCTACAACCGCTACCGCTACCAAAGTGGTAACAACTACACCGATGGGTACGGCTACGGTCGCCGTCACCACAAAAATACTGACAACTATTACGAAGAGTACGAGTACACCCGCTACTACTGTACGGGTGGTGACTGCAACTCCACTTACTTTCGATACTGATTAGACTGAGGAAGGTTGTAAAATAGGTTCCGCCTTGGTGGAGCCTTTTTTACGTAGCGTCATTTTTTGTTATTAAATCACACGCTAATTTTTTTATCGCATCTCGCGCATAATCAACTAATACTGCAACTGGTGGAGCACCGTCTGGAAATGCCTGAGATTGCAATGTCGATAACGCGGATTGGTCTCCTATGGCAGCAGCCAATTGCTTAACAGTAGCATAACCTGCAGTAATAAATATGGTACGTACAGCTTCTGTCAGCTCTATAAGATCATCAATTCTTGTTGCATAAATCTCATCTGTCTCTTTGGAGGTGAGTGATCTTTGCTTTGGTTTCTCTGAAAGATTAGATGACATAGGGGAGCGAGTTAACTCCTCATCTTTTTACTTGTCAAACCCCTAGGGGATTTTTGTATACTGATCATATGTTTCATGTCTCTGCTCACTACAAATTCAAACCTCTTGCCAAAGAGGATCTCGATGATCTTCGTAAAGATCTGCTGGTATTTGGTGAGAAGATAGAAATGAGTGGATTGGTGCTTGTTGGCGCTGAAGGATTGAATGGAACAGTAGCTGCAGCCTCAGAGGAGACACTGAATCTCTGGAAAGAGAAATTGGAATCGATCTTTGGAGATATCACCTTCAAAGACTCCTTTTCTGAAACCCAGCCATTTAAGCGATGGTTTGTCAAAATCCGAGATGAGATTGTCAGCCTTGGCGACACCAGTATTGTTCCTGATGGAAAGAATAACCATCTCTCACCTCAGCAGTGGGATGCAATGATTGATAATGAGGACGTCGTTATATTGGATGCGAGAAACACATACGAGACCGAGATTGGTATATTCGAAGGTGCAATTGATCCGAAACTTGGCTGCTTTCAAGATTTCCCTGAATACGTGAAAACCTGTGATATCCCCAAGGATAAGAAGGTGCTGATGTACTGCACGGGCGGTATTCGCTGCGAAAAGGCCAGTATGGAGATGCAGCGTCAGGGCTACGAGAACGTCTTCCAGCTGGATGGTGGCATCCTGCGATATATGAAAGAACGCCCTCAGAAGAAGTGGAAGGGTGAATGCTTCGTATTCGACCACAGAGTAGCCGTAAATAAGGATCTTTTGCCCTCTAAGCGTTACGGGCTCTGCCCGCACTGTGGAGACCCAGGAGACCGCTGTATCACCTGTGAGCAGTGCCAAAAGCCCAGCATGATGTGTGTTCGGTGTATAGAATCACTGAATCACCAAACCTGCAGCAAAGATTGTGCCTATAGGCGAAATCGCGTACTGCAAAAAGAGGCGCTAGTTCGTTGACAGGTCTAGGTCCAGAATTTAGGATATCGCGCTATATGAAGCGATTTTATTCATTTTTGGCTGTGACTCTCTGTGCGGCAAGTTTTGCAACTCCTACTCAAGTAAATGCAATGAGTTGGGACTGGGTACCACGAGTACTGCGATGGGAAAACCCCTACCGTGGTCTCGATGTCACCCGCTATCCAGGATTTGAATGTAAAATTTATAACTTCCTCGGTGACTGCGTGGTCTATAGCTACGTAGACGGCAACCGCCCAGACAAGCACCCAGGAGGAGGAAAGCCAAAAAACTACTACCGAAGAGTATCGTCTTTTGAAAATCACACAAAGAAATCTGCATACGAGCAAAATCTCAACTACGCTGATTGTCAGTACGACGATTACCGAAGATCAATAGCACCACGAACACGCTACACCGTATGTGATTACGGTGAGCCTCGCACATACGAGACTGCTGGAGGAACAAGGTAAGTGGAAAGTGGAAAACTGAAAGAAGGCTTTATTTTCCGTTTTCCGTTTTCCGTTTTCCGTTTTCGCGCTTCTCCATCTCTGCAAGAAGCGTCTTGCTAATTTCCGGTACTCCACCAGAACCTGCAAGCTTCTTTTCGAGCTCTGCCATTTCTTTTTTCTGTGCATCGGAAAGATTGCCCTCTAGAAGATCTTGCTTGCGGATCATATTAAAATCATTCAACCACATCTCTCTATCACGCCAGGCGCGATATTCTCCGATCTTCATCCCCTTCTTCCGCGCTTTCTTTAGTTCTTCGTCTGCTTTTTCTTTGGCCTTTGCATCGTGCTTCGCCTGAGTCTTTCCTTCTGCAGCTTGCGCAGACCAGCGATTGATTTTATCTTCTACCACTTCGCGCTTCTCTGCGTACCGCTCACGAGAAAGGTTACGTATAACTTCAACGCGTCCTGCATCTTGCTCAAATGCTGGTGGTGGAAGAGTACTGACCGAGAATGGCAAGTTGGTCATCCCATTCACCATCAACCGTATGTACGCATGGTACTTTGGAAGACTGAGAATATCTTTCGGCGTTACCACTTCTTCAAATTGCAGACTCAGCACCTCTGCATCATCAGAACCCACCTGAAAGCTCATCAACGTACCAACGTTTCCAAACACAGCATCACGAAGTTTGGTGTTACTGTCGCCAATAAGCAGCTGTGCGACATACTGATTCGCCATCGTGAGGTTGAGGCGATACTTACGCGCCTCTGAGAGGATGGTCGCGAAGCTCTCTGTCGCGAAATTCTGGAACTCATCGACGTAGAGGTAAAAGTCTTTACGCTCTTCCTCTGGAATATCTGCACGACTCATCGCATCAATCTGGAACTTCGTCACCAACATCGATCCTATAAAGGCTGAAGTATCTTCTCCTAATTTTCCCTTACTCAAGTTTACGAGAATGATTTTTCCGGTATCCATAGCGTGCCGAATATCCAGGCGACTCTTGACCTGACCAACAATATTGCGAATGAGCGGTGTGGACAGCAACTGTCCAATCTTGTTTTGAATAGCCGCTACGGCCTCGGTGCGATACTTATCAGACCAGCCTGCATATTCATCAACCCAGAAACTTTTGACCATAGGATCCGTAACCTTCTCTACTATTTTCTCACGATAGGAATCATCGGCAAAAATACGCATAATACCGAGCATCGATTGCCCCTCTGCCTCAAGAAGAGCCAAAAGAGTATTGCGCAAAATATGCTCCATACGGCCAGAGAATGCATCTGGCCACAATTTCATAAACACACTCATGAGCCCCGAAGCCACAAGAACACGCTGATCTTTATTAGCGCAATCAAGAACATTGAATGAAAGTGGAAAGTCTGTATCTGATGGGTCAAAGAGGATCACATCATTCGTACGCTCTTTCGGAATAAACTTGAGAATGTCATCAATCAAGTCTCCATGTGGATCGATAACTGCGAGGCCTTTTCCGCTATGAATATCAGAATACACCATGTTCTCCAGTACCGTAGATTTACCCATACCGGTCTTTCCAATGGTATAGATGTGCCTGCGCCTATCATCGGTACGAATACCAAACGTATGACGCTGTCCACGGAATACTGCTTCTCCGAGTATGGTGAGATCATCTTCTTTTTCTGCTAGTGGCAAATCGTTTGGTGGCTCAAGCTTCTTGCTCACAACCCAATCGATATTCGGTGTCTGCACCAAGATCGTTGGCATATGCCACATCGTAGCAATCTCTTCTACGGAGAGGATGTACGGATTCACCGCAAACCCATGGTTCACAGATGGACTTGTATGTACAGGGCGTGCTGCAAACGCATTGCATTGTGGCAAGGAAAACTGTCGAAAGCTTCCCGCAATTTCCTTTAGCTTTTCTTTAGCTTCTTCAATTTGTGACGCAGGAGCAATAACACTAATGCGAATGTTGCACGTAAACATTAGACGATTCACCTTGTCTGCAGCAGCAGAAATAGAATCCTCTCTATCATGAGAACGCATCGAAGCTTGCTGTTCCTCTTGTAAATCAGGAGCATATGATTCCGTTTCGATAGCTGCAAGACTCTTGCCCGCAAACTTTGCAACCCCTGGCCACGCACGAAATCCTCCAAGGAAAAATGCGATAGGGAAATACGCCAGCCGACGCCAGCCCCGAGCGAGTTGCATGTGCGTGAAAAATTTCGCATGTTTCGTAGAAATAGAGGAAAGTCCTTTCGTCAATAATGGTAAAAACCGCAGAGCACGTCGACGGAAACTCCCAGTAAGTGGCTTCATGATAATACCCACGTGCCCACGCATCCCCGGAACCACATAATGCGCAAGTGTTGAAGTGATACCAGCAATCGGGTCAACATTCACACGAGTAAGCATGTCATCGAACTGCGGATGACGCTTAATAGGAAATACTTCCGGATCAGTAAAGACCAAATCGACGCTGACGACTTGCTCTCCTTCGCCCACTTCAAAAGGATCTTCTTTGAGGTACTCAATATCAATCTCTGGATACTGCGCATACAGTTGTGATTCTGTGAGACGCACCGCACCCTTTGCAGCCCGTACATAAAATCCTATTTTGCCTTCTTTGCCCATACCAATCTCAAGTGATACTGGTACATCTTTACCTTTGAGCGAATGCATTGCAGCAATAGCAGGCTCCACATACAGCGGGCCACGCTCTTCATTTTCTTTTGGTGCACGAATATAGAGAAGTGTTTCTTTCATTTGTTAAGAAGATCGAACCATGTCAGAGAT
>Ga0066376_10003166_pt1 | contig 14948 bp, 13 predicted proteins | sample Knorr_S15_td_Bot_FD_77009 | JGI IMG/M metagenome (GOLD analysis project Ga0066376, IMG submission 77009) | Marine microbial communities from Southern Atlantic Ocean transect - Knorr_S15_td_Bottom_ad_5009_LV_A | ecosystem: Environmental > Aquatic > Marine > Oceanic | place: Southern Atlantic... | reverse complement strand
CCGCATCCGAAATATCGTTGAGGAGCTTGGTGGCGAAAAAATCGACATCGTTCGATGGAACGAATCGAGTCAAGTCCTCATCTCAAATGCACTCAAGCCCGCAGAAGTTGAAGAAGTTAGTCTATGCTTTGAACTCGGACGTGCAACAATTATCGTTCGCGATGAACAGTTATCATTGGCAATCGGACGCCGAGGTCAAAACGTTCGACTTGCTGCTCGATTAACAGGATGGGACATCGACATTCTGACACCTGAGGAATACCAAAAGGGTCTGGAAATCCTATGGGACACTCTCAAGCCTATCGATGGCGTTTCAGAAGAGATGCTGGACAGGATGGCAGCGATGGGAATCATCAGCATCTTTGATGTAGAAGAAATTGGTCGTAACGTATTAGAAGAAGATCTTGAAATTCCAAAACAAATCTCAGATCGCTGTATTGAAGTTTCAATCGTTCGCTCTAAGGAAGTTACTGCTGAACAAGAAGCAGCCAAACTAGCCGAGGAAGCCCTTCGAGTAGAGGAAGAAGCAGCAGCAGCTGCAGTCCTAGATGCTCAAGTTGATGACGATGCCGAAGCCGCAGCGGATTCGATCCTTGATTTTTCTGATGACGGCGATACCAATTCAAAATCCAATGAGACTGAAGAAGTCGTTAGTGAATCTGAAGAATCAGCAGAAGAAACTGATGAAGCCGTCAGTGAATCTGAAGAATCAGCAGACGAAACTGAAGAAGTCGACAGTGAATCTGAAGAATCAGCAGACGAAACTGAAGAAGTCGTCAGTGAATCTGAAGAATCAGCAGACGAGCCAATTGAAACTTCCGAAACCAAAACAGATGCAGTTACCGTAGATCCTCAAGAAGAATCAGGAAGCTCTGAAGAAGACACCACAACTGCAAACGAAGAAAAAGAGGAAACAGACGTTCAGGCATAATGAACGTTGAAATCAAAAGTGGCTAAAAAAGTAGCAATCAACAGAGTCCACCAACTCGCAAGGAAACTTGGCGTGGGTTCTAAGGACATCGTCGCAAAATGCGAGAGTGAAGGCATTCCAGATATCACGAACCACATGTCGGCAGTCTCTGCAGGGCTTGCAGCAACAATTTCAGAGTGGTTTAGTGAAGATGGAGAAAGTTCTTCTGCGATCGAGACCGCCAAAAAGGTAAATATCTCAGAAGTAAAAGCAAGGGCAAAAAAGAATACCAAGAAGAAGGCTCCTCCGAAGGCGACAAAAAAGAAAGAACCTGTAGACACGGCTACCACGACTGTGATAGCGGACGCGACAGTGGAAGCACCTGTCAAGCCAGCAGGTCGTCGCGCTGCACCTGTCAAAGCAAAGATGACTGGTCCAAAGGTGATTCGCATCGAAGAACCAGAACCAGAACGAAAACCACGACCACCTCGCGAAAAACCAAATGAGCCAAGGCAAAGAGGCGGGACCGGTGTACGGATACCGCAAGAGATGCCACCTGCAGAAGAAACAGGTCGAGGATCACGAAGAAACAAACGCCGCACCACAGGCGGGCAACAGACAGAGCGAGGTTCTCGAAATCCAAGCCCACCCACCCAACGAGGAGAATCAAATTGGCGAAAGCAGGATCTTCTAGAACGAGAAAATAGACTTCGTCGCAGTGGAGGGTTCTTTAGGCAAGCACGTCGAGATAGCCAAAAGCGAACAAACAAGCCTGCAAAACGAGCAAAAACACTCGCTGAAACTGGTGGAACAATAACAATTACTGAACCAATTTCGATTAAGGAATTGTCAGCAAAAACAGGAATCAGAGCGAAAGACATTCTGTATAAGTTGCACGCGGACGAGATCGTAGCAACTGTAAATGACACAATCGACTCGCTTCGAGCAGTTGAAATGATGTTGGGGTGGGAAATCGAACTTGAAGTTACTGAGGCAAAGAGTGCCGAGGAGCAAATTGTTGAGTCTTTCAAAATGAGAGAACTAGTTGATGAACAACCCCGTTCACCAGTTGTCACGATTCTTGGACACGTTGATCATGGCAAGACATCGTTGCTTGATCGAATAAGAGGTGCAAATGTGGCTGAAGGTGAAGCGGGTGGAATTACGCAAGCAACAAGCGCATTCAGAGTAGAAGTGACTGCTGGCGACACAGATCGGTTGATTACATTTATTGACACCCCTGGTCATGAGGCATTCACCGAAATGCGTGCACGTGGAGCGATGGTGACGGATCTCGTCGTTCTTGTTGTAGCAGCAGATGACGGTGTGATGCCGCAGACAATCGAATCGATCAATCACGCAAAAGCCGCAGGGGTGCCTATCATCGTTGCGTTAAACAAGATAGATAAGCAACAAGCGACTGATGATAATATTCAACGCATTCTCGGTCAGTTGGCAGAACATGAGTTGAACCCAGTCGATTGGGGCGGCGACACCGAGGTCATCAAGACCAGCGCGACCAAAGAAACAGGCATTCAAGATTTGCTTGAAGTGCTTGATTATCAAGCCGAACTTATCGAGTTGAAAGCAGATTTTGGTGGTCAAGCAGAGGGAACTGTCATCGAGGCGCACATTACAGAAGGTCGTGGCCCGGTTGCAAATATTTTGGTTCAACAAGGATGCTTAAAGAAGGGCGACTTCATCGTTGCGGGTCGGGGGTATGGAAGAATTCGAGCATTAATGAACGAGCGAGGGGACCAAGTTGATGAAGCATTGCCATCAACCCCATTGATAATTCTTGGACTGAATGAAGTGCCAGATGCAGGTGATAAATTCTATGTTGTGAAATCTCTGAAGGAAGCAGAAGCTTTAGCCAAGGAACGCATCCAAGAAGCACGAAACACTAGCCTTGCTCGTGAAAAAATAACCCTCGACAACATTTTCGAGCAAATGAAGAGTGCAGAACTCCAAGAATTGGCTGTGATCATCAAAGGCGACGTTCAAGGATCTGTAGAAACACTTCGAAGCACCATTAGCAAGATTGGCAACGAAGAAGTTTCAATTGCAATCAAGCACTCTGCTGTTGGCGGTATTAATGAATCAGACGTGAACCTTGCAGATGCATGCGGCGGAATCATCGTTGGTTTTAACGTGACTAGCACATCAAATGCTAGACGCATCGCAGAAGAGAAAAAGGTAGAAATTCGGTACTACGATGTGATTTATGATCTCACCGATGATCTGACGAAAGCGCTTGAAGGACTGCTCGATCCAGAAATCAAACTTGAGGTACTCGGGCATGCTGAAGTCCGCGACGTGTTTAGGATTTCGAAGATCGGCATGATCGCTGGGTGTTACGTGACAGACGGTGTCATCGAAAGACACCAACAAGTTCGTGTAACAAGAGACGGCATTGTGATCGAATCCGATCGTCGGATCGATCAACTCAAACGTTTCAAAGACGACGCCAAAGAAGTTAAATCTGGTCAAGAGTGTGGAATGAACATCAACGACTACACCGATATTAAAGTCGGCGACGTTATCGAATGTTATAAAACGTTGGAGGTCAAGCGTACGCTTTGATGCCCCTACATGACGCAGCGAACAGAACAAGTTGCATCAACACTCAAGCGTGCACTACAAGACGTACTCGCGAGAGGGTTGGCAGATCCCAGATTAAAGGGGCTCATTACCATCACTCGAGTTGAAGTGACGGGTGATCTTGCAAATGCAACTGTGTATTGCACCGTTATGCCACAAAAACAAGAAGCATTAACAATACACGGTCTTACATCGGCATCGACGTGGATCCGTCGTCAAGTTGCTGATCATGTTCGATTTAGACGGATGCCACAATTCTCATTCAAGGTGGATGAGCAGTACCATCGTCAACAAGAAGTCCTTGCTAGTATTGCAGAAGCAAAACGGGAAGATGAAAGAAGGGCTACGAAGAAGATAAAAGATTTGGAGACAGAGTGAAAAACGCAACTGAATTCGCCAAGAAATTCAAAACGTTCAGAAAAACATTACCCACTGCTGATGGATCAGCAAGTAAATCCGATGCGGTGTGTGAAGTGATCTATTCCTCCTTGCTTTGGAACGCAACACCGAGACAAGCAACGACTGCTTTTAAGAAGATGATCAAATCATCAGTCGACTTGAATGAACTTCGTGTGAATGTAATTTTGGAGACGATGGAATTGATTGGCGTCAATTATCCTCAGGCATTTGAACGATCGAAACGATTGAGAACAGTCCTCAATGCAATTTACTTACGTGAACACAGCATGGAAGTAGCAAGTCTTGACGGTGCTGGAAAACGAGACATCCGTGAGTACTTTGAAACACTCAGTGGTATTACACCATTCGTTTGCAACCGCGTTATCGCGATTCAATACGGCGTAGCGGCAATTCCAATTGACAATCGCACACATGAAGCACTCGCATCCAACGGGATTATTTCAGAAGATGCAGATATTGAAGAAACGACAACCTGGCTAGGTCGTCAAGTGAAATCTGACGATGTTTGTGATGTTCACGCCCAACTACACGCGTGGGCTTCCACACAACCCGTAAAGCCAGCACCTAAACCCACCGCAAAAAGCACCAATGGAACCGCAAAGGTTGTCAAAAAAGCCACCACTAAGAAAAAGGTGACAAAGGTTGCAAAGAAGAAGACAACTTCTAAAAAGAAAGTTTCGAAGAAGACCAAGAAGAAGTGATTCTGCACCGCACAATTTCACAACTAGTCATTATTTGTTTGACTACGCAAGTGGGATTTGGTCAATCCTCCCTTAGAAATCAACTGGAAGCCCTTGTCGGCGAGCGTCCAGAAGTAGAGACGCATCACTCCGTCAGAGAGGCAGCGCAGGAATACATTGTGGGTCGCCAATTTGCTGCACTCGACCAACATGGCCTTGCTCTTGCTCATTTTCGACATTCAGCTGAACTTGACGATCATGCTGCCGCTCCGTGGATCGGGATGGCAATATCTCTTGCTGCAATAGGAAGCGTGGACACCTCCGTGGCGGCTTGGAAGGAAGTTCTAGAGCGAGATCCATCAAACGGAGATGCTTTGTTTGTTCTTGGTCTAGATGCTGCAAATATTGGAGATTATGAAACTGCTTGCAGTCTATTATCCCAGCGTTGGCTTCAACAAAAAGATTCACCAGTCGAATCACTCTTGAGAGACGCAGCACTAATTTCGTCGTTGAATGCAACAAAGAATCATGACATTGCCACGCTCCTGCATGACGAATTTGAATCTGTGTTCAAAGAAGCTTCCGCTGAACTCATCGCAGATGCTGGCATAGGTACATGGTTGGTGGTCTTGCAACGATTGATTGATGTCGATGCTACAGCGATCGCCCTGCGCATCGCAACAGAAAGCGCACTGCTCGTGAATCAACGAGAGCGCGGCATCTTACTTACAACACTTCCTGTGTTAGAAGCAGCAACGAATGGCGATGGGTCACAAACCAAGAAAATCTATGAACAGGTAGCAATCAAACACGGACTACAGATTTTTCTAGGCGAGCAAGATCAAGTTTCACTGGCGGAGGCACTATCACTTGCGGCACAATCGATGTCGGTTTTAGGTAGAGTCGATGCTCCAATTATGTTGTACGAATCATCGATTGCATTGCAGCCAGACATACCAATCGTCCACAATAATCTCGGGTGGTTGAGGTTGCTTAGAGATGGTCCAACGGATGAAGTTGTTTCCATATGCCTTCGTGCATATGAATTGGATCCAACCGAACCATATATTTTGGATACGATTGGTTGGATGAATATGCTGCAAGGGAACACCGAAGTCGCGTTACAACATTTTCGTGATGCAGTAGATGGTGCGTCTCGGATCAGCCCTGAGACGTACGATCATCTCGGTGATGCCTACTGGACACTTGGCAAAGAAGAAGATGCAATTCAGGCATGGGAAACCGCGGCAAGTGTTCTATTTTCCCAAGAAACCCGACAAGCAGCCATCGATGGTTACAGTTCGTTGGCATTTTCTGTTTGGGGCATTTCCGTAGCAACACCCGAGGCGTTGTATGATCTTGAAACGGGTGATGTCACCCGAAGATTGATAAAAAAACTAGCAGCAGTGAAAGAGGGCCTAGACCCACTGCTTGAAACAAGTAACGGAGCAGAGTGATATGGCTGGTCATAGTAAATGGGCCAATATTAAGCATCGGAAAGCACGACAAGATGCTGTAAAGGGGAAGGCGTGGTCAAAATGCAGTCGTGCAATCATGGTTGCCGTGAAGAATGGTGGCGCAGATCCAGAGACGAATTTGACGCTGCGATATGCCATCGTGGATGCCAAGGCCGTCAACATGGCGAAGGACACGATCGAGAAAGCGATCAAAAAAGCAAGCGGCGAAGGCGACGAAGGTGTCCGGTATGAAGAAGTTCGGTATGAAGGGTATGGTCCTGGTGGGGTTGCAATCATCGTGGATGTGCTAACTGACAATGTCAACCGAACTGCTCCCGAGATGCGTAAGTTGTTTGAAAATGGAAATGGCAACCTTGCTAAGCCCGGCTCAGTTGCTTTTGGGTTTGAAAGCATTGGCATTATTCTTATCGAAGAGAACGAAACCAGTGAAGATCAACTCATGGAAGTAGCCCTCGATGCCGGCGCAAGTGACATCATTCAAGGCGAAGGGGGTTGGGAAGTCACCTGTGACCCTGTTGAATTTCTTACACTTCGTCAAGCAATCGAAGCTGCTGGAATCAACATGTTGTCGGCTGAAGTGACTTTGGTTCCATCGAATTTGATCGCGTGTGATATTGAACTTGGTGCAAAGGTCTTTAAACTACTTGAATTAATCGATGACCACGAAGACGTACAAAAGGTGTACTCAAATGGGGATATTCCCGAAGGAGCGATGGAGTAAGTGGTACAGCGAACGTGTTGCTTTCTTTGTTTGTTGTTTGCCTTTGGCTGTTCGACAACATCTCACTCTTGGCCGGGCGATGATCGCAGCGTCGTATGGTCAGCCATGGTTGCTGCAGCACATGCACCAGAATATACAGCTGATGACCCACGTAAACGTTGGATTGTGGTCGAGAACTCTGTTGACGAGAATTCAAAATCAGGTCGAATCCAAATCCACCGAATACTCGCAAGATCCCTAAAACTGCCCAGACAAGCGGTTCAGAACGACCGCCGTGTTTGGTTTTTTGATATCTATCTTCTTCCGGTGGACGTAGAAAATCCAACCGCTCCTCCCAAAACATCGTTTAATGCCAAAAGCAACACTTGGATCCCCGCACGGTCGATCGATGAAGCAGACCGCTATTTTCACTTAGTTGACAATTTACTCCACCAAACAGATTGATTATCCCGCTTCAGCACGAGGGTGAGATTGGTCATATGACTCACGCATGCGTTTCGTTGTTAGGTGCGTATAAATCTGTGTCGTAGAGAGAGATTGGTGTCCAAGAAGTTCTTGAACGCTTCGCAGATCAGCACCATTATCCAACAAGTGAGTCGCAAAACTATGTCGAAGTGTGTGTGGACTGATTGAAGGATCCAGCCCCACTTGATCAAGATACTTGCTTACTTTTCGTCGAACAGATCGTGTTGAAAGACGAGTGCTATGTTTGTTGATGAAGAGCGGATCATCCGATCCACTGGGAATGTTGTTTGCATCCAATACGTCTGAGTAGTGAGACACTGCAGCCATCGCGTGACTGCCAAGTGGGACGATACGTTCCTTGCGGCCCTTGCCACGAATGACAATTGCTTGCCCTGTTTCATCGATGTCGGAGAAGTTAATCCCTACAAGTTCACTTACTCGTATACCCGTTGAGTACAGTGTTTCAAGGATTGCTCGGTCGCGGGCACCCAACAGTGTTTTGTCGTTTGGTGCAGAAAGCAACTTTTCAACTTGCTCAACATCGATCGCCTTAGGCAATCGCTTCTTTTGCTTGGGGGTTCGAATCAATGTCATTGGATTTGAGTCAATGGCTTGATTCCGTTCTAGCCATTTATAAAAACTACGGAGGGTTGCAATTTTTCTAGCCATCGTGGCGGGGGAGTAGTTGGACTCTGCAAGATACGACAAGAAACTTCTCAGGTATTCGGTATCAGCACTGATGATGTGTTCAGTGATTGTCTCTGGACCCACATGACCCGCAACATCTTTTTCACCTTGTGAATATCGTTGCCATGCTGAGGTTTCCGCAGGGATGTCGAGGGCTAAACTTTGTTCTTCGGTAATCCAAACGATGTATTGACGAAGATCAACACCATAACAACGACCGGTATATACGCTGAATGCTCGTTCATCCAGCAGGTAACTCAGGAATGAAGTGACGATCGGGACGTTATGTTCAATATTCTTGTTCATTGTGTGTTCCAGTTATTGTTATGCGGCCTTGGCAGTGATTTTGGACATCTCGTGACACACCATCGCTGCATCAAACCAATCAAAATCCGTATCAGGCGACTTCGCTATTTCTGTAATTGCTTTCACCGTTGTAATTTCTTGCCCAGATTCCCATTCGAATCGCCATTGTTGCTCACCTTTGACAAGGACGACACGGTGAGAGGAAGCATTGTTTTTGTTTGGCATGGAATAGTTCTCGGGCATTGAAGTGTCGGTATTGAGTGAATTTCGGACATTCGTGTTGAATATCGGTCTTTGCTGATATGGTTTGTTTGATTGATCCATGGGTGCATTTGTACGGTTATTAGCCGCATCCACTTCGGTCGTTCAACTCTTCATCCACTGAGTTGACCGATTCAGGTTTGAATGGAATGCTTCAGGTTCCACCTGAAGCCGCATCCGGTCACGGCTCTTATCGGACGATTTCACGACTTGTCTTGAACGTACGAAGTGTTGAAAAGAGAACCCCCATCTATGGTGGATCCTTTCAAGAAAGCAACCGATAAAAACGTACAACTGATTGATTCACACCGTGTGCGAAGGGACGGATACGTGTAAAATGTTCGATTCTCGGTCGCGTAGCTCAGTTGGTAGAGCACCTGACTTTTAATCAGGCGGTCTTGGGTTCGAGCCCCAACGCGATCATTTCATGCACGGAGGATCAATGTTTGTTATTCACGCCAACTGGACGGCTGGCTATTTGCACTTGTGGGCGGAATCGCTTGACCAGTTCAATTTGTTGCCGATCCACACCGATCCGGCGCTGAAAACAGAATCCAACGGGCACGCTGTTGCAGTTGCAGTTGATCAAACAATACTCCACCCCTATACAGTTGCTTCGGATGCGCTGATGCAATCCATGGAGTCTGCTGGAATAGCAATGGGTTCTAGCGAAGAATCTACGTTGGCTTTGAAACTTCCCAGTGATCTGCTTGGACCTTGGCCCAGTGATCGACTCATTAGCATAATGGGAGATTACGAACGAGCGAGCGAACCTCTCCTTGGAGAGTTCACAGTTCCATCGGTAAAAATAGAACCTGAAGCTGCTGTTCGAGTATTGAACATTCTTGCAAACCACGCGTGTGATGAGTTGTTTGAAGCTGGGCAATCAGTCAAGTTTTGGAATAGTGCAGGGCAAATGGCAATGGATCTACTTGTCGACCAACGCTTCATCCCCACGTTGTTGCAAGTTGATCGAAAGCACTTGACAGCGAGGTGGACCCCGTGGCTTCATGATGAAGAAGTTGTGGATCGTTTCGCATTGCTTCTTCGAGCGATGCCACCTATTGCACGATCGACATCAGCCAACGGACGATTGCTCCTTGAGACTGCAATCGAAGACATGGCAAATGGCATGGTGCGAACAATCTTGATTGATGATGAGTTTGAAGATTCGGTTGAAGGTTGGGATGCATCATCAGACGCCCATGTCTCTTGGCTTACCGCGCTACTTCATCAGCAAAGTGAAGTTCTAGGGCATCCAGACCGTTTATTGAGCATTTTTACCGACGCACGCAGGTGGCTTGGAAGATTGTGCGACATCGGGGAAGATCTTTCATGGCGACTTCTTCTTGAACTTCATGAGCCAGAAGAAGACAGCGATACATGGACACTTTCATTTGCATTGCAGTCGGCAGAGGACAAATCAAGGGAAGTATCAGCAGTAGAAGTTTGGGGCGAAGTCGGCAGTGAAAGCGGAAGCGATGATCGTTTGCCTGAACTCTTTCTGACTGAACTTGATCGTGCAGCATCCCTCTATCCAAAACTAGAGTGTTCCCTCGAAGAATCAACACCATGCTCGATTGAATTGTCAACGACTGAGGCACATCGATTCCTTGTCGAATTCGTACCGCTGCTTGAAGAGTCAGGTTTCCGAACAACCCTTCCTCTCTGGTGGGGTAGCCAGCAGTGCACACTTAATGCGAACCTTCATATTGATTCCCCAATACTGGACGCGGCAATCTTGGGAAGATCTGAGGGATCCAATGGCACATCGTCAATCCTTGGTCTCAATGCAATCGTGGATTGTCAATGGCGAGTGGCAGTTGGTGGGCACTTGTTGTCTCAAGAAGATTTCGAGCAATTGCTGAAGCAGAAACAACCACTTGTCAAAGTACAAGGCCAGTGGGTGCATCTTCATGCTGGGGCGATTGAAGAAGCCAAGCGATTATTTGTCGATGGCGCAGCAACGCAGATGCCACTTGTTGAAGCCCTGCGTTTGACCCGCGGTGGCGGGGACACACTTCAGTCGCTAACGATTGGTGGATTAACTGCAACGGGTTGGGTTCACGAGTTGCTCGAATCGACAACCGATAGCGAGTCACTTCCAGAGATTTCACAACCAGCACTGTTCGAAGGACAACTTCGTCCCTACCAGTTGACAGGGTTGAGATGGATGGCGTTTTTGTCAAAATTTGGAATTGGTACCTGCCTTGCAGATGACATGGGGTTAGGGAAAACTATCCAGTTGATCGCTCTTTTACAACATGAACGGGCGGAAAATCCTGATGGAGTCGGCCAAACGTTGCTGATTGTTCCAACCTCGGTTGTTGGAAACTGGTGCAGAGAGATTGACAAGTTTGCTCCTGAATTGAGGGTTCATGTTCACCATGGTCCCGATCGACCGCTCGGTGAAGAATTCAATAAAGCCATCGCAGATTGTGATGTTGTGATTACAACCTACGGCCTTGTTCACCGTGACCGAGATACCCTTAATTCATGCACATGGTTCCGTGCAGCACTTGATGAAGCCCAATACATTAAAAACCCACCCACAAAACAGGCACAATCAATTCGTGCACTCAAGGCGTGGCACCGAGTCGCCTTGACCGGTACGCCAGTCGAGAATCGACTCGTAGAACTTTGGTCGATTATGGAGTTTCTCAATCCCGGCTATCTCGGTCCCGCCGCCACATTTAAGAGAACAATCGCAAGACCGATCGAACAACGTCGTGATCCAAAAACAGCCGAAGAGTTGCGTCGCATGATCCAGCCCTTCGTGCTTAGACGACTCAAAACAGATGCTACCGTGATTGATGATTTACCAGAGTGTGTCCAAACCAAGGAATACGCGAACCTCACGAAGGAGCAAGCGGGAATTTACGAACAAGTAGTAGAGAAGATGGTTAATGAAGTCGAACGATCTGATGGCATTCAGAGAAGGGGACTTGTTCTGTCCACACTTGTTAAGTTGAAGCAAATTTGTAATCACCCAGCACACTACGCGCAAGCGTGTCATCGAGACGGTGTTGAGGTGACCGAATCATCGGCACCCGGTTTGCAGACTGCTCGATCTGGAAAAGCGGCAAGAATGATGACCTTACTCGAAGAAGTTCTCGCGACAGGCGAGAAGGCGCTTGTCTTTACACAGTTCAGGCAGATGGGTCGCCTTTTGTCGGCGATGATTCAGCACGATTTGGATTGTGAAACCCTCTTTTTACACGGCGGCACCCCACCCAAACGTCGTCAACAATTTATCGATCGATTCCAGTCGGATGATGGCAATGTCCCCGTCTTTATCCTTTCGTTGAAGGCGGGCGGTGTTGGCTTGAATCTTACCGCAGCCAATCACGTGTTCCACTACGACAGATGGTGGAATCCAGCAATCGAGAACCAAGCTACCGATCGGGCGTTTAGAATCGGCCAATTAAAAACCGTGCATGTGCACAAGTTTGTCTGTACCGGCACCCTTGAAGAAAAAATTGATCAGATGATCGAACAGAAGATGGAACTCGCTCACAATATTGTTGGCTCAGGCGAGCAATGGATTTCAGATTTGACCGCTGGTCAGTTGCGAGACATGCTTGTGCTTCGTGATACTGCGTGGGAGGAAGACGAATGAATCCGACAACCCCACAACGAAAGGGCAGGGCGAACATGCGACTTAAAACCGCAATGGAAGACCTTCGTTTGCACACGCCTTCCGCTTGGGTAATCGAGTCGATCGATACTAATTTCTCACCCGACCGTTCGGTTGCAGGGTTGACATATGCGATGGATGGCCAAATCCGTTCGCTGACCCTTTCGAAGGGAATGATCGTTGCGAGTGTGCAGTGCATCGAGGAAAAACCCTTCAAACTAGAAATTGAAGTCCCTGTACTTAACTCAGATCAGTGGGTCAAGGTGGCGAAACGAATGGCTGGTGAAGCGAGGATTGCAGCACGACTTTCTGCGGGTCGCATTCCATCCACCCTTGCAACGATGTTGCGGGAGTGTGGGCAATCGCCATTTGTCGACGAAATAACTGTCCGTTGTGGGTGCAAAGATAAGCAACCTTGTAAGCATGCTGCTGCAGTGTTGTATTTGACTTCCGAACGCTTGCTCGCAACCCCGTTGAAATACTTTGAGTTGCGTGGAACCGACAAGGACGATCTTCTTGTGAAGTTACGACAAGCAAGAACACTTGAGGCGAAGGGGGAAGCAAGGGCACATGCAAGCGTCCGAGAAGATCATCTTCCAATCCTTCCACCATTAGAGGATTGTTTGGAAGATTTTTGGCGATCACCACATTCCCTCAAAGATGCTGACCGTGCACCCATGCCAACACACTTGCCCCACACGCTGTTAAGGCGGTTGGGCATATCTCCTATGAATGGGAAGTTCCCCATGGTGGGGCTACTTGAGACGATCTACGATGATGTTTCGGTTGCTGCGAATAAACGACGGAACGATTCCTGAAAGAAAACTCGCTGCGGGGGATTCTCCGTGTGGATTCCAATATCACATCGTGTTATTGGACGTAACTTTTTTCTAATTACGACAAAAGTCCGCCTCTTTTGCAGTCGATAGATTCAATCCAACACCGGAGTAATCCACATGAAAAACAATAAACCAGTTGCAGAATATGTTCGTCCCATGCTTGCCGCAATGGCAAGATCTATCGATGCCGCTCGAGCAAAGAGAGCCGCATCAACAGCGAATGCTTGGACTGGATCGTCGGAGGGGACGGTCTTAGCCAACTCTAGTTTTAAGATAGGAAGCCAAGTGGCAGCAAATGGGAAATCTAAAGCGAAGCCGAATTCTCAAACAAGCTCCTTTTTCCGGGATCGCGATCCATATCGCAAAGCCGGATAACCACCACCCCTCTTCTCTCCCTGACAAAGAAAAAGGCGATCCACAAGTGGATCGCCCTTTTCTTTGTTTCGTGAATTTTTATAGATTCTTTAGACCACGGCGTTGATCGCGTAGACGTCTTGATTTGCCCACTCGGTCACGCAGATAGTACAACTTTGCACTGCGTGCATCTCCTCGGCGAACTACTTCAATCTTTGCAATTCGTGGCGAATGTAATGGGAAAATTCTTTCCACGCCTTCGTTCGCAACAATCCGCCGAACGGTAATGGTTGCATTGATGCCTCGGCTCTTCTGTCCAATCAATACACCCTGAAAGACTTGGATGCGTTCCTTGTCGCCTTCAACAATGGTGTAGTGGACGTTGATCGTATCACCAACGCTAAAGTTCGGGAAGAAGTCATCTTCTCTGAGTTGATCAGCTGTGACTGATTCGATGGTTTGTTGTGAGCCCATGGTGGGACTTCCTTTCGCTTGCTCCGACTTGGGAATAATTCCGGGGTCGGGGGTGACTTGAGATCAAACTCAGGGGTCAACTTCCTCGTTGTCTCGCAGATCTGGGCGACGCGATTCTGTGCGCTGCTTCATCTGCTCCATGCGCCACTGATCAACGGCACTGTGGTCGCCGCTCAGTAACACTTCTGGCACTTCCTTTTCGTTCCACACACGGGGACGCGTGTAGTGGGGACAATCAAGAAGGCGATTGCCTTCATCATCCCGTAGGGAAAAGGAGTCTTGTTCTGCGGAGTCCGCATGTCCCAAGACGCCAGGAAGAACTCGTACAACTGCATCAACAAGAAGCAGGGCAGGAAGTTCTCCTCCACTGAGTACATAATCTCCTGTACTCAGTTCGAGGGGCTCGAGCGATTCGATGACTCGTTCGTCGATCCCTTCGTAGTGGCCAGCGATGAGCAATAGATGCTGTTCGTTGGCCAGTTGTTCGACTCGTTCTTGTTTGAGTACTTCACCTTGTGGGGTGAAGTGCACTCGACGAGCCGGTATTTCAGATTGTCGTTCAACCGCAAGAACTGCATCATGCAGGGGTTGGCACATCAAGACCATTCCAGGTCCACCACCAAACGGTCGGTCATCGACCTTTCGGTGTTTATTGTCGGCCCAATCGCGAATGTCGTGAACAAAGATCTCGACTTGACCTGCATCTTGTGCCCTCTTTATGATGCTTGTTTCTAATGTCGATGCAAGCATTTCTGGAAAGAGCGTAAGAATGTCGATCCGCATCATTGGACCACCTCACCGCCAAAGCGGGGAGAAGCGATTACCCGGTCTTCTTCTCGGGTTTTTCGGTTTTCTTCTCGGATATCTTCCCGAGTTTCTTTCCGGGTGTTGGGTCAATATCGGCTCGCTTCAGAAGGCTTGCAACTGTTCTCGATGGTTGTGCACCAACACTGAGCCAATAATCGATTCGATCTGCTTTAAAACTCAACTGCTTATCTTCGGGAGCGATTGGGTCAAACCAACCAAGTTCCTCGATGACACGACCATCACGCGGTGCGCGCTTGTCCATTGCGTTGAGACGGTAAAAAGGACGGTGTCGTCGTCCAAGACGTTTG
>Ga0066376_10003164_pt1 | contig 14948 bp, 12 predicted proteins | sample Knorr_S15_td_Bot_FD_77009 | JGI IMG/M metagenome (GOLD analysis project Ga0066376, IMG submission 77009) | Marine microbial communities from Southern Atlantic Ocean transect - Knorr_S15_td_Bottom_ad_5009_LV_A | ecosystem: Environmental > Aquatic > Marine > Oceanic | place: Southern Atlantic... | reverse complement strand
GTGCGTCTACCAATTTCACCACTCCGGCATTATTCGGTGGAAATCCATAGGTATGGATTTGGAATTGGGCATTAAGATACCACAAGAGCATTTACCTTGCCAAGAGGAATAGGTCGGGTTTATGTATTTTTACGTTTTGAGAATAAATTTGAAAATCCTTTACATACTGTATCAGCTTTTCATTAAGAGAGGGGGGCTCGGCTATAGGAATTGTTACAAATCCAGTTTTATCATGTTCCTCCCTGACGGGGTATTTAACCGTTCTCAATTCTCCCAAATTGCCATCATTTGAAACAAAAAGAAACAGGCTTATCATGCCCGTATCAAACTGTAATTTTATTTTTTGTCTAATATCGGAACATCCGCTCAACATTGGAGTGGGTCGACCCACTAATTTTCCATCGATGACCAATTGATAGAATGGGTTTAACCCAGGCATTAACTTTCGACACGCCTTGAACCGAACCTCAAGTTCAGAATTGGAAATCATTCCGGGACCCTTCCTGTAATAAGAAAATGTGGATCGATTGAGCCCTAGGTGCTTGGTCGCCATAATTTTAGATTTTGAAAATATTAGCCAGGGAGTCATACGGTATTGGGAATGAATTTCAGGGGAGGATAAATACAGATTATAAAAAATACCCCCAAGAGGTAAAAAAACAAGTATCGCGCTTATACTAAAAAGTTTATTACGATGAGGAATTAAGTTTTTAAACAAAAGCGGCATTTTCAATTGAACGCTATATAGTGCATCGCTTTGTAGAAAGAGTCTCCTGAAAAACAACCATTCCATGGCGCAAGCCAATAAGATCATATTTAGAGGAGTAATTGGGGCACGAAATCGAAAGGTTCCATGTAGAAGAGAGCAAAATATTATCTGAGCAAAGATGGGGCCCAGTATGAGAAGTTTATGTTTGGTGGCAATAGATTTATTAAAGGCAAAAACAGCTAAACCAACAATCACAAAAAGGTAAATATAGAACTGAATATTTGCGGAGTGAAAGCTCTCAAAGGAAAGATGCAACGGCATCAAAAATAGACCGCCGGGATCAAGCAGAAAATCCGGAATTTCTAAGAACAACTTTCCTAATAATAATTGAGTGATTTGAAATGGATTTTCCAGAAAAACTATAGAACTTTTAGCCGGAGACGAAAACGGATCAAAGTCCATGGAAATCATTTCTTCAGCAAAAGAATTCTTATTGTAATTCCACAGTGAACTTGCGTGGGTGGGATCAGCGGCCCTTCCTAATGGCAGCCATTGATCGGTGTAGGAATGATAAATTACGTTTAAACTTGAAAAAATGACAACCATTCCAATGCCGACCAGCAAGGTAGGATAAATTTTTTGCTTGAGGGATGTGTAAGTTTTCGATAAATAGCGAACAAGATAAATTCCAAAAATAGCTAGAAGCGGCAGCGACTCTTGCCCAAAATAAAAAGTAGCACTGAAAAGAATTCCCAAGAGAAAATATTTAATGGGTGTAAATGTTTCATGCAAACACAGCAGGGAGTAAATTAATAGTGGCAAGGTTACCGTCAGGGGCGTTGCTCAATTTATTACTACAGAATAATGAATACAAAGATGAGATATGGCGACCAATAGACCTGCGATAAAAGCTGCCTGTTGTAGTTTAAGCTTTCGCGCAATCAAAAATATGAGCACGGGGGTTAGGGTTCCGATGAAAGCCTGGCTATAAAAAACAACAGCTGAACTTTCACCAAATAAAGAAATAAATACAGAAATATATAAGGAATAAAAGGGGGCGTGCCAAAAATTAACATCGCCCCAGTTACCTTTTGAAAAAGCTAATGCAGATTTAAAGTAAACAGGTCCATCTGCACTATAACCAACGAGGTCAAAGGCCGCATAAGGATAGGCATACCACAATCTAAAAAACAAACCCAGCAAGCAAATAATAACTATTTGAATTGCATCATTGGATCGAAATTTATTGAATAAGAATAATATTTGCTCTTTGTTGAAAACTGTCCAGGCCCCATAAAGACCCATGCTGATAGTGAAATATAAAATATGAAGGCCTGGTGAGAAAAAATAAGGGATCATTATGGAAAAAGGAATTATTAACTCCCAAAACGGACAACCCACCGTCATTGCCTTATGAACTTTATTGATACCCACGATGTAATAAAAAACAAAAGCAGTAGATATAAATAAATTTTCATATATAGAATAAACTGGCAATGGAAAAGATAAATCAGAAACAAGCTCATTTGAGTAGGTAAGAATTAGCAGGTAAAAATGATACAGCAGGGCATAACGTGCGCTATTCAATAGGCTTTCGGTTTCACATTTTTCATTTTTATTTAGGAGAAAGTAAAAATATAAAATATAGAAAAACAACTCCAAAAGCCAACAGGGAAAATAATTTTATTGAAAGCTGAGTAATATTCTTTGGTTTTAAAAAAGGAGTATAAAAAATTTCCATTACTAAATTCGGTGTGCAGGACTACAAATGCCGATGCGAGCACGAAAAGGAGCAAATTCAATAATTGTAAAATCCGACTTGTCATAAAGGTGGGAAGCATTTTTAGAGTAAATTGAATGCCACAGTTAGAAAGTTATCGGGTACGGAACTGTGATAGGAGTCGCCTAATTTCATCAGCTTGTTCCTGATTGGGGTCCAGGACAAGGGAGCGGGAAAAATATAGCAAACTCTCTTTCAGATTTTTTAAATGGTAAAAATGCAAAAGACCCAGGTTCTTAAAAACATGCGGAAACCTGGAATCGATCTCTATGCATTTTTTGAAATAAATATCAGCCAACTTCCAATTTTTTAGAGACAGATGTATCTCTCCTAATTTGGCATAAGTTTCTGGGATTTTTGGGTTGAGCCTTAGGGCAGATTCAAAACGCAGGAGGGCTTCATCCACTTTTCCCATCGTAAGATATATTTCACCCAAATTATAATGAATGACAAAAACTCCAGGTCCTTTAGAAAGGGCCTCTTCATAATACCGGATTGCATCTTCTCTATTTCCTTCTATGCTATGAGCCCGTGCCAGATTTATAAGAGGACGAAGTTTTCCTGGCGATTTTTTATAGGTGTCCTGCCACAAGGATAACTCAGTTCTCCAGACCATATTCCTTTCGATACTTAATATTCCCAGCAAAAGGGTGAGACCGCATAAAATTAAAACGCCTGATTTTTTATTTTTAAATATATCGAATAAGCCGTAGGACAAGATGAAAGCCACGCCGGGTAAAGCTAAATATACACGATGCTCTGCTGCGAGATCGTGCAGAGTAACGATGGAGGAAGAGGGTGACAGAATTATAAAAAACCAGCCCAGAAAAAAAATATAAAAAGGCCATGCGGCCCGCTTCCAAAAAAAATATACAATGAAAGCGATCGTCAATACGCTTGCTATAAAGCCAAAAGAAAAAAGATGCGAGATTACTTCAATATCAGGGTCGACGTTTAAATTTATGGGAAAAAACAATTTTTTGAGATAGTAAAAAACAATCACGGCAGGTTGGCTGAGCATATATTTTGCCCTACCAACCATTTCATCGGGTTGCGAAGGTCCGATCAGAAAACTTTCATCTGAAAGAAGTTTGTAAAACAGAAGACTAAGAAAAATGAAGATAAGGGACAATAATTGCCATTTCCATTTTAAAATGACTTTGATTATGGGTGAATTTAATGGGGAGATAGATAAATAGTATAAAAATATAATCAACGGAAATGTTGCCAGCGTTTGTTTAACACTAAATCCAGACAGAACCATGAATATTATTATTACCGGCAGGATGAAAAATTTTAGCAGGAACGATCGTTTCTGGGAATCCATGCAAAATTGGAATAATAAAAAGCCCAGCAAATAAAAAGTGGATGCCAGGATTTCTGAGCGGCTGATAATATATATGACGGATTCGGTTTGAATGGGATGAACAAGAAAGATAGCTGCCGCAAAAAAGGAAATGGCAGTATTTCCTTCGCTAATTTTAGTTTGGGTTTTGAAATGAATGAGAGACTTTTGAAAGATATGAAAAAGTAGAATAGTATTAAAAATGTGAAGGACCAGATTAAATACATGAAAACCAAAGGGACGCAACCCATCTAGATGGGCGTTAAATGCTATGGAAATAGATAAAAGTCCTCTGGAGAAAAAATGAGACATCCAAAATTGCAGAGTCAGCATGGACTCTGGATTTTTCAAACTCAGGTTGTTTGTTATATAGACAACGCTATCAAACTGGAAAACATTGTGTAAATGGTTTGCATAGACAAGAATACCAATTAAGGCCAAGGCCATACTGCAATAAATTTTTTGGCGCCTTGGATGATCAATAAAAGTAGAAACCATCAATTCCCCTGCCTTATTTGCGCAATCGAAAATTGCAGCATTTTTTGCGCATTCATATTCTCAGGTTGCAGACTTATCAGTTTTTCCAAATGAGGAATTGCCTTTTTATAATCCTCACTTTTCATAAAAATGGCCGCGAGATTATTATGTATTTCCGGAAGATCGGATTTTATACGCAATACTTTTTCGAAAGCAGTTTTGGCCAGATCCACTGCTCCTAAAAACCAGTAGACCGTACCCATATTATTATGTGCCTTGTAATGCCCAGGATCAATTTCCAGAGTTTTGCGAAACTGATAAAGGGCATTGTCGAATAATTTTAATTCCTTATATGCGTTACCAAGATCAAAATGGTAATCTGCCTTAAAAGGTTTCATGCTAATTGCTTTTTTGAAATAGGGTATGGCTTCTGCATATTTTCCCAGATTGTTTCTGGCGAACCCGGAGTAATAAAAAGTATCGGCCTTTTTAGTGCCGAGACTTATGCCTAAATCAAACTTTTCTATAGCTTGTTTCCAGTTTTTTTCACGACTGGCAATATGTCCTAAATTAACATGGGAGTCGATTTGCAAAGGTTTAATGGCCAGAGCGGCAAAGAGTGCAACTTTGGCATTATTCAACTGGTTGGCTCCCATATAAGCGGAGGCCAAATTATTTTGAACCAAAGCCTTTCCGGGGGACTTTTTCGATGTGTCTTCCCAAAGGGAAATTTCGGAACGAAAAACTAAGGATCGATTTAGGGTTAACGCGGAAAAAAATAGAATAAAAACCAGAAAAAGCACTTTTGAAATTATCTGAAAGTTTTTGAGATTCAAAAATATCCATCCCAGGATTAGGTTGAATCCTAAGCCCGGTAAATAGGTGCGATGTTCAGTCGCCATTTGTTTTAAGGGGATAAAGCTGGATGTGGGAAGAAGAGTGATAATAAACCACAAGGCACCAAATTTCATAAGAATTGATTGTTGCCTGAAAATCACGAATCCTGCCATGAGAAGGATTATAAGAGAAAGTAACCAATCCCAATGGAACCATGTTCTGAAAAGAACGATATTTGGTTCAAAGTTTAAATTGAATGGGGTGAGCAGTTTTAGCAGGTAATAACCCGCGATAACTTTAATCTGGCCCAATAAATAGAGCAGGCGATGGGTTTCCCCTGAAGTGGGATCTGTCTTCAATGAAAAAAGATTTCCCTGCTCAAAATATCTATAGGCCAGAAAAATGATTAATAAAAATAATATGGATATTATTTTAGGGATTAAACTTTTTCTTTTTTCATAAGGCGTTGCCAGCCACAGATAGACAATTGCCATCAAGGGAAATGAAGCGACAATTTCCTTAGCAGCAATTCCTAAAAATAAAATAATTAAAAGACTGGAAACCAGAACGGTGACTCGCAGCTTGGAGGATTCTTCCCTGTCCAATTTTAATATTCTCATAAAAATATAAAAAGCCAGCAAATAAAAAAAGGTGGCAAGTAATGAGGATCGGCTGGATATATAAGTTACCGCTTGTACGTTTAAAGGGTTTAGTAAATGAATGACTGCGCAGACCAGGGGTAAAAATTTTAGCAGAGCGCGTTTTTCTAATGGTTCGATATATATAAATTGTTTGACAAGAAAAAACCAAAGGATGGTGCTAAGGATGTGGATTAAAATATTAACGAGATGATAACCAAAGACTTCCAGCTCTCCTATGTGCTGGTTAACGGCAAAAGAAAACAAGAGCGCTGATCTGTTAAAAATATTTTGGATACCCACCATTTCCTGGAAATTACTCAGGTCTTTTATATATGGGTTTTCAACAATTGCGTGTGCATCATCGTAATGAAATGGAGAATGCAGGGTGCCATAGAATGCCAGTATTCCCATGCAACAAAGGAATAAAACTGCCTTCACCTGAATCGTTAGCAGCGCAAATTTTTGTGGGAGAGGAGTCATTTAGAAATATTTTTTATTTTATTTTTCAATAATTTTTCCAATTGAGAATCCTTATTTATATTTAAAGCTATGCGATATTTTTCACCAGCTTTCCCGGTATGACCTTGAGCTAAAAAAACATCACCCAGAAGAATCACTGTGTTCATGTCTGTTGGAAGTATGCTTAGTGACTTCTCTAAATAGGATTGAGCATTTTTCCAGTCTTTGAGGTTTAAATAATTGAATCCTATCTGAGTCAGCGCAGAAGGCCTGGGTCCTGTGACCGCCATATAGTTATTGAACCTTTCGATGGAGTCTTGCCAGTGCATTTGATTTTGCTTGACGAGGGCAAAGTTGAATAAAGTCGGTTCATGCTTGTTGTCCAGCTCAAGACATTGTAAAAAATAAATTTCGGCGGCATCAAATTTGCCTTGCATCATCAAAGCTGTTCCCAGATTGAAATGCGCTGGCAACAAAGAAGGATCCTGTTGAATTGCAAGCTTCCACTCTTTTATTGCGAGGAATATTTTTCCTGTCTTGCCATAAACTTCCCCAAGGTTTAAATGTCCAAGCGGAAAGATGTCGTCTCCATTTAGTAATTGCTTATCTGCAATTGCTTGTCGATAGAGTTTTTCGGCTTTTTCATAAAATCCTTTTTTGTTGTAAACAGAACCTAATCCTAGTTTGGCTGAAGAGTAATGAGGTCTGAGTGAAAGTGCTTTCAGATAATGCTTTTCTGCAAGATCCAGTTTGCCCTGATCTAAATAAATGCTCGCGAGATTATAGTGGGGCTCAACGAGTTCGGCGGCAATTCGCAAGTTAGGGTTATATGATTTTGTCAGGCTATTTGTTCTGTAAAGAAACTCCTCTACATTTTCAAGGTTGAATTTGTCTTTAATGAATTTAGGGATATTAGCAACGCTCTTTTCAAAATGAAGACCTGCGCGGACAAGGTCTCCCTTCTCAAAATAGGCTTTGCCAAGGTTGTTATGTGCCCGGGAGGACGATGGATTCTTGTCGGCCGCGTCTTGCCATAAACTTATTTCGCTGATCCAATCACTATTTCTTGTAATGGTTGCCAAACTGAGAGCTATTATTATAATTGTTAAAAAACTAAACCGCCAGATAGGATAAAGGCAGGAAATCCCCCAGCCGACTGCCATACACAACCCTAATGTCATCGGCAGGTAAGTGCGGTGCTCCACTGCCAGGTCGTTCAATGGCATAAAACTTGAGGTTGGCGCAAGTGTTATAAAAAACCATGCTGTTGCTGCCAGCAACCATACATTTTGCATTCTGATGGCCGCTACCACCAGACCAAATATAATTAATATTGCTAAAGCAATGGAGGGATCTTTGCCGATGGAGCTGAAGGGCATGCCGCTGTCCACGCTTAGATTGAATGGAAAAAGGAACAACTGCAAATAGTAAAAAATAATTACCTTTGTTTGAATGAGCAGATAAGGCAGTTGACCATATAGTTCTGTCCCTTGATCCTTGGCATTGTAGAGCCACAAGTCTCCCGCTAAAAATAGAGCTGCGATTGAAATTAAAATGAGCACTAAATAGATCCAGTTCTTTTTCCTCAATGCTTCCAGGTTATTTTTGGGAAGAATAAATACGAAATACCAAAGTCCCATTAGCAGCGGCAAGGTCGCAGCGATAAGTTTGGACGCAAGACTTAAATACATGGTTGCAGCAACCAGCGAGACTAAAATCAGGCGGTATGCCAAGGACATTTTATTTTTTTCAGGACTGAATAAATTCAGGAACAGGTACAAAGATAATAAATAGAAGAATGTCGCCAAAATCGATGAGCGGGAGGAAATATAAGATACCGAATCGGTATTCAAAGGGTGCAGCGAAAATATTAAAGCCGTTATGAGGGGGAACAACCAGATGCTTGTCGTCTTTTTTATTGCAGGATTATTATCGTGGGTATCATTAAAAATTTTATAAAAAGAAAAGGTTTTTAAAACTAAAAAAAATATGAGAAGGCTGACTCCGATATGGAGCATAAGATTAAATATATGGAATCCAAATTCCTTATTTTTACCCAGAGAATTGTTTAGTGCATAAGTCCAAAGAAGAACGGGTCGATTTTCAAAAGCAGAAAGTTTTACGAATTGGTCGAATGATTCCAGATCTTCAATCCATGGGTTGCTGATCAACGGAACATCATCAAACTGAAAAGAACCTTTTAGCGAATTAAAATAAACGCCTGTGCTGGATAAAACCAACAGCAGAATGCAGGCCAGTTGTTTTTGTATTGTTGCCGGGAGGAAACTCATCGCACCCTGGAAGAAGAGAAATCTAGAAAATTGCAGGAAAGGTCTAAAACGTTCCCTATTATATATAATTATATATCGTCGATTTCAAAAGGATTGATTAGGTGATTTATTTAATCTAAAAGGCGCAATAGTAATGCTTTTCAAATTGAGATACTAAATGTATACTATTTTTGTTTAATTTGTAAAAATACTGACAGTATGAACTTATATTTATAAATAAAGTATAACTTTAACAAAATTATATAAAACTTATGAAATTAATTGGCAAGCAAACAAATATTTTAGCACTTCGAAAAATATCTAACTTATTCCATACTACTTCGTTGGAAGTTGATGAATTGTTGGCCATGGTCATGGATGCTGCCAAAGATATTGTGGGGGTAAAAAATGCGTCGTTATTGTTGGTGCAAGACGAGAAAACCTTCAAGCTGCAATTTTACCAGGCATCCGGAAAGAATATGGGCCAGTTGAAAGAAATTGACCTGCCCCCTGGTGTTGGGATATCCGGTCAGGTCGCAAAAACCGGTGATTCAATTATATCCAATGATGTTTCGCAAGATCCCCGGTGGTACCAAAAAGTAAGTGAGAAGGTAAAAATTCCCATTAAATGCATGGCGAGCTTTCCGCTGATTCTTGAAAAAAAAGTCATCGGCGTGGTGCAGTTTTTAGACAAGATTGATGGTAGCTTATTCGCTAAAGAGGACGTAGAAATATTAGAGCAGTTTGCAAAATTGATGGCCAAGTTTTTTCAGGTTGCCCGCAGTCGAAAGTTACTGGGGGAAGAATTTGGCCGACTCAAGGAGCAGTATTTGCAACGATATGCCATTGTTGGCGAAAGTCAGGCCATTCAAAAATGCATAGCCATTGCGGAAAAAGTGGCAGATTCCAAAACTGCAGTTTTACTCACAGGTGAAAGTGGAACAGGTAAAGAATTATTTGCGCATCTGATTCATGATCGAGGTCAAAGACAGAACAAGCCCTTTATTTCTGTAAGTTGTGGCGCATTGCCGGCGTCCATACTGGAACGTGAACTGTTTGGTCATGAAAAGGGAGCCTTTACCGGAGCCGACACGCAAAGGATTGGGCTTTTCGAGGCAGCCGATACCGGAACTTTGTTTCTAGATGAAATTGGCGAGTTGCCTATAGATATGCAAGTCAAACTCCTACGGGTGATTCAAGAAGAGTTTTTTATCCGTTTAGGCGGTACCAAAACTATTGAAGTCGATGTCAGGTTGATTACGGCGACCAATCGCGATCTAGAAAAAGAAGTGCGCGAGGGAAATTTTAGGCAAGACCTTTTTTATCGAATCAATGTTATTAAAATCACTCTTCCTTCACTGCGGGAAAAAATGGAGGACATGCCCGATCTGGTTTCCTTCTTTATGAAAAAACACACTCCTGAAAACCAGCCGATAAAAAAATTAACGAAAAGTTTGCTTCCCCATCTGATGAGTTATTCCTGGCCTGGCAATATAAGAGAACTGGAAAATTCGGTAGAGCGCGCTATCGTATTAAGTGATGATGAAGTACTTGGCCCCGATGCTTTTCCCTTTGAAACCTCACACTTGCCAATCGAGCTAAATATTGGTTCTACATTAAAAGAAGCGGGGGATTCTTTTCGCAAAACGTTCATAACAAACACTCTTAAGTCCACCTCCGGCAATCGTACCAAAGCGGCAAAAATTCTTGATGTTCAACGTTCCTACCTTTCTCGCTTGATTAAAGAACTGGCTATTGATTAATCGTTTCCTTTTCAAATTCTGTTAAGATAGCCAAAATTATCACCGCAAATTTAGAGGCAGAAGATGGTTCTGATTGATGGCAAAAAAGTTTCAGCAGAGGTTCGCAGTCGCCTGGCGGATGAAACAAAGGAATTGAAGAAAAAAACCGCACGAACACCCGGACTGGCAACAGTACTCGTTGGCGATGATCCTGCATCCGCCGTTTATGTTCGCAATAAAAATAAAGTTTGCGGCGAACTGGGTATTCAGTCTTTTGAGCAAAAATTATCCGCAGATATTTCCGAAGAAAAATTATTGCAGCTCGTAGGCGAATTAAATGCAAATAAAGATATCCATGGCATTCTGGTTCAGTTGCCTCTCCCCGATCAAATCGATTCAGAAAAAATTCTTCAGGCCATCGATCCCAAAAAGGATGTCGATGGTTTTCACCCAATAAACGTTGGCAAGCTGGTGGTGGGCAATGCTCTGCTGACACCTTGTACGCCGACAGGAATAATTGCATTGCTCGATTACTATGACATTGAAATTTCTGGAAAACATGCGGTTATTATTGGCAGAAGTAATATCGTTGGTAAACCCGTTTCAATGTTGTTGCTACAGCGCAATGCCACCATCACCATTTGCCATTCCCGCACCCGTAATCTGGAAGAGGTTACACGCAGTGCAGATATTTTAGTTGCCGCTGTGGGTCGAGCCAATTTTGTCACCGAAGGAATGGTCAGCGAAGGTGCAGTGGTGATTGATGTAGGCATAAACCGCGTCGATGGAAAATTAACCGGCGATGTCGATTTTGAATCCGTTTCAAAAAAAGCTTCTTACATCACTCCCGTCCCCGGCGGGGTCGGACCCATGACGATCGCCCTCCTTATGGAAAACACTTTGAAGGCGTTTAAAGAAGTCCTATAATTTTTCTAGAATTCAAATGATTCAAAACAAACAAGCTCGAACAAAAAAGTCAGCCGATTTCGCAAAAAGCGAAAATAGGATCGAATCGGAACCTGATAGCCAAGGGGGGCAGGTCTATCAAGTCAGCCAGTTAACGCGTGATATCAAAGCGATTATGGAAGCCGCATTCGATTCCATTTGGGTGGAAGGCGAAATTTCCAATTTCAGAACGGTGGCTTCCGGGCATAGTTATTTTGTTCTCAAGGATGATAAATCACAAATCCGTTGTGTTTTGTTTAAGGGACATAGGGCGGGAATAAAATTTCAACCGGAAGACGGCGATCAGGTATTGCTGTTTGGAAGAATCACCGTCTATGACGCGCGCGGAGAATATCAGATTGTCACCGAGAGCATGGAACCCAGAGGTTTGGGGGCGTTACAAAAAGCTTTCGAGCAACTAAAAATAAAGCTGGAAAAAGAAGGGCTCTTCGATGAAGAAAAAAAGAAGCCGCTGCCCGAATTTCCCTGGAAGATCGGTGTGGTCACCTCTTCCACCGGAGCTGCAGTAAGAGATATCCTCAATATAGTGAGACGGAGAAACCCAAAAGTTTCTGTATTGCTTCGCCCGGCAAAAGTGCAGGGGGAAGGAGCGGCAGAAGAAATTGCGCGCGGTATACAAGAACTGAATCAAAGAAAAGATATAGAGGTCATAATCATAGGTCGCGGTGGCGGCTCGCTGGAAGACTTATGGGCTTTTAACGAAGAGGAAGTTGCAAGAGCTATCGCAGCATCTCGCATTCCTATTGTATCTGCAGTTGGACATGAAATAGATTTTACCATTGCAGATTTTGTCGCAGACTTGCGCGCTCCAACCCCCTCTGCCGCCGCCGAGCTCACCGTGCCTCTTCTTCAAGACACTCTGCGCGACATGGGTTTGCTAAACCAAGCCCTCATAAATTCTTTGCAGCAGAAAGTGCAGTATTATTTTGATTTATTGAAAAGGTTGATGGACAGGCGGTTTTTCCATCAACCAAGGGAAATCTTTAATCCACAAAGCCAACGCGTTGATGAGTTGCATTCTCGCCTGCTTCGAGGACTGGAACAAAACCTGCTAACCCATCAACAAAGATTAAAGGATAATATCCACCGACTATTTCAGGCTTCGCCTGAAAAAAGCATTCCATTTATGAAAGAAAATCTGGGGATGCTGGAAAAAAGAATGCGACATATTATTCAATCGAATTTACTTTTGCACAAAGAACGTTTTGAGGGGATATTGAAAAATTTGAATGCTTTCAATCCCCTGTCTATTTTAGAAAGAGGTTACAGCATTTGTTCGAAAGATGAGAAGTCGTTAAAAAGTATAGAAGGGATTAATCCGGGAGATCCTGTTAAGGTAAGGCTTTCCCATGGGCAACTGGAATGCACGGTAAAAAAAATAATTGAGGAGAATTAATCCATATCCTTTATAGAGAGGATTCCAACAACTTCACCGTTGCGGGTGACCGTAATATGACGAACAGATTTTTCGCGTAACATTTTTCTGGCAGCCTCAAGAGGTTCCCCGGAATCAATGGTGAATAAGGGGGAGGACATCACCTCTGAAACTTTGATCGCTTTGGCATCAAGGTCTTTTAGGAGAACGCGGGTCATTAAATCGGTTTTGGTAATAATGCCGATAAATTTTCCATTTTCGGTAACCAGAAGCGAACCGATTTTATTGCCGTAAATAATTTCGGCAGCATTTTTAACGGTTTTATCCTGTTCGATGGATAAAACCGGGCTTGTCATTCGATCATTAATTGTTTCCATTACGGTACCCAAAATAGTTTTAAAAATATAAGATAATTAATATAATTTTAATAAAGGTTTATTGTCAATATAAACCTGTTTTCAAGAAGGCCTTTGCATAAGTCTTAAAAAAGAAAGCGATGCTTCGACAGGCTCAGCATGACAAGAAGTACTGTTTAGTCATTCTGCAGGAACGAAGTGACGAAGAATCTCAGGTTATGCAAAGGTTTCATTTTCAAAGAGGCAGATTATGGGTGAAATAAAATTTGAAAAAGCGATTCAAAGACTTGAAAAAATTGTCGATGATCTAGAAAAAGGCGAGTTGGACATTGATAAGTCCCTTGAGATTTTTGAAGAAGGTATCAAAATGTCGCGTGTTTGCTCAAAAAAACTAAACGAAGCAGAGGCCAAAATCGAAAAACTGACACGAGACCAAAAGGGCGAACTGATAACCGAGTTATTTCCAGTGGAAGATAAAAATGACCCTAAAGAAAAATAAAATCCGGTTGGATCAGTTATTGGTAAAAAAAAACTCGTAACCTCTAAAGAAAAAGCGCAAGCTATAATTATTGCGGGCAAAGTGAGAATACAAGACGCTATCGCTGACAAGCCGGGAAAGCTTTTCGATGAAAACGTCGAGGTACATGTGCTGGGTGAAGTCCATCCTTTTGCCAGCCGTGGCGGATTAAAACTCAAGCACGCCCTGGAACAATTCAAGATTGATGTGGAAGACAAAATCGCTCTGGATATCGGCGCATCTACGGGAGGGTTCACCGATTGCCTGTTGCAAAGGGGTGCCGCCAAAGTTTATGCGGTGGATGTCGGTTACGGTCAACTGGATTGGAAGCTAAGAAAAGATGCGCGCGTTATTTGTCTGGATCGTACCAACGCGCGAAATTTAAAACGCGATGATCTGGAAGATGATCCGCATCTGGCAGTTGTCGATGTTTCGTTTATTTCCCTCCGTTTGATTCTTCCTCCCCTTTTTGAAATTCTAAAACAACAAGGCGAATTGGTCGCGCTGGTAAAACCGCAATTTGAAGTTTGGAAAGACGAAATCGAAAACAAGGGAATTATAAAAGATCCGGTCAAGCACACCAATGTTCTTTTACGGCTGCATAAATTCATTTCCGAAAAATTATGGGTGTTGCGGAATATTGTAGAGTCCCCTATTCAAGGCCAGAAAGGCAACCGCGAATACCTCATCCACTGTACTCACACGGGTGCTTCTATTAATGAAGAAGATATCAGGCAGGTGATTGTAGACTAAAGCTCGTCTTTGTAGACTGCAAAACTATTGGCAGGGTATACGAGGTGAGTGTCTCCCCATTGCTCGGTAGACTGGGTGTCCCATTTCTTTTCATCTTCGAGTAACTTCATGCGTACGCCGCCGGACCCTCCATAAATCAGTAAGGCGGTTCCATCTCCCGACTCTTCAACTTTGCAGGCATAGGCGGAGCAAGGTGCGTTGGTCTCGGCATCCCAACCGGTAATTTGCACCGGTTGTTCCTCGCCATCGATATTATATTTGATGCAATACAATTCGCGGACAGGACTGATATCCCGATAGATCATATCGAAGCTTCGTTCAATGTTGGGGTTGGGTTCGATTTCCAAGAACAACGAAATTCTCCTTTAATTAAGCGTTGGCAGTATATACTTTTTTAGGAGCTACTTTTGCTGCTGCTGCATCGGCCATAATTTTAATGAAATTTACAAGGATTCGAGGATCAAAATGGCCCGTCATATTGTTTTTCATTTCGTTTACCGCAGTAAAGGGGGTGAACGCTTTACGGCCTGGTCGTGCCGCTGTCAAAGCTCCAAACACATCCATGATGCTAACCACCCGGGCATATAAAGAAATTTTTTCTCCCTTGACCTGAAATCGGATAAGGTTTTTACCTTGAAACCTTTATAGTATTGAATGAGATCCGTTTCATGGATGAAAAACTCCATGCAGTCGTCCCCATCCATCATCTTTTTTATTTTTT
>Ga0066376_10003163_pt1 | contig 14955 bp, 15 predicted proteins | sample Knorr_S15_td_Bot_FD_77009 | JGI IMG/M metagenome (GOLD analysis project Ga0066376, IMG submission 77009) | Marine microbial communities from Southern Atlantic Ocean transect - Knorr_S15_td_Bottom_ad_5009_LV_A | ecosystem: Environmental > Aquatic > Marine > Oceanic | place: Southern Atlantic... | reverse complement strand
TTCATCGAGATCGGAGAAAGCGCGCTCCTGCTCGGGATCCACGCCTTCGATGCGAATCGGAAGCGCGGAGGCCGCGGAACTCGCCAGCCCATCGACCGACAGGCGAGGGGTGTGTGCAAGCACCTGGTCGCCGGAGACGGACTCGACGGCACGGAGCGCGCGTTCGTGACCTACGGCCCCGATGCGGTGTTCCAGCTTGCCGGACTCGAGGTATTCCGGCGCCTGGATCGCCACGTGACCGCTGCCGATCCGGATCGCCGATGTGATCCACTGCTCGTGCGCTCCCTCAGCGAGGCTGCGCGAGAAAATCAGGAGAGCGAGGCCGATCACCATGGCCGCCGCCGTGAGCGCGCTGCGCTGAGCGTTCCTGCCCACGCTGCGGGCCGCCAGCTTCAACATGACGCGAAATCTCATCGGTCTGCGAGCGCGTCTGCGGGCGGCACCCGTGTCGCTTTCCAGGCGGGATAGAGCGCGGCGAGCACGGCGGTGAGGAAGAGCGCCACCGCGCAGATGATCGGCGTGTCGTAGGAGTACTCGATGCGCAGAATCGGGCGCCACTGTGAGCCGCTGAAGCTGAAGCCGCCGAGTACCGAGGTGAGGTCGGGAGGCGAATTGTGCCACCACACGACGATGGGCCATGTGATCGCTGCGCCCACTGCGAGTGAGATGGCACCGAGGATCATGCCCTCGTAGACCACCGTGCGGCCGATGCCGAGCGGAGTCGTGCCCAGCGCGCGTACGACCGCGAACTCCCTCCTGCGCTCGAACGTCCCGATCAGCATCGTGTTGGCGACACCGAAGATGGCCATCGAGAAGATGATCCCGGCGATCAAGTAGTTCACCGCATCCATGAGGCCGATCGCTTCCGCCAGCTCAGGACGCAGATCTGTCCACGGCGTCACTTCGAGCTGGGGGCCGGATCCCTCGAGACTCGCCGCGAGTCTGCTGGCGATCAATGGAGTGTCCCAGGCCCGCGTCACCGTGAGCGCGATTTCGTGGACGCGGCCGGGGTCCATGGCCATCAGGTACTGGAGGTCGGACAGGGGCAGAACCGCGTAGTTGGCATCGATGGCGGGGGTGCCCGTCTCGAATGTTCCGACCAGCGTGAACAGGTCGTTGCCCATGGAGCCGTCGCTCGCGGGCGCCACCACAACGACTTCGGCGCCGATGCTCAGACTCAGCTGGCGCGCCATCTCGACGCCGACGAGGATTTCGTACGCGTCGGGCACCGGCAGCCGGCCTTGGCTGACGCGGGACAGCAGTGTACTGACTTGCTGCTCGCGGTCGGGATCGACCCCGTAGAGCAGGCCGGCCTTGGTCTCATCACCCGAGGACAACAGTCCGCCTCCGTAGAGTCGAGGCGCTGCCGCCGTGATATCGGGGTCGGCTTCGAGGCGCGCCAGAAGCGCCTCCAGATCGACGCCGTCGTACCCACCGATCGTGCGATGCATGTTGCGTTCGGGCAGGTACTCGGCGGAGTGTACCTGTACCTGGCCCATCATCAGCCGCGTTCCGTTCTCGATGAGTTCGGCGACCATCCCGTCCGTGAGCCCGACCATGACCACCGCCGAGAGGTACCCAAAAGCGAGGCCCGAGGCCGTGATCAGGGTGCGGCCGCGATTACGCCAGAGGTTTCGCCAGGCGACCCTCCACCAAACCGCGTCGGGTGCCACTCCGGCTACCGCCGAGCCCGCAGTGTTCTGAGGCTGAAGAAGCTCTCGTCGAGGTCGATGTCGAACTCGAGCTCGTGGTACGTCATCGAGGTCTTCTCCTCCGGCTTGTCCGCCGGAATCATGAGCATGACCGTCGGCACCAGTCGACCGCTCATCATCTCGTAGTCGGAGAACGTCATCGTGCGCACGAGGGTGCCGTCGTCATCGTAGTAGCGTACCCAGGTCGGCATCAGGTCCCGCTTGCGCACTTGCTCCTCGATCCGGCCCCACACGACCGGCGCCTCCGGCCTGGGGGTCAAGGTGAACTCGTAGACCTCGACACCGTCCACGGACCCGTCGAGGGAGATCTCGAAGTCGTAGTCATCGACGATGCGGCTCTCCTTGACCAGGTCGTCGTTCGTGAAGTGTGAGCCCATCCACGAACCCATCATCAGTGACGGCGGCACCTTGATGGTCTTGTCCGCGCGCGGCAGATAATTCCAGACCTCGTCCTTCGCACGCAGGGTCGCCGTTCCAGCTTCGCGGGGCGGGGCCTGGACGTACACCAGGGAGTGTTCGGTGCCGAGCGACCAGACTTCCATGTCGAGCGATCGCGACCAGTGCTCCGTAACGATGTCTATGGTCATGCGGCCGTGGCTGGACTCACCACGCATCAAGCGATCGACCTGGTCGATGATCTCCCGGGCGGTCTGGGCGGCCAGGGGAGCGGGTGCAGGCGCACACAAGAGGAAGCTGGCCGTGGCGGCGAGCGACATGTGGACGACCCGGTATCCAAACACGCGAGACATTCGTGCAACCTCGATTTCGGGGATCAACCTGCTCTGCAGTTGCTGGGACCACGTCGTTCCGGCGTAGCGGCCTAGGAGAATCTAACCGAGCCGGCCGCATGTGCGACGCGTTCCATGCGGCGTTCGCGCGGACTACCGTCGCTGCATCCGCCGCCGGCTGCACGGTGGACCCCCTCGGCTGCAGGGTGCGGCTCGTTGGCGGATCTCCGCTTCCACTCGGCTCTCCGGCCCAACAGCGTAGCGACGGCGCGAACAGAGGAGGAGATGCGTGAAGGAGCTGATCGTGGGAGGGTACTGTCTCGAAGCGGTCATGCGCCAAGGCCTGGCGCGGGCGATGGCCGAGCGCCTGGCCGCTGCGCGCAGCGGGTGGACTCGGTCGTTCGGGCCGATCGGGCGGGGGATCAGGGATGTCGGGCTGGTTCGAATGCTCGCCGGCCCTCACGGCGGCGGGGATCCCTGGCAGGAGGTCGGGACCCTTCTCGACGGGTACGCCGCAATGGCGCTTGAGGTGTTCGAGCAACGCGACGTGACGTACCCGTCGGCGGTCGAAGAGGGTGTGCGGGCTCGCCTGTCCGGGATGCGGGGCCGCTAGTTTTTCTCGCGCGCCAGGCTCAGGGCCACATCGTGCGCGTGACGCAGCGACTCCCCTCGAAAGCCGCGTTTCGCCAGGTATCCGTTCAGGCGCCGCCGCGCCTTGTCCCGCTCGGGGCCGCGTGTCTCGCCGCCGAGTGCCGCGAGGGTGGCCGCGTTCTGTCTCCCTACCCAGCCCTGCGCGACGTCCTCCGCGAGTTGGTGGTCCGTCACTTCTTCGGCATCGAATACCTGCTCGATGGCACGGTCGGCCAACTCCGAAGAGACTCCTTTTTCACGAAGTTCGGCGGAGAGGCGTGCCTTGCCCCGTGGGCGGTGGCGAAGGCGGTCGCGTATGAAGGCGGCCGCAACCGCTTCGTCGTTCAGAAAGCCACGTTCCTCGAGCCGATCGAGGCAGGCGTCGATGCGGGCCCGGTGGAAGCCCTTCTGACGGAGTCGTCTCCCGAGTTCCGCGCGCGTGCGCGCTCAGTATGAAAGCAGATTGAAGGCGGCGGTACGCACGCGGACGTTGGCGTCGAGCAGATGATGGCGCACGTTGGCGGGCAAGGCGTCCCCGACACCGAGTCGGCTACTCTCGAGCGCCTCGAGCATCAGCTTGAACGGTTCGCCTACGTCGAGATGGAGGAGGATCTCGAGACTGCGCGGCCCGATGTGGTTGCACGCGCGTGATGAATCGGATCAGCGGAACTCAACCGGCTGGCGCGCTAGCGGGATTCTTGAGGGCGAACCCCAGATAAGAGATCTGGGGTCTCGATGTTCTCGTCGAGGTCGGGCCAGTGGATTTCGGATCCGGACTGAGTGAGTTGCCAATTGGCCCGCTGCTCGTCTGAACCCTGCGCAAGGCGGGGGTAGACTTCCACGGGGACGCTTATCGTGCGGCCGTCTTCGAAATCGACGCAGAGAGTCGCTCATCGACGAAGCGCACGTCTTTCGCGCAGTGGCGCGAGTCGGAATCTGGGGCGTTCATAACCTGCAATGTACTGCTCAACCTCGTTGAGCGTACCAGGTTCCGTCGAGTAGATCGTGATAGAGCGTGAGGTTTCGACCGTCGTCGAGAACGACGATGTGGTATTCCCGAGAAATCGGCTGCCGCCACCACTCGTCATCGATGCGCCAACTCTCGCGCAATGCTTCTACGGTGCGGGCCGGTTTGCCGGGCAGGCGCACGTGTGTCGGTCCACCGTTTTCGACGGTACGGACCACCACGAGCTTCGGTTGGCCGAGCGGTCGTAGCCAGGGTGTGTCGCTCATGGATCGAAGCTCAGCAGTGCATGACGTCGTTCAGGGATCCGTGACCAGGGATCGACTTCGACCACGCGGTAGAGCGGAGAGTGTCCCAGCCGGAGTTTGAGCTCCTTCACGGCATCGCGGAGCGATGGAGGAACCTCGCCTCTAGTCAGTTCTCGACCAGCCGCTGCGCGGCCGCTCTCGTCTCTGCGATCGAACAGACCGGTTTGAGCGCTCGCCGCACCGAACTGCGTGAACTCGACGATGAGTGTATCGACGGCTTTGGGGGGAGGCGCGATCGCCATCTTCATGCGTAGTGGTGAAGCGATTCGTTCTCGCTGAGCCGTGGGCTCCCTGAGCACGGTCTGCACGAACCACGATCCCCCCCCTTCGAGCTGAGCGCCCATGCGTGCACCCGTCACGCTTCGGCCCTGACGTGTGGGACGGGACAGCGCCCGCTCGATCAACCGGTCGAGCGCTCCGTGTAGCGTTTCGGTGATGCCGACGGGGTTGGGAAAGTCCAGGGACACGCGGATCGGCTCGGGACGATGCCAGGGCCGAACGGGATCGATACGCCGTCCTGTGGCCCACGCCAGCGCGCTCCGGCCTTCGTCTCCGAACTGGGAGATGAGCGAGGGCTCGGGGAAGCGTCGAAGCTCTCCGAGTGTTTGCACACCGAGCCGTTCGAGGCGTTGTACGATGAGTGGATCCACAGGCAGAGCACTCACCGGACAGCCGGCCAGGAACCGAGCGAGGTCGCTGTCTCCGACGACCACGGGTTCGCCGGACCGCGCGGACGCTGCCGCGACCCAGGCCCCGAATTTCCCGGGTGCGAAGCCCGCACGAGTTGCAGCGACGAGAGGAGCGGGGAAGATGCGGAAGAGCGAGTGGAGTGTCTTCTTCGCCTGACGCTCGGGAGAACCGAATAGACGGCCCAGGCCATCCATGCCGAGGAACACACGTCCACGACCTGCGGGCTCGAGAATCGGGGTGATCTCGGAGAGCAGTTCGAGCATCGATTCGACCGCGGCGTCGTAGTGTGCCGGGTCGGGTTCGAGCAGCGTGAGGGAAGGGCAGAGGGAGACCGCTTGCGAAACGAGTTGCCCGGGACGCACTCCGGCTTCGTGAGCACGTTCCGAGACCTGCCAAATCGTGCGCCGGGTGCTTTCGCCTGACGAGAGCAGGGCGAGCGATGTACTGTCGAGTGCGGGGGAGCGCACGAGTTCGAGGCGCAACTCGAAGGTGGGCAGCCAAAGGCAGAGAGCTTGGCGGCTCCCGGAAGAAACGCGTGGAGAAGCCGGAAGGAATGCCGAGCCAGAGCCCGGGCCCAAAGCCCATCCTGTGCCTGCGTTGCCTGAGCCTGTGGTAGGTATCCATCCGGCGGGTTGGTCTGTCTCTGTTTGAGCCCACCCTCGGCCTTGGTGGGGGGGAACACTTTGCAAGCGCGGATGGAACTCCGACATAGCTGTTTGGGCCTAACCGAAAAAAGGCTGAGACGACGACCCCCGGCTACCGACGCAATCCGCATCACACAGCCGCTCACCACGCGCGTCGGTACCGGAGGCTTAACCGAATAAAAACCGAAGACTATAACCGAAGATAGGCCGAATGTTTTGGGGGTGCAAGCAGAGGCGCGAATGTCGCGGAGCGTCTCCGTGGGAACGCCCGAGCCGATTGCGCGGATTGCACAACGACCTACTGTAGCCCCGAGAGCGCCCGCCCCCACCAATCACGCCCACGGCCATGTTCTTCAAGAAGCGAAAACGCCCCGAGGCGCCGATCATTCATACCGACGACGCCGACTTCGAGCGCTGCATCGGCGAACACCCAGGGATCACCGTGGTGGACTTTTGGGCCCCGTGGTGTGGTCCGTGTCGCATGATGGAGCCGATCCTGCAAGAAATCGCCGTCGAGCAGGCCGACGCGGGCGTGAGGGTCGTGAAGGTCAACGTGGACGAAGCGCCCAAGACGTCGAGCGACTTCGGAATTCGCTCGATCCCCACCTTGCTGTTCTTCCAGGACGGCGAGCCCCTCTTCGAGATGGTGGGCATGGTGCCTAAACCGGTGCTCGAACGTGAGTTGGAACAGCTGCTTGCCGCGGCGGACGGAGGAGACTGAGCGCCCTTCACGTCGGATAGCGATATCGATCGCGCTCAGGCTCGGCAACGCGCTCGTCGCGCCTATCGTGACATGGGTTCGACCCGGTCCCATCTGTACATATCTGGTCCGGCGCTACATGATGTCCCATGCTGGCCGGAGCGCATGAAAAACCATGACAATGGAGGACGTCGAGATGGTCAACGCGGTAGTTCTGATCGAAGCCGAAGCCGACAAAATCACGGCGTTGGCCGAACAGTTGGTCGAGATCGAGGGGATCCCCGAGGTCTTCTCGGTCGCCGGCCGCTACGACCTCGTCGCGATCATCCGTGTGCCGCAGAACCAGGACGTCGCGGACGTCGTCAGCTCGAAGGTCCGCCACCTCGATGGGATCGCGAAGACGGAGACGCTGATCGCGTTCCGCGTGTACTGCAAGGAGGACATCGAGGGCATTTTCTCGCCCGGCATCGGTTGAGCGGGCAGGCCAGAGAGTCGGGGCGGGCGGTGCCCACGATGCGATGAGGGTGGGTCCCGAGAGCGGTCGCGGACCGGTCGAGCCCCGACGGGCCTCCGAACTTCCGGAGCACTACAACGGGGTCGAGATCCTCGAACGGAACCTGGAGTTCCGCCGCGACAAGGTCGCGCTCCTGACGGCGGACAGTGAGCTCTCCTTCGGAGAGGTCTGCTCGGAGGTGAACCGAGTGGGCAACGCGCTGATCCGTTCCGGCGTTCGCCCCGGAGACCGGGTCGCGATCCTCTCGCTCGACACCGCCGAGTGGGCCATCGCCTTCTTCGCGTGCCTCAAAGTCGGGGCCGTCGCGGTGGGCATGAATACGCTCCTGACGGCCGGCGAACAGGCGTACATGCTCACGGATTCGGGCGCGCGCATTCTGCTCGTGCACGCCGCGCTACTTCCGGTCGCACGCGAGGCGCTCGACCAGGTGCCCGCGGTCGAGCAGGTCGTGGTGATCGGCGGCGAGGCCGATGCCGACGCCGAAGACGGCCGGACCCTCGGCTTCGAGTCCTGGATCGCCGACGAGTCGATCGAGCTGGCCGCTGCCGACACGCACCGCGACGACTTCGGCACGCTCAACTATTCGAGCGGTACCACCGGCCAGCCGAAGGGCATCTTTCACGCGCACCGTGACTACGCGCTCACCGCGCAACTCTGGGGCGTGGATGTGCTCGGCATTCGGTCGACCGACCGGACCTTCTCGGTCGCGAAGCTTTTCTTCACCTTCGGGCTCGGAGGCAATCTGATCTTCCCCTGGTACGTGGGCGCCTCCGTGGTGCTTCACCCGGGGAGCCCGCGCCAGGCGAAGGACGTGCTCGCGGTCATCGACCGCTTCAAGCCGACGATCCTGTACAACGCGCCGACCGGGTACGCCTCGGCGATCGCGATCCCGGACTTCGCGCAAACGTACGACGTGACTTCGCTACGCCTCGGGGTGTCGGCCGGTGAGGCGCTGCCCGCGCCGCTCTGGCACGCTTTTCACGAGATAACCGGCATCGAACTCATCGACGGCATCGGCTCGACCGAGAACTTCCACATCTTCGTCTCGAACCGGCCGGGAGACATCCGGCCCGGAAGCAGCGGCAGGCCGGTCGCCGGGTACGAGTGCCGCATTGTGGACGGGGACGGCAATCCGGTCTCCCAGGGCGAAATCGGCAACCTCCAGCTCAAGGGTGAGACCGCCGCGCTCTTCTACCTCCACGACGCGGAACGCTCCCGGCAAACCTTCCTGGGCGAGTGGCTGCATACCGGGGACAAGTACTACGAGGACGATGACGGGTACCTCTGGCACGCGGGCCGCACGGACGACATGCTCAAGGTGGGTGGGATCTGGGTGTCTCCCGTCGAGGTGGAGAGCACGCTCATCGAGCACGAAGCTGTGCTCGAATGCGCGATCGTCGGCGTTGCGGACGACGCGACGCTGGTCAAGCCCAAAGCGTACGTCGTGCTCAACGAGGGCTACGTTGGCGACGACGTGCTCGCCGACGCGCTCGTCGCGCATTGCGCGGAGCGGATGGCTGGCTACAAGCGCCCGCGCTGGATCGAGTTCGTAGAGGAGCTGCCGAAGACGGCAACGGGGAAGATCCAGCGCTACAGGTTGCGGTGACGCACTCCGGGGAAGTCGAGATGCGGGCCTTGGGAGACAGGGCGGACGGAGGAGCCTTCACACCTCGTTAACATCGATTTCCGAGATTGGCGGACGGGCCGAACGGGTCGAGCCGCGACGCCGCAGTCGCCCGGACGAAGAGCGAGTGGGGGAAGGGATGAAGACGGAAGCGGCAGGAAAGCGATTCTCGAGTGCGCGCGTGGGCTTCGTGGTGGGGGCCATGCTCGTGACGGCCACGCAGGTCGGTGGGCAAGAGCAGCCGTTGGGGACGCCCACGGCGCTCTTCCCCGAGGACTTCGGCCGCATCACCAACGTGCGGGAGCTCTCGGACGGGCGGGTCCTCGTAGCCGACCCGCTCGGGCAAGCTGTCTACCTCGTGGACTTGGAGGCAGGTTCTCGCCGGCAGTTGGGCGCGAATGGTCAGGGGCCGGGAGAGTACAGGGCTCCCGACTCGGTGTGGCCTCTTCCGCACGACTCCACCCTGCTCGTGGATCTCGGAAACGGTCGCCTGACCAGAATGGAGCCGAATTCACGCCGGGAACGACATCGCCGATCGCCTTGAGTGAGCCCCGGATGGGGTCTCCCATGTTGCTCGCGTTGCCGCAGGGCGTCGATGCCGGCGGGCGCATCTACGCCGTGTACTCGGGGATGGGAGAGGACTCAGCGAGTATCGCACGGATCGATCGGTCCGAGGGTATGGCCGACCTGCTGGCACGCGTCAAAAGGGGGGAAGTGACCGTGCAAGAGTCGGGAGGAGCGAACGATCGCAACGTCATGATGGTTCCGATTCCGCTTTCACCGGAAGATGCTTGGGGGGTTTCCGCCGACGGCTCCATCGTCATCGCTCGAAGCTCCGACTACCATGTCGAGTGGATCGATGCCGATAGCGTCGTGACGATCGGAGCGCCATTCGACTATGAGTCGGTGCGACTGCGCACGCCGGAAAAGGAGGAGTTCCTGGCGCGTCAGGGACGAACCGGGGGCGGGATCGGAATGGGCGTCACCCTGGAGAACGGGCGCCGCACAGTCATGTTCCGTCGCGGCTCCGGTGATCGACAGGAGCTGGACTCGTACCCCTGGCCGGACGTGAAGAAGCCGCCGTTCTACGCGGGGCGCCTCGAAGTCGACCCCCACGGACACGTGTGGGTGCGCAGACACGTGCCGGCGGGCGAAGCGAACACCTAATGACGTGTTCGACTGCCGCGGCGCGCACCTGGCGACGCACACGCTCCCAGCAGGCAAGGAGTTACTCAACTTCGGTGCGGCGTCCGCATATGTCGTCTCGTTCGACGAATTCGACCTGGCCTATCTCGAGCGGTGCGCGGTGCCGACGCACTAGCGTTCCCCACTACAGCCACGGCTCTACACCACCGTTCCACCTCGTTCGCGGGGCTCCGGGATCGCTTCTCCGTCCTGGCGAGCGCAGTCGATCCAGAACGCGATGGCTTCCTCCGCATTCTCGAGGGCCTCCATGCGTGTGGCGCCGTGTGTCATACACCCTGGGAGGTCTGGCACGTCGACGACAAATGCATCGTCCTCGTTGCTCCAAAAGATCGTGATCTCGTACCGATCCATGTCAGGATTCCTCCAAGTGCAGCCCGTTCGCCCTGATCACGTCCCTGATCTCTCGAACTTGATAGGGCTTGGCCATTGGTCCCGATCGAGAAAGAACGATTCGTCCTCTGAGTCCTGTCAGCTTGAAGATGTGGTGGCTGCCACGAATTCGCTCCGAGAACCCGAAATGACGGAGCAGGCTCCGCAGCTCGTCGAGTCGGATGTGGAGCCCGAGGACGCTCGCCGGGTCGCGGAGCAGGCATTCGGCGACCGGCAGGTCTATCGCCAGAAGTGCGTGGCGGAACAGAGGAGGGGGGCGAGGATGACGTGGTGGAGGGAGTCGATGAGCGGTCTGTTTCTCGATGTTAGGTACGCGCTCAGGGGCCTCAGGAAGGCTCCTGGCTTCGCGCTCGGGGTGGTGCTCACGTTGGGCATCGGCATCGGGGCGAACACCGTGATTTTCACCGTGATCGACGGTACGATCCTGAAGCCGGTCAATTTCCCGAACCCCGAGCAGTTGTAACTGGTTCAGGCGAACTACGCGGAGGAGAGCTACGCCTTGCCCTTCGTGAACGCGGCGGGAGCCGAGGCATGGCTAGCCGAGGGTGGCCCGTTTGGTCGGGTCGGCTTCAATGCCCGTGCGCGTGTCACCGTCGGTTACGACGACCTGTGGGAGAGCATCCGCGCCCAGGGGCCGACGCCGGGGTTACTCGAGTTGCTGGGCGCGGCTTCCATGGTGGGGCGGCCGTTCACGATGGCCGACGCGGTGGGCTCGACGATCGAGCTCGACGACCGCAGGCACCGCATCATTGGAGTCATGGCGCACGACTTCCGCTTCCCGACCTTCTCGGTGACGGATATCTGGGTCCCGCTGCTCGAGGACTGGACCGTTGTCGGCCAGACCACCAGCCAGATCCAGATGACGCTTCGCATTCCCGAGGGGCAACTGCAGCCGACCCTCGAGAAGGCTGAGGCGTACGCCGGTGGCATCCAGGAGACCGGGTGGGCGGGATCCGGTTGGATGCCCGACCTGCTGCCGCTGAACGTGCCGTCGGTACAAGGCGACGTGCAGCGAGCCCTGTGGGTGACCTTCGGCTCGGTGGGTCTGATGCTGCTCATCGCTCTGGTGAACGGGGTGAACCTCATGCTCGCCCGGGGCACGACGCGAGGGCGCGAGATCGGCCTTCGACTAGCGCTGGGGGGAAGCAAGACGCGGGTCGCGGGCCAGCTCTTCGTGGAGAGTCTCGTCCTGGCCGCGTTTGCCGGGGGGACCGCGGTACTGTTCGCTTTCCTGGGTGTCGAGGCGCTGATGAGCATCGCGCCTCAGGACTTCACTGCTTTCGCATCCCGGCCCATCGAGATGGACGGGCGTGTGCTCGCCTTCACCGGCGGGCTCTCCATGGTGGTCGGACTCCTCTTCGGCGTGCTGCCTGATGGGTCGCAGCTTCTATTCATTGGTGCGCGTCGATCCGGGATTCGACGCACAGGACCTCGGGGTCGTGTCGATCAGTTTGTCCCCGCGACGTTGGTCGAGCGACTGCGATCGGTCTCGGGGATCACCGCGGCGACGTACTCGATCGGTGTGCCGCCGGGCACGGGCATCACGTTCGGCGATGGCTTGTGGAGTGATCGGGACCCCGAGCCACTGATGGAGGGCAGCGTCTACCTTCCTCACGTCAGCGCGCAGCACGATTTCGCAGCCCTGCTCGGGGTTCGGCTCCGGGCCGGGCGGCTGTTGACGGCGGGAGACGAGGCCGCCGAGCGTCCCGTGGTCATCGAAACCGAGTTGGCGATGAGACTGGGCGGGATACAGGAGTCGGTCGGAACTCGGTTCGGACTGGACCCCCAGCACACCAGCAACCTCGTCGTTGGTGTCATAGAGGACTTCAAGGTGATGGGGCTGGACGACCGTTTCGGGGATTTCGCCATGATCAGCCTCATGCGCCCTGAGTCGCTCAGCTCGTTCTTCACCGTCGCGTTTCGCACGTCGGGCCCCATCGAGCCGGTGCTGCCGGCAATCCGGCAGATCGTGCGACAGATGGATCCCCGCCAACCGATCCAGTCCATTGAAAGCGTGGACGCGGGATACGCGGAGTCCGTGTCCCGTCCTCGCTTCTTCCTCACTCTGATGGCGATCTTCGTTGTGCTCGCGCTCACGCTGGCGAGCGTCGGCTTGTACGGCGTGCTTTCGTTCGGGGTCGGCCAGCGCACGCGCGAAGTGGGTGTCCGCGTGGCGCTCGGCGCGGGGGCCGGACGCATCGGTCACCTCATCTTGAAGGGCGGCATGCGCATGGCGCTGCTCGGTGTGGTACTCGGCGTCTTGCTCTCGCTGTGGGCATCACGAGTCCTTGAGAGCCTGCTCTTCCAGACTTCGGCCACGGACGTCGTGACCCTCGTCGCCGCCGCATCGCTCATGCTCTGCGTGGCGGCCCTCGCGAGTTGGATTCCCGCGGGCCGGGCGGCACGCTTGGATCCGGTGCAGGCGCTCAAGACGGAGTAGCTCCGTGGCCGGAGGCTGGCCGCATGACGCGACCTGGCATATCCTGCCGGGCCTGCGAACAGCGACCGAACGGAGTGAAATGACGATGAACAGGGTACGCGTGAGCCCTCGATCCTCTACGGCTCTCACAGTTCTCGGGCTGCTTGCTCTGACCGCCGCTGCACTGCCCGCGCAGCAGTCGGTCACCAGTACCCGAGATCCGGCACAACAGCAGGACCCGGACTTCGCGCGCACCTATCTGGAATGGACCAGCGAGGCGCGCTACGGCAGTCCGCTGGTCGACCATCTGCCGCTCGAGGCCGGCATTCCCACGCCGAAGGAAGTCCTGGGATACCACGTCGGCGCGCCTAAGACGCTGACGTACTATTCGGACATTCTCCGGTACTATCGCGCGCTCGCCGCAGCTTCACCGCGGGTTACGGTCGAGACGATCGGCCGGTCAGACGAGGACCGTGAGCTAGTGGTCGTTTGGATTTCATCCGAAGAGAACATCACGAACCTGGATCAGAATCGGGCGAAACTGGCGCAGATCGCCGACCCGCGCGGGAAGTCCGACTCCGAGATCCGCGAGCTCATCGAGACGACCACGCCGCAGTATCACCTGATGGGCGGCCTTCACAGCGGCGAGACCGGTCCGTCCGAAATGCTGATGGAACTGGCGTACCGGCTGACCGTCGAGACGTCGCCACTGATCACCGAGGTCCGCGACAACGTCGTCGTCTCGATCACGCCGGTCGCCGACCCGGACGGACGCGACCGGAACGTGGATTGGTTCTACCGCGGCCTCGACATGGCCGCCGCTGCGGCGGAGCGGGAGGCAGAGGAGATCGACACCGCTGAGGAAGCCGATACCACAGAAACGGCGGCGGGTGGGCGGGGTGGCCGCCGCCGCGGTGCTCGACTGCCCTATTGGGGCCGGTACGTATTCCATGACAACAACCGAGACATCAACCTCTCGCAGTTGTCTATGCGGGCGATCACCGACTGGTACTTCACGGCGCATCCGCCGATCATGCACGACCTGCACGAATCGCTGGCCCTGCTGTACACGTACAGCGGCGGCGCGCCACAGAATCCCAACCTCGACCCACTTCTTTTTGGTGAACTGCGCTTCTTCTCGAACTGGGAGCTGTCGCAGATGACCAAGTGGGGCATGCCGGGCGTGTATACCCACGCCTTCATGGACGGTTGGTCGCCGGGCTACCTCGGATCGGTGGCGTACAACCACAACGGCATGATGCGCATGTACGAGACGCAATCCGGCCGCGACGTGGACCTCGACTCGTTGGCGGCGGCGGAGCTCGAAGAGGAGCGGGCGGCAGCGGACAGCGCCAGCAGCGGCGGCGGTCAGGCTTCAGCCCGCGGCCGCGGGGCAGGGGGCGGTCGCGGTCGTGGTGCCACGCCGACCGGGCGCGGAGGTGGACAGGATCGCGAGTGGTACCGCGGCATCGCCGTGCCCGATGACGGCGTGCGCAAGTTCACGCGCCGGAACAATACGAACTACATGCAGACCGCCGTGCTCTCGGCGCTTCAGCTCACGTCGATGTTCCCCAACCTCGTGATCGAGAACTTCTACGTTAAGACGCGAAACGCGATGCGCGCCGGCCGCGCCGAAGCGCCCCACGGCTACGTGCTGCCGGTCCAGCGGGACATGACTCGGGTCGTGACCCTCATCAACGTGCTGCGGGCGCAGGGCATCGAGGTCGGGATGCTCACGGAACGGCTGCAGCTAGAGGCCGACACGCTGCCAGCCGGCTCTTATGTGATCAAGCTCGACCAACCGTACGGCCGCCTGGCCAAGAACCTGCTGGAACGTCAGGACTACCCGGATTCCAGGTTGAGGACATACGACGACAGCGGGTGGTCCATGGGGTACGCCTTCGACGTCGAGGTCAGGCAGATCGACGACGAGCAGATCCTGGACGCCCCGGTGACATCGGTCGAGACGGCGGAGTGGTCGGGCAGCGTCGCCGGGGACGGGACGGCCGGTCTGGCGGTCGCTCACCTCGGCTCCAACAACATGATCTCGCTGCGCTACCGTCTGCAGAGCCTGGCGATGCAGGTCGTCGAGCAGCCGTTCGAAGAGGAAGGCGTCGAGTTTCCTGCGGGCTCGTTCATCATTACCGGGACGACTGAAGAGCTTCGGGCAGCCAGAACGGTCGTCGATTCTCTGGGCCTGACCGCCGCCGCTCTCTCCACCGTGCCGACCGTGGCCACGCACGACGGGGATGTACCGCGCATCGCGATCTACACCGAGTGGAGCGGCACCCAGGAGCTGGGCTGGTATCGCCACGCCTTCGATCAGTTCGGCATTCCGTTCGACCTGATCTACAAGGAGCGGGTCGTGCTGGGGGGGCTGGAGGACGACTACGACGTCATTCTGATGGCGGCGCAGAACGTCAACC
>Ga0066376_10003162_pt1 | contig 14959 bp, 11 predicted proteins | sample Knorr_S15_td_Bot_FD_77009 | JGI IMG/M metagenome (GOLD analysis project Ga0066376, IMG submission 77009) | Marine microbial communities from Southern Atlantic Ocean transect - Knorr_S15_td_Bottom_ad_5009_LV_A | ecosystem: Environmental > Aquatic > Marine > Oceanic | place: Southern Atlantic... | reverse complement strand
GACGCCATCTTGTTGGACGTCGACAACGGCCCGGAGGGATTGACCCAGAAGAGAAATGACTGGCTCTACTCGAGGGCCGGGCTGAGCGTGACCTACCGGGCGCTGCGGCCCAAAGGCGTGCTCGGGGTGTGGTCAGCGGGCTCGGACCGTGCATTCACAAAACGCCTCGTCGGCGCCGGGTTTCAGGTAGACGAGGTACCCGTACGGGCGCACCGGGGGAAGGGCGCCCGGCACCTCATCTGGGTCGCTCGAGTTCCGTAAGGGAGGAGCGCCAGGAAACCGGCCCAATCACCCCTCTCCTCGCCCTATGCATTGGTGTACCTTGGGGCTCGCGACTACATGGACCTGGAGCCTCCGATCACCCCCCATCCGACGGACACACCCCTCGGCGTTCTTCGCGACGTATTCGGCTACGAGGATTTCCGCCCCGGCCAGCTGAAGGTCATCGAGGCCGTGGTCCAGGGCCGCGACTGCATCGCGCTCATGCCCACGGGGGCGGGCAAATCTCTGACGTTTCAGGTGCCCGCCCGCTTGTTGGACGGCACCGTGCTCGTGGTCTCTCCGCTGATCTCCCTCATGAAGGATCAGGTCGATGCACTCAACGAGCTGGGCTTTCGGGCAGCCGCGATCAATTCGTCCCTGGAGCCTGGCGAGCGAGAGCGGAGACTCCAGGCCCTCAGAGCGGGAGAGTACGAGCTCGTGTATCTGGCTCCGGAGGGCCTCGACGGGCGCTTGAGCCGGGAGGCAGGAAACTGGCCGCTCTCGCTGCTCGTGGTGGACGAGGCCCACTGCATCAGCCAGTGGGGCCACGATTTCCGGCCGTCGTACAGGCGTCTGCAGCGACTGCGCGAGGAACTGACCGACGTGCCCGTGCTAGCGCTCACCGCGACCGCCACGAACGCCGTCGCCCGCGACATCATCCATCAACTAGATATGAAGAATCCCGTAGGCTTCAAGGGCTCATTCTTCCGGCCAAACCTGAATATCTACTGCAGAAAGAAGGGCACCGGACCCACCCGTCGCGAGATTGCGGGGCTGATCCATGCGCGTCAGGGCCAAAGCGGCATCCTGTATTGCTCCTCGCGGAAGGCGGTCGATCAGATGGCGGACTTCCTGTGCGATCAGGGGGTACGGGCGTTGCCCTATCACGCGGGGATGGAGGACGTGGATCGGGCGGCCAACCAGGACGCCTTCGCCCGCGACGCCGCCGACGTGATCGTCGCGACCATCGCCTTCGGCATGGGAATCGACAAGTCCAATGTGCGCTTCGTCATCCACCGCGATATGCCCAAGGACGTGGAGTCCTGGTATCAGGAGATGGGACGTGCGGGCCGAGACGGTCTCGACAGCGACTGCTTCCTCTTTTATTCCTGGGCCGATGTGAAGCTGCAGGAACGGTTCCTGAACGAGATCGACGACCCCGATCTCTTCTGGACGAAGGTGGAGGCGGCCAAGTCCCTCTTCCGACTGGTGGACAACGGCGGTTGCCGGCATCGGAAGATCCTCGCGCACTTCGGCGAGGAGATGGATGCGTGCGGCACATCCTGTGATTGGTGCACGGGGGCGAAGGCCGAGGACCTGGCCGCCGAGGGGATGACGTCCGTGTTGGCGTCCCCGCGGCGGCGATCATCGAAGACGTACGGAGAATCGTCGAGGACGTACGATAGAGTCGCAGAGGCTGGACCACTCTCGGATGAGGGTGAGGCCCTGTTCCAGAGCCTGCGGGAGCTTCGCAAGTCGATCGCCGACGAGCAGGGTGTGCCGGCCTATATCGTATTCAGCGACAAGACGCTGCGTGCCATGGCCGAGACCCGCCCCTCCACCCCGCAGGCCTTCCTGGCCGTCTCGGGTGTCGGGCCGCTGAAGCTCGAACGGTACGGGGAGGCGTTCATGGAGGCTGTTGAGGGTTCGGCTTGACCGATCTACAGGGCATCGCTATATAGTGTGACACCCTATAGTGTGGGACCCAGTGTCTAGCCCGGAAGATCATGTCACAGAATCCCGAGCAGTTCATCCCGCTCACGCACGTGGCCTATCACGTGCTGCTCGCCCTCTCCGACCAGTCCAGGCACGGCTACGGCATCATCAAGCACGTGGAAGAGAAGACGAGCGGACGGCTTGAGCTGGAGGCCGGTACGCTCTATGCCGCCATCAAACGCATGAGGGACGACACGTTGATTGCCGAAGCGAAGGCCCCGTCCGGAACGGATTCTCGGCGCCGTTATTACGGCCTGACGCCGTTCGGACGGAGCGTATTGAGGGCAGAGTCGCTGCGGCTCGCGGAGCTGGTCGCGCTCGCCCGCGATGCTCAACTCATTCCCCCAGGCGCTTGAGGCGCCCGGTGTCGCCCCGAAGCTACCGACTACTCTTTCTTCTGCTCCCGTCCCGCTTCAGGGATGAATACGGGCAGGAGTTGGGGGAAGTCGTCGAGGATCGTTGGCGTGTGGTCCAGGAGCGCGGAGGCATCGCCAGCAAGATGCGCTCCTGGGTTCGTGAAACCGTGGCGCTCACCCGACTTGCGCTCCGGTTGCGACTGGGGCTCGAGCCCGATGGTGCCCCACCGCGAGGGGCGCGGAGGAAGACGACGAAGAGGGGGTGGGAGATGAACGGTTGGGGATCAGACGTGCGCCAAGCCGCCCGATCGCTATTCAAGCAACCGGGCTTCACGGTCGTGACGGTGCTCACGCTCGGACTGGGGATCGGTGCTTCGACGGCGATCTTCAGCGCGGTTCACGCCGTGCTCTTCCGCGATCTGGCGTATACCGACGCGGATCGAATCGTGGCGGTGTTTCACACCGATACTGAAACCCGCGCAGTACGGACGGGCGCTTCGGCGGCGAACATGAGGGACCTCGACGAGTCCAGCGACCGGCTGTCCGGAGCCGCGGTGGCGGAACCCTGGAGCCTCGACCTGTTCCGCGAGGACCGCGCCGAATCGCTACGGACATGGTCCGTCTCGTCTGGATTCTTCGACATTCTCGGGGCCGACCTGGAGCTGGGCCGTGCCTTCCTGCCCGAGGAGTATGTGGAGGGGAACGACAGGGTGGTCGTGCTCGGACACCGCGGCTGGACGCAGTACTTCGGTGGCGACCCGTCGATCGTGGGCCGAGTCTTTACGCTCGACAACGAACCGTACACCGTCATCGGCGTTCTTCCATCGGAGTTCGCCTTGCCCGATGAGGCCGCGGCGTGGATCCCCAGGCCTCCGAAGTCGGGGGACGCCCCCTCTCGAGCCGCGGACTATATGTTCGGTGTCGCCCGACTCGCCTCAGGAGCGACGCTGGCAGACGCGCAGGCCGAAGTCGACCGATTGGCGCTGGCACTCGCGGAATCCTTCCCCCGGACCAACGCCGGCGTCGGCATGCGGTTGGTCCCGCTACGGGAGCACCTCTTCGGAGACGTGAGCACGCCCTTGTACGTCTTGCTCTCCGCGGTCGGATTCGTGCTCCTCATCGCTTGCGCAAACGTTGCGGGTCTCATGCTGGCTCGCGGTGCGAAGCGTGAGCGCGAGTACGCCCTCCGGAGCGCGATCGGGGCCGGGCGGGGGCGACTGGTGGCCCACGTCGCGACGGAGAGCTTCATCCTCGCCACGCTCGGCTGCGCGCTGGGGGTTGGGCTCACTTATCTGGGCGTGCGTGTGATCCAGGGTCTCGGGCCCGACCATCTCCCGCGCATCGACGAGCTGCGCGTAGACGGAGCGGTGTTGACGTTCTCCGTCGTCGCGGCCGGCCTCAGCGCGTTCCTCTCCGGACTGGCACCGGCCTTCAAGCTCTCTCGCCCCGATCTTCGGGGTGCCTTGTCGGACGGCTCTCACGGAAGCAGGGGCGGGCGGAAGGGGAACCGTCTGCGGAACCGACTCGTCGTGCTCGAGGTGGCCGCCGCGCTCGTCTTGCTGATCGGGGCCGGGCTCCTCACCAAGATCTTTACGATCCTGGTGAACGAGGAGCTGGGCTTCGATCCAACGGATCGAGTCGTCATTCAGTTCTTCGCCAACGGCTACGAAGAAGAAGAGTTGCGACAGTTCGTCGACCAAACGATCGAGAACATGGAGGCGATTCCCGGGGTGAGAGCCGTGGCGATCACGTCGAGCGTGCCCGGCGCGACCGACCGCACGATCTCTTCCATCGAGATCGACGTGCCTATGCGGATCGAGGGGCTGGCACCGCCCCCGGAAGGCCAAGAGCCGATCACGTTTATTTCGCAAGTGTCGGCGAGCCGTTTCGAAACGATGGACATTTCGATGGTAGCGGGCCGCGGCTTCGACGATGGTGACCGCGCCGAGACTCCGCCGGTCGTGATCGTCAATGAGGCGCTCGTCCGACGCCACCTGGGATACGAGGACGCGGTGGGGCAACGGATCGGGGTGCCATGGGGAGCCGATGAGGATGTGTGGAAGTGGCATGAGATCGTCGGTGTGGTGCGTGACGTCCGGCCACTCGGCTTCGAGTCCGAGCCACATCCCGAGGTCTACTTCCCGTTCACCCAGATGGGCACGACCAGTCTGACGTTCATGCTCGCCTCGGATACGGACGCCGGCCCCCTTGTGGCTCAGGCATCCCAAGCCATCTGGGACGTGATGCCGACCCAGACTCTTTGGGGCGCGACCACGCTCGAAACCTTGCTGGGGGACTGGCTGAAGGAGCGCCGGTTCAACCTCGTGCTGTTGTCTTCGTTCGCGATCATCGCGCTGCTGCTCTCAGCGGTGGGGATCTACGGACTGATCAGCTTTTCGATGCAGCAACGGGTTGGGGAGTTGGGAATCCGCCGAGCACTCGGCGGACGGACACTGGATGTGCTCGGCATGGTCCTCAAGGAAGGCGTGGCCCTGGCCGCCGCGGGTGTGCTTCTGGGCGTTGCAGGGGCCCTGGTCCTGACCCGTTTCCTAGCGGGGATGCTATTCGGAGTGGAGCCGACTGACTGGCCGACCTTCGGGCTACTGGCCTTGGCGGTGCTTACGGTCTCGTCGCTGGCTACGCTCGTGCCGGCAATTCGGGCGACGCGTGTGGACCCCATGGAGGCCCTTCGAGATTAGTCGACTCCGGGCGAACGCGGGGGAGACTGCGGGGTGACCGCGAACAGCTCCGATCGTCGCCTGCTCTGACCATCGCCAAGCGAGAGCGCGTCCAAGTGGCGGCCGCCGGTACTTGACGATACAGTAAGCCCATGCTCACTCGACGTAACTTCGTTGTGGCGTCACTGGCGGCTCCGCTGGCAGGGTCCGCACGCTCGCTACACGCGCAGGACAAGGCGCTGCCGAGCGGGCGGAGGGGCCCGGAGTCTACTCCCGCGCCGCTTACGCCCGCGCAGTCTGCCCCCGGTAAGATGCTGCTCGCCATCCACCAGAATACGTCCCGGGCGGCCGGATTCCGCGGATCGCTGGAGGGCTGGGCGAGAGCCGGAATCCAGTACGTCGAGCTGAACGACCGCCTGCTCGATGGATTCCTAGAGAACGACACGTTGGCTGGCGCGAGGAGCCTGCTGGGCGATCTGGGGCTGACACCCGTGTCCGGCGCCGCAGGACTGCAGGATATCTGGATCCCGGGTCCGGCGAGAGATGGATCGCTAGAGACGTGGAGAAGGCGCTGCGAGCAGTACGCGAGCCTCGGACTGGAGAGGATCTACTCCCCGTCGCTCACCAACCGGAGGGTCACCGCCGAGGACTTCGCGGCCACTCCGGACTGCATCCGCGAGGCCGGAGAGATCGCCAGCGAGTACAACCTCACCGCGATGATCGAATTCCTCCGCACGTCGACCCACCTCGCGACGCTGACCTCGGCGCTGGCCATGATCCGCGAGGCAGCGCATCCCAGTGTCCGACCCATGGTGGATTTCTTCCACTTCTGGTCGGGGCTGAGCAAGTTCGACGATCTGGACCTGCTCGAGCCGGGTGAGCTCGCCCATTGTCATTTCCAGGATCTGCTGGACGGGCCCCGCGAGTTGATCAACAACAACTCGAGGTTGATTCCCGGTGATGGCATCGCACCGGTGGTACGCATCCTTCGGAAGCTGGCCGAGAAAGGGTACGACGGGGCGCTTTCGGTAGAGTTGTTCCGCCCGGAGTTCGTGAGGGGGGATCCGTTCCAGGTCGCTACCGAGATCCGCCAGAAGTGCGAAGCCGTGATGCGTGAGGCACAGGTCTTATAGTCGGGCTCGGACCCTCTTAGTCTTTCGCCGTGGAGCGACAGCGGCGCCGAGGCAGGGGTCGTGAGGGTAACGCCAGTAGTAGGGCGTTTCTTGTTGCTCTCGGCGTGACCGCATCCTAGTTTTCGTGCGGTCGCCTCGAGATCCGTTGCTGGCACTGATTACCAGTCGCTTGCGCTGGTCGACGGTCGCTGGGGCTGATCAACGGTCGAGGCAACCGACGGACGACACGTTTTCCCAAAAGAGCTACGTGATGAAGAGAGGATCGAGGATCGCCCTGCCGTTCGGCTTGGGTCTTGCCGTGGCCGTGCTCAGCGCGCCGGGCACCGCTGAAGCTCAGTCCGTGGCTCAGTTCGCCTCATCGGACGACCCGGTGACCTTCTCCCGTGACATCGCCCCGATCCTCCAGCGCAGCTGTCAGACGTGCCATCGCGCGGGCGGCGTGGCGCCCATGCCGCTCCAGACCTACCAGCAGGTTCGGCGGTATGCCCGCAGGATCAAGGAGAAGACGCACATACGCGATCGCGCGGGTGCGATGCCCCCTTGGTACGTGGAAAAAGACATCGGCATCCAGAACTTCAAGTACGACCCGTCGCTCAATGACGAGGAGCTCGCGGCCATCGCGTCATGGGTGGACAACGGATCTCCTGAGGGTGACCCGGCCGACCTGCCCACGCCCCTGGACTTCGCGAACGCCGACGAAGTCTGGGTTGCCGGCGAGCCGGATCTGGTCGTGGAGACGGAAGAGATCTTCATGGAGGCCGGCGCCCCGGACTGGTGGGGCGAGATCGAGTCCGTGCTGATCCCTATCGAAGAGGATCGCTACGTCAAATCCATCGAGATCAGGGAAGTGAACGATATCGACGCGACGGACGCCGGGCGCGAAACGGTCGGTCAGCGCTACATCTTCCATCACTTGGCATTTACCACCAAGGTCCTCAACCAAGGCGTGGATGCCACGCTGCTCAACTTTGCCGGTGAGGGCATCACGTTTTGGCCGGTTCACGAGGTGGGTCGAAACCCGGACGTCTTCGATCCTGAGGGAGGACGGCTTCTCCGGGCGGGGTCCAGCCTAGTGGGGAACTCCGTGCACCTGCACTCCAGCGGTCGGGACACACGAGCGAGGCTCGTCTTCGGCTTCCGGTTCCATCCCAAGGGTTACGAGCCCAAGTACCCGCCGGCTCCGGTCATCCTCGGAAACGGGGTGGACATCGACATCGAGGGCCAGCAGACCGGGCAGGAGCTGCACGCCTACGAGGTGCTGGAGGCGCACACGAAGTTCATCACGTTCGAACCGCACCTGCACGCGCTGGGCGAACGGATGTGCATGGAGGCCATCTGGGGGTTCAATGTGGAGACCCTCAGCTGTGTCGGATACGACCACAACTGGGTGCGGGGCTATGCCTACGAGGACGGCTACCAGCCGCTCCTTCCTAAGGGCACGGTCATCCACATCATCGGCTACATGAACAACACGGATGAGAACACGAATGTCCCCGACGCGAGAAATTGGGCCGGAGCGGGCAATCGCTCGGTAGCGAACATGTTCATTGATCTGGGGATGCGCGTCATAATGACCGATGAGCAGTTCCTCGAGGAGATGGCGGGCCGCAGAGAGCGGTTCAGCCTCACGAAGAACGACCACGTGATCGGCTGTCCGCTGTGCCTGGCACCCATTGCTGTTCCGTCGCCGGGCACGGAAGCGGTCGCGGGATCCGACAACCCGTGATGAGGTCCTTGGGGTTAGTCTTCGGGTGCGCGTGCGCTCTTGTAGCCTCCTTGCTCGTCGCTGTGGGGGAAGCCGACGCACAGCTTTCCTACTCGAGTGGTCAGACGATCTCACCCGCATACGAGGGTGACGAGGTCAACCCGGACGGGTCGTACAACCTCCTGTTCGGGTACCTGAACCGAAACTGGGATGAGGAGCTCAACATCCCGGTGGGACCGGACAATCACTTCTCACCAGGCCTCCCCGACCGCGGGCAACCGACCCACTTCCTGCCACGCAGGAACCGGTTCGTCTTCAAGGTTCACATGCCGGCGGACTACGATCCGGATCAAGAGGTGGTCTGGACTCTGAGGAGCCAGGGGCAGGAGAAGAAGGCGTGGGCGACGCTTCGGCCGGACCTCCTCGTCGACAACATGATCATCGCCTCCGAGACGGGAGCGCTCGGCGGTGGCCGAAGCGACCCCGAGGGCCGATTGAATACGCCCCCACTCATCGAGCTGGGGGTGGACCGCGAGATCTCCGCGCTGGTAGGGCAACCCGTAACGCTGATCGTTCGGGTGGCCGACGATGGGCTCCCCATCACCCTAGCGGAGCGCCGGGAGCGCGCCGACCCCACCGCGCGCGGCGATGTGGACTCGGCCACGAGCGACACGGACGAGGCTTTGAATGAGCCCGAAGCGGACCAAGTGGATGCGGACGCCGCCGATGAACACCCGGACGAGACCGAGTCGGAGAAGATGGAGCGGGAGCGCGCCGAGGCTGAGCTCGCAGCCCTCAAGGGGTGGATGAACCGACCCGTCCGGATCACCGTGAACAAGACGAACGGTCTGCACTTCACGTGGTTCCTCTACAGGGGAGACGCTGAACCGATCTACGATCCCATTCAGATCCAGCCTTGGGAGGACACACGGGCCTTTCAAAACTCCCCGTGGTCGCCGTATTGGAAGGCGCCCTCCACGCCGGAAGACAATCAGTGGGTGACGCAAGTCACGTTCAGCAAGCCCGGGACCTATGTGCTGAGGGGCCGAGCCGACGACGGAGCTCTACTCGCCGACGAAGAGGTGACGATCACCGTGCGGCCGCTGCTGCCCTGAGCCACACTCTGAGCCTTAGACTCACAATGTCTCTTTCAGCCCAAACGAGCCGGAGCGCGAGTCGCACTGTCGCGTGTCGTACTGTCACGTCTCTTGTGGTCGCCTCCTTCCTCGGCGTCTTCGGATTGTCATCTCTGGCGAGCGCCCAGTCGCTCCTAGACAGTTATTCCCCCGTGAGTGAGGCCATGCTGCTCAACCCGCCGGACAGTGAGTGGCTCATGTGGCGCAGAACCTACAACCACTGGGGATATAGTCCCCTCGATCAGATCAACGCCTCGAACGTGAGCAGCCTCCGCCTGGCGTGGGCGTGGACCATGGGGCCGGGCCAGCAGGAGACGACCCCCTTGGTGCACGACGGTGTCATGTTCCTGCCCCAGGCGTGCGACTTCATCGAGGCGGTGGACGCGCGCGACGGCACGTTGTTGTGGGAGTACCGCCGCGAGCGGGTCGATCACTCGGCTTCGCTGGCGTGCGCCAACCGCAACGCCACGCTCTACGGCGACCATCTCTTCATCGCCACACACGACGCCTACCTCGTTGCTCTCGACGCCCGCACGGGAGAGGTGGTGTGGGAGCACCAGGTCGGGGATTGGACCATCGGACACCACTACTCCGGCGGGCCCCAGGTCATCAAGGGTCAGGTCGTCGCGGGTATGTCCGGCTGCTACTACATCAACACGCGCTGCTGGATCTCGGCCCACGACGTGGATACGGGTGAGGAGCTTTGGCGCACGCATACCATCCCAATGGAGGGGGAGCCCGGCAGCGAGACCTGGGGCGCTCTTCCGCAGGACCAACGCCGCGGAGGCTCGGCCTGGATCGCCCCTAGCTACGATCCGGACCTGAACCTGATCTATGTCGGAGTGGCGGTGCCGATTCCGTGGGGTTCGGTTCAGCGAGACACTGGAGGTGGCGACGTGCTCTACACCAACTCCACGCTTGCCTTGAACGCCGATACCGGCGAGATCGTGTGGTACTTTCAGCATCTTCCCGGTGACGATTGGGACCTGGATCACCCCTTCGAGCGCCTCGTGGTAGAGACCGACGTGGCACCGAACCCGGACGCGGTCTCGTGGGTGAATCCCGACATCACACCAGGCCGACGCAAGGTGATCACCGGTATTCCAGGCAAGCCGGGCATCGTCTGGACACTGGACGCGGCCACCGGAGATTTCCTCTGGGCGCTAGAGACGAATTACCAGAACGTCATCGTGGGTGTCGACGTGGAGGGGCGGAAGGGAATCGCGAACCCAGCCATCAGGCTTTCGGCGATCCGGGACACGTCCTTCGTCTGTCCGTCCCTCGGCGGGGGCGGCATCAACTGGCAGGCGGTGGCCTATAGTCCGCAGACGAACGCGCTTTACGCACCCACCAACAACTCGTGTATGAACTACTCGCTGAATCCGGTGGATCACCAGCTCGGTGATTACCACGCCTCAGCGACCTACCGGCGCGTGCACGTACCGAACTCCGACGAGCAGGTGGGTCTGTTCACGGCGGTGGACGTGGCTACGGGGCAGACTCGTTGGGTGCACCGGCAGAGGGAGGGTATCGGCGGGTCGGTGCTGACCACCGGCGGCGGGTTGGTGTTCGTGACCGACGACGCACGGCGTTTCCGGGCCTTCGACGCCGACACCGGTGAGATCCTCTGGGAGCAGATCCTCAACTCGACTGCCGGGGGGTACCCGGTGAGCTACAGCGTGGACGGCGTTCAGTATATCGCCATCCCGGCCGGTGGTGGCGTGAACTACCGGAGCCTGACAAGGGAAATCCGGCAGCGGGGCGGGGGCAACACGCTCTTCGTATTTCGGCTGCCGTAAGTCCCCTCAGTCGTCCGCGATCTGCAGCCTCGCCATACCAGCCATCGCACAGTGCTCCGCCACGCCCATGTAGCTGACTGTCGCCTCGGGTCCCAAAACGAAGGGATGCGGGTCGCCCGGCCTTCTCTCGGCCAACGCCGCGATCTTCGCGTGAGCGTCATCGAAGATGTCGTGGTTGGATATGATGATGTCCGCACCCGCTTTTTCGGCTAACTCCGCAAACTTCCGGGCCGAAGCGGCGTACGCTTCGTAGAACTCCCGACTCGCCCGCATCGCGGTCCCGCCCCACAGCGCGGCCACGTGCGTCTCATTCCCGTCCTTCACGGGCATCAGAGTCGAGAGGGTCCCAGGCGTGTGCCCCGGCGTGAGGGTGAAAGTGATCTCCGTATCGCCGACGGTCAGCACCTGGCCGTCCGTGACCACCACGTCCCTCTCCGGCTTCGGCTGGCTGCTCCCGCTGGCCTCGATGAGATCCCAGTCCGCCGCCGACAGCAACACCTTCGCGCCGTACCGCTCCTGGAGGAGCCGCGCGCCCCCATAGTGGTCGCCATGCCCATGGCTCACGATGACGTGCGAGATGTCGGCCGGATCGAGTCCGAGCTTCTCCAACCCGTCGACGATCTCGTCCTGGGCGTTGTAGTCGTAGAGCGGATCGATGATGACGATCCCGGCTGACGTCGTGACGGCGTACGAGTTCAGCGACTGCGTGCCCAGGAAATAGAGGTTGTCGAATACCTTGGCCGGCTCGGCATGCCATGTCGACACGTCGGGGACCGCACGAGGGGCCGTCGGTCGCGACGTTGGCGGGCGGGCGGTTGGCGCTTGTCGGGGACGCGGCGCCCGGCACAGATACTGGAAGATCCGCGTGTGATGCTCTCCCGCGGCAGCCCTGGCGGCCTCCACGTGGGCTTCGGCCCGCCCTTGGGCCTGCACTGCGGAAGTCTGCACGACCATACAGCCGGCGAGCGCGAGCCCCCAACTCAGAAACCACGCGGCGCGTCTCGACATACGGCGGCCTCCTTCGGGGGGGGGGAGATCCGATACTGTGAATCGGAGGTGGCGGGGCCGGCGTCAACCTTGCCGGATGACCGCTTACGCCAAACCTTGCCGCAGCGGAGGTCCGGACGTGATCCACGTCGGGGATGTCTTCCGTGCCGTGGCCTTCCCCGTCACCCGCCGAGTGGCCGCACTGGCGGAAGACGGCGCCTCCTACGAGCAGGTCGTGGCCGGCGAATCAGCCTGACCCGTCAAAATCAGTCTGACCCGCCGGCGCTCTGCTCCTCTAGATTAGGCTGCGCTACCATCCGTATGTACGGCTTGGGGGTGCTCCACCCCTGAGGGTATTTCTCCTCGGCCTCCTCATTGGACACCGACGGCACGATGATCACGTCTTCGCCCTGCTTCCAATCGGCCGGCGTCGCGACCTTGTGGTCGGCCGTCAACTGGATCGAGTCCAAGACACGCAACACTTCATGGAAGTTGCGGCCCGTCGTCATAGGATACGTGAGGGTGAGTTTGACCATCTTGTCCGGCCCGATGATGAACAGCTTACGCACTGTGGCGTTGTCACCGGCCGTCCGCTCCCCGGCGCTGCCGGTCGCGCTGGCTTGGAGCATGCCAAAGCGCTTGGCGACGGCCAGGTCGGTGTCTCCGATGAGCGGAAAACCCACGGCGTTGCCCGAAGTCTCCTCGATGTCTTTGGACCACGCGGCATGATCGCTGACCGAGTCCACACTGAGGCCGATGATCTTGCAGTTTCGCTTCTCGAACTCCGGCTGGAGGCCCGCCACCGACCCCAGCTCGGTCGTGCAGACCGGCGTAAAGTCCTTGGGGTGCGAGAATAGAACGGCCCAGCCATCGCCAATCCAGTCGTGGAAGTTGATCGTCCCTTGCGTGGTCTCTGCGGTGAAATCGGGGACCTGCTCACCAAGTTGTACCGACATTGGGTGCCTCCTTGTCTCGCGTCGATCTACGCTGCCACTGCTCGACGTACCGCTACAGTCTAGCGTTCTCGGGTCGCTAGCACACGCCCCAGCTCAGCCCTTTTCCAATACGCCGCCCTACCAGCAGGTTTCATGATGTTGCGCACCGACCCAGGGCCAGTCATTCTGAACCGCTGGGTCCTCACCTTTGACGCGGACGCAACTATGACCACCGTCGCGAAGCACGCACTGCCTACGTTTCTCGTCTTCTCGTGTCTCATTGTCTTGCCGTGTAGATCGGCCGCTCAAGCGGTGGGCTGTGACACGTGGGTCATGGCCGCAGGAGAGCAGTACCGGGCGGGCGCCTTCCATCGCTTGACGCTGGGACAGCATTATCGTGATCTCTGGACCACTCCGATAGAGGTCGAATGCCTGGACCTCTCGACCTTCGCAGGAGGCCTGACGCCTCTCCGCGTGGGAGGCGGGCTGCAGACCAGGACGTTGAGATTCCTCGGCGCCGACGGCCGATAATACAACTTTCGCTCTGTGGACAAGGATCCAACGGCTGCCCACGAGATTATTTTTGTCGGGACCGTCATAAACGACGTCGTGCAAGACGGAATCAGTGCGGCTCACCCTTACGGCGCTCTCGTTGCGGCTCCCCTGCTGGAGGCGGCAGGCGTTCTGCATGTCGACCCGGTACTGAGGGTCATGCCGGACGCTCCGGCGCTCGGAGACTTCAGGGCGGAATTTGCCGGGATGCTTGGGCTCATTGAGGAGCGCCCCGACGAGAACGAGGGTGACCGAACGGCGTTCGAAGGAACGGTGAGGGTTATTGCCTACGACAGGCTGACCGCGCGAACCGAAGAGGGCCCGGCCGATCGAGTGGACGCGCGCGCGTTCCTCACCGCTCGCGTCGTGGACATCTTCCTCGGTGATTGGGACCGGCATCGCCGCCAGTGGCGATGGGCTACCTACGATGAGGACGACGACGATAGTCGGTCCTGGCTTCCCGTTCCGACCGACCGGGATCAAGCCTTTGCGAAGTTCGACGGGTTGCTCCCGAGCCTGATCAGCATCTACATGCCCCAATTCGTCGAATTCAAACCGGACTATCCGAATATCAGGAGGCTGCACTGGAACAGCAGGGCGCAGGATCGGCGGTTCCTCGCCGGACTGGAGAGATCGGTATGGGATTCCATTGCGGTGTCGGTCCAGGCGAGCCTGACGGACGACGTGATCGAAGAGGCCGTGAGTCGCCTGCCCCCCGAGATCTTTGCCATCAACGGGCAAGAGCTGATCGATGCTCTCAAAACGCGTCGAGACGACCTGACCAGCCCTGTGGAGGACCTCTACGAGCTGATCGCCGAGGATACAGACATCTTCGCTACGGACGCATCCGAGTTGGTGGTCGTCGACCGTAACGAACCCGGGTTCGTTACGGTCTCACTTGCCGATTCCGAGTCAGCCGCTGCGCCCTACCTTCAGCGTAGACTCATGGCGGGCGAAACCAAGGAGATCCGCATTTGCATGGGTGGCGGCGACGACCGGGTCTTGATCCACGGGGACGACGACACCAACATCGAGATCCGCGTAGTGGGTGGGCCGGGCGATGACGTATTTGAAGTGAACGACTCGCGAGACGACGTTACCCTCCACGACTCACAAGGCAACAACATCGTCTCAGGATCCGCGGCGCGAAGCCTCGATACCAAGGAGTTCGACCAGTGGGTCTGGAGCCAGAACGACCGGGACCAGCCCCGTGACTGGGGGGACGCCACCAAACCCATTTTCTGGTCGACCTACTCCTCGGATCTGGGATTCTTCTTGGGGGGCGGCTTCCGCCGCGAACGCTATGGTTGCCGCACGGAGGCTTATTCCAGGCGCATCGACTACAAGGTCGGTTTCTCTATTCTCGACAAGAAGGGCCGAGCGGATATCGACGGACGTGCACAACTTCTTCGGCTTCGGAAACAACACCACCTCGACCGGCAGCCAGTCGTTCTACAAAGTCGATCAACGATCGGCTGCGTTCGGGGCCTCTTTGGGGAGGAGCGGGCGCTCGGGCCTGGAGGCCGAGGCCGGCCTGGTCGCCTCCTGGTCAAGTACGTCCGAGAACGCCGGCCGGCTCTTCGGCACCCTTCGCGACTCCCTGTACGGCGCCGTCGGCTTCGTGCAGGTAGGGGCCACCGCCAGCCTCGTGTACGATCTCCCGGATAACTCCAGCCCTTTGGTGTCGGCCAACGGCTTTCG
>Ga0066376_10003157_pt1 | contig 14978 bp, 9 predicted proteins | sample Knorr_S15_td_Bot_FD_77009 | JGI IMG/M metagenome (GOLD analysis project Ga0066376, IMG submission 77009) | Marine microbial communities from Southern Atlantic Ocean transect - Knorr_S15_td_Bottom_ad_5009_LV_A | ecosystem: Environmental > Aquatic > Marine > Oceanic | place: Southern Atlantic... | reverse complement strand
GAATTTGGGATTTCGGGCCCCAGCGGGGCCCCTAGTGCACATTCATCTCCAGGGCTTCGGTGAGGCTGATGTTGTGACGTTCAAAAGTCCGGCCCAGCGCTCGATCCAGCAGGGCATGACTCTTCATCAGATCGGTTTCCGCCCGCACCACGATCGATTCCGCACGAAGCAGATCCCGCTGAGCTTCAATCAATTGTCGGGTGGTTCCCGCTCCCACCTCAAAACGAGCCTGCTCCGCCTCCATGCGCTCCTGGGCGGCGCGTAAGCCCACCCTCCCCGTCTGAAGACTGGCTTGATTCATCTCCAGTTCGGTCAAGGCATTGCGGATCTCCAGGGAAACCAACTGCCGGACATTCTGCTGGCTCAACACCGCCTGGTCATAGTGAATCTGGGCCTGGGCGTTTCTTGACCGGGCTTCCCGGTTGAATAGCGGCAGTTGCAACTCCAAGGCCACCAGGTAACCATAGAATTCGCCACTGAAGAGCTGGTCCAGCGAATCCGCTATTCCTCCAGGGATGATCTCGATGATCTCTGGATTGGTAATTCCTCCCGAAAAATCACGCACGATTCTATTCCCCCCGAGTCCGAATTGCTGATAACCGGCCACCAAATCAAGTGTGGGCCGCAGCTCATTTCGGGACTGATCCAGACTCACCCGGCCATTATCGATCTGCAAACCGGCCTGTTGGAGCTCAGGGCGCAATTCCTGAGCAATCACTTGCAGCTGTTCAAAGGACTCCGACACCTGAAGGTTTGCATCGGGAACATCAGCGGGCACAATCTCAAAGGGGAAACTGCGGGGGTCTTCATACTCGCTGATCAGCCGGATCAGGCGGTCCTGAATCTGGCGGTATCGATAACCGACTCGAATCCGTTCTTCCTGTCTCAGAGCCACTTCTGCTTCTCCTTGAAGCACCTCCAATCGGGAAGCACTGCCCACTTCAAAGCGGGCCACATTTTGCTCCAGGAGGGTTTGGGCTGCATTCAGAGCGGTGTCCTCCACCCGGATGGCCTCAACAGCAAACCTCAGGTTCCAGTACTCATCCTGGACTTGAAGGATCACTTCAACGGCGCGACGTTGGAACTCCTGCTGGCTGATTTCCAGATTGGTGCGGCTGATTTCGATCTGATAGTCGGCCGGAATTCTCCCAAAACCCTTCAGGAGGTTTTGTCTGAAGAGAATATCAAAACTGGTATCGATCGCCGGTATCAGGTTGGTGAAGAAACTGGTTGTCCTCCCCCGGCTTCCCAGGAAGCCGATCTCAAGTGAGGTGCCGGTTGAAAATCTTTGTCCGTAACCAAATTGATAGAGGGTGAAGACATTGGTAATGCTGTCTCCGCCCTGCAAAGCGGATGAGGTCGGGCTCTTTTGACGATTCCAATCAAAATTGAATGTCCCCAGTGGATCATAGACGCCTCTTTGTTCCTCGACAGCCCACAGATTCAAGATGGGCGTGTGGCGCTCGATGTTGACTTCGAGATTGTAGCGAAGAGCCATTTCAACGGCCTGCTGTTCGGTGAGAAGAACCTGTCCGTCACGCACCAGCCCACTGATTTCTGTGGGAGGCACCGAGATTACAGCTCTACTCTGGTCGCTGAAATATTTCGCAAAGGGGATGAACTGGCCCAGTGCTTCGGCGCCAAAGACCATCAGACACAGGACACCGAACAGTGCCGTACGAACCGGTAAGCTAGACAACGATTTTCTCATGGTGACGTTTCCTTCTTTGAAGCAATGGATATCCGAGGACAGGATGGGTTATTCCGAAGGAGAGAAGATTTGTAACGAATCTCCTTCCGAGAGAGCTCCAGCCCCTGCTATGACCACCTTTTCGTCTCCGCTGAGGCCGCTGCGAATTTGGACATAGTGATCGTCCTGCTCTCCCGCTACGACGATGAGCTGTCGAGCTCTGCCATCCTCCGCGACCCAAACCAATGAGCGACCTCCCTCCTGGCGCAGGGCGGCCGTAGGAATGGCTATCGAATCCCTGACGGGTGGCAGCTGGAACACACCGGTGAAAAAAGTCCCTGCCTTGATTGAGTGGTCCCGATTATCGATCCTCACCTTGACCAGGAAGGTTCGAGTACTCAGGTCGATGGCTTCATTGACCGCTGTGATTTGTCCCTTCCGCTCCGTCAACAAACTTTCGATGCTTAAGGTGACCGGAATGCCTACTTTCATCAAACTGGCATAGCGCTCCGGCGTTTTCATTTCCGCTTCCAGAGAGGAAAGGTCTGTAATTTCCAGGACTTCGTCTCCGCGTTTCACAAAGTCTCCAGAGTTCAAGCGCTTCCCGGTGATGATGCCGTTAAAAGGTGCCTTCACAGAAGTATCTTCAAGCCTTTGCTGTGCTTGTGCCAATGCCACTTCCTTTTCCGTGACCCGATTTTCTACCACTTCGACGGCTTCCTTGGTGGGTCCGGTCTCAGCGATAAGGAGGCGCTCCCGGGAGATCTCGAGCATGGCCTCTGCGGTCTCAAAGACTGTACGGGCCTGCTCCCACTCTGAGGTGGAGATCGCCCCACGTTCCAGAAGGGAAGCCGCGCGATCACGTTCATTCCGAAGTCTCTGATACTCGGCCTCCGACCGAGTTGCCTCTGCTCTGAGCACGTCAATTTCTTCGGAACGTCTCCAAGCCAGCAACTCCTTGAGGCTGGCACGGGAGGTTCGAAGCGCCGCCTCAGCAAATTCCACCGCCAGCCTGGAATCAACAGGCCGGGTCTGGAAAAGAGCCTGTCCTCTCTGTACGGAATCTCCGATATCGACGAACACTGCTTCCAGCGGACCTTCGACCAGGGCCCGGAGCCTGGCACGATCCTTAGCGATCAGGGAACCGGTGGACTGAAGGGTTCGATTGAAGTCCCGGCGGACCACGGAAGCCACCTCGACCTCTCGGGCCCGAAGAGCACTTTCCTTGTCGGCTCCAATTTCTGCTGCACTACCGTCTGGGCCACAACCCAGAGTCAGCAGACAGGCCAGAAATGAAACCCACTCCAGCTTTCTAATCATCTGAAAATTCCCTGATCTCATACCCAACAATCACACCCTACCTTCCCCAGACTCTTCTGCCACCTTGACCCCGCGAAAAATTCCAGCAAACCAGTTGCCGAAGTCGTCCATCAAAGTATAAACACAAGGGACCACGAGCAAGGTCAGGAAGGTCGAGGTAAACATCCCTCCGATGACAGCTATGGCCATCGGGGCACGCTGTTCGCCCCCTTCACTCAATGCCAATGCCATGGGAAGGACCGCAGCCATGGTGGTGAAAGCCGTCATCAGAATGGGACGCAATCTCAACGGTCCCGCCCGGCGAAGAGCCTGTTCACGATCCATACCCTCGTTTCGCATCTGATTCGTGAAGTCCACAAGCAAGATGGCATTCTTTGTGACGATTCCGATCAGCATCACCAACCCGATAAAGGAAAAGATATCCAGCTGCGTTCCCGTCACCAGGATCAATCCAAGACTCCCGGCTATGGCCAGGGGGACAGAGGTCATAATGGTGAAGGGGTGGATAAACGACTCGAATTGTGACCCCAAAATCAGGTAAATCATCAGAAGCGCAACGGCTATGGCATAAAGCAGGTACTGGAACGACTCGTTGAAAAGATCTGAGGCTCCGGCCAAACTGGTGGACCAGGACGGATCTTCAGGAATAAGGTCCTCCGCTATCTCCTCCATGCTATCCAGGGCTGTTCCCAGGGAGATTCCTCCCAGATTGGCGAAGAGTATCGCTGCACGGCTCCGATTGTAACGGTTGATGGAATCGGGACCCGTTCCTTGCTGGATCTCGACCAGGTTCGCTGCGTCTATGAGTTGACCCTGTGAAGAGCGCATGGAGACTCGAAGCAGGTCCTCGGCTTCCAGCCTGGCATCGGGCAGAGCCCGCAGTCGGATGTCATAGCGTTTCCCGCCTTCTTTAAAAGTGGCGACGTCCTGTCCTCCAAAAAGAATATTGAAGTTCTCGGTAATGCCCTGAACGTCAACATCCAGATCATCGGCCAGATTGCGGGCGATCTTTACCCTTAACTCCGGTTTGTTCAGCCGCAGGTCGTTATCGATATCAACCAGTCCGGGAACTTGCCGCATCCGGGCCATCATCTGGGCCGTCACCCGGTCTAATTCCTCCACGTTGGGCCCCTGCACGATGTATTGCACCTCCGCGTTTCGCCCTGCGTGACCCATGGGGCTGATGTTCTCAATGGCGACGATGGCTTCGGGCACGGCCTCTTTCAAGAGCTTTCGAAATCGTGCTTTGACCTCCATTTGACTCGCTTCCCTCTGGTGGGGACGAAGGAGAGTCACGAAGATAACGCCGGTATTGCTCCCTCCCATCATTCCCGTGCCCGCGAAAGCGGTCTCGACCTCCTCCTGTGAAAAAACGACGGTCTCGATCTGGCGAAGATACCCGTCCATTCTCTGAATGGAGGTTCCGGTGGGCATTTCAATGAGCATCATAAAACTGCTTTCGTCGGGCTCAGTCATCAATCCCTTGGGAACAAAAGGAATCAGGGCAAGTCCGAGAACAAAGATGAGGCCGGCCATACCCACGGTCGCCCACCGATGACGCAAGGCAAGATCCAGATATCGGGAATAGGTCCCTTCCAACCACTTGAAAGCGTTTTCGAAGGCCTGGAAAATCGGACCATGTTTCTGTTCTTTCTTTATAAGCCTGGAACAAAGCATGGGGGTCAAGGTGAATGAGACGATGACCGACACCAGGACGGCAAAGGCGACGGTAAGCCCAAATTGGAAGAAAAACCTTCCGATCAGCCCTCTCATGAAGGCAACGGGAACGAAAACCGCTATGATGGTGGAAGAAGCTGCCAGCACGGCCAACCCCACTTCCGAGGTGCCCATGCGAGCCGCTTCGATGCTGCTCACCCCCTTTTCCACATAGCGGTAGATGTTCTCCAGCACCACGATAGCGTCGTCAATGACAATTCCGATGGACAGCGACATGGCCAACATGGTCATGTTGTTGATGGTGAAGTCCAGAGCGTACATAACCACAAAGGAAGCGATAATTGAGGTGGGAATGGCCATGACGGCGACGAATGTCATGCGAAAGTTGCGCAGGAAAACCAGCATCACAACCGCAGTCAAAAGAGCTCCCAGGAATAAATCGAAGAGGACATCATTCATTGCTGTCTCGATAAACCGTGCTGTATCAAAAGCAATGTCTGCATTGATGTCTTCGGGAAGGATTTTATTAATCTCTGCCAGAGCTGCTTTGACCCCCTGGGCGACTTCAACGGTGTTGGTTCCCGACTGTTTCTGAATTCCCAGCCCTACGGCGGGAAGCCCATTGAAGCGAGCAATGGAGCGCAGATCCTCGGATCCATCTTCCACCCGGGCAACGTCCTTGAGACGAATGACCGTTTTATCTCGGGTTGCCACCACCAGCTCTCTGAGCTCTTCAACGGATTCATATTCTCCCTGGACTTTCACCACGAATTCCCTGTCCGGCTGCTCGATTCTCCCTCCGGGAAGTTCAACGTGTTTACGGCGAACAGCGGCGGCCACGTCGCGCGGAGTGAGGTTTCTGGCCTCCAGTTGCTCCGGGTCCAGCCAGATCCTGATCTGTCGTTCTTGAAACCCACCCATCATGACCGCTCCCACTCCGGGAACGGTCTGAAGTCGTTCTTTCACCACCTCATCGGCGTAGCGGGCAATCCTGCGATAATCTCCCCGGCTGGTGACGGCAATCCACATAAAGGGTGCCATGGCCATATCGATTTTTTGAACGATGGGAGGGTCGAGATCCCGGGGGAGCCCGACTTGGGCCATATTCACCTTGTCCCGCACCTCCTGGGCCCCCACATCAACATCCTTGCCCAGCACAAACTGCACCACGATTTGGGAGTGACCCTCTCTGGAGGTGGACTGAATGATCTTGACGCCTTCAATCGTATTGATCTGTTCCTCCAGAACATCGGTGACGTCAGAGTCCATGATCTCCGGATCGGCACCCCGAAGAGTGGAGGAAATCGACACGGTGGGGAATTCAATTTCGGGATAGAGATCGACCCCCATGTTCTGGAAGGCGATAAACCCAAAGATAAAAATTCCAACGGTAAAGAGAATGGTCGTGACAGGACGTTTAATTGCGGTGTCGGAAAGAAACATGTTAACGACTCCCTACTCTGACCAACTCTCTTATTTTACCTTCGTGTCTTTATTTGGGTTAAATGCTGAGACGGCCCACACGCTTCGAATGGGAGCACGTGTGGACCCTGTTGGACCACTTCCTTATATTCCCAGGTTCCTAGTTTAATGGACCTGACCCCGCCCTGTAAACTGATAGAAGTAACAGGTTTTTTGAAAAAACACCGCAGTTGGAGGGGCCGCTAGCCCGGACTATGCATAATCCGGGCTAGAAAACGGCACCGCTCTCAAATTTGCCTCGTTGACCCCATCGCCTGTAATCCTCTCGTCCGTACTTCTCACACCTGCTCTACTGCATCGGCGCAATGATCCGACCTGGTGTGAGAAATGCGACTGGCCCCTGAATTCCCAATGACTGTCACCCCACACCATCGAAATTACCTATTGGAAAAACCCTCAATCGGTCCCGTAGACTAGGTACTCCCTCTCATAGACACGGGAAAGTTTAAGGATGGGGCTGGCGAGGGGAGATCAAGTAGCGAGGAGGATCATTCGATGCCCACAATAAGACGGTTGGCCTTACTGGGTCTGGCAGCAGGGCTGCTCGGTGGCTGTGGACAAACGGTAACGGAAACGACGGAAATCCTTCGTTTCACTGCCATTCCCGATCAGACCAGCACCGAACTTCAGGAGAAGTTTCAACCTCTGGTGGAATACTTGAGCCTACAGTTGGGAATCACTGTCGAGTATGTCCCGGCCCGCGATTATCAGGGGGCGGTGGAGATGTTCAAGAATGCCGATGTGATGTTGGCCTGGTTCGGGGGACTCACCGGAGTCCAGGCACGTCAGGGGGTACCGGGTGCCCGGGCCATCGCCCAGGGAGAGGCCGATCCCACCTATTACTCCTACTTCATCGCTCACAAAGATACGGGTCTGGAGCTGTCCCAGGAGTTCCCCGCATCGATTTCCCAACTGCGTTTCACTTTTGGATCGGCGAGTTCCACCTCGGGCCGACTCATGCCGGAATATTTTATCCACCAAAACGCCGGCCGCTCACCCCAGGATTTTTTCACCCATCCCGTGGGCTTCTCCGGCAGTCATGACAAGACCGCTGAGTTGGTGGAAAGCGGCCAGTACCAGGTGGGGGTCATCAACTACAAGGTCTATGACCGGCGAGTGGAGGCCGGTCAAACAGATCCGGAGGTGTGCAGGATCATCTGGAAGACTCCTCTTTATGCTGACTACAATTGGACGGCCCATCCGGAATTGGAAACACAGTTTGGCACCGGCTTTACAAACCGGCTGCAGCAGGCACTGATTGACATTGAGGATCCTCTACTGCTGGTGGCTCTTCCCCGCAACCGTCTCATACCGGCTAGCAACGAGGATTTTGAAGGGATTCGTGAGGCGGCCGAGAAGCTGAACATGGTTCGCTAGGAGCCTGTTAGCCGGGTTTATGCATCATCCCGGCTACGGGACCAACTTCAGGAAGCGAATCCGGTAGCCGGGTTTGATCAATTCATAGTGGGCACCGGGCTGGGCATGATGATCGAGCCATTCCTGGTAGTTTCCCCCCGCAGATTCAATCTGATCAACGGCTGTGGTATCCAGCCAGGCCCTCTTGTTGTCCCGGTACAGGTCGTCAAGTTCTCCTTCTATGCCGGCCAGATGATCCATCTCAATAGGTTTCCAAACCGTCTGCGGATTAAAGTACCGGATCATCCAATCATCGGTATTAAAAATGGCGTAGTAAACGGTGTCTCCCACTCCAAATTCTGACCCCATTTCCTGGGCAAACTGAAGGGGAGGATTCACCCTGGGGTTGGTGTCGGGCAGGGCCGAGAAGGCCAGGTTCCAGAGAAAGACGACCGCGGCAAATACAGCCGTGGTGTAGGTTCGTTTACGCTGCTGGTCGGAAAGTAAAACCCCAAAAAGCAGAAGAATTGCCGGGAGATAAAACATCCTGTAGAAGGTATTCTGAGGAAGCCAAAAGAATAAGAAGATCAGATAACTGCCCAACCAAAGAACGACTGCAGGAAGGGGCGGAGCCGTCCACCACTTTCGGTTGAAAGTGGTGACGAGAATCGATTTGAGCTGGCGGCGGTGGATGACCAGTTTGTAAAAAAAGACGACCACAGCAATCAGCAAAACGAAGGCAACCATATAGGCCAGGGGATCCGCGATCTCCCTAAAAATGCGAATTCGCAACTTGAAAAAGAGCCTGTGGTGTCCGCGCAGGCTGTAGGCAGCATTTCGCAAGAAATCGGACGAGAAGGAGACCTCCGGGGAGTAGGAGGTCATCCAGCTTACAAAGGATACAAGATCTGCTTTTCCGAAACGAAGAAGGAATCCGCCGTAATAAATCGAGGACGTCGCCAAAAGGGCGGTCAGGCTATAACGGGCAAGCTTCAGCACCCTCCCTTTTGCGGGCGTCTGGGAGCTCTGCTGCCAAAGCGCCGCCAGCACCGCAGGATAGAAAAAGACGGCCAGCTGATGAAAAAGGATAGCCGTGACGTGGAGCAGTGCGATCAAAAATGGACGCACCCGACGATTGGGAAGCAACAGGTAGCAGGTCACTAACAAGAAGAACACACTGGGAATATAGGCATTGGCATCGGTGGAAAACTTCCACCAGTAGCCCGAGAAACTGAAGATCACAGCCAGCGAAATGCTGAGATATCGGGAACGAGTAAGAGCCAGGAGGATATAAAAAAGGACCCAGCTGCTCAATGCACTCAACAAACTGTTGATCATCCGCAAGACATCCAGGGAGCGAAGGGAAAACCCGATTTGGGCCAGACCTGTGTGGATCAAATAACCGACGGGCGTATAGATAAGGTGATTGGGATGAAGCAAATCTGGGGACAAACTCCTGGAGTCTTCGATGTTCTGCGCGAAAGAGATTCCATCCCAGTAGTAATCACTTGTCGGCAGAACCAGGTAAATCAAAAGAACACTCAAGAACAGGAGAATGGAGAGCCGCGTTTGGGTAAACAGGCTGGCTACCCAGGGTGATCTGATGTCGGTTCCCCCCATAAGGGAGCAACATAACCTATTTCAAAAGGAAAGCACAAAGGGAAGAAATATGGGGACAGCCCACACGGTGTGGACGGTCCCCATAGCGTCTTAATGGGAAGCCAATACTGGGTGGGCAATCTCGTAGTCCGTCGGATTTCTTTGTAGGGGTCAGCCGGTGGGCTGACCCCTACAATAAGATGTGGATCGTGAGGTGGGACGAGTCAGAAGCTAAACAGCACATCCTCTTCACCCCGTTCGGCGATCATTTCCTGGATGTACTCCACCAGTCGATCCTTGCGCTTGATCAGGGACTCCAGTTCAGAAGGACCCAGGTACTTCTGGAGCTGGGTTCTCATCACAGACGACTCAAGCTTTTGCAACCCCTCCCACAACCGGCGCTCCGAGTAAAGGATACCTGACGGGTAGGGCAACTCCCCATCGGTTCGAAACGATCGAGTATGATCGACCATCCACAGTTTGCCCTTTTGGTCATAGAGATAATTTCCCCGATTGCGATCGTCGTTGTAAATCAAATTGTCGAAGACCAACATCACCTGCCAGTGCTGACTCAGGCTCTCCTCATCCAAAAGGGTGTAGCCCTGATCTCTTCGGTCGGTCTCGGTGACGGTTCCCTCAATCCAGAGCTGCAGCGATCCATTCTCACCCAGGATCTCTCTTTCCACCGTGGGAGGGACATTGTCCAGTCCCAGCATTCGGCTCAATTCATAGGCCGCACACTCGAAAATGTAGTCGTCGCGAAACGGCACCTGGGTCCCCGACGGCAAGGTCCTGGTTTCGTTGATGCGCACATCCCGGAAGACGGAATTGACCCGCAAACCATCCTTCTCCAACAACACCTTACGGGCTCCGGTCACGCCCTGCCCGATCTGTTTGGAAGAGACCACACGAGCTGTGTTCAGGAAATGGAGGATCTCCTCGTAGCTTTCGAGAGGAAGGGGCTGCCCCTCGGCGTCGGTCAGAAGCCCCTGAATCGGCGCAAGTCCGGACACAGGGGAGACCAGAAAAACGAGTGAGAAGAGGAAGAGTAACGCTAAGGAAAATATTCTCATAGACCCGCTCTACTGCACCAGCCTCTCCACCACATAGGCACTCACGTCCTGAATCTCCTCGGGAGTGAGCGTGGATCCCAGGGCCGGCATCTGGACGCCTCCTGCCCGAACCGTTCTCATGACCCGCTCAATATCGCGGGCGCTGGTGAGAGGCGGACCTTCATGCCCCCCTTGACCACGGGGGCCATGACAGGCAGAGCAGGACTCGGAGTAGACCCTCTGCCCTACACTGACGTCGGCGATTCGACCTCCCCTCCTGGTCGGAACACGGGTCGCATCCGGCGGGTCCACCTCAGCCAGTGTACCCTTCAAGGAAAAGAGCCAGACGCTGTCGCCCTTGACGGAACGGCCGAAGGCGTTGCCTGCGGAATAAGCCACCACGTACTGATCGCCCTGGTATTCAAAGATGGAGGAGGGCGCGTTGGCTCCGGCACCGGTCTGAAATTCCCAGAGCAGCTTGCCGTTGCTGGAATCCAATGCAGTGAGGCGGCCGTCGCCTCGTCCCACGAACAACAATCCGCCAGCGGTCACCACCGATCCGCTGTAACACATCTCGCTCCACCTTTGACGCCAGACGATTCGATTCGTTTTCATGTCGAGGGCAGCCAAAATACCCGTCGCGGGAATGGGAACACCGGCAAAGTTGCCTCCTATATATCTTTGCCCTATCGGAGGAAGCTCGTTGTCCTTATCGCCGCCGCTGAAAAAATTCATGCGATCGTTGGCACAGACATAGAAGTAGTTGGTGGCCGGATCATAAGAGCTGGGGGGCCAGTTGGCTCCTCCAAAAGAGGCGGGTTTGACCACTGCTCCGTCCGTCCAGTAGGGGGTGAAGATCCTTCCCTGATTGACCAGTTTGAAACCCTCCGGGGCAATATCCACGGACTGAGGAACAAAGGCATCCCCGCGCGGATACGGTTGGGTGGGGGAGGTGGCCTGTCGGGGTTCCTGGAGCACCGGCCTTTCGTCGATGCCCAGCAGGGGTTCTCCGGTGATACGGTCCAGAATGTAGACCCATCCGGTCTTGCCGGCCTCGGCTGCCGCCTTTCGCCACACCCCGTCGATCTCTACATCAAAGAGAATCACGGGATTGGGAGAATCGTAGTCCCAAAGGTCATGATGAACCTGCTGGAAATGCCAGCGATACTTTCCCGTTTTTACCTCCACGGCTACGATGGACACGGCGAAAAGGTTGTCTCCAGCTCGCACCGAGCCGTTGAAGTCCGGACCCGGATTGCCGGTGGAAAAGTAGAGCAGACCCAGTTCCGGATCCACTGCCGGAGTTTGCCATACGGAAGCCCCTCCCCGTTCCCAGACACCGTTGTCCTGGGGCCAGCTATCGTGGCCCACTTCACCGGGTCCGGGGATGGTATAGAAGGTCCACACCAGCGAGCCATCCTGGGCATCGTAGGCCTTGACCCGACCCCGGATGCCAACCTCGGCCCCGGCAAATCCGGTGATGACCAGGCCGTCATAATAAAGAGGAGCGCTGGTGATGGTGTAGCCTTCCTGCCAGCGTTCCGCCTGGGTCGACCAGACGATCTCGCCTGTCTGCTGATCCAAAGCCACCAGGCGGCCATTCAACTGTCCGTCGTAAACCTTGCCCTCTCCCAGAGCCACTCCCCGGCTGGCCCATCCGCAACACACCGTGGAGATCTCAGGATTCAGATGAGCCTCATACGTCCACAGGATCTCCCCCGTAGCCACACTGATGGCAAAAACATCGTCAGCCCCGGTGACGATGTAGACGACTCCTTCGTGCACGATAGGCTGGGCCTCCCCGGAGTACTTGTTCCCCACACCCGAGCCACCCAGACGCGCTCTCCACACCCCCTTGAGATCGGCGACATTCTGGCGGTTGATCTGGGTCAAAGGAGAGAATCGCTGATTGAAGAGGTTTCCGCCATTGGTCAGCCATCCGCTGGTGGGCAGGGCTCTCAGGGTTTCTGCAGAGAAGGCCGGAGCGGGGGAGATTTGTTGGCTCCCTGAAGCCACATCAGACTGCTGAGCTTCCGGAGTTCCAAAAAGTAAAGGGGGAGACGCCACCGGGATGAGGAAGAAAAGGACCAAGCTGGCAAAACCCAACAACAACCCAAGGCTGATCTGTCTATTCAAAGGACGCCTCCAAATCTTAAGTCCTAGATGATAGAGCTACCGGGGCCCGAAGGCAACAAACTCCTGACTGGTGTCTCCGCGAAGTAGGCTATACACCTTTTTCCATCCAGAGAGGGGGACCAGAAGATGATGAGATCCGTTTGCGTTGTGTGTTTGTGTGCCGTCCTGGGGCTTATGGATACTGTCACTGCTCAAGAGCAGCAGCCCTTCGTTCCCGTCACCGATGAGATGCTCTTGAACCCGGATCCGGCCGACTGGCTGATGATCCACCGCACCTACGCCGTGGAGGGACGACAGTATCTGGCCGTGCCCGTGGGTGGAGGGACGCTGGCCAACCTCAGGACTTACACGCCTGAATTGGAGGCGCCCAGCAGAAGCAACATGATCGTCACCTTTGTCCTGCCGTAGGGGCGAGCCGGTGGCTCGCCCGAACTGCCAGAATGGCAAAAACCGTGCTGCTCGTTCTGTTCGGGTCAGCCCGGTGGCTGCCCCCCTACACTCTCTTGAGCGCCTCCAGGACCCGTTCCGGGGTCATGGGCAGACGTCGGATGCGGGCACCGGTTGCGTTGAAGATGGCATTGGCAACGGCAGGTGCCGCAGGAGGCAATGCTGGCTCACCGCAGCCGCCCATCGCATCATCACTGTCCACGATATGCACCTCCACGGGAAACGACTCGCTCATGCGCAGGAGGTGATAGTCGAAGAAGTTGGCCGATTTGACACCACCGTCGGCAAAGAGAACTTTCTCCTTGAAAGCCGCACTGATTCCCATGGTGATGGCTCCCAGCATCTGAGCTTCAATGGTGTCGGGATTCACGTAAGGACCGCAATCGATGGCACACACCACCCGGTGGATCTTGACCTTTCCGGACCTTCTGTCCACGGAAACCTCAGCAACCTGGGCCACGTAACTTCGATAGGAGTAGTACCCGGCAATGCCGCGTCCTTCAGCTCCTACCAAGGACTTACCCCAGCCGGCTTTTTCCGCCACTAACTCAAGTACCCCATGCAGTCGCTTGTTTTCCTGGCAATGCTGCAGCCGAAACTCCAGGGGGTCCTTCTCGGCGGCATGAGCCAACTCATCCATGAAGCTCTCCACCGTAAAGCCATTGTGAGAACTTCCCACCGAGCGCCAGAAGGTGCAGGGGATGGGGTTCTCCGCCTTGACCCAGTTCACCGACATATTGGGGATCTTGTACTGGAAACGGGTCAGACCGGAAACAGCCTGGGAATCGATCTCGGAGCCCGGCCGGACCGAAAACATATTGGCCACGACCTTATGGGACCAGGCGGTCACCCGGCCCTCTTCGTCCAGCGCTGCCGAAATTCGGGAGGAGTTACCGGGACGATACAGATCGTGCTGGATGTCCTCTTCCCGGGTCCAGATGACCTTAACCGGTGTTCCCGTGGCCTTGGAGAGATGAACGGCCTCCTCTACAAATCCGGTTCCGGCCCGGCGGCCCAGTCCGCATCCCAGGTAATGGGAATGGACATGGATTTGATCCGGTTTCAATCCGGTAATCTTTACGGCCGCGTCAAGGGAGCGACTCTGCATCTGGGTGGAAACCCAGAGATCGCATCGATCCGACTGCACCTGAGCGGTGCAGTTCATGGGCTCCATGGGAGCATGGGACAGATAGGGCAGATGGTACTCCGCCCGGATCCGCTTGTGAGCGTTTGCGAGCGCGCCTTCGGTATCCCCTTCGTTGAGTGCAGAGAGACCCGGCTTATTGAGACTGGCCACCAGCCCCCGATCCACCGTTTCCGTGCTCTGAGCAGGAACGTCGCCCTGGCTCCACTTCACATTGAGGGCATCGCGACCCTTCCAGGCCGCGTCCAGGGTCTCGGCACAAACCGCAACACCCTGCTCGATCTTGACCACGTGTTTTACTCCCGGAACAGCTTTGGCCGCCGGCTCGTGATAGGACTCCACCCGGGCCCCAAAAGCAGGCGATCGGGCAATGGCCGCGTAGAGCATCCCCGGCACATAGGCATCAATGCCAAATTTGGCTTCACCGCTGACTTTAGCCGGTATATCCAATCGCGGGATGGGAGTTCTCATGATCTTGAACTCGCTCTTGTCCTTGAGCCGCGGATTCTCCGGTACGGGAAGTTTTGAGGCCTCCTCCACCAGTTCGCCATAGGCGATGCTTCTTCCGCTGGGCCGGTGGTGAACGCTGCCTTCTGAAGCCTGGCACTCGCTAACGGGCATACTCCACTTTTCTGCGCCCGCCTGAACCAACATCTCACGCCCTGCGGCAGCGGCCTGGCGCAGGGGATCATACATCGTTCGCACGCCGCTGCTTCCTCCCGTCCCGTAGGAAGAACGGGGCCCTGGAGAATAGTACTGCTTGCGGGTCGGCGCCTGTTCAATGCGTACCTGTTCCCACTTCACATCCAACTCGTCGGCGACGATCATGGGCAGTGCGGTATGCGTCCCCTGTCCCATCTCTGACTTGTTCACCATGACGGTCAGTTGATTATCCGTGTCCAGGGTGTACCAGACCGTGGGTTGGAATAGCTCCGAATCGGTGTCGGCCGGTCCCATGGCGAAAACCTTTAGACCGGAGGGCGTGACCGCCACGGCCAGGGTAAAACCGGTTCGGGTTAAAAACTCTCGTCGATCAATGGTGCTGCTCATGAGTTCCTCACCTCCTCGGCCGCCT
>Ga0066376_10003156_pt1 | contig 14979 bp, 16 predicted proteins | sample Knorr_S15_td_Bot_FD_77009 | JGI IMG/M metagenome (GOLD analysis project Ga0066376, IMG submission 77009) | Marine microbial communities from Southern Atlantic Ocean transect - Knorr_S15_td_Bottom_ad_5009_LV_A | ecosystem: Environmental > Aquatic > Marine > Oceanic | place: Southern Atlantic... | reverse complement strand
GGGGGGGGGGGGGGGAGGGGGGGTCGGAGCGTGGGGAGGGCTGGTTGTGGACCCGGGAGAGGGTCGGTCGGGGGACAGTATGCGGCACAGCGGATGCTTCCGGCGCGGGTGCCCGGGCTGTGGGTGTCGCTGTGCGTAGCCTCGGCGACGTGCCGGATCCAGAGGACCCCATAGACGACGGCGCTTCCGGGACCGATGGAGATGAGGTCGAGGCGTCCAGGGAGCCGGAACGCAGCGGGGCTGAAGGCGGAACCGAGGTGTCCGACGAGCAGCGTGATCGTCGGACCGGTTTCTTCCGGGAAAGCGATGCGACGGTCTCGCCGGTGGCGGGCCTGCCGAGCCCCACCGGTGGGCGCTGGAACGATCTGGAGGCGGATCGCCAGATCCGTGCCTTCCTGACGACGCTTGCCGGAGATCGTCGGCTCGTCCACCGCATGGACCCGGTGGAGCTCCTACGCGAGAACGACCTCCTCCTCCTGTTCGGCCCTGAAGAGGAGGAGGCCTTTGCCGAGCTGGCCCTCCGGTTCCCGGAGGAGACGGTCACGCGGTGGGCGACCCTCCTCAGCGGAGGCGACCGGAGCGAGGCCTTCGGCCCCCGGTCCAGATCCGAACGCAGGGACGAGGCCGCCATCGTGCGGTCCCTGCACATGGGGTTCCGCAAGAGGGTTATCGGGGCCCTGCTCGTGGTCCTGGCGGTAGTCGTCGTCGGCGTGCTGGCCCGGGTCCTGGTTTCCGATGAACCCGTGGACAGGACCGACAGGTCGCTGCGGTTCTCGTCGACGCTGGACACGTCGGATTCCGGCGGCGGTACAGGCGTCATCGCCGGCGGCCCACCTGTGGCCGAACCATCGCTTGTGGGTACAGCCGACCGTGTCGTGGCGGTGCTGCGCGGCGATGGACCGTCGGCCGACCGGATCCGTCTGGACGTACCCGCCGGAGACCTGCCGATACAGGTCGGTGCGCTCGCCGGAACGGTCTTCGTGCATGGCGGTGGTCAGGTCGCCCTCGTCGGACCAGCGGACTGGTGGGTGGATGGTTGCGTCCGGATCGTCGTCGCAACCGAGTTCCTCCGCCCTCTGGACGTCGTCCTGTACTCGGCCTCCGACGGAGCATGCCCCCCTGGGATGGTCGGCCGACCTGCACGGGTCACCTGCTCGGGTAGGAAGGTCCTCGTGCTGGCAGTGGACATTCCGCAGGGTGAGGTGTCCCTCATCGAGGGCGGTTCCGGCTGGGCCGAGACGATCCGTTTCGGCCTGGAGACGGCGACGGAGCCGAGCGCCCGTTGGGAGACCCTGGCCGTACGGGGATCCATCACCGTGGCGGAGGAAGGCATGTCGGTGGCCGTACCCCGATTCGGCGGCGGTCCGGGAGACCTCATCACCGTGGATCTCGGAACGGGGCCCACCGGACCATTCGTGGGTGACTGCACCCTGGGGTGAACGGGCGGGCGCGCAACCGAGCCGGGACGGCGTGGCCGGTACGGTGATGGCATGTGCGGCCGGGTGGTGACGACATCGTCACCTGAAGAACTCAGCGAGTACCTGGGAGCGGAGGCCATCCTCGACGTCCTGGACGGTCCCGACCACAACGTTGCGCCATCCGGCCGGCTGCCTCTCGTCTGGGAGGACCCGGCAGAAGGTCGCCAGCGGCTCCTGGGGACCGCCCGTTGGGGTCTGGTGCCCCAGTGGGCCACGGACCCGTCGGTCGGTGGACGCATGTTCAACGCCAGATCTGAGACGGTGGCCTCCAAGCCGTCATTCCGGGCGGCGTTCCGGCATCGACGGTGCCTCGTTGCGGTTGACGGGTTCTACGAGTGGAGTCCGGTTTCTGCTGGATCGCCAAAGCAACCCTGGTTCGTCCAGCGGGCTGATGGTGCACCGCTTGCGATGGCCGGGCTGTGGGAGGAGCGGACCGACGTGGACGGTTCCACCCTTCGGACCTGCACGATCCTGACGGTGGATGCGAACGCCGACATCGCCCCGATCCACGACCGGATGCCGGTACTGCTCCCGCCCGGTGAATGGGCCGGGTGGCTGGACACCTCGACCAGCGAGACGTCGACCCTGGAGTCCCTCCTCGTGTCCGCACCCGCGGGGCTACTGGAACGCCACCGTGTGGATCATGGAGTGAATGACGCCCGCCGCAAGGGGGCGGGGTTGATCGAGCCGGTAGCCGAATCCCCGGGATCTGTTGATGGCGCCGACCAGGAGGCTCTCTGGTGAGGACGACCCCGGCCCTCGAGCGCACCGCCAAGTCCCTGGAGAAGACCGGGGAGACTGTCGTGACCACTGTGGTGTCCGTCAGGCGACGCCTGGACATCGCCATGCTGAGGTGGCAGGCCCGTATGGACTCGCGCTACTGGGACCGCAGCCTGCCGTGGCTGACAGCGATTGTGCTTGCGACGTTCCTGTCCCTGCTGGCCCTGGCGCGCAGCCAGGACCTCGGGATCGGCTACCAGTTGGGTCACTACCTCCAGGCCGTGGACCTCATGGATCGTGGATTCGAGCCGGTGGTCAGCGATCTGGGGCACAACCTCTTCGCCGACCAGGGAGCCTGGATCTTCTGGCCCATTGCATGGGCGGTCCGGGTCCTGCCCGTGGGCGGAACACTCCTCGTCCTCCAGTCCGTCGCCCTGGCGGTCGCAGTCGTACCCATCTGGCGGATCGCCCGTGGCCCGGCCAACCTCCGTATCGGGGCGGCTGGGGCACTGATGGTCGCCTACGCCATGCATCCCTCCGTGCACAATCTGAACCTGGCGGGATTCCATCCTGAGGCATTGGCGCTGCCTGCCCTGATGGCCGCTTACCTGGCAGCGAAACGTGGCCGGTGGCGTGTGGTGGCCGTGCTCGTCCTGCTGGTCGTCACCACCAGGTCAGACCTCGGTCTGGCTGTGGCTGCCCTCGGTCTGCTCATGGTCGGCGAGGAGGAGAGGACGGCAGGCTGGTCGCTGGCCACCTTCGGCCTGACGTGGTTCCTGGTGATGTCATTCGTTGTGCAGCCCATGATCGGCGATGGCGGCTATGCACACCTCGGCGCCTTTGCCCGATACGGCACGGGTGTTCCCGGAATCATCGTCGGAATGCTCGGTGATCCTCTGGGCCTCGTTGGTGATCTGTTCAGTCGGGACGGCTTCGACAAGGTCGTCCTGCTGTTGGCGCCGGTGTTGTTCCTCCCGTTGGTGAGGCCCAGGTACCTCGTGCCCGTCCTGCCCCTCCTGGCGCTCTACCTGGTGGCCGACGTTCCCGATGACGGGTTCGGCAACCCCCAGCAGGACGTCGCCACCCTGGCCTTCGTGTTCATTGCCGCCACCTACGCCCTGACTCGAATCGGAACGCCCGGGGTGAGCCGGATCCTCGTGGACCGTCGGGTGCTGACGGTCATAGTGCTCACAGCGGCTGTGTTCTTCGTCCGTGATGCCCAGTCTTCTCCATATGAGGAACCGTGGGACTGGGGACGGCGTTCATCGGTGGACGTGGCGAGGGTTTCAGCTTCGGTTCTGATCGGTGACGACGCCCGGGTGATCGTCTCACCTGAGATCTATCCCCTGGTGGCTGATCGTGACGATGCCCGGATCCTGCGGCCCACCCAGGGATTCCTGCCAGGCCTGGACTGGCCCGACAGGTTCGACGTCGTGGTCGTGGACGTCGAGTCAATGGGGTGGAGCGCATCGGAGGCACGGATGTTCGAGAGCCGCCTCATCCTCATGGACTTCCGCAAGCGCCTGGACTCTGACGGCGTCCGACTCTGGGTACGTCGCCCGGGGTCCTGATCCGTCGGGTGCTGGTCGGGGCTGTCAGACCACCTCGGTGTGGCCGGCTGACCTGAGTGCCGTGCGGAGTTCCCCAGCCACGATGTCGAGGTCCGACGGGTCGGCATCTGCGTCGGCCTGGCTGAAGTCCAGGTGGCCCATGTGGTCGAGCGGAACCACGTGCAGGTGCGTGTGGGGCACCTCGAACCCGGCGATCATCAGGCCGATGCGTTCCGGTTCGAATGTGGACATCTGTGCCCGGCCGACTGCGTGGGCAACGCGTGTGCAGTGCGCAGCGGTGTCTGACGGAAGGTCTGTCCAGCGGTCCACCTCGTCGATCGGGATGACCAGGACGTGCCCCCGGTTGAGGGGACGGATGTCGACCATGGCAATGCAGGTGGGGTCACGCCAGATGATCCGACCCGGAATCCCACCGGTGATGATGCGGGTGAAGATCGAGGCCACTGGTCCTCCGAGGTGTCCGATCCGCCCCCGGCTGGGGTGCGGCAGGGTCGGATCGTAGGCTGTGCCGAATGGGATCCGAGACCGCAGCGACACCGGTGCCGTCCAGGGCCGGGTGGGATGGCGTGTGGACGCTGCCGAACCTGATCACCCTTCTCCGCCTGGCGTGCATTCCCTGGTTCCTGTGGCTGCTGTTCGATGTCGGGAACCGGACCGATGCGGCCCTCCTGCTGGGTGCCCTGGGTGCCACCGACTGGGTGGATGGCTGGATCGCCCGCAGGTTCAATCAGGTCTCCGACGTCGGAAAGCTCCTCGATCCGATCGCCGACAGGCTGCTCCTCGTGGTGGCGTTGGCTGCCATGGTGATCGACGGTTCGATTCCGACCTGGTTCGCCGTTGCAGTCCTCGTCCGGGAGGTCCTGATCGGCCTGGTCGGCCTCGTCCTGCTGGCAATGGGCACACGTCGCATCGACGTGACCTGGTGGGGCAAGACCGGGACCTTTGCCCTGCTGTGGGCGGTTCCGTTCTTCCTGGCGGGGGAGTCCACCGCCTTCGCACACGAGGCGTTCGCCATCGGTGCCTGGATCTTCGGCGTGCCGGGCCTGGTCATCTCCTGGGTGGCCGGCTGGTTGTACGTGCCGGCAGCACGCGAAGCCCTGGCGCAGCGACGGTCCCGGGAAGACCGGTGAGCGTGGTGTCAGCGGAACGGATCTCGCGAAGTAGGTTCAGGCCATGAACGTTCCCGCGGACCTCCTCTATTCGACCGACCACGAGTGGGTTCGCGACCTCGGCGATGGTCGTATCCGCATTGGCATCACCGACTACGCCCAGGACGCCCTCGGAGACGTGGTCTTCGTCGAGGTGCCGGTGGTGGGCGCCACGGTGGCGGTGGGAGCTGTGTTCGGCGAGGTCGAGTCGACCAAGTCGGTGTCCGAACTCTTCGCCCCGGTGGCTGGTGAGGTGGTGGCCGTCAACGAAATGTTGGAGGCGGCCCCGGAAAAGGTGAACGAGGACCCCTACGGCGATGGGTGGATCTGCGAGATGGGTACCGATGGTTCGGCGACCGGCGATCTTCTGGATGCCGCCGCCTACCAGGCCCTGATCGGCGGATGATCCTTGAGCCTCCGGTGCCCGGACTGCGACCGCTCGGAGCCGGCTGACGCCCGCTTCTGCAGCGCCTGTGGAACGGGGCTGCAGCCTGTCGTGGACGAGGTGACGGATGCCTTCGACCCGGTGGAGGAGATCCCACACGAGGAGGACCGTGGTCGGTTCCCGGTGGAGTGCGGGCTGTTCGTGGTGGAGTCCGGGCCCAAGGCCGGTTCCCGCTACGGCCTGGAAGCGCCCATCACGACGATCGGACGCGATGGAGCGGCTGACATCCTCCTGGATGACGTCACAGTTTCGCGTCGGCACGTCGAGGTTGAGCGGGTGGGCAACCGCTACGTGGTGCGCGACGTCGGCTCCCTGAACGGCACATACGTGAACCGGGGCCGTATCGAGTCCGCAGAGTTGGACGACGGTGATGAACTCCAGATCGGCCGGTTCAAGCTCGTGTTCTTCCACGGCACGGGGGCCTGACCGAGGGTGGCGGCCGGAGAGTTCGACCCCGCTGATCGCGAGTCCGTTGGGGCGATGAACATCGGTGATGTGATAACCCGACTGGCCACGGAGTTCCCCGACGTGACCGTCTCGAAGATCCGTTACCTCGAGTCCAGCGGGCTACTCGAACCTGAGCGCTCGGCTGCCGGTTACAGGCAGTTCTCGCTTGATGACGTGGCGCGCCTCACCTGGATCCTTCGCCAGCAGCGGGACCACTTCCTTCCGTTGAAGGTGATCCGGTCGATGCTCCTGGATGGTGTGGACGTGGCCGCTCCCGGGTCGGAGGAACCGACTGATGTGCGGCCGTTCCGCGAGCGTGGTCGAACCGGTGCGATGGGCTCGGTGAGCGTCAGCCTCGAGGAGCTGGCCTCCATGGGCGGGCTGGACGTCGAGGTGGTACTGGATCTCCAGAAGCATGGTCTGATCGTGGGGATCGAGGCTGGCCGGACGGTGGTCTACGACGGCGATGCCCTGCTGGTCGTCCGGGTGGCGGCGCGTTTCGTGAAACACGGCTTCGACGTCCGCCACCTACGCATGTACCTGGTTGCCGCGCAGCGTGAGGCGGGAATCCTGGAGCAGGTGCTGGTGCCGCGCCGTCGCAGCGGCGACGGACGGTCCGCTGGTGAGGCACGTCGCCTCCTCGACGAGTTGACGGATGCCGGCGCAGCGCTGCATGACCTGCTGCTTCGTCGGTCGCTGGGGCCGCAGACCTGATGGTCGGTCCGACCCCGTACCTGAGTGCCGCGACCATCTCAGACAGGGTGGCTGGGATGGCTCGGGAACTCGACGAGGTCCTGGAGCCGGGATCGGTCCTGGTCGGCGTCCTGAAGGGCTGCCTGCCGTTCATGGCCGACCTGATCCGTCGGATCTCCACACCGATCGTTGTCGACTTCCTGGCCCTCAGTGCCTTTGGTCCTGACAAGGGGAGGGTTCGGCTCACAAACGACCTGTCCGTGGATGTCCAGGGCCGCCAGGTGGTGCTGGTGGAAGGCCTGGTGGATACGGGCTTCCGTCTGGACTACCTGCGCCGACACGTCATGGACCATGCGCCGTCGGAGTTGAGGATCTGCGCCCTCCTGGATCGTGCCGGTCGACGGGTGCTGCCCATTTCCATTGACCACGTGGGCTTTGCCACCGATGCCGGTTTCCTGGTGGGGTACGGGCTGGATCACCGGGGGCAGTTCCGCAACCTGCCGGGGATGGTCGAGGTGGAGCTCGCCGACCTGGAGCGCGCCGATGCCAGGTTCCACGACGAGGTCCGCAACGCCGGGCGGTCCGGAGCCGGGCACTAGGGTTCCGACGTGCACAACCCATCCAGCAGCAGGGACCACCGATGATCGAGATGGTGGTGGTGGGCGTCCAGGAGGTGCTGCCGTCGAGCGTTCCGGTGGTGCTGCTCCGTGAAGCTGACGGCGAGAGGCTGCTACCGATCTTCATCGGGATGCCCGAGGCGACAGCCATCTCCCTGGCTCTCGCCGGCCAGGACCCGCCGCGTCCGATGACCCATGATCTGATGGCCACCCTGTTGGCGACGTTCTCGGCCACCCTGGAGCGCGTCGTGGTCACGGAGCTGCGGGACCGGACCTTCTTCGCCGAGATGTACCTACGGGGACCGGTGGGCGTCGAGGTCGTGTCAGCCCGCCCTTCTGACGCCATTGCGTTGGCGGTCCGCACGGGTGCGTCGGTCTTTGCCGCCGAAGAGGTGGTCGAGCAGGCGGGATACCTGCCGCCGCCGACGGAGGAACCGCTTGCGGAGGCTGAGGTGGAGGAGTTCCGGGCGTTCCTGGATTCGGTGGCACCCGAGGACTTCGAAGGCTGAGGCCGGGAGACGTTCCCTGCATCGGGCAGCGTGACGCGCCCAGAGCGTCCATCTGACCACTCCGAGCGCGAAATCCTTGACCGCGGGTCTGACGACCCGTACCCTGATGCATGAAGTCACAGGGCTGTAGTTCCAACCCTGTGGTACGCGGGTGACTTCCCGCGCCAACACGATCCACATGAGGGAGACGTCCCAGTGACAAGCGAAGCGCCTGAGGGTTACCCGGGCAAACGAGCCGCCGAGATCGCCGGCATCACCTACCGCCAACTTGACTACTGGGCCCGTACGGACCTCGTCAAGCCGTCCATGCAACGGGCCACTGGGAGCGGCAGTCGCCGCATCTACTCCTACCGGGACCTGCTGGAACTACGTGCCGTGAAGTCCCTCCTGGACGCCGGGATCCGCCTCGAGCTGGTACGTAATGTGTTCGAGTACCTGACGGAGCACCTCGACGAGGACGTCACCCGGGTGAACCTGGTCATCAGCGGCACCTCGGTGATGGTTCGCACCGGCGAGGAGGAGATCGTTGACCTGATCCGTCACGGTCAGGGTGTGCTCAACATTCTCCCCCTTTCAGGCGTGAAGGACCAGGTGGATGCCCGGATAGTGGAGTTGTATCCGGAGGGTCGAGATGCCGTCGAGATCCTTCCGGCGGCCAGGGCCGTCGGGAAATAGTCCCGGGAGCGGTCGCATCGACGCCGACGTGGAACCGGGTGGGGGAGAGGTCGTGCCCCTTCGATCATCGCCACCGGTCGATTCGTCGGACAGCGTGGTGTTCTCGCACGAATCCGAACAGCGGGTGGCGGACCTCCTGGACTTCTACGACATCGTCTGGGAGTACGAACCCCGGACATTCGTCCTGGAATCCGCTCCCGATGGGAAGCCCCGGATGGCTTTCACACCGGACTTCTACCTACCTGACCATGACCTCTACCTGGAGGTCACGACGCTGCGTCAATCGCTGGTGACACGCAAGAACCGCAAGGTGAGGATGTTGCGCGAGCAGCACCCGGAGGTCCGGGTCCGGATCCTCTACCGACGTGACCTGGATCGTCTTGACGTAACCCACGCGGCCTGACGGCCGGTACCTTCGGTTCCATGTCTGAAGGAGCGCTACACACATCGCCGTTGGATGCCGTCCACCGTGCCCTCGGCGCCCGGATGGTCGGCTTCGGAGGCTGGGAGATGCCTGTCAGCTATGAGGCGGGCACTCTGGCCGAACATGCGAGTTGCCGTGAGGCCGCAGCGCTCTTCGACGTGAGCCACCTCGGGAGCCTCGATTTCCGGGGCCCGGAGGCACACGATGCCATTCAGGCTGCGTTCAGCAACGACCTGGGTCGGATCGCTCCCGGGCGGGCCCAGTACACCCACCTGCTGGACGAGGCCGACGGTTCCGTGGTCGACGACATCATCGTGTGGTGGCTGGCCCCCGAGCACTTCGTGGTGCTGCCCAATGCCTCCAACAGCGGAGCGGTCGTGGATGCCCTTCCGGGGTGCAGCGACATTCGGCCCGAACGCGTCCTGCTCGCCCTACAGGGACCGACTGCCCGCACTGTTCTGGGATCGGTGATTCCGGATGCCGCAGAGGTGGGCAGGTTTGCAGTGACGTCATTCCAGTGGGAGTCGACGTCCGGTCTGGTGGCCGGCACCGGATACACGGGCGAGGACGGCGTGGAGCTCTCTGTACCGGTTGAGGCGGCGCAGGACCTGTGGCATGTGTTGGTTGCTGCCGGTGCGGAACCGGCCGGCCTCGGGGCGCGTGACACCCTCAGGCTGGAGGCGGGACTACCCCTGCACGGTCACGAGCTGGGTCCCGGAATCTCACCCCTGGAAGCCGGTCTGGGCTGGGTGGTCGGCTGGGACAAGGAGACCTTCCGTGGCCGCTCCGCTCTGTTGGAACAGCGCAGCAGCGGGCTGCAACGTCGACTCAGGGGACTCGTCGTGGAGGGACGTCGACCACCGCGTGAGGGACAGTCAGTGATCCACGATGGGACCGTCGTGGCGGAGCTCACCAGCGGCAACTTCTCGCCGACGCTGGGGCATGGGATCGCCATGGCACTGCTTCCGGTGGAGCTTGTGCCCGGCGACGTGGTGGCCATTGACCAGAGGGGCACCGAGGTGGCCGCCACGGTGGCCACCATGCCCTTCGTCGGGGGCTGACCGCAGGTCGGGTTGGCTGGGAAAGAGGCCGGGTTGGTCAGTCCAGTAGGTCTGGCTGGTCCCGCAGGATCTGCTCGAACATCGGCTGGGCGCTGAACCAGCTGGCGAAGTCGCCTGCTATCTGACGATGCGTCATCGCAGCGGTCTCGTCATCTATCAGGATCGGCTTTCCAGCGGCTTCAGCCAGTAGCTGGGCCTGGCAGGAACGTTCCATGGTCACGAAGAGCCACGTGACGGCATCCACGCTCGCACCGACCGTCAGGAGCCCGTGGTTTCGAAGGATTGCGGCACTCTTGTCGCCCAGGGCGTAGGCGAGGCGTTTGCCCTCCTCGGGATCATTGACCACGCCCGTGTAGTCATCGAACAAGACGTGGTCGCCGTAGAAGATGCAGCTGTCCTGGGTGATCGGATCAAGCGTCCGACCCAGCGAGGACCATGCCTTGCCGTAGAGGGAGTGGGAGTGGGCAGCGGCGATCACGTCTGGGCGTGCCATGTGGAGTCCCGAGTGGATGGCGAAGGCGGCCTGGTTGACGGCGTACTCGCCGTGGACGATCTCGCCCGTGTGGCTGACCAGCAGCAGGTCGGAGACACGGATGTGGCTGAACGGCGTGCCGAAGGGATTCACCCAGAAGCAGTCGGTGTGCTCAGGGTCGCGCACCGTTATGTGGCCTGCGACCCCCTCGCTGAATCCGAAGCGGCCGAAGATGCGGAAGGCGGCGGCCAGACGTTCCTTGCGGTGGCGCCTCTCCGACTCGAAGTCCTCGAAGACGGGGATGTCATACGGGATCGGCTTCTCCGAATGGATGGCCGGGTTGTTCCTTGTCTTGGTCACTGGTGCCTCCGGGCTTCAGGGCCGTCTGCGGCGATTGTAGGTGCAGGTCGGCCGGGCTGACCCTGACGGGCGTTCAGCGATCCAGAACGTCGACGGCCCGTTGGCGTAGCCAGTGGTCCGCAAGGGTCACGAGCGCCATTGCCTCCACCATCGGTACAGCACGCGGTAGCACGCACGGGTCGTGGCGGCCCCTGGCCTCAAGCACGATCGCCTCGTTCTGCGTGTTCACCGTGTCCTGTGCGGAGCTGATGGTGGCGGTGGGCTTGAAGGCCACCCTGAAGTGGATGTCAGCGCCATTGGTGATTCCTCCCTGGACCCCTCCGGACCGGTTCGAGGTGGTCCTCGGTCGCCCGTCCGGGCCCGGGACGAACGGGTCGTTGTGGGTGCGGCCGGTCATGGAAACGGCATCGAAGCCACTACCGATGTCGAATCCCTTGGAGGCCGGAAGGGAGAGCATCGCCTTGGCGAGGTCGGCTTCCATTCGGTCGAAGACCGGCATGCCCAGCCCTGCCGGCACCCCACGCGCCACGCATCTGACAATCCCGCCAAGGGAGTCCCCGTCGCGTCGGGCAGCCTCGATGGCCTCGGTCATGGCCGCAGCCGCTATCGGGTCCGGGCAGCGGGTCGCATCGGCCTCGACATCGTCAAGGGTCACGGTCTCGGAATCCACATCGGCGCGGATGTCATGGACCTGCGACACCCAGGCCAGAACCTCTATCCCGACAACCTCGGCCAGGAGCCGGCGGGCAATCGCACCTGCAGCGACACGTCCAATGGTCTCGCGGGCGCTGGAGCGTCCACCGCCGCGCCAGTCCCGGTGTCCGTACTTGGCCTCGTAGGTGAAGTCGGCGTGCGACGGTCGGTAGAGGTCCCGGAGATGGTCGTATGCGCCGGACCTGGCATCGGCATTCCTCACGAGGATGGCGATGGGGCCACCGGTGGTCAGGCCCTCGAAGACACCGGACAGGATCTCGGCACTGTCCGCTTCTCCACGCTGGGTGGTCAGGCGGCTCTGTCCCGGCCGCCGACGGTCCAGATCCCGTTGGATGTCCTCGACCGTGATGGCGAGACGCGGCGGGCAGCCGTCAACCACCACGCCGATACCGGCGCCATGGCTCTCTCCCCAGGTGCTGAGGCGGAAGGTGTGTCCGTAACTGTTGCCCACGTCGGTGGAGCATAGGGCTGGGCCGTGCCTGCACCCGTGGAGGTTCCGAACGATCCCGGTGCCGATGGCCCCTGAGGGGTGGCTCATCTGTACCATCGCCGCCCGTGGGAGAAATCGACGGTCTACTCAACCTGGCCTCCGCATGGGAGGCCATTGCCGATGAGGTGGGGGACAGCACCGCTGTCTCCGTGGCCGGTCGGCACTTCTCGTGGACCGATTTCGATGACCGGGCTGCCCGGCTGGCTGGAACGATGGCTGCCCACGGTCTGGGCCCCGACTCCAAGGTGGCCCTGTACCTCTACAACGGGAACGAGTACCCGGAGGCCCAGTACGCGGCGTTCAAGCTCCGGGGCATTCCGGCAAACGTGAACTACCGGTACACGGGCGATGAACTGGCCTACATCCTGGACAACTCGGACGCCGAGGCGATCTTCTTCGACCACACGCTGGCGGATCGCCTCGAGGCCGTGAGGGATCGGTGCCCGCTGCTGCGCCTGTCGGTGCAGGTGGGTGGTGGCGAGGTGCCTGACTGGGCTGTCGGGTACGAGGAGGCGGTTTCGGCGGACCCGTTGCCGCGGATCGACCGTTCCGGTTCCGACCTCTGGTTCCTCTACACGGGCGGCACCACAGGGATGCCCAAGGCCGTCATGTGGGACCACACGAACCTCTTCGGGAGCATGGAGGCCACCTTCCGGCCGTTCGGGCTACCAGTGCCGTCCACGACTGCCGAGGCCGCGGCTACGGCCCGCAGCGTCGCTGATGCCGGGAAGCAGATCCGGCAACTGTGTGCCGCACCGCTCATGCACGGGACCTCTGGCATTCCCGGACTGGCAACCCTCAGCCATGGCGGGATGCTCTCCACGATGGAGTCGAGGGCGTTCGACGCCGACGAACTCTGGCGCATCGTTGAACTGGACCGGGTCACCATGGTGACCATGGTCGGTGACGCCTTCGGTAGGCCGATGGTCGAATCCCTGGATCGTGCCGCTGCCGAGGGCCGCATGCCGGACCTCTCCTCGCTGCGGCTGCTGCTTTCCCCCGGCGTGATGTTCTCAGCGCCCACGAAGGAGGCGATGCTGGACCACCATGCCTGCACGATCGTGGACACGCTGGGTTCCAGCGAGGGAACGGGCATGGCCAGCCAGGTCATGTCCCGGAAGCGACGCGACACTGCGACCGCCCGATTCCGGCTGGGTGAACACACCAGGGTCCTGACTAACGACGGACTCGACGTGGTGCCGGGCTCTGGTGAACGGGGCCAGATCGCACTCGGCTGGCCGCTACCTCTCGGTTACTACAAGGACCCGGAGAAGACCGAGGAGGCCTTCCCGATGGTGGCCGGACGGCGCTGGTCCATCCCCGGCGACTGGGCCACCGTCGAGGCCGACGGGACGATCATCCTGCTGGGTCGCGGCTCGGCGTGCATCAACACCGGCGGCGAGAAGGTATTCCCGGAGGAGGTCGAGGAGGCCCTCAAGGAACTGGACGCTGTCGTGGACTGCAACGTGGTGGGCCTGGACGATGAGCGCTGGGGTCAGGCGGTCACTGCGGTCGTGGAGCTGAAGGCTCCCGGTGCTGCCGACGCCGACGAGTTGCGGATCGGAGTGCGGGAACGCCTTGCCGGTTACAAGGTCCCGAAGCGCATCGTGTTCGTGGATCGTCTTGTTCGAAGCCCGAACGGCAAGTCGGACTACCGCTGGGCGAAGGCCGTTGCCGAGGCGTCCGTAACCGACTGATCGATCCGGGCCCGTTGGGGCCCGATCCGCCTCAGTCCATCAACGACAGGCCGATGCCCTGGTCCTGGGTGGGGTTGCGTCGGGCGCGGATCTCCTCATGACGCTGTTCTATCGAGTCGATGTGGTCCGGGTCGGTGAAGAGCCAGAAGGTCTGCTCCAGCACGGCGTCGTGGACCAGGTCTGCAACCTCGGCAGGATCCTTGGCGTTCTCGGCCATCCATTCCTGGACCATCCGTTGGCGTTCCAGCTCCTCGTCGGTGGGGAGCTCGGCCAGTGAATCGGTGAGGTGTTCCGGTCGGTTCCGCCCGGAGGCGAAGATGCCGGTCGACACGAAGCCCGGACAGAGGGATGTGACACCCACCTCGGAGCCGGCTGCCGCCAGCTCGTTGTGGAGGGTCTCGGCGATGGCTGACACGGCATGCTTGGAGGCTGTGTAGGGGCCGAGGCCGGGGAACGAGGTGTGGCCCGCGACCGATGCGGTCACGATCACATGGCCCTCGTTGCGGGCCAGCAGGCCCTTCAGGTAGATGTCAAGGCCGTACACGACACCCCACAGGTTGACCCCCAGGATCCAGTTCCAGTCCGCAAGGGTCTGGTCCACCAGGTCCCCACCGCCAGCCACGCCGGCGTTCAGGCAGACGACCTGAGCCGGCCCGATGGCCTCCTCCGCATCGGCAGCGAAACGGCGGAAGGAGTCGATGTCGGTGACATCACATAGACCGCCGAACACCGTGGCGCCGGCGTCTCTCAGGGCGGCGACAGCCTCGGCCAGAGCGGCCTCCTCGATGTCGCAGATGGCCACCAACATTCCGGCAGCGGCGAACCGGTGGGCGAAGGCGAGGCCCATGCCCGAGGCACCTCCCGTTATGACTGCGACCTTGTCGTTCAGGTCCTTCATGGCTGGTCTCCCGTGGTCAGGTTCATAGGTCGAGTAGTGCCTGCTCGAGGAGTTCGGGCATGGCGGGATGTATGTAGAGCTGGTCGTGGGCCATCTGGTCCACCGTCAGGCCGGTCGCCATTCCCTGGATCAGCTGCTGGACGAGCGTCGGCGCCTGTGGCCCCACTATGTGGGCGCCAAGGAGGAGCCGGGTGTCGGGGTCGGCCAGCAGCTTGGCGAATCCAGTGGTGTCCTCCATGGCCCAGCCGTATGCCGTGTCCGAGTAGCGCCGGGTGGACGCAAGGTACGGACGCCCGGAGTCGACGAGCTCCTTCTCTGTCGGCCCGATGCTGCCCACCTGGGGGTGGCCGAAGACGGCGTGTGGCACGAAACGCCTGTCGATGCTGTGTAGGTCGTCCGGATGGGTGAGGTTGTGGGCGACGATCCGGGCCTCGGCGTTGGCGGTGTGCTTCAGCTGCCGTGGGTTGGTGACGTCACCGAGGGCCCAGACCCCTTCGGCGCTGGTGCGGAGATGGTCGTCGGTGGTGATGTAGCCACGCTCGTCCAGGGCAATTCCGGCC
>Ga0066376_10003154_pt1 | contig 14989 bp, 17 predicted proteins | sample Knorr_S15_td_Bot_FD_77009 | JGI IMG/M metagenome (GOLD analysis project Ga0066376, IMG submission 77009) | Marine microbial communities from Southern Atlantic Ocean transect - Knorr_S15_td_Bottom_ad_5009_LV_A | ecosystem: Environmental > Aquatic > Marine > Oceanic | place: Southern Atlantic... | reverse complement strand
AGGGAGCATTTCCCGCTGTTTTTGAAGGAATGTGAGTGGCGTTTTAACAACCCAAAACCAAAAGAACAATTGAGGCAGATAAAACAGTGGGTTAAACAGAGATTATCCTAGTTATCTGGGACATCCCCATTTTTATATATAATTCGTATTGTATAAAATTACATTCCAATTGCATTCCTACCGCGATTACCCGCCGTAACTCGAACTTCAAGTCGACAATCGCCAAAGTTTTGCCGTTGAGCGTTGCTATGTCGGCCGCGCCTTGTCGCCGGCCGGTTTCTCTTCCGCGTCCAGGGCGTCGGCGAGGCGGGTCTTGGCGCTGCCCGGTCGCAGGGCTTGCTGCTGGCTGCCATGGGGCGCCCAGGCGGTCAGCCAGATGATCTGGAAGGTCGCCGGCAGGCGGCCGTCGGCGTCGGCAAAGCGTTGCGCGTAAATCGCCGCCGCCGCCATCAGGGTGGCGCGCCGGGTGAAACGTTTGCGGCGCTGGTTCAGGGCGTTGGCCTCGCCCATGGCGCGCAGGTCATGCATCAGGGCGAAGGCGTCGGCATAGGTCACGGTGATGGTATCGACATCGACCACCGGCAGGGCGAACCCGGCCCGCTGGAGGAGCCCGCCCATGTCCTGGAGGTCGACGGTGGGCGACAGGCGCGGGCTGACGCCGCCTTCCTGCTCGCTCTCCGCCCAGGCCAGGGCCTGACGCAGCTCGATCAGGGATTCACCGCCGATCATGGCCGCTAGAAACAGCCCGTCGGGCGCCAAGGAGCGGCGGATTTGCAAGAGCGCGCCGGGCAGGTCGTTGACCCAATGAAGGGCCAGCAGACTGGTCACCAGATCGAAACAGCCGGACGAGAAGGGCAGCCACTCCTCGTCGAGGACGACCCGCGGGCCGGGCCTTCGCGCCACCATGGCCGGCGACAGGTCGCCGCACACCACCAGTCGCGCCTCCGGCCCGGCGCCGCCGAGATCGAGCGCGCACGAGAAATCCCGCCTGATGTCGCCGAGACGCTCGACAAGCCGTTCAGCGACTTCCCGGATGAGAAAATCGTGATTGCCCAGGCGCGCCGCCGCCCGGTCGCGGTGACGGCGGACGGCGGCGCGGTCGAAGATTTCCAGGGGGCTGCTCATGCAGCACTATAGCGGTTTTATGCTTGATCGCCGCCCGGTCGGGCGCGCCGTCGGGGCCGCTCACTGATCTATTCCCTTTTCCAGATGTTCATCGAGGCAGTCGAAGCTGCTCGACCAGCCCTCGCCGTGAAGCTCGCGGGCGCGCTCGTCGGCGAGTTGTTCATGGGTGAGGCGCAATTCGCACCCGCCGTCGATGTCGAGAAACTCCGGGGTCACCAGGGTCTCCAGCCCCTTAAATTTGCCTTGCTGCCAGGCCCAGGTGAAGACCAGAAGCGACGGCGGCGAGACCTCCCGGAACAGCCCTTCGATAACATGGGTATGTTCGTCGGAGCCCATCATTACGGCATGAAAACGGCCGCCGGGACGGGGATCGATTTCAGCCGCCGGACAACGCATCGACTTCGGCCCCCACCATTGCTTGAACTGGTCGGTCTCGGTGAAGGCGGCGAACACCAATTCGCGCGGAGCGGCGAAGCGGCGGGTGATCCGCAGTACGGCTCCCGCCGCATGCTGTTCAGTCATTCTCGGGTTTGCCTGAGCCATTTTTGTCCTCCTGGTTTTTACGGTCGTTCAAGTAATCCTCGAGGGTGTCGAGGCGCGCCTCCCAGAACCGTCGATGGGACTCGATCCAGGCCACCGCCGCGTCCATGGGGGCGGTATCCAGGCTGCAGCGATGAACCCTGCCGTCCTTGCGTTTGGCGATCAGCCCGGCCCGCTCGAGCACCTTGAGATGCTTCGATATGGCCGGCAGGGACATGGCGTGCGGGGCGGCGAGATCGCCGACGCTCGCCTCGCCCTGGGCAAGCCGGGCGAGCATGGCGCGCCGCGTCGGGTCGGCGAGCGCCGCGAAGGTGTGATCCAGAATCGCTGATTCATTATTAACCATTAGGTTAAGTGTTATGGATTCCCAATACCGAGTCAAGCCGCTTGAGAATCCTCGACGGTCATGGCTGCTGCTGCCATACTCGGTGCATGACCCTCGCCCGCCCCATCCCGTCATCGCTGAGACGCTGGTTTGACGGCCTGTTGGATGTGCTGTTGCCGCCGCGCTGTCTCGCCTGCGCGGCATCGGTCGACGTGCCGGGGCGGTTGTGCGGTTCATGCTGGGCCGGGGTCGATTTCATCGCCGCCCCCTATTGCCGATGCTGCGGCTTGCCGTTCGCCTTCGATGAAGGCGCCGACATCCTGTGCGGCGCCTGTCTCGGCCGTCCTCCCGACTACGACCAGGCCCGCGCGGTGCTGAGATACAATGGGGTTGCCGCTTCATTGGTTAAGGGTTTCAAATATTACGACCGCACCCATGGGGCGCCGGCATACGCCGCCTGGATGCGGCGTGGCGGCGCGGACCTACTCGCCCATGCCGATACGGCGACGCCGGTGCCGCTCCACCGTCGCCGCCTGTTCGGCCGGCGCTACAACCAGTCTGCCCTGCTCGCCCGGGAAATCGCCGAGGCCGCGGGCCTCGCCTTCGAACCCGACCTGCTGATCCGCACACGCTATACGGAGAGCCAGGTAAAGTTCATCAGCTGGCGCGGCCGTATCGAGAATGTGCGCGGCGCTTTCGCGGTGCGTCCGGGACGCCCCGTGGCGGGCCGCCGAATCATCCTGATCGACGACGTGATGACCAGCGGGGCCACGGTCAACGCCTGCGCCAAGGCGCTCAAGCGGGCGGCAGCGGTGAGTGTCGGGGTGTTGACGCTGGCGCGGGTGGCTAAGCTGGGAGACTGATACTATATTGTCTCCCAGGAACCACCCCAACCCCCTGGAAAGCGGAGGCATTTTGAGCAAGGTCGAAATTTACACCACCATGCTGTGCGGCTATTGCGGCGCGGCCAAGCGGCTGCTCAACAAGAAGGGCGTGGAGTTCATTGAATATGACGTGATGTTCAAGTCGGGCCTGCGCGGCGAAATGATGGAGCGCAGCGGCGGCGCCACGTCGGTGCCGCAGATCTTCATCGGCGATGTCGCCATCGGCGGCTTCGACGAGCTCATGGAGCTCGAGCAGGACGACGAGCTCGACGCCCTGTTGGCGGCAAGCCCATGACCGAGACCATGGTCAAGCCTTTCAAGGTTGCCTGTATCCAGAATACGGCGACCCCCGATCTCGACGAAAACGTCGCCGGCCTGATGTCCCTGATCCGTGACGCCGCCGCCGCCGGCGCCGATTTCATCACCACGCCCGAGCACTGCAGCCTGATGGAGCCGCGCACCGCGGTGATGCACGATCACGCGGCGCCGCTCGAGACGCACCCGACCCTGGCCCGCTTCAAGGCCCTGGCCGGCGAGTTGGGGCGCTGGATGCTGATCGGCTCGATCCCGGCGCGCTCGCCCGACGGGCGCATCGCCAATTGCTCGGTGCTGCTCGACAACGGCGGCCGGGTGGTGGCGAGTTATGACAAGATCCACATGTTCGACGTCGACCTGCCGGGCGGCGAGCGGTTCCGCGAATCGGAGGATTTCCAGCCAGGCGACGAGGCCCGCCTGGCGGAGACCCCGTGGGGGGTGCTCGGCATGACGGTGTGTTACGACCTGCGTTTCCCGCGGCTCTACCGGGCCCTGGCCCAGGGCGGCGCGCGTTTCATCACCATCCCCGCCGCCTTCACCAAGGTCACCGGCGACGCCCATTGGGAAATTCTGCTGCGCGCCCGGGCTATCGAGACCGGCTGTTTCGTGATCGCCCCCTGCCAGACCGGCCACCACCACGCCAAGCGCCATACCTGCGGCCATTCGATGATCATCGATCCCTGGGGCAAGGTGCTCGCCGACGGCGGCGATCGCGTCGGTTTCGTCATGGCCGAGATCGACCCGGCGCGCATCGATCAGGTGCGCGCCATGATCCCCAGCCTCGAACACGACCGGCCCTACGAGGTCAAGGGTCCGCGGACACCGCGCATATCCGCTGTATCCTAGCCCGCTTCGGCGGCGGCCGCTCGAGGTCTTCATAGGCAATCACCTTGAGACTGCCGCGGACCGCTTCGAGCAACTCACCGGCGGCCAGCAGGTGATCGGGGTTGCGCGGCTTGCCGAATCGCTCGTTGCCCAGGGCGAAGGTCTCGTAGATCAGCACCCCGCCCGGCTCCAGCGCCGCCAAGATCTTGGGAAACAGCGGCCTGTAGAGGTAATTGGTGACCACCACGGCGCCGAACAACCGCCCCGCCAGCGGCCAGGGCGAGCCGCGAGAGATCGCGGTCAAGCGCCGTGACCGGGTGGCCGAGGTCGAGAAAGACCCGGCAATGACGGCCGCCGCCGCAGGCGATATCGAGAACGGCGGCGCCTCGTCGCACCAAACCCGCGAAACGAACCACCCAGGGCGAGGGCTCGTTGAGAGGCGTGTTATGGGTCGGATCGGGCATGGCCGGAAAACAAAATCATGTTGTTTACAAAACCGAAAGCCATTATGTGGAAAATATGATTGATTGGCGATTCACCAGGCGATAGAGGCGGGACGATGATCCTGTTCGATCTCAAATGCGGCCAGGACCATGTTTTCGAAGCGTGGTTCCGTGACAGCGAGACCTATGACGCCCAGGCGGTGTCCGGTGAAATCGCTTGCCCGCTGTGCGGCGACAGCCATATCGCCAAGGCGCTGATGGCGCCCAACCTCGCCAGAAGCTCCGAGACGACCGACCCGGCACGGGCCGCCCTGATGATGCGGCACCTGCGGGCCATGCATGAGGAAATCACCAAGCACAGCGACGACGTGGGCGAGAAATTCCCCGAGGAGGCACGCAAGATCCATTACGGCGAGACCGCGAAGCGCAATATCCACGGCAGCGCCAACCTGGAAGACGCCCGCGCCCTCGACGATGAAGGCATCGAGTTCGCCATCCTCCCCCCGCTGCCGGGGCGCAAGGACAGTTAGCGTCTGACCGCCCTCTCAGCCCCTTCCTTCACCCCGACGGCCATATAATTGACCGAGAGATCGCGCGACAGGCGCCATTCGTCATTGAACGGGCTGTAAGCCACGCCGGTGGTGGCGGTCATCGCGACGCCGCCGGCGCGCCAGCGCCGGGCCATCTCGGCGGGACGGACGAACTTGCGCCAGTCGTGGGTGCCGGGGGCCAGCCAGCGCAACAGATATTCGGCGCCGACGATGGCCAGGGCGAAGGCCTGGGGTGTGCGGTTCAGGGTCGCCGCGACGATCATCCCGCCGGGCCGCAACAGCCCGCAAGCCGCGGCGAGGAAGCTCTCTACATCGGCGATATGCTCGATGATCTCCATGGCCAGCACCACGTCGAATTGTTCGCCGGCGGCAACCAGCGCCTCGGCGCTGCCGTGGCGGTAATCGATGCCAAGCCCGCCCTGGGCGGCATGGCGCGCCGCCGTCTCGATGCTGGCATGGGCCGCGTCGACGCCGACCACATCGGCGCCGAGCCGCGCCATGGGTTCGCACAACAACCCGCCGCCGCAGCCGATATCGAGCAGGCGGAGTCCGGCGAGCGGCTGATCGGCGAGCCCATCGCGGCCGAAATGGCGCGCCAGGTGATCGCGGATATATGCGATGCGAACCGGGTTGAGCCGGTGCAGCGCCGCAAGCCCGCCATGGGGGTCCCACCACTGATCGGCGAGGGCGTCGAAGCGCGCGACCTCGTCGGCGTCGATGGATGGGGCTGCTGCCTGCGTCATGTTCACCGGGATGGCGGGGTTGAAACCGGGGCGTCGCCCCAGTATGTATACGCGCCCTCAATGTATACGCGCCTTCACGCGCGTCCACCAGTGGATAGAATGCTCTCCATGGCTCGGCTGGTTCAAAAATACGGCGGCACATCGGTTGGCGATATCAATCGCATCAAGGCGGTGGCGCAACGCATCAAGGCGGCGGTCGATGACGGCTATCAGGTCGCCGTGGTGGTCTCGGCCATGGCCGGGGTCACCGATCGGCTGACCGGCTGGGTCAGCGAGGCGGCGCCGCTCCATGACGCCCGCGAATACGACGCCGTGGTCGCCACCGGCGAGCAGGTGACCAGCGGCCTGCTCGCCCTGGCCTTGCAGGATATCGGCATTCAGGCGCGGTCCTGGCACGGCTGGCAGCTGCCTATCCATACGGACGGCGAACACGGAAGCGCCCGCATACTGTCCCTCGACACAGATGAAATCGAGAGCCGCATCGAGGCTGGCCAGGTCGCCGTGATCGCCGGCTTTCAGGGCCTCAGCCCCGAGGGCCGCATCACCACCCTGGGGCGCGGCGGTTCGGACACCTCCGCCGTCGCGCTCGCCGCGGCGCTGGGCGCCGAGCGCTGCGATATCTGCACCGACGTGGACGGTGTCTATACCGCCGACCCGCGCATCGTCTCGGCGGCCCACAGGCTTGACAAGATCACCTATGAAGAGATGCTCGAGATGGCGTCCCAGGGCGCCAAGGTCCTGCAAACCCGCGCCGTGGCGCTGGCCATGCGCCATCGGGTCCGCCTCCAGGTGCTGTCGAGCTTCACCGATACCCCCGGAACCCTGGTCGTAGATGAGGATGAGATCGTGGAAGAGCAAATGGTAAGCGGCATCGCCTATAGCCGCGACGAGGCCAAAATCACCCTGGTCGGCGTCCAGGACAAACCCGGCGTGGCCGCCGCCATCTTCGGCCCCCTGGCCGACGCCAACGTCAATGTCGACATGATCGTGCAGAACGTCTCGGCCGACGGCTCGCGGACCGACCTCACCTTCACCGTCGCCACGGCGGATCTGGCGCGCGCCGTCGCCCTGCTCGAAGACTCCGGACGGGGGTTCGAATACAAGTCGCTGAGCGCCGACGGCAATGTGGTCAAGGTCTCGGTCATCGGCGTCGGTATGCGTAGCCATGCCGGGGTCGCCACGCGGATGTTCCAGACCCTGGCCGACAAGGGCATCAACATCCAGGTGATCTCGACCTCCGAGATCAAGATCAGCATCCTGATCGCCGAGGAATATCTCGAACTCGCCCTGCGTGCGCTGCACAGCGCCTATGGCCTGGATACGGATTAATACCAGCCTGCGGCGATGGTCCCGACGCGAGATTTTTTGGGCGCCATGGTTTGCCCGGTACCGCCGCGCGTGTTAATCTATTTCAATATGAATAATGCATAACGAATTCCATGGGCAATTTCGATGAGATGAGCGGACCGGGGTGTCCGGGATGACGTCGAGTCATCTGCGTGAAGTCAGCGCCGACGGTGAGATCCTGCCCGGCGACGTCGCCGCCGAACTCTACGTCGCCCGTTTGCAGCGCGGCGTCGATTTGAATGATGTCTCGACGGAACTGCGGATCCACTACAAACACCTCCTGGCCATCGAGGAGGGCCGCTACACCGATCTGCCGGGCCCGGCCTATGTTATCGGGTTCCTGCGCAGCTATGCGGCCTATCTCGGTCTCGACGCCGCCGATCTGGTGCGCCGCTTCAAGACCGAGACCACGGAATTCGACGCCCGCCAGGATCTCAACGCCCTCGAGCCCTACGACGAAGGCGGCGTGCCGACGGGCGCCCTCATCGCCTTGGCGTTGGCGCTCATCGTCGGGGCCTACGCGGGCTGGTACTATGTCGCCAATCTGGACGAAGTGGCCATCGAGCGGATCCCCGAAGTGCCCGAGAGAATGTTCGCCGCCCTGGAATCCGGGACCCTGCTATCGCCCGAGCCGGTCACGGAGGCGCCCGCGGCTGTTGAAAACACGGTAGAATCCGCCCCGGCGCCACGGCGAACCGAACCCTTTGAGGCCGTGGCCGAGGCCGAGGCCCTGGAGCCCGAACCCGAACCCCTGGAGGACGTGGTCGAGGCCCTGGAGCCCGAGCCCCCGGCGGCCGAGGCCGAGCCGGTCGCCCGTGAGACGCGGGCGTTCGAACCCGACGTTGTGCTCTCCGGAGAACCCTTCGAGGCCATATTGGCGGCGGCGATCGAGCAAAACCTCGTGGAAGAAATCACCGCCGAACCGGCGGACGCGCCGACCCCGGCGGCGCCGTTATCGATCGAACAGAATGCGATCGAAGAGCTTGAGGAAGAGCTTGAATCCGCGTCCGCGCAGCCGGCGATTCCGGCCCCGGTGGTCGAACCGAGCGATTATCTTGCCCGGGTGTTCGGCCAGGCTAACGCCGGTTCGGCGATTACCCTGCGGGCCCGCGAGGAAAGCTGGGTCCAGGTCACCGGCGCCAACAACGAATTGCTGCTCACCCGCATCCTGCGGCCGGGCGATATCTACCATGTTCCCGACCGCGAGGGTTTAATGCTGATGACCGGTAACGCTGGCGGCATCGAAATACTGGTCGGCGACGTACTGACGCCGTCCCTGGGCAAATTAGGCAAGGTGCGCCGCCGGGTCGCCCTCGACCCCAAGCGGCTGCTCGCCGGGACCGCGATAAGCCCCTAGTGGGGGATTTCGCGGTAGCTTTTACGGCCGCCTTCGGGACCTACGGCGCCGCATGCTGGGCTCATAAGCGGCGCGGCCACACCCACCGCATCGCGCGGCGCTAATCCCGCGTGGAGCTTGAACGCAGCCGCTTAAAACGCTATCAGTTGCATGACGTCCGGCCTTCTTGCCAATGGAACCCCGCCATGAGCGTTCGCCCCTATCGTGATATCGACCGCCGGCCCTCGCGGCGCATCTATGTGGGCGCCGTGCCGGTCGGCGACGGCGCGCCGATAACCGTCCAGTCGATGACCAACACCCTGACCAGCGACGTCGCCGCGACGGTCGCCCAGATTCACGCCCTCGAGGAGGCGGGCGCCGATATCGTGCGGGTATCCTGCCCCGATCAGGCGTCGACGGCGGCGCTCAAGCAGATCACCGCCGAGATAGAGGTGCCCCTCGTCGCCGACATCCATTTCCATCACAAGCGGGCCATCGAGGCGGCCGAGGCGGGCGCCGCCTGCCTGCGCATCAACCCCGGCAACATCGGAAGCGCGTCGCGGGTGCGCGATGTGGTGGCGGCGGCCAAGGATCACGGCTGCTCCATGCGGATCGGCGTCAACGCCGGCTCCCTGGGCCGTGATTTGCTGGAGAAATACGGCGAGCCCGGCCCCGAGGCCATGGTCGAGAGCGCCCTCAACCATGCCCGCATTCTCGAGGACAATGATTTCCGCGAGTTCAAGATCAGCGTCAAGGCGTCCGATGTGTTCCTCGCCGTCGCCGCCTATCAGGGCCTAGCCGAGGCCTGCGACTACCCGCTGCATATCGGCATCACCGAGGCCGGCGGCCTGACCACGGGCACGGTGAAGTCGTCGATCGGACTCGGCATGCTGATGTGGTCCGGCATCGGCGATACGCTCAGGGTCTCTCTGTCGGCCGATCCGGTGGAAGAGATCAAGATCGGCTTCGAGATGCTCAAATCCCTGAATTTGCGCCACCGGGGGGTCAGCGTCATCTCCTGCCCGTCCTGCGCCCGCCAGCAGTTCGAGGTCATCCGCACGGTCGAGATCATCGAGCAGCGCCTCGCCCATATCTCGACGCCCATGACCCTGTCGATCATCGGCTGCGTGGTCAACGGCCCCGGCGAGGCGCGCGAAACCGACATCGGCCTGACCGGCGGCGGTAAGGGCAATCATCTGATCTATCTCAACGGTATCGCCGACCACAAGATCGACGACGCCGGCCTGCTCGACCACATCGTCGAGCTGGTCGAGCGCAAGGCGGCCGAGATCGAAGCCGAGAAGGAGGCCGCCGGGAAGGCCGCCGACAAGCCGGCTTCCGCCGCGTAAAGGGCTGGATATCGCCTTGGCAAAGCTTCAGCCGGTTCGCGGCACCCATGACCTGTTGCCCGAGGACTGCTTGCGTCACCAGCGGGTCACCGAAGTCTTTCGCGGCCTCGCCCTGCGCTTCGGCTTCGGCGAGATCGCGACGCCGATCTTCGAGTTCTCCGAGGTCTTCAAGCGCACCCTCGGCGAGACTTCCGACGTGGTCACCAAGGAAATGTACAGCTTCACCGACCGCGGCGGCGAAGAGATCACCCTGCGCCCCGAAAACACCGCCGGCATCGCCCGCGCCTTCATCTCCGGCGGCTTGAGCCAGCACCTGCCGCTGAAATTCTTCGCCTCGGGCCCGATGTTCCGTTACGAGCGGCCGCAGAAGGGGCGGCTCCGGCAATTCCATCAGCTCGACGTGGAGATTATCGGCGTCGCCGAGCCGCTCGCCGACATCGAAGTCATCGCCCTCGGCGATCAGCTCCTCCGCGACCTCGCCGTCGACCACCTGACCACCCTCGAACTCAACAGCCTCGGCGACCGCGACAGCCGCGCCGCCCACCGCGCGGCCCTGGTCGAGTATTTCAGCGGCCACCGCGATGCGCTTTCCGCCGACAGCCGCCAGCGCCTGGAAAGCAACCCGCTGCGAATACTCGATTCCAAGGACCCGGGCGATAGGCGGCTGATTGCGGATGCGCCGGAAATGGGCGATTACCTGAATGCCGGATCGGCCGATTTCTTCGCCGCGGTGCGGGCCGGCCTCGATAGCCTGGGTATCGCCTATACGGTCAATCCCCGGCTGGTGCGCGGGCTCGACTATTACACCCACACCGCCTTCGAATTCACCACCACGGCGCTCGGCGCCCAGGGGGCGGTGATCGCCGGGGGGCGCTATGACGGCCTCATCGAGACCATGGGCGGGCCGCCGACGCCGGGCATCGGCTGGGCCGCCGGCATCGAGCGCCTGGCCATGCTGATCGCCGAGCCGCCCGAGGTCCGGCGGCTGATCGCGGTCATCCCGACCGACGCCGAAGCCATGCGCGATGCCCTGGTTCTCACCCACGCCTTGCGGCAATCCGGCTTCACGGTCGATCTCGGCTATCGCGGCAATGTCGCCAAGCGCATGAAGCGGGCCAACAAGCTGGGCGCCCGCGCCGCCGTCATTCTCGGCGAAGACGAGCGTGCGATCGGCGCGGTTACCCTGCGAAATCTCGATACGGGCGAGCAGGAGAGCGTACCGCTCCCGGAGCTGAACGACCGGCTCGCAGCGCATCGTTAGCGCCGCCATGGAACATTGGCCGGATCTGGTCATTGTCGGCGCCAATCACAAATCGGCGCCCCTGGCGCTGCGCGAGCGCCTGATGGTCGAGGAAGAGGACCACGGCGAGGTATTCGCCCGCCTCGCCGAGGCCGGCGTCACCCAGGCTCTGCTGCTGTCGACCTGCGACCGGGTCGAGGTCCACGCCATCCATGGCGACAGCGCCGCCGCCGCCGCCGCGATCACCGCTGTGCTCGGCGATAATGCCGCTATCGATGCCGGTGAGCTGGCCGCCGGTTTCTTTACCCTGGAAGGGGCGCCGGCGGCGCGGCACCTGTTCGCCATCGCCGCGTCCCTCGACAGCCTGGTGATCGGCGAACCCAACGTGCTCGGCCAGGTCAAGACCGCCCACCGCGTCGCCAAGGCATGCGGCATGATCGGCAGTCAGTTGGATGGCCTGCTCGACGCCGCCTACAGCGCCGCCAAGCGGGTCCGCAGCACCACCAAAATCGGCGAGCGGCCGGTCTCCATCGCCGCTGCGGCGCTCGATGTGACGCGGGGCATTCACGGTGAGTTGGGGCATTGCGCCGGCCTGCTCATCGGCCTCGGCGAGATGGGCGAGATGGTCGCCCGCCGCCTGCTCGACGGCGGCCTCGGGCGGCTCGCCGTGACCCATCGCAGGGCCTCGCGGGCCGCCGCCCTGGCGCGTTCGCTGGACGCCAATGTGATCGCCTACGAAGAACTCGACAACGCCCTGATCGGCGCCGACGTGATCGTCACCTGCGCCGGGTTGGGCGTCTATACGGTGACCGGCGAGGCTCTCGAAGCGGCGCTCAAGGCCCGCCGTCGGCGGCCGGTCTTCGTCATCGATCTGGCGGCGCCGGGCGACGCCGACCCGGTAATCGAAGACCTCGACGGCGCTTTCCTCTATGATAGCGACGATCTGGAAGGCGTCGCCCGCGCCGGGATCGCCCAACGCGAGGCGGCCGCCGAGGACGCTTGGGCGATCGTCGACCAGGCGCTCGCCGTCTATCACCAGGATCTCGCCACCCGCGCCTGCGCCCCCGCCTCCAAGGCCCTGCACGGCCGCATGGCCGCGTTGCGCAAGGAAATCCTGGCCGAGACCGGCGGCGACCGCGGCGCGGCCGAGCGCTTGATGCTCCAATTGTTCGACAACCACGAGGAGACCGAGGAGTGACTCTCGACGCCAAGCTGCTGCGCCTTATCGAACGCCACGACGAGCTCGGCGCGGCCATGTCGCACCAAGCCGGCCTGTCGTCGGACGACATCGTGCGATTATCGAAGGAATACGCCGACCTGACGCCGATCGTCGAGACGATTGGCGAATTACGAGGCGTGACCGCCGAGATCGCCGAACTCGACAGCCTAATCGAGACGGAAAGCGACCCCGAGATGCGCAGCCTGGCCGGCGGGGAACGCAACGCCCTGGCCAAAAAAATTCCCGCCCTGGAGCACCGCGTGAAGCTCCATCTGCTGCCCCGCGACGAAGCCGACGCCAAGAACGCCATCCTCGAGCTGCGCGCCGGCACCGGCGGCGAAGAGGCCGCCTTGTTCGCCGCCGATCTGTTCCGCATGTATCAGCGCTACGCCGAGATCCACGGCTGGAAGGTCGAGATCCTGCATACCGCCGAAACCGGACTCGGCGGCATCCGCGAAGCGATCGTCTCGATCAGCGGCCGCGATGTATTCGCACGCCTCAAATTCGAATCCGGCGTCCATCGCGTGCAACGGGTGCCCGAGACCGAGACCGGCGGCCGCATCCACACCTCGGCGGCGACGGTTGCCGTCTTGCCCGAGGCCGAAGAGATCGACATCCGGATCGACGACAAGGACCTGCGCATCGACATCTTCCGCGCCAGCGGCCCCGGCGGTCAGTCGGTCAACACCACGGACAGCGCGGTGCGCATCACCCATCTGCCCACCGGCATCGTGGTGTCTCAACAGGACGAGAAGTCCCAGCACAAGAACAAGGCCAAGGCCATGCGCGTGCTGCGCGCCCGCATCTATGACGCCGAGCGCGCCGCCCAGGACGCGGAGCGCGCCGCCGACCGCCGCGGCCAGGTCGGCTCCGGCGACCGCTCGGAACGCATCCGCACCTATAACTTCCCCCAGGGGCGGGTCAGCGACCATCGCATCAACCTGACCCTGTATAAGCTGGATAAGGTGCTGTCGGGCGAGGCCCTGGACGAGATCATCGAGGCGCTCATCACCGACGACCAGGCGACCCTGCTGGCGGCCATCAACCCATGACATCGGCGACCTGCCGCACGGCCCTCGCCGAAGCGGCGAAAGCCCTGGCCGCCGCCGGCCTGGAGGATCCCCGCGGGGAGGCCCGGCTGCTGCTCGGCGCCGCCCTGGGCATCGGACCCGAGGTCCTGCTCGCGTCGCCCCGGCGGGTGATGGAGAACGGCCAGCGCCGGGTATTCGACGACCTGGTCAACCGCCGCGCCGCCCGCGAGCCCGCCGCCTATATTCTTGGCCAGCGCGAGTTCTGGAGCCTGCCCTTCGCGGTCAACCGCCATACCCTGATTCCCCGTCCCGACAGCGAGACCTTGATCGAAGCTGCGCTCGACGGCATCGACGACCGCGGCGCCCCCCGCCGCCTGCTCGATTTCGGCAGCGGCAGCGGCTGCCTGCTGCTGGCCCTCTTGAGCGAGCTTAGCCGCGCCACCGGCGTCGGGGTCGATATCAGCCCGGCGGCGCTCGCCGTGGCCCGCGCCAACGCCGCCCGGCTCGGGCTGGCCGGCCGGGCGCGCTTCCTGTGCGGCGATTGGGGAAGCGCCCTGAGTGGTGGTCCCTTGGGCAAATTCGATCTGATCGTCGCCAACCCGCCCTACATCGAAGATCGCCATATGGCCGGACTCAGCCCCGAGATTACCCATTACGAACCCGCCTCGGCGCTCTCCGGAGGGCCCGACGGCCTGGCCTGTTACCGCGCCCTGACCGCCGACCTGGCGCGGCTGCTCAGGCCCGGCGGCCGCGTGGTAATCGAGGTCGGAGCGGGCCGCGCCGGTGATGTGGCGGCGATCATGGCCGAGGGGGGTCTGGTGGAGATCGGCCGGCGACGGGATCTGGCGGGGGTCGAACGCTGCATCCTGCTGCATGGTTAATTTTCGTCGGCGCAAGAAAACGCTTGGAAAACGTCCGGTTTTTGATTAAGTAATCCCTAGGTAGAGGGCGAGCGATCGATGGAACGAGGCAGCAGTGGCCTCATTCCCTGAACTTCGGCGAGGATGCCGGCCCCTCCCACCCGAATAACCATATTGGAGCCGCGCGGGATTCTAGAACCGTGCGCGTGAATTTAGAAATGATGCAGTCATGAGACCGGGCATAAATTCCAAACGGCCACGCAACAACCGTAACAATCAAAGGCGCGGTTCCGGCCAGGGCGGCAGACAGTCCCACACCCTGGACAGCACCGGCCCCGGCATGAAGATCCGGGGCAACCCCATTCAGATCTTCGAAAAATACCAGGCCTTGGCGCGCGACGCCCACACCGCCGGCGACCGGGTGATGGAAGAGAATTACGCCCAGCATGCCGAGCATTACTATCGTCTGGCCAACAGCGAAGGCAACCAGCAGCGACAGCAGCAGCAACAGCAACAACAGCAGCCTCGCCAGCAAGAGCAGCAACCCCGGCAGGATGCCGAGGGCAACCCGACCGAGCCCGCCGGCGCCGAGAGCGCCCCGGCCGAGAGCGCCCCGGCCGAAAGCGCCGCGACTGACGAGGCGGCGCCCCGGGATATGGCCAAGGAGCCCCAGCCGGTCATCGAGTAGCGGCCGTTATCGGTTAGAGCCTATTCCGATCTTATAGGACCATGCTCTAGGGTCCGTGGACATTTAGGATTCCTTTTTTGATGCGGATGTGATTCAAGCTTCCTTTTGAGGAGGTTTGTCATGCGTGAGGAGCGTTTTGTTATCAGTGATCGAAGCTGGGAAGCGATT
>Ga0066376_10003153_pt1 | contig 14992 bp, 10 predicted proteins | sample Knorr_S15_td_Bot_FD_77009 | JGI IMG/M metagenome (GOLD analysis project Ga0066376, IMG submission 77009) | Marine microbial communities from Southern Atlantic Ocean transect - Knorr_S15_td_Bottom_ad_5009_LV_A | ecosystem: Environmental > Aquatic > Marine > Oceanic | place: Southern Atlantic... | reverse complement strand
CATCGAACCTATCCTCATGGCAAGCCATCCAAGTCATCGAACCTATCCTCATGGCAAGCCATCCAAGTCATCGAACCTATCCTCATGGCAAGCCGTTTCTGCTATGATTGCTTGCTATGGTATATTCAGTGTACATACTCGAACTTCAAGATGGATCTTATTACGTAGGATTCACTAACAATTTGAAAAGGAGAATTAAGGAGCACGAGGAAAGAATAGCTTGTGCTCATACAAGGAAAATTCCTATACAATCATTACTATGGTCAGAAAATCAACCTGATCGCATGTCAGCAAGAAAGCGCGAAAAAGAAATTAAGGGCTGGCGTCGTGAGAAGAAAGAGCATTTATGGCAATTGTAGGCTTTTGAGCTTGTCCTGAGACAAAGTCGAAGGGTCCTCTTCCCGGCACCAAGCATAGCTATCTATTTATTCCTCGTCTCCTGTAGGCATAACCGGCAAATCGGCCATCATTTCCTTTTCTGCGTCATCTGCAGTCTTCTTCTTTTGCGAGGCATTTTTGTCTGCTCGGCGCTTCTTTCTGCGTGTAGTTTCTTCTAGCTGGAGCTTGGACTTGCGTTCACCCATGGAAGCCTTGCTATGCATTTTGTGCGCCTCCTTTTTGACGATCTGAATATCTTTATTGGCATCTACCTCGGTGTCTTGTTCTAGTTTTATATACTTCATACGGACCTTCTTTCGTTCGCGCTCTTCCATCGTCGATACCTTTCGCAGCTCAGTTCTTTTCTGCATGGGGTTTGCGTAGCTTTCTGCTATTGCTCGTTGACGTAGGATTTTTCCATCGAGCTGGTCTTCTTCGGTGCGCTCTTTTATCTTAAGTTTTTGCTGCTGAGCTCGTGCTTCTTTTCGAATGCGTTCGGTGTGGTCTTTTTCGTAAATATCCGCTGCACCTCGGTCTTTGCGCGCAACCTTCTCTGTGTTTTTCTTTGCACGCCTTTCCTCAGAATCTGCATCGAGCTTCTTGCGCTTTGCTCCTCGGTCTGCCTCGAGTTTGGACTTCTTTTTTATATTTTCCACTTCATCTTCACGCTTATCACGCATAATCTGCCAGCGATTTCTAATACTCATCTCTTTTAGATATTGCAATTGTGCTTCGCGATCTTTCATTCGTTTTGCCTTTGTTTCTATCAGTTTGTTTGCTTCCGCATCCTTCTTTTCCCGAAATTCCTCATACTCTTTACGCTCTTTTTTTTGGCGCTTTTTATAATATTTCTGTCTCTGCTTTCCTGCTTCGTCTTTTGCTTCTCTTCTTTTGATTTGCCTCTTTGCCCACTTGTCCGCTTTGGATGCCTCTTTCGCCGAGTCGAGTTTTCGTGCAGCTTGTTTACCAGAAAGCCCCTCTCGTTTTGAGCGGTTTTTCTCCTCGAATTTCTTCATCTCGTCTTTGGGGTCAGTGTGAGTCATTCTAGTCTTCCAGAATCGCAATACCGAGCTCTGTTAGTTGTTCTGTAGGCATTTCACTCGGAGAACCGAGCATCAAGTCTTTTGCTTTTTGGTCTTTGGGGAAGGCGATGACTTCGCGAATGTTGGGTTCATCGGCGAAGATCATACACACACGGTCGAGTCCCATGGCGATACCACCATGTGGTGGTGCACCATACTCAAAGGCACGGAGGAGGTGACCGAAACGTTGGTCTGCATCCTCTTCGGTAATGCTGAGGATATCAAAGATCTTTTTCTGGAGATCACGTTCGTGAATTCGCATCGATCCACCACCAATTTCGTTTCCGTCGAGTGCCAAGTCGTAGGCGATAGCACGGGCTGCGAGCGGGTCGGATTCCATCAACTTCTCATCCTCTGGATGTGGCCGTGTGAACGGGTGATGCACAGCGCCAATAGCACCAGTTTCTTTACTCTTTTCGAACATGGGAAAGTCCGTAATCCACACGTAGCTCCAGACAGAGGTGTCGACTATCTCTAGTTTGTGCGCTACGGCTTTGCGCACTTCCCCGAGTGGCTCGAGTGCATGTGGGTACTTACCAGCTGCGAAGAAAATTAAATCCCCATCTTTAGAGCCGGTTGCTGTGCTGAGTTCCTTCAAGAACTTCTCGCCAGCATTCTTTACCACAGGGCCCGAGTCTTCTCCGGTACGCACCCACGCAAGTCCCTTTGCGCCGTGACGTTGCGCGAGGTCTGTGAGGTTATCAATATCTTTACGACTCAAACTGCTACCGCCAGGAACATTCATTGCCTTTACCACGCCACCGTCTTTTACGATTCCAGAGAAGACAGAGAAACCGCAGTCGGCAGCGATATCAGAGACATCCGTAAACTTCAGTTCAAAGCGTAGGTCAGGCTTATCCGACCCATATGTTTCCATCGCATCTTTATAGGTCATGCGAGGGAATGGTGTGGATTGGATTTTTTTATCGGGCCGAATCTTTGCGGTGAGGTCGATGAAACATTTCTCCATGACTTCGATGACATCTTCTTGTTCGACGAAGCTCATCTCTATCTCGAACTGGGTAAATTCTGGTTGGCGGTCTCCACGTTGATCTTCGTCTCGGAAACACCTCGGTACTTGGAAGTACTTGTCGATACCCGCAACCATTAGTAGCTGTTTGAGTTGCTGTGGGCTTTGTGGGAGCACATAAAATTGACCGTGATGGAGCCTGGAGGGGACCAGATACTCGCGCGAACCCTCCGGTGTCCCTTTCACAAGGATCGGTGTTTCGATCTCTAAGAAATCATTCTTATGGAAGAATTCACGGATGCAATGCACGATGTCATGTCGTTGCTGCAGGTTTTTCTGCATACGTGTTCGACGCAGGTCCAGAAACCGGTATTCCAGTCGTATTTCTTCGCCGATATCTTTATCTTGATCGATCTCGAATGGTGGCGTTTTTGATTCATTGAGCACGGTAGTTTCGCCCACCACTATCTCGATAGCACCAGTTGGGTTGTCGTCTCGCACCGCACCATCCACGCGTCCGCGGACTTTTCCGTTCACTTTGAGTACCCACTCTGGGCGTATTTTTTCGGCTAGGGAAAACTGCTCTTTGTTCTCTGGCTCAAACACCACTTGGGTAAACCCGTATCGGTCGCGAAGATCGATAAAGATTAAGCCCCCATGGTCTCTTCGACGGTGAACCCAACCACAAAGAGTCGCCTCTGAATCCTCATGATCTACTCGTAGTTCGCCGCAGGTGTGAGTGCGTAACATCGAGAGGATTGTACGGGCTTTGGGTAGGGGTTTCTAGCATTTTTTTGAGGATTACGAAGAAGGCGAAGAGTGCAAAGAAGACGAGGGTCTTCGCTTTCCTCGCTTTCTTTGTACTCCTCGTAATCCTCAAAGCAGCTTGTTCATCGCTTCCTTAAACTCCTCTACATCCTTAAATTCGCGGTGTACTGAGGCAAAACGGATATAGGCGACTTTGTCGATACGCTTGATCTCCTTCATCACGTCATTGCCGATAGTGGAAGAGGCTACTTCTTTCTTGTTGCCACCCCACTTTTCCTCCAGCTTCGTCAGCATCTTATCTATCTGGTCTTGGGTAATAGGCCTCTTGGTACAGGCAATCCAAATACCACGCTCTAGTTTAGTTCTACTATACGGCTCGCGAGTACCGTCGCGTTTTACGACGATCAGATTACTCATCTCTTGTCTCTCAAACGTTGTAAATCGGTGTTGGCACTTTACGCATTCGCGACGACGACGCACGGCACGACCATCTTCTGCAAGGCGTGAATCCACAACAGAGGTATCTTCTGATTTGCAACGGGGACAGTGCATATAGGCAGTGTAAAGAGGAAAACGGAAAACGGAAAACGATTACACTCCAATATCTCCTTTTCGCAGCACATGCAGCACTCCCTCAGATATATCTATTACTGTAGATGCATCTGTAGGCTCTAATGCGCCATCATCGAGGATGAGATCTGGCTTGTGACCTGCGTCTGCAAATTGCTTCTGGATATCTTCTGGGCTGAAGGTATTGGGCTGCCCGTGAATGTTTGCAGAGGTTGTGGAGAGTGGAGAACCGAAACGTTCTATTAATGATCGTGTAGTCGGGTGTGAGCTAATTCTCAGCCCAATAGTTATTAGTGATTGGTTATTAGTGATTGGGGTGACGTAAAGCATGTGGGGAGCATCATGTCGTAGTTTAAGGATAATCGTGAGTGGGCCGGGCAGATTGCCTGCTGCCATTTGTGATGCCTCTTCGTTCCATTCCAAAAATACCTGCGCCTGTTCGATATCTTTAAAAAGTGCGCTGACCGGTTGATCGTCAGATCTCTGCTTTATGGCAAATAGACGGTCAACAGCCTCTGGGTTTTGTAGATCGCACGCAAGTCCGTAACAGGTTTCTGTTGCATGCGCGACGACGCCTCCCGTTCGTAGAATTTGTAGGGCTTCTTGTATGCTGTCGTCTGATACTGGTAGGACCTGCATAAATTTGAAATGTTGAAAATCTGAAATGAAGTAAATCTATTATATCTTTTCCATTTTTCAGTTTTTCCATTTTTCAGTTTTTTTTCATATCATGCAGTTACTTCATACTGGTCCTGTATCTCTTGTAACTTCTTTTCGAGAATGACAGACATATTCACGGTCATCGGGAGTGGAATAGTCTGCTCACCTATTTTTAATTGCACCTTCTCTTTTCCGGGGTACGTTTCGAGCGTGTGTTTAATATCGAGTAGCATTTTCTTGGGAGCACGAGAGGGGAGATTAATCGTATGAATGGAAATACGACTATCGCTTTTTTCTTCCTCTCTTTTCACGTTTCCCCTTTTCCCTTTTGGTTTTTCTGTGAGCGTTTTTACAGTTGCGTCTAGGGCTTCTTCTATCTTCATGCCGTTGAGAATCCATTGTCCAAGGGGACCGAGGAATTCATCGGATACGGTGTCTTCTTTTACTTGCATTGTTTCTCCGGCAATCACATTTCCTTCTTCATCCAACACTTCTACGTGCTCTTCTTCGAGTGTTGCCTTCGTAAGAGTAAGGCCACGCTCAGCTTCCGCTTCATCAAAGAATCCATCTTTTTTCGCACGCTCAATCATGCGAGACAACGAAGCCTTTTTGATGGCATCAGCACGGAGCTGCAACTGTCCCGCGCGATTATCTAACGTGCCACCGATAATGACGACCGTATCCGGTTGTTCCAAGTACTCTGCAGCAGTTGCATACGTGCGTGGGAACAGTGTAACTTCTATTTTTCCGGTAGGGTCTTCTAAAAAAATGATCGCCATGGTGTCCCCCTTCTTTGTGGTGATCTTCTTTACCCCTTCCACAATACCGGCAAGCGTGATCTTCCTGCCGACATCCTTGTTGGTGAGTGACTTCGTAAGGTGAGCCTTTTTGCCGATATACTTGCTAAGACCTGCTAGTGGATGACTAGTAACATACATGCCGAGAGTTTCTTTTTCCCACTGTAATTTTTGCTGTGTGGTTGCTTCTGGGGTTTTAGGGAACTCTATTTTTGCGGCTTCGGTATCTTCCATTTGTTCGAACAAATCGGTTTGCTGGCTGCTGACATCCCCAATGGATTTCGCAAAGTCTACGACTTTATCGTAGTGTGTCACCACTTTGCTACGGTCTGCCATCGAATCCAAGGAACCGGATTTTGCGAGTGCTTCGAGTGTTTTTTTGTTGAGTACCTTTGAAGGAATACGCTTTGCAAAATCTTCGATTCCCTCGAACTTTCCTCCCTCTTCTCGTGCAGCAATAATCTGCAATACCGAACTATCTCCGATACCTTTTATGGCAGTGAGACCAAATCGAATTGCACTTGGTTTCCCCCTTTTTTTGCTAGGTAGAGCGGTGAAGTGACGCAGAGACTGGTTGATATCTGGTGGCAGCACTTCGATGCCCATCGATCGACATTCTTCAATCTCAATCATCACACGGTCTGTGCGCCCGGCATCGGCAGAGAGTAGTGCAGCCATAAATTCTGTAGGATAATTAGCTTTCAGATATGCAGTTTCATATGCGATGCGCGCGTATCCTGCAGCATGCGATTTGTTAAATCCATATCCTGCAAATGGCGTGATGACATCATCAAATATTTTTTCAGCAAGCTTCTTGTCATACTTTTTTTCTACAGCGCCATCAATAAATTTCTGTCGCTGCTCGTCGAGTTCAGATTTCACCTTCTTTCCGATCGCTTTTCTGAGTATATCTGCCTGACCTAGAGAAAATCCTGAAAATACCCGTGCGATCTGCAAGATCTGCTCCTGATAGACTCCAATACCGTACGTAGGCTTGAGAATAGGTTCTAAGTCTTCGTGAATGTATTTCACCTCTTCGCGACCATGCTTTCGTTTGATGTAGCTCGGGATCCATTCCATTGGTCCTGGACGATACAACGACACCATAGCCACGATATCACTGAATTCGGTTGGCTTGAGCTGCTTGAGATATCGGCGCATTCCTCCTGACTCCAGCTGGAACACTCCAGTGGTGTCGCCTTTTTGGAGTAGTGCAAATGTCTTCTTATCGTCCAACGGTATGGTTGCAATATCGATACCCTCCTCTTTCGTTCGTTCAATAATCTCCAGAGTTGTTTGAATAACGGTGAGGTTCATGAGTCCTAAGAAATCCATCTTGAGGAGACCTAAGGATTCTAGTGGTTTTGCAGATGACTGTGTGATGATAGTAGTGTCGTCTTTTGGAGCTCGTTGGAGGCTTGTGTAGTGCACTGTAGGCTCTTCCGTAATAATCACTCCACAGGCGTGCACAGAGACGTGACGGGCCTTTCCTTCTAGCTTGAGAGCAGTGTCGATAATCTTGTGATAGGTTTCGTTCGTGTCGTAGGCATTTTTGAGCTCCGGAGTTTCCAGAGCTTCCGAGAGTGTAGTTCCTGGGCGCTCGGGGATGAGCTTTGCCAATGAATTCATTTCAAGAAACGGTACTCCATAGGCGCGGCCTACATCTTTTACTGCAGCGCGCGCTGCGAGTGTTCCGAAGGTGCAAATTTGCACTACCTTTTCTTCTCCGTATTTCTCTCGTACATAGTCCAGCACTTCGTCACGGCGGTTATCGGCAAAATCGATATCGACATCCGGCATGGATACACGTTCCGGATTCAAAAATCGTTCAAATAGCAGGCCATGTTCTATGGGGTCGAGTGCGGTGATGCCGAGGCAGTAACTTACCAACGATCCCGCAGCAGATCCACGTCCAGGTCCGACGATGATACCGCGGCTTTTTGCTTCGTTTACAAAATCTGCGACAATCAAGAAGTAGCCGGAGAATCCCATTTTTTCAATAATCCCCAGTTCGTAATCCATACGTTCGGTATGTTCTTCTGTTGGATTTGGGTATCGCAGCGCAAAACCTTCCTCGCATTTTGTGCGGAGAAATTCAGTCTCCGTTATTTTCTTTGGTGTAGGGAATTTTGGAATGTGGTAGGTATCAAAATCGAAAGAAACCTCACAGCGGTCGGCAATCTCTCGTGTGTTTTCCAGTGCTTCGGGGATATGAGCAAACATGGTTTCCATTTCCTCAAACGGTCGCATAGAAAAATCACTATCACGCATAGAAAATCTGCTCGGGTCATCAACGTGTGCATTTTTTTGGATACACAGGAGTACATCGTGTGCTTCGGCGTCTTCGGGGTTGCAGTAGTGACTATTGCACGTGGCGACTACGGGAACATTCAATTCTTTCGCCCAGTGAATGAGTTGTTGGTTAATCTCTATTTGCCCCGTGACATTTGGTAGTTCCATGAGCTCGAAGAAGAGATTTTCTTTGCCGAAGAAGCTCTGATATTTTTTGACAAACTCTTGTATTCGTTCGCCGTCTTCTGCAAGTGCTGCCTGAGGAATGTTACCTCCGATAGGGCCGGTAAGAGCGATGAGTCCTTTGCCATGCTCTTTGAGTAGCTCGTCATCTACACGAGGTTTGTAGTACATACCTTCTAGTGCTGCTTTGGTCGCAAGCTGTAGAAGATTTTCATATCCTTCCTGCGTTTGGGCCAGAAGCACCAGTGGATAACGCTTGGTGTCGATTCCACTTTCTTTATCGTGACGAGAGCGTACTGCACAGTAGGTCTCGAGTCCGAGGATTGGCTTGATCTCATGTTTTTTCGCTGCCTTATAGTGCTCAATGAGCCCGTAGGTAAAGCCTTTATCCGCAAGTCCCACTGCACTTTGGCCAAGCTCTTTAGCTCTTAGCACTATTTCTTCGGGTCGAGGAAGTGCCTCCAGGAGCGAGTACGTGGAGTGACAGTGGAGATGGACAAAATCCTCAGGCTTCATAGGAAAGGTAGTGTAGCACTATTTATGGTCCACAGTCTCCTTCTATGACCTTGCTACAGACCTTTAAGAAGCTTCCAAGCTTGTAAATTCTGTATCCGGTGATCGTTGAACCTGTTTCATTAGGGTCTACAGGAAGACTCACGATATATTCCCCATTGGTAGTCAGTACAGAGAAATCGTATCCGCTTACTGGTGCATCTGTGCATGCTATCCCTGTCACTGTTTCTTGGCATATATCCAAAGCATTTGCCTTGATAGTTGGTACACCGAGTACGGTGTTTCCATCAATGACATATTGTGAAATAGCGTTTTCGATTTCTTGGACAGCCACATTACGACTGACCCCCCGCGCATCATTAAGTTGCTTTGTTGGATTGATGGCAATAATAACTATCGAAGCCAGAATACCAATTATCCCGATTACTAGGAGCAGTTCTATTAATGTGAATCCTTTGTGGTGAGCGTTTTTCATAAGTGATATTGTATCAGAGTTCGTCTACAGCATCTTGGCATTTTTCCCAGGATGTTTTGTCGGGTGCTTCTTCGCCAGCTTTTGCGTTAAATTCACCCGATGCATAAGGGAAACATTCATCAGAATAAAGCACTTTCATTATGGTTTCTAGTTTTTCGTTGCACGGTCTGTAGATGCACGATCTCCGGAGAAAGTACGCGTAGTTGCGTGCAAATTTTCGTAGTCCCTCATCTGATTGCAACACGAGTCCAATAACGCGCGTTATTGCAGGTCGTATAGGTTTTATAGCTTCGAGTACTTCGAGTTCTGCATCCTGTGCTTTGGGGAGGATGCTTGCCTCTTTTGTTGCTTGCCAATGTGTAAATTCCATAAAGCTTCTTCTAAATTCATCGCGGCCGACGCTCATCATGCCAAATGCTTGTGAATCATTCTTTGCAGCAGCTTCGCGGTCATCTTCATCAGGGAATTCGTCAGGCTCTCGGAGATACTCGGGGTATTCTCGCATCGATGCCCATTCGTGTTGCAATTGGAAGAACTTGTTCCAGATAGTTAGATGATCTTTTCGGAAGAAAAATGGCCCTCGAGTGGAGATGGCTCCCCATTCCTCAGAAGGTTTTATGCCTGGCGTTAGATCTCCTTCCACCCCTTCCTCATCTTCATCGCGCTCTTCTGGCGGGAGATCTGCATTGCAGCCGAACACTCGCCTGTGGTCTACATCTTCTACATCTCCAAACCGGTCTAGCTGGAGACGCTCCTCGGCATTGAGCATTGGTTGATCGACGAGATCATCCATTTCGAGTGTAATATCTTTGATATGAGAAATGTCTTCTAAGAAGCTGTCACGTGTTTCTACTAATTCGATTAGTGCCTCTGCCTCTGCGGTCACTGCTTCAAAATCGCTACCGGCAAATTCTTCTATAAGTTCGAGTTGGCATCCGTATCCAGTTGCATTGTCTGCAAGGTAGTTTGAATCGAATGGACAGATAGGGATGTACTTTGGGTCGGTGTCTCCGTCTTCTGCAAATACACAGATGCTGTCTACGGTGCAGGCGTCTTTTGTGTCAAAAAAATTGTATCCCCCAGTGCCATCTCTTACCTCTGTGCATTCGTCAGATTCCATCACTTGGCATTCCAATTGGTCAAGTACACAACACCAACCCTCGAATGGATCATCAAATTCATTGTAGTAGACCCATTCATTATCGGTATGTGAAGGTTCTAAAGCCCCTTTTACTAGATGGCGATATCGTCCGTTTAAGAAATTTGCAATGCCCTTGAGTTGACGTAATGTTTCAGAATTTTTTGCTTCGTATGCTGCGTTAATTTCACAACGCACCTCCTCCATTTTTGCTTCCATCATGGCGAGGTCTAAGTGGAGACATGCTGTAATACTGCTAAGATCTCGCGAATACTCCACAGCGCGAAGGTCTGTATCTACCAGCATATACATAATAGATTCGATCGTGATGAGGTAATGCATATTTGCAAGATCGAATGTAGAAGGGTCACCAGCTAATGCTTTTGCGTTATTGATGCCCTCGCCAACACGCTCTAAGACGGTTTTGGTGTAGTGTCCCGTTGGCTCTTGTTCAAGAAGATCGTGTGCCTTAGAAGATTCTGGACACCGCGCCGCTGCGACTGCAGGAAGTAGTGCCGTAAGGAGGCCAATGGAAACGAGGAAGGTTTTCATTGTGTTCGTTGTAAGTCTTGGCAGCTAAAGTTTTCATCTGCGTAGCGTGGGCACATCATGGATGGGAATTCGAGATTCGCAACACCATCTAGGATGTGATACATCATATTGAGAAGATCGGTAAACTGCCTCGAACCTGTGCGGAGATACTGTGTAAACATATCCGTTGCTACTCGTGAACCAATAGCAGAGGCTGCATATTGAATACTGAGACCGGTGCGGTCGTATTGTTCTGGTTGCAGCGCAAGGTCATCGACACTTTGAATGAGTGTGAGTGGTGGTAGCCCTATGCGTTTCACGGCTTCGAATCCACATATGATAGGTGGTGTGCGCGCAGGGAGGAGATTAATTTGGCACAGTGCGATGTCGAGTTCCTGCAGCATACGTGCTGGTCTATATATAGGGAACCTTGGTGCGGTAAGGGCAGGTGGCGCTTCGAAATCGCCAAGATTTGGGTCTGGTCGTTCACAAGAATCCCATGGGAAGCCTTGATCGACCGTTGTTAGGCTCATACGTCCGGGGATATCCCGTGCCCACTCACGCGTTTCCTCAAGACATTGTCCGGTGTAGCAGAAGTTATTACCAATGGTATTTTGATACTTGGTTTGGCAACCGGGCTTACACGAAAGCGGGAAGGAGTTGTAGATCGCTTTGATGCGGGGGTGCTTTAAGGCTTCAGCACAGCTGGTGGGTAAGTTGAGAGTAGGAGTTATCTCTTTTAACGCAGTAACTATCGCTTTGGCTACCAGCTGTGGATCTATGCCATCATTGGTACACACGTAGTCGTCTTCGAGAACTTCGTCATCTTCTTCATCTCCATCTTCGTCTTCGTCTTCATGGGCTTTACAACTGAAGTTGGCATAGGCACTAGCACATTGGTCTATGGTGACTCCGGCTTTATCCAAAATACCGTCAATCGCATACAGTTTGCACTGTACTAAGTATGCTTCTCGTTCTGCTGCACAACAGGCACCGGGATCTTTTGTGTTTTCATCAAGTAACCCTATACGTTCTAATTTTTGTATAGTGCTGTCATTACAGTTTTGTTGTGCATGAATCAGTTCATGTGCAAGAAGGTAATAAATTTGACTTTTTATGGGGGGGTTGCTTGGTATACATATTTTGGTAACTCCATTTTCGGGAAACAACGCTGTGGTAGCGATTGTATTATTACCTTCTATACATTCTTCTTTGCAGACAACATCTACGGCACACGCAGCGCATTTGTTTGGTCGCATGTCGGGCTGCTCTTCTGGAGTATCTTCTACCAGGTTCTCTTGCACCGTTTCTTTCCAACCGCCAATACCGCAGATATTGCTGCTGGAGACTTTGCGTGCAACATCGTCTTTAAAGCGTTCCGGTTGGCAGCGCGTGAGTACGATGCCTCCTGTTCCTGCAGCTTTGAGTTCTTCCTCTTGTTCTTTGGTTAAGTCGCACGCTTCGTATTCTATGCGTCTGCAGAGATATCCACGCTTGCTAAACGGGTGTGAGCAGATGCCGTCACCCTCTTTGGGTTCTGGGACTACTGCATGATCATTTAGGTCTTCATCTTCATCTCCTCCATTCCCACCTCCTCCACTTCCGAGGGTTCCGAGTGCTGGTTGATCGTTTCGTTCATCTTCACCTTGTTTATTCGGATACTTTCCGCCACGGATCATGAAGTTTGTATAACTTTTAATACACAGCGTAGGGGTTGCACCACCTTCCAAGCAGTCACTAAATCCTGGGGGATAGAGTGCTGCTTGCACGGGCTCTAGTGGGATGTACCACTGCAGCCCGACGTCGTCGTAGCGTATCCAAATGTAGATATTATTTTCTTTGTCGATAAAGCTGGGATAGAGGATGTGTTCATCGTTTCCTACATCACCTGGGACAGTTTGAATGATGTCGCTTAATTCTTTGAGGATTTTCTCTAATGCACACACGCGTTTGTCGAGCCAAAGATTTTCAGGGATAGGGAGGAGTGCTGGCGGATCTCCACAGCTACCTTCACGTTCGATGACATATCGAACACCGTGGCGGTAGCGATGGATAGCAGAGATGAGTGCATCCTTGTCCTTTTTTTCTGTTGCGTCATCTGCTTCCGCTTCCCACGTACGAATCATGCCTTTTAACATGTCTACAATTTCTTTTGCCTTGTCTTTTATATCGTCTTCTTTTCCATCTGGCCACGGACGAGCGCGTGTCAGTACTTCTAAAAATGGTTCAACGAACGGATCGTTCGCTGCTCGCCACAAATGTGTGATACTTGAAAATCGTGTGATGACATCAATAGGTTTTGCAGGATATCCGTCTATACCCATTTCATATCCCGAGACAATGGCCTGCATATTTCTTCCGAGTTGTCGCAGCCATGTATTACGTTCTACCGCTGTACGCAGCCTGTTTTGTGCTAAGAGGCACGTCATGTAAGCATTTTTTAAATCCAGATCACCACACATTTTTGGATAATTCGTCTGTATCGAATCATCGACATATTCTTCGCTTCGTATTTCAAACGGTACAGTGAGATCGGTGGTGTCCCTCGTATCGAGTTTAAAATCATGAAAGACACCTAAGGAAAATCTCTGCACAGGCAGAGTGGCTTCTTCTGTACGTGACTCCAACTCGACTATATTTTTTACTCTAAAGTAGAGTGTGTCTTCCTCTTCTGCGAAGACGCTGGGAATCATCAAGCCGATGAGTAGGAGCAATTTAATCATTGGGTTTGCTGGTCTTCTTCTTTAAAATCACGGAGAGAATCTTTGGCATTCCAAATACGTGGCAAGCAGCTACTCGTTTCTGCTGTAAGCGCTGCGATGTTTCGTATATCAAGAGAAAGTCTCTGAGTACATTCCAGCTCTGCTTCTAGTGGGCGCAGACGACCAAAATTTCCTATCAGTGTGAGAACGCGATGGAGTGTTTGACGTGCAACACTGCGTTCCTCTTGAATGATGGCAGAGCGTTCAAACGCTTCTACCATCACTTCGGGGAAGAATATGGAGACAAAATCAGGTTTGGACTTTTCTTCAAGTGTAGTATCGAATTCGAGGAATTCCCCAAATTCCATCAGTGAGCATTCGTAAATACGCAAGTATTCCAGAAGTACTCGCGCAATGTCATACTCGCTTAACGGAACGTCGGGGTCGTTCCATGTTGGCAGTCCTTCAGCGAGACCTAAGAGTTCTGGCCCCGGAGGCAAAAAGTTTTCGTAGTCCACTGCACTGCATTCCACTTCTCGTGGTGCAAGGTATTCTTCTATCACTCTGTTGACTTGATCGTGGTAGATCTCTGGCCATTCTGCGATGTACAGCTCCTCGAAGAGCAGTGTACTGTACCGATCTTCGAAGCGACTACAGGGAGCTAGGATGGGATGTTCGTCTGGCGGCCTTCCGGAATACTCTGGCACAGCAAGTTCGGCAGCACTGACTTGCCCAATTATTCCTATGCCGATGAGGAGCATCAGGAGTTTCATTGTTCTACAGGGGGAGCAGAGTCGCACGAAGAGAGGAAGCAGGGGATGCGTTCGAGTTGTCCGATAAGTTGCACGGCTTGCCTTAGGGTGCCTGTCAGTGGCCAGCGCATCTCTCGAAGGAAGATGTCGAAGTTGCCGGCAAATTGTAGAAGTGTTCTAAACCCTGCATCATATTCTGTTGCGAGTAAGAGTTGCTGTACCTCCCGACGTATGAGTTGGTTGGTGATTTCATCGCAGTAGCTTCTACTGTCTGCTGGGCTGGCGACAGACAGGTCTGGTGTCTTAAAGTGGCATTCTTTCCAGGTAGCTAACCCTCTGAATTTTATGCAGCCGATTGGTTGCACTTCGTCGATACGAAACGGGTCCGGTCCTTCTTTATCTTCTGAGAATCGTGATACCTCACACAGTGCTGCAGTGCGACATTCGAGTGCACGGATATTTTGCAAGAGATACGGTATGAGTTCGGATGTCATGACGCGTCTCGTCTCGAATATTCCTTTAATGGGAATGATCTCTGCGTGTTCATCCTCCTGATCCATTATAGTATTTGACCAAGATAAGCCCTGGTCTCCTGGGCTAGAGTTGATCCATGGCGTGTTTTCATCAATGGTCTTGAGCCACGCCCAACCGTCGGTGTCGTAGCGGACGTTGCCTACCTCTGCATCTTCTGCCCTCTTTTTTCCAAACATGTAGGCTCTATACAGCCGCTGTTCACGGGCAAGTTCACGGTTTACACGTCCGCGACAGTTATCGGTAGATGCTTGTGCAAGTAGGAGCGTTGGGGTGCTCAGCATGATGATAGCCAGTGCTATAGAGAGAATACGGTTCATTGCTCAGGGGGTATTATTTCGCAGAAATTGTCAGTGCAGGCCTCTCCTTCTTCTAGGGGCTTGGGCTCGAAGCGCTCTATGTATCTCTCGATGTGTTCACCTTCTGGCACACGGAAGTTTTCGAACATTTCTTGCTGTGGCATGTCGTATAAGAAGCGCTCGTCTGCGTTTTGAATAATATTACTACTCTCTTCGCGTACGTCGGTGCGTATTTCTCGGATCATAGTTTCGGGATTGAAATCTTTTGTTATATCAAGCATCCATCCTTCACGTGGCTTGCGCGCATAGAAGTTATAGAGTTGGCAGGCCCAGTCTTCACGTTCGCAGTAT
>Ga0066376_10003152_pt1 | contig 14998 bp, 12 predicted proteins | sample Knorr_S15_td_Bot_FD_77009 | JGI IMG/M metagenome (GOLD analysis project Ga0066376, IMG submission 77009) | Marine microbial communities from Southern Atlantic Ocean transect - Knorr_S15_td_Bottom_ad_5009_LV_A | ecosystem: Environmental > Aquatic > Marine > Oceanic | place: Southern Atlantic... | reverse complement strand
TCTCATCGAAGACTCAACTATATCTAGAAAAATTGCTAAAAATGTTTTTGAAGAAATGTTTAAAACAAAAAAGAAAGCAAAAGATATAATTGAGAAAAAAAGTTTAAAACAAATAACCAATACTGATGAAATTGAATCCATTATTGAAAAAATTCTAGCTAATAATAAGGACAAAGTAGAACAATATAAATCAGGAAAAGAAAAATTATATGGATATTTTGTCGGTCAAGTGATGAAGGCAACTAAAGGAAAGGCAAATCCTAAGTTAGTTAATGAAATTTTGAAAAAAAAACTTGCAAAATAATAAATAACTATCTTTATATTAATTAATGAATTGGTGAGGTGGCAGAGAGGCCGAATGCGGCGGGTTGCTAACTCGTTATACGGTTTATACCGTATCGAGGGTTCGAATCCCTCCCTCACCGCCATCAAAGATTCAAAGTTAAGTATAGTAGGGGTTAAAGCCGATTTTCAGCTTTCAAAAAATTCATTACTACACGTTTTACTACACCAATTTTGCATCGAAAATCACGGATCATGGTGAGTTAAGCATGGAGATAAAATACTTTATTCATTATTTTCCATGTACCCTCTACCTTAAGTAGTGTAAAAAAATCAGTAAATTTATGACCCGTCCAGTTATCAGATTCAAGACGAACGGTTGCGATAGTACCAACTACATCAATACTAGCTATTCTTGTTTTAAGTTCAGTTGCTGGTCCATTTTTATCATTCCAGTCAAAAAGCTTTTGTATTGGTCCGGCAAATAAGTCATCCCCAATATAACCAAAGATCGTCGCATCTGCGTGGAACGCAGGTTTCATGTCATCACCTTTCCCGGACTTTGCTCCATCAATATAGAACTGCACAGTCTTTTCAATCATTTCATTATCACTTGTATTATTGGATATATCGCCCATGGCACTAACTCCTGTAAATTAAATTGATATGTATGTAAGTATTAATAGTTGCATCATACTCTAAAAAACAAATTTTAGATAAAAAAATTATTCAAAAAAAAATTAGATAAAAAGAAATTCTAATCCCGTATCACGGATCAGGAATCTATGTTACACCAATTTTATGTTATAATGCTTTAAGGAGTTGGTGATTGTCGGGAAGCCTTATGATACTTGCTTCTTGTATTTCTGGTCGAAATTTCTCCCTCATCGCCATCAAAAAAGTTTAAATTTAAGCCATAAAACTTTCAAAGCAAAGCATAGATTGAATTACAACAGATTTTAAATATAATACTTTGTATGAGAAAATTCTTGTTGATATTTTTTTTACTTTTCCCGATTTATGGTGCTTGCGGTGAAGTAAACGAAGAAAAAAAGCCTGAAGAAATTCAGGAATTGTTTGGAATTAAATTTGGAAACAATTGTAATGAATATGTTACGTTAGAACCAAATTCAGATATGTACAATACAAAAGGAAAAGTACCAAATAAGCTGTTTAAATCACATATTATTTATTGCACAAGTCTAACAAAACGCGTTTGGAAGATTTTTACTGGTACTATCTTTGAATCTGAAACTCTAGATGAACTTGAAATTTGTAAGAAGAATTTACGTAGTTTAGAAAATCATTTTAGTGAAAAATACGGTATTAAACTTGAAGTTAAAGAAGATAGGAATTATGAATATAAATTACAAAACAATCAAGATGATATACATAATCAACTTGAAATGAGATGTACAAGGGTAGGAACAGGCAAACATTGGAGCAGTGTAAGACTTAATTTAATAGTTACTAATTTAAAAATGGTTTCGGAGGGACTTAACGAGGATAAACAACTTTCCGCTATCGATAAAAAAGGACTTTAATTTTTTTAATAAAATAATAATTTTTACTCTACATTATTATCCACAAAAACTTTTAACTAAATTAAACTCATACTCATGAGACTAAAGAATGCATTCCTGATGAAGACCTTTTTTCTTTATTTATAGTCTTTTTCTTTATATCAAAGTGTAAATTTTTTTTAATTGGTTCTTTTTTTATTTTATTTTTATTTACTGTTTTTAATAGTTTATTTTTTTCAACATTATCTTTCCCATCAATAGTTTTTGGCAAATCGTCAAAAAGAATAGTGGTTTTTTTCTTTTTATTATTTACTTCAATTGTTTTTATAATAAAAAAAGGAGGCGCAATATTATTATCTACAATTAATTTTATTTTTATTTTAAATTTTTTTTCTATTCGCTTAATAAAACTTTTACTATTTTCAAGAATGTATTTTTCTAATGTTTTGTAAAGAAAAATATTTATCTCTGATACTTTTTTTGGAATATCTAAATATTCAAGTTTTGTAAATAATTTTGCAACTGAAGATGGAGTAGATCGTAAAGTACATTTAATTCCAGAGATCAAAGTATCTTCCATTGTTGTTTCCATTAAACTTGGACCAATTCTTTGACGTGATACTTCTAGCAATCCAAATCTACTAATTTTTGATATTTGGCATTTTGCTCTATCATATTTTAAAGAATCTTGTAGTCTTCTTTCAACCAAAATTCTGTTTTTAAACACCTCCATATCAATGAAATCAATGACAATCAAACCGGCAATATTTCTAATTCTTATTTGTTTACAAATTTCATCAACTGCTTCTAGATTTGTTTTAAGAGCTGTTTCTTCTATATTTCTTTCTCTAGTTGATTTGCCTGAATTTATATCTATTGCAGTCAAAGCTTCTGTAGGATTAATTACTAAATAACCACCAGATTTTAATTTAACTTTTGAATCATATATTGAAGTAATTTTATCTTCTAATTCATAATATTCCATTATTGACATTTTTTCATTTAGATATTCCTTTATTTTTTTTTCTTGATTAGGTATCAATCTTTTTATATATTTTTTTGCATTTTCGTATGTTTCTCTTCCTTGAATAATTATTTCTTTATATTCTTCTATATAACTGTCTCTAATAAACTTATTTATTATGTTTGAATCTTCATGAATTAAACTGGGAGCTAATGAATTTATTGTATTTTCTTTTATTGTTTTCCAAATTTCAAGAACATTATCAAAATCATTTTTGATACCTTTCTCCCCACAATCTTTACTTGCTGTTCTTATAATTAAACCCATTTCTTTTGAAAGATTATATTCACTAACAATACTTTTTAATTTCTTTTGTTCATGAAAATTTGATATTTTTTTTGATATTTTTATACCTAGAGGCTTGTTAGGCATTAATACACAATATTTTCCAGCAATGCTTAAAAATGTTGTTAGAGCAGCACCCTTAACTCCTCTTTCATCTTTTACTACTTGAATCAACATTATTTGATTCTTTTTAATAACTTCTTGAATTCTATATCTTTTAAATTCTGGGACTTTACTCCCTCTTTTTTCTTTCATGTTCAATGAATAAAAATCTTCAACCATTTCATCACTTTCTTCATTTTTTGAAGAACTTTTATCTGAATGTGGAATTTTATAATAATCACTACTTATTTCATCAAATGGAAGAAAACCTTGTTTATTTCCACCAAAATCAACAAATGCTGCTTGGAGTGATGGTTCTACTCTTCCTATCTTAGCAAGATATATATTACCTTTTAGTTGTTTTTTATTAGATGATGTGTCGACTTCAAAATGTTCAATGTTTGTACCATTGATAAATGCAACTCTAGTTTCTTCTGGAAATGAAGAATCAACAATAATTCTTTTAACCATGTTTTTAAATTCCTCTTAAAATTGAGAGAATTAATCATTAATTTCTTTAACAAACTACCAACCATTGTTTATTCTCTCTTTATTATTAATAAATGATAAATAAATAAATTCTATTTTCATAAAAATTAGGCTTAAAATTCATTATAATTATATAATATATAAATATTATATAATTATGTTTTAAAAAAATATAACTAAAAAAATAAAATTAAATCAAAAAACATTATAAATAAAAGAATTTATGAAATCATTAGAAAAAATATCAACAATTTTTAGCTCTATTTTTATTCTTCTATTTGCTGGTTTTTTCTTGGTTATTTTTATTTTTTGGAACTTTGTTTTTGATTTGCCAGATCATGAGCAATTATTAAATTACGAACCTTCCATGATTACAAGAGTTTATGCTAGTGATGGAAGATTAATTTCGGAATTTGCCGCTGAAGAAAGATCCTATGTTCCAGTTGATTCAATACCCCCATTAGTCATTAATTCCTTTTTAGCAGCTGAAGATAAAAATTTTTATGATCATATTGGTATTGATTTCACAGGTATTATTCGAGCTTTAAAAAGAAATATAAATAATATTTCTGGAAGGCCAGAAGGCGCTTCTACAATAACACAACAAGTAGCAAAAAATTTTTTTCTTTCTCGTGAAATTTCATATAAAAGAAAAATTAAAGAAATACTTTTAGCTTTAAGAATTGAACAAACTCTTACTAAAAATAAAATACTCGAATTATATTTAAATGAAATATACCTAGGTTATCGATCTTATGGTGTTGCAGCTGCAAGTTTAAATTATTTTAATAAAACTCTTAATGAATTAACTATTGCAGAAGCAGCTTATTTGGCTGCATTACCAAAAGCTCCAAATAACTATCATCCTATAAAAAATAAAAAAGCAGCAGTTAAAAGAAGAAATTGGGTCATCAAAAGATTGCGCGATGAAAAAATTATAAATAAAGACCAAGCAATTAATGCAAAAAACTCTGAACTTCAAATAAATAAAAGAGATAAATTTAAATCAGTGGAAGCTCAATATTTTTTAGAAGAAGTTAGACGAAATTTAATAGATAGTTTTGGTGAAAATGCATTATATAAAGGTGGGTTAACAGTAAGAACTTCATTAAATCCAAGACTACAAAAAATAGCTGATAGCGTTTTAAAAAAAGGACTTCTGAGATACGATATTAGGCATGGTTGGAGAGGACCACTTGCAAATATAAATATTAAAGATGCAAACTGGAAAAGAGATCTTTCATTAATAGATGCTCCTAAAGAATTTCCACATTGGAATGTGGCTACGATTATTTTATTAGATAATTTAGGCGCAAATATTGTTTTTGAAAATGGTGATTATGGGAGAATAAATATCCAGGATTTAAAATGGGCTAGAAAATGGAGAGAAGGACAAAAACTCGGACCTCCTATAAAAAATCCTAATGAGGTTTTGGCAACAGGCGACATTGTTTATGTTGAAAAAACAAATAAAATTGAAGAATCTTTAGAGTATGGTGAACTACAACTTTATCAATTACGTCAATTTCCAGATGTTAATGGAGCTATTATTGTTTTAGATCCTCATACTGCAAGAATTTTTGCAGTTTCTGGTGGAATTAGTTTTAACAAAAGTGAATTTAATAGAGCTACTCAAGCGTTTAGACAACCTGGTTCTGCGTTTAAGCCTTTTGTTTATTTAACAGCTTTAGAAAAAGGTTACCCGCCAAATTTAAAAATTTTAGATGCCCCATTTGTTATTAATCAAGGAGCGGACCTTGGAAAATGGAATCCAGCAAATTATACAAGAAAATTTTATGGACTTAGTACAATGAGATTGGGCCTTGAAAAATCAAGAAATTTAATGACTGTCCGTTTAGCACAAATGATAGGCATTGATTCTGTTGTTAATCAAGCAAAGAAATTAGGTATAAGCAATAATCTTCCACATGTTTTATCAATGGCCCTTGGCGCTGGAGAAACAACTTTGTTAAGGTTAACAACTGCATATGCAATGTTGGTTAATGGAGGAAAAAAAATTAAACCTTCGTTAATTGATAGAGTTCAACATAGAAATGGAAAAACATTATTAAAACATGACGATAGAATGTGCTTAAATTGTATACAGGAAGAATGGGACAAAACCCTTGAACCAAAAATTATTGAAAATAGAGAACAATTAATTGATCCCATCAATGCATATCAAATTGTTTCAATGCTTCGTGGAGCTGTTGTTAGAGGAACTGGAAAAAAAATTTCAGTTATAAAAAAACCGTTAGCAGGCAAAACTGGGACTACAAATGATTTTATTGATACTTGGTTTATAGGTTTTTCACCAGACTTAGTAGTCGGTGTATTTGTAGGATTTGACACACCAAAATCTTTAGGACTAAGGGAAACAGGGGCAAGTGTAGCATCGCCAATTTTTAGAGATTTTATGCAATTAGCTCTCGACAAAAAAGATGCGAAACCATTTAGAATTCCATCAAGAGCTAAATTAATTAAAGTTAATTTTAAAACTGGTGAGATTGCAAAAAAAAACGATAAAAACGTTATTTTAGAAATTTTTTATCCTGGTACAGAACCTAATGCTTCGAAAAAATTTATTAATAGTAGAAATCAAGAAAAATTAAAAAAATCATTTCAAGATATTATAGGCTTGGGAGGATTATATTAATTAGATGAAAATTGAAACTAAAAATATTTTAATTAAAATAAAGCATTCATTAGAAATGCTAAGGAGGAATCTTTGATATTGATAAGATTTCTGAGAAGCTTAAGATTTTAGATGATAAGATACAAAAAAATGATTTCTGGAAAGATCAAGAAGAAGCCCAATCAGTAATTAAAAAGAAAAATATTCTCCAAAAAAAGATCAATTCATACATAGCTTTAGAAAAAGAATTTGAAGAATTATATGAATTAATAAATATAACAAACCAAGATGACAACAAACTTTTGTTAGAAATTCACAAAAACACTTTAATTTTGCAGTCTAAAGTAAAGGAAAAAGAGTTAGAAAACTTTTTATCTGGAGAAGTAGATAATAACAGCTGTTTTTTAGAAGTTCATTCTGGAGCAGGTGGCGTTGAGGCTCAAGATTGGGCAGAGATGCTCGTAAGAATGTATACACGTTGGTCAGAAAGTAAAAATTTTGCTTTTGATATTTTAGAAGAACATCCAGGTGAAGAGGCTGGCATTAAATCTTTAACTATGAGAATTGATGGAGAGTATGCATATGGATGGTTAAAGAGTGAGTCGGGGATACATAGATTGGTTAGAATTTCTCCTTTTGATTCTAATTCACGTAGACATACAAGCTTTGCTTCGGTTTGGGTTTATCCTGTAGTAGACGACAAAATTGAAGTAGTTATAAATGAAAAAGATTTAAGAATAGATACATATCGTGCATCAGGTGCTGGCGGACAACATGTAAATAAAACTGATAGTGCAGTAAGAATTACACATTTACCAACTAAAATAGTTGTTCAATGTCAAAATAATAGATCTCAACATAAAAACAAAGAAACTGCCTTATCCATGTTGAAGGCTAGAATTTATGAATTGGAATTGCAAAAAAAAGAAAGCAAAAAACAGTCAAGAAATGAATCAAAATTAGAAATCGGTTGGGGCAGACAAATAAGATCCTATATTATGCACCCATATAAGATGGTTAAGGATTTACGTAATGGTGTAGAAACTTCTGATTGTCAATCAGTGTTAGATGGTAATATAGATACTTTTTTAGAAACAGCATTGTTTAAAAAAGTAAAATAATTTATGAAAAAAATTTTTACATCAATAATTTCTTTATTTTTTTTATTTATTTTGTCTTTGTTAATATATTTAGCATGGATTTTAAATAAAGGTAAATTTGAAAGTCAATATCTAGAAGAGTTTCTTAATAATAGATTAAAAAAAGAAGGTTTTTTTTATTCGAAAATAAAAAATCCGATCATCAAATTTGATAAAAATACTAAAAAATTAATAATTCAAGGAAATGATTTAAAAATTTTTACAGATGCTGACAAAAATATAGCTGAGTTTAAAACACTTAAGGTTTATTTAAATTTAATGGATTTATTCACTAAGAGAAGATTGAATGTCAATAAATTAGAGTTAGGTAATGGTTTTATTGAATATCCAACTGTTTTTAGAAACCCTTTAAAAATTGATAAAATTTTTTTAGAAGGAAATTTATATCCAGAAAATAATCAAATCACACTTTCCAAATTTTCAACAACCATTAATGAAGATTATTACGAAGGTAATGTAATTATCAATTTAGAAGATTTAGAAACGATTGGGAATTTAACTCAACTAAAAAGAAAAAATATTTTTTATAATATGAACCTAGAATCAGAAGGGTTAAAATTTAATTCGGATCCTTCGGGTTTTGATATCGAAGGAGAAGCTGTCTTAGGTGGGATAGATATATTTTTAAAAGGAAATAAGAATTATAAAAATTATGAAACTTTTATAAGTAAATATAATTTGAAAGCTACTATTGATGAAAAAATTATTGAAAATTTATTTAAAATTAAAATAAGAGATTTTATATCTGGACCAATTGATTTAGATGCAACATATTTTATTCTTAAAGATAATAAAGAAATAATAGAAACTAAAAATAATTTAAAAAATAGCACTATATCTTTTCCATTATTAGATCTGTCAAAGGATAAACAAATAGAAGCAACAGCTAATGTTAATTTTAATTTTATTAATGGTTCTTTGAATAATATAAAAATTCTTGAGTATAAAGAAATAAACAGAAAATTATCTGGTAATATCGAATTTTCAAAAAAATTTAAACCTTATAAAAAAATAGAACTAAATTTAGAACAAGATTCAAAAAAAATAGAAATAAAATTAAATAGAGAAACTGACTTTAGTAAACTGCAACTTAAAGGTGATTATTTTAATTTTACAAATGTTTTAAAAGATTTTCTTTTTAAAGAAGAAGATAAAGAAAGTCTTTTAGCAAAATTTCAACCTATCAAAATATTTTTAGATTCTAAAGAAATATTAGTCACGGATGGAAATTCAATATTTGATACAAGCGCTATAATGAAATATGATAAAAACTTGTTCCAAGAAGTAAAATTGAATTCTTTTCTTGAAAAAGAAAAATTTTTTACTTTAAATATTTCTCCTAAAAAAAATAATTTAAGAGATGTCGTAATAGAATCAAACGATGCAGGATTATTTATGAAGAAATTTAATATAAATAAAAGCGGAAAAAATGGAAAATTTGTAATGCACGGAACTTATGATGATAATAAAACATCCAGCCCTTTAAAAGCTAGTGTTACAATAAGGGATATGAAATTAATTAAAGCACCTGTACTAGCAAAGATTTTAAATTTAGCGTCTATAGGAATTGTTTCGGCTTTATCAGGAGAGGGAATTTTGATAAACAAACTTAAATCAGAATTTACTCTTGAAGATGGAGTTTTAAACTTAGAAAAGTATGAAGCTTATGGACCAGATATTGGATTTTCCAATCAAGGTAATATTTATTTGAGGAAACAAGAAATTGATTTGGAAGGAGCTCTTATTCCAATGGTTACATTGAACAAAATTATAGGTTCAATACCAATTTTAGGTAAAATATTAACAAATGAAAGAAAAGGTATTTGGTCTTTTATTTATACGATTACAGGTGATATAAAAAAACCCAATGTTAAAGTAGACCCATTAAAAACAATTACTCCTGGTTTTATAAAAAAATTCTTTAGCATTTTTAAAGCTGAGAAGAAAAAATCTGAAACTAAATAATATTAATTGTAAAATAATTTTTTTTACCAATTGATACCTCTATTTTATTATTAGTTAAATCCTTTTCTAACATTTTTTTAAATTCATTCTTTATTAATTTTCCATTAAATTTTACAGCACCACCTCTAATTAATCTTCTTGCATCGCTTTTACTACTTATAATCTTTTTATTTATACTTATTATTTCAAAAGCTTGTAAACCTTTTTTGAAATATGTTTTTTTTAAAGAAAAATTATCTTTTTCTATTTTTTTATGACACAATTTTGTTGCTTCATCTGCTAAAAGTTTTTTGTTTTGATTTATTTCATTAGTAGATTTATTTTTAAGTTTTTTTATTTCTTCTATACTTAAGTCCGTAAATAATTTTAAGAATTTAATAACATCTCGATCATCAACATTTCTCCAAAATTGCCAATATCCATTTGAGGATAATAATTTTTCATCTAACCAAACAGCATCTTTGTTTGTTTTACCCATTTTTTCACCAGAGGAGGTTGTAATTAAAGGTGTTGTTAAACCAAAAGTTTCTTTTTTATTTATTCTTCTAATTAAATCAACCCCGGAAATAATATTACCCCATTGATCTGATCCTCCGAATTGCACTAAACAATTTTCACGCTTGTTTAATTGAAGAAAATCATATGCTTGTAAAACCATATAATTAAATTCTAGAAATGATAACGGCTGTTTTCTTTTTAACCTTTCATTAACACTATCCATGGTTAACATTTTATTAACTGAAAAAAATTTACCGTATTTCCTTAACCAATTTATATAATTAATATCATTTAACCATAATGAGTTATCGATAAACTTTATTTTGGGGAATCTTGAATCGTTTATAGAAAATTTTTCTATATTTTTTTTTATACTTATAGAATTTTTTTGTAATTCATGGTCTTCTAATAATTGTCTGGCTTTATCTTTGCCTGATGGATCTCCAACTTTTGATGTACCACTCCCTAGTAATACTATAGGTTGATTACCAGTTTTTTGTATAATTCTAATGAGCATTAATTGAATTAAGCTTCCAACATGCAAACTTTCTGCGGTGCAATCAAATCCAATATAACAAACAATTTTTTTTTTTTGTGCTATATAATCAAGCTTTTCAATATTAGTACATTGATGAATATACTCTCTTAGGTATAATTCTTTTAGTAAATTAGATTTTGGTTTATACATTGAGTCTTTTTTTAAATTTATTTTTATCTAATATTTTTTATTATCAATATAATACTCAAAGATGTTAATAATTTTTATTATTAATTTTTTTATCTATCTATGTCTAATTCAAGAAATTTTATTGCTCTAGGTCTAATGAGTGGTACATCAGCCGATGGTATTGATATTGCTCTAATTGAAACCAATGGTAAAGATAAAATCATATTAAAATCATCTCATAATTATCCTTTTTCTAAAGAATTTAGCAAAAAAATTAAAAAAAATTTTGCAAAAAATATAAATAAAGGAAATTTAAAAAAAAGAAAAATTAAAGAACTAGAAAAAGAATTTACAAATTTAAATTATGCAGCAATAAGGAAATTTTTTAGAGAAAAAAAAATAAATCAAAATAAAGTTGATGTTGTTGGTTTCCACGGACAAACAATTTCTCATAATCCGGAGAAAGGTTACAGTTATCAATTGGGAGATAGTCAAAGACTGGCTGATTTATTAAAAATTAAAGTAGTATCAAACTTTAGAGACAATGATGTAAAGAATGGTGGAGAAGGAGCTCCGTTAACACCAATATTTCATTATTATCTTACAAAAAAAATTAAAAAAAAAATTTGTTTCCTTAATTTAGGCGGAATAAGTAATATTAATTGGATTGATCATGCAAAACAAAAAGGAATTAATAATATTTTAGCTTATGATGTGGGACCGTGTTGTTCACTGTTAGATGATTGGGTAAATTTTAAAATTAATAAAAAATATGACAATTTTGGAACTTATGCAAAAAAAGGTGTTCCAAATAGAAAAATTCTTCAAACTTATCTGAAAAATGATTTTTTTTTTAAAAAACCACCAAAATCTCTCGATAGAAGTTATTTTTCTATAGCAATTTTAAAACATTTAACGCTATATGATGGATCTGCAACTCTTTCTAAATTTATTATTGAGAGTTTAAAAAACTCATTAATTTTTTTACCATCAAAGCCAGATTTGCTTATTATTTCTGGAGGAGGTAGAAAAAATAGTTATTTAATCAATCAAATTAATAAATATATAAAAACTAATATTAAATTATCTGAAGAATTTAACTGGGATGGCGATTCAATTGAAGCTTATGCTTTTGGTTTTTTATCAGTTCGAAGATTGTTGAATTTATTCATATCATTTCCAAAGACAACAAAAGCCAAAAAACCACTAATTGGTGGAAAAATTTTTAATTTTATTCCAAACTAACCAACATTTGGTTTATAAAAGCGTCGATATTTTTTTTAATTTCATTTTCTTTATCTTTAAAATTAATATCAGAATTTATTGTTTTATAAGTAATTTTTATATTTTCTTGACTAGATAACTTTTTTATAAAGGCTGTGATAATTTTTCTTTTTTCTAGACTAATTTCTTTAATTGGTTGCAAAATTAGACCAGAAGCCGGACATGGAGATAAAAAAGAAAAATCAAATTTAGTAATTGGAATTGTAACATTAATGAATGAAACTATTTCTGGTCTTCGCATTAATAATTGAGAGCTAACCCAAGCACCAAATGATACTCCGCCGATCCAACATTGATTTACATCTGGATTTTTTTCTTGTAACCAATCTAACGCCGATGCTGCATCACTTACTTCACCTGGACCATCATCTATAGTTCCTTCGGATCTTTGGGTACCTCTAAAATTAAATTTTAAAGTTGAAAAACTATTACTATAAAAAGAATCAAATAACAAAGATACAATATTATTATTCATTGAGTTTTCAAGGCATTCTCTTGGATGTAAAATTAAAGCTACATATTTTGCTTCTTCTACATGCTTATAATAACCTTGTAATTTGCCCTCTGGTCCATTGAATAAAACTTCTGTCATTTTTATATTAGATAATTGATCGAATTTTATTTTCAATATATTGGATTAAATATATATATATTTACTAAAAATAAATAAACAAATAATAGATTATTTATATATATACAAGGTATATTAATTATTATTTTAAATTAATGGTTTTTAAATATATCAAAGAATTTTTAGATACTTATATAGAAAAAGATCCTGCATCAAGGTCGTACTTTGAAATATTGCTTTGCTATCCTGGGGTTCATGCGATTTTTTTACATAAAATGTCTAATTTTATTTGGAAATTAAATTTAAAATTATTAGCAAAATTTTTTTCCCATTTCTCAAGATTTTTAACTGGTATTGAAATTCATCCTGCAGTTAAAATTGGTAAGAATCTTTTTATTGACCATGGAATGGGAATAGTAATTGGAGAAACAACTATTATTGGAAACAATGTTAGTTTGTATCAAGGTGTAACATTAGGAGGTTTAAAAAATATTAAACAAAAGCGACACCCAACTCTAGATGATAATGTTATTGTTGGTGCAGGAGCTAAAGTTTTAGGTCCTATTAAAATAGGTAAAAATTCAAAAATTGGAGCAAATTCTGTGGTTACAAAAAATATCCCACCCAATACCACTGTCGTTGGTATTCCAGCTCGTATTATTGATCATAATAATAGTATCAATGGTGGAACTGGAATATAACTATTTATGAACAATAAAAATATTTATTTAGATAATCATGCTTCTACACAAATTGATAATCGTGTATATAAAAAAATGTTGCCATTTTACAAAGAAATTTTTGGAAATGCTCATTCAGCATCTCATGCGCATGGATGGATATCAGAAAAATTTATAAAACTATCAAGATTAAAAATAGCAAAAGCTATTAATGCTAATGATGAAGAAATTTTTTTTACCTCAGGAGCAACAGAATCAAATAATTTAATTATTAAAGGCCTAGCTCTAAGTCAACAAAAAAAAAAACATATTATTACTTGTGTAACAGAACATAAATGTGTTTTAGAATCATGTAAATTTTTAGAAAAAATTGGTTATAGATTAACATACCTTGAAGTTAATAAATATGGTGAAATAAATTTAAATAAATTTAAAAATTTGATTAATAACAATACATTTTTAGTCTCTTTAATGTGTGTCAATAATGAAATAGGAACCATTCATCCGATAAAAAAAATTGGTGAAATTTGTAAAAAAGAAAAAATATTTTTTCATACTGACGCTTCTCAAGCGTTAGGCAAGATTGAATTCGATATAAATTATTTAAATGTAGACTCTGCAAGTTTTTCCTCTCATAAAATTTATGGGCCTCAAGGTGTGGGAGTTTTATTTATTAAAAAAAGAAACGATATTAAATTAATACCATTATTATCTGGGGGAGGGCAGGAAAATGGTTTAAGATCAGGAACTTTGCCAACAGCGTTATGTGTTGGATTTGGTTATGCTACAGAATTAGTAGTAAAGGAAAGAGCTAAGAACATGAAAAAAATAAAAAACTTAAAAAATACTTTTTTAAATATACTAAAAAAAAATGAAGTTAAATTTATTTTGAATGGAAAAAATACAATTGATAATAATATTAATATAACATTTCCTAATGTAGATGGTGACTTTTTATTCTCAAAATTAGATAATGTATCACTATCCTCAGGTTCAGCATGCGGATCTGGTTCAGGTGAACCTTCCTATGTTTTAGAAAAAATAGGAGTAAAGAAAAGTGATGCTAAATCTACTTTAAGAATAGGAATTGGAAAGAATAATACAAAAAAAGAGATAGAATATTGTGCATTTAAAATTTTAAAAATTTTGAAAGAAATGGGTATTAATAATTAATTATAATTTAGATGGTTAAAATCAAATTTTTAGATAAAAATGGTAATTTTAAAAAGATTGAAGCTAAAGAAGGAGCAAACTTACTTGAAGTTTCAAAAAAATATAATATTAATTTAGAAGGAACTTGTGATGGTGAAATGCGATGCTCAAGTTGCCACATACATATATTGTCAAAACATATAAATAAAATAAAAAGGCAAAGTCTAGAAGAAAAAGAGTTATTAGCGCTAGCAGAAAACTTAAAAAAAAATTCAAGACTTTCATGCCAAATAGAAATAACAAACTATCTCGATGGTTTAATATTTTGTATAGCATAAATAAATTACTTGAAATAATAGTTTTCTTTTTACATCTTAATTTTAGGCGGGGTAGCTCAGTGGTTTAGAGCAGCGGAATCATAATCCGTGTGTCGGGAGTTCAAATCTCCCCCCCGCTACCAATAAAATTTGATTAGATAAAGAAAAAGATATCCTTAAAAAATAAAAAAGTTTTTGTTGCAGGTCATAATGGATTAGTAGGTAATTCTTTATGTGAGAGACTCAAAAAAGAAAAGTGTAAAATCTTGATTGTCGAAAAAAGTTCTTTGGATTTAAGAAATTTTAATAAATTAGATAAATGGTTAACATTAAAAAAACCAGATTATATTTTTATTGCTGCAGC
>Ga0066376_10003145_pt1 | contig 15015 bp, 9 predicted proteins | sample Knorr_S15_td_Bot_FD_77009 | JGI IMG/M metagenome (GOLD analysis project Ga0066376, IMG submission 77009) | Marine microbial communities from Southern Atlantic Ocean transect - Knorr_S15_td_Bottom_ad_5009_LV_A | ecosystem: Environmental > Aquatic > Marine > Oceanic | place: Southern Atlantic... | reverse complement strand
TGTTGAAGAACTCGGACCCTGGGGTCAGACGCCGCCCACAACGGGGTTTGCTCCACCTGTCGCGTTTCACAGGCGGGGCCTGACCCCTTCTTCGAGTTGCAACGAGTGCTGGTTGAAAAGGGGGTCAGGCCCCGCCTGCGTGCCGATCTGGGTGGAGCGGGACTTTCTGTGGGCGGCGTCTGACCCCGTCCCATCCCCAAACTTGTGTTTTTCAACCCGCCGCAGGCGGGCTAGCCCGGCAGCATGCAGCGACCGCCGCTGGCGACGATCGTCTGGCCGGTCATGTAGCTGGACTCTTCGGAAAGCAGAAAGCGGGCCACCGATGCCAGCTCCTCGGGCTGGCCGATCCGGCCGATCGGTGTGTTCTCGATGATGTGAGCCATGGCCTCGTCGCCGAGCGTATGAGCCATCTCGGTCTCGGTCAGGCCCGGACACAGGCAGTTGACCCGCACGTTTTTGCCGGCCCAGGCGTGAGCCGTACAGCGGGTCAGCGCGATCACGCCGGCCTTCGACGTCGAGTAGGACACCTGGTTCATGCGTTCCCGAAGCCCGGCGATCGAGCTGACCGTGACAATCCGCCCGAAGCCTCGCTCGATCATCTCGTCCTTGACGGCATAGATCATCGTGAAGGTGCCGTCGAGGTTCACGCTCAACTCGTGCTTCCACAGCTCCCAGGTGACCTCATCAGCCGGTGTCGGGCTGCTGGTCCCCGCCGAGCAGACCAGCATGTCGATCGGCCCGAGTGCCTCGCGGGCGGCTGCCACAATCGCGGCAGCCCCCTGGGGAGTCGAAACGTCCCCGGCCACCGCCACCGCCTGGCCTCCAGCCGCTTCGACCTCGCCCACCGCCGCCGCCGCATCCTCGGCTCGGGATACGTAGTTCAACGACAACTTCGCACCCTCCCCGGCCAGCATCACCGCCAACGCCTTGCCGATGCCGCGGGTGCCGCCGGTGATCAACACGTGACGGCCCGCAAAGTCGCTCTCGCTCATCATCGCCTCGTTTCAGATGCCTGGGGTTGAGTCGTGGAAGATCGAGGCCATCGAGAGTATCGAACAAAATCAGACCATCGGCACCGCCCGCTGGACCAGCTGCAGGCAGAAACCCCACGGGTCGCGGATCATGCCCAGCCGGTCACCACTCTCGTTGGTGTTGATCTCGCCGTCGGGCACGCCTCCCGCTTCGGTCAGCTTCGACATGTCCGCTTCGATGTCGTCGGTCACAAACGCGAGGTGCAGACCCATCGCCGGGATCTCGGCGAAGCGGTGCACCTCGACGGCCGTGTTGCCATAGAGTTCCAGCATCACCGAGCCGCTCTCGTCGGCCAGGAAGTGGATCCAGGGCGGAGCGTCGATCTGACGCTTGATGGTGAAGCCGAGATTCTCGACGTACCAGCGGGCTACGCTGATCGGATCCTCGACATTCCAGGCCAGGTGTTCGATCTTCACGATGGAGGGCTCTATGAGTGCTGTGACTGGGAGGCAGGAGGCTGAGGATACTGACGCGGGGCGGGCGCGGCCACCGTAGCCCCCAGGGACTGGCTCCGCAGCCCGTGGCGCAGGTGCCTGTCCCGGTCAATCTCGCCGCGTTCCTGACGGGACAGCGCGGACCAGCGCGGGACAGGCACCTGCGCCAAAGGCTGCGGAGCCAGTCCCCTATGAAAACGAGCCCTGCCGGCCAAGTGGCCGGCAGGGCTCTACTCACAGGTGCCGATCTCAGTTGTGTGAGGACCGTCGAGAAGCCGGTGAGGCTTCTCGACGGAGGGAAGGCAGCAAAAAGTCCTCATGCAGCCGAAGAGGAAAGGTGAGGGGTATCGGCTGCACCTACAACATCGTCAGCAAAACCCAACGGCAGGGCGAGAATCACCCCCGCAGGTCCGACAATTGGCGACCTCCGGTGGGTTAGAACGGCGGTGCCGCGCAGTCCGGCTTTTCGATCGGTCCCACCCGCACGGATGCTACGGATCGAATAACCGGCGCGACCGCACCCCCGAGAGACCGGTCGCCTGCAGCGAAGATCGAGGGCCGAGAGGGTCGAGCCGGATGCCGAGTGTTCTGGAGTCGTCGGACTGTACAAGATGGGACTTGCCGACCCCGGCTCGACGACGAATTCGGAGCAACCGGTGAGACGATCGAATTCACGGTCGCCGATACCGGGATCGGCATGGACGAGCAGCAGCAGGCTGAGGTCTTCGCGAGATACCGACAGGCGGCTGCATCGACCACCCGTGACTACGGCGGGACCGGACTGGGCCTGCCGCTCTCGTTGGGCCTGTGCGAACTGATGGGTGGAGAGATCCGTCTCGAGAGCACTCCCGGGCAGGGAACCGAGTTCGTCATCCGCCTGCCGGAAAACGTTGTCGAGCCCCAGCCTCCGAACACGGTCCAGGAGACTTCGGCAGGCATCACTTCCTGATCCTCACCGGACCAGGACGGGGCAAGGTCTCGGTCATCCGCGGCTTCTCGCCCACACGAACGCTGCGGCCGCTTGTGGCAGCTTGCGGGCTGAGCTAGCCTCGGACCATCACAGCCGCCCGGCACCTTCGACGTCATTGCGACACGCCGGCCGGGCCGGTGACCTGATTGTGGCGGGCAGGCGATGAGCGACATCAAGCCCCTCGATTCGGACGACGACGCCGCACAGGGCGACGGCGAGCGGTTTCGGCCCGAGACCTGCCTGCCGGCCTGGGGCGATGCCGAGTTGCCCGAACCGAAGCGGCTGGGTCTGAAGAACCTGGCCGGGTTTATCGGTCCCGGGATTGTGATGTGTGGAGTGCAACTGGCCGGAGGCGAGTGGCTGCTGGGTGCCGAGATCACCGCCAAGTACGGCGGCGGGCTGATGTGGATCGCACTGGTCTCGATCATCGGCCAGACGTTCTACAACATCGAATGCGGCCGTTATGCCCTGTATTGCGGCGAACCGGTCTTCACCGGCTTCATGCGGGCGCGGCCGGGGCCCAGCTTCTGGATCGGCGTGCTGATGCTGCTGAGCGTCGGAGCCTTCATCCCGGCACTCTCGACCACAGCCGCCACCGTCATCGCCGCACTCTACCTCGATCGCGCCCCCGGACCCGATGACAAGGACCTGGTCAATACGCTCGGCTACCTGCTGCTGGGCGGAGTCACCCTGCCGATACTGGTGGGCGGCAAGATCTACAACACCATGCAATGGGTGATGACGACCAAGATCGTCGTCGTACTCGGGTTCTGCGTCGTGATCGGCGTGGCGATGGTCGGGGCCGAGAAATGGGGCGACGTCTTCGGTGGCCTCTTCAAGATCGGCAACGTGCCGGTTGTGGCCCCCGAAGATACCAACGGCAACGGAGTGCTCGACCCCGACGAGACCGACTTCGACAAGGACGGGCACGCCGACGTCGTCGAACCCTACACGCTCAGCAGCGACGGCAGCATCGAGAGCTACGAAGACCTCGACGGCGATGGCCACTGGGACGGCGAAGCGGTCGGAAACCTCTTCTTCGATGAAGGACCAGATGGCGGCTTCCCGGTGATCTTCCTGGCACAAATCGCACTGCTGGGCGCTTTTGCAGGGTTTGCCGGAGGCGGCGGGCTGGGCAACTCGACTTATTCCAACTACGTGCGGGACAAGGGCTGGGGAGTGGGCAGCCAGGTCGGAGCCATCCCCAGTGCCGTCGGCGGCCGTAACATCACGCTCTCGCACATCGGCAAGGTCTTCGCGCTCACACCCAAAAACATGGAACGCTGGAAGGGCTGGTGGCGCTACATCCTCTGCGACCAGATCCTGATCTGGGCACCCGGCTGCGTGATGGGCATGGCACTGCCGGCACTGCTCTCGATCCAGTTCGCAGAATTCTCACCGATGTTCGGCGACCCCGACCGGCCCGACTACGCCCAGGCCATCATGACCGCCGACGGCATGAGACACGCGCCGGGACTCTCGGCGGGGACACAGAAACTGCTCTGGGTCAGCACTCTGCTGATCGGACTGCTGGTCCTGCTGCCCAGCCAGATGTCGATCGTCGAGCACTTCAGCCGACGCTGGACCGACGTGATCTGGTCGGGAGTGCGACGCGTTCGTGAGAACATGCAGCCACACGAGGTGCGCAAGATCTACTACTCGATCCTGTTCGTCTACGTCGCCTGGACCTTCTTCGGCGCCTACCTGTTCCAGACCTTTGGACAGCCGAAAATGATGGTGCTCGTCGTGGCCAACCTCAACAACATCGGCCTGGGCTTCACCGCCTTCTTCGTACTCCGCAACAACCTCGTCTACCTCCCCAAACCGCTCCGCCCCGGATGGATCGCCCGGATTGGCATTTCCTTCTGCGGTGTCTTCTACTTGGGCTTCGCCGCCCTGGTCTTCTACCAGAAACAACTCCCCATGATCCTCGACTTCTTCGCCGCCGCCGACTGACCCTCTCTCCTCTCCCCTTTCTACTCTCCCCTTTCTACTCTCTTCTCTCCCTTTCGTCCGGACACACCCGATGACCAGTGAAATCACCACTCTGCCGGACAAGGACACGCTGCTGGGCCTGTACCGCACGATGCAGACGATCCGGCAGTGCGAAGAAGAGCTCGCCCGCTGCCACCAGCGTGGCCTGGTCCACGGAGCCTGCCACACCTATGTCGGCCAGGAGGCCATCGCAGCGGGAGTCTGTGCCCACCTCGACCACGACGACGTCATCTTCAGCACTCACCGCGGCCACGGCCACGCCCTGGCCAAGGGTCTCGAGCCTGGCAAGCTGATCGCCGAGCTCTTCGGTCGCGAGACCGGCTGCTCGGGCGGACGTGGCGGCAGCATGCACCTGTTCAGCCCCGAGATCGGGCTGATGGGCACCAGCGGCATCGTCGCCAGCTGCATCCTGCAGTCCACCGGTGGCGGCTACACCTCGAAACTCTTTGACCGCGATCGCGTCTCGGTCTGCTTCTTCGGCGACGGAGCGGTCAACAACGGTGCGTTCCACGAAGGCCTGAACATGGCCAAGATCTGGAACCTGCCGGTGATCTTCGTCTGCGAGAACAACCAGTTCGCCACTGAGGTGCCCTTCCATGAATCCAGTGCCATCCCCGACGTGGGCCGACGGGCCGAGAACTACGGCATGCCGGGCCTGGAACTTGATGGCAACGACGTGCTCTCGATCCACGAGCAGGCTGGTGAGGCGATTGCCCGGGCCCGCAGCGGGGGTGGCCCGACGCTGATCGAATGCAAGACCTACCGCACACGGGCTCACGCCGAAGGCATGGGCGACTTCAGCTACCGCACCCGCGAAGACGTTGAGGACTGGAAGCAGCGCTGCCCGATCGGCAGCCTCAGACAACGAGCGATCGAAGAGGGACTCGTCGACGCCGAAGAACTCGACACGATCGACGACGAGGTCAAGCAACTGATCGGGGAGTCTCGCGACTTCGCCGAGGACAGCCCATGGCCGGAACCCGCATCGGCCACGCTGCACGTCTACGCCGACCCCGCCGATGCTCCCGAAGCCGGCGACGAACCCGATCCCGGCGAGCGGGAATTGACATTTGTCGAGGCGACTCACGAAGCACTGGCTGTCGAAATGGAACGCAACCCGGGCATCTTCGTGATGGGCGAAGGGATCGGGGTGCGGGGAGGCAACTTCAATACCACAGCCGGGCTGTTTGAGATCCACGGTCCCACCCGGCTGGTCGACACGCCGATCTGCGAGCGGGGGTTCGTCGGCCTGGGCTGCGGTGCGGCGATGACCGGCAGCCGGCCGGTGATCGACTTCATGTTCGGCGACTTCATCATGGACGCCGTCGGGGAACTGGTGAACCAGGTCGCGAAGATGCAGTACATGAGCAGCGGACGGCTGAAGATGCCGATCCTGCTGCGTGGCTGCATCGGCATCGGACACTCGGCCGCCACACACCACTCGGGCAACTACTACCCGCTGTATGCCCACTTCCCCGGCTTCCGCGTCGTCGTGCCTTCCAATGCCTACGACGCCAAGGGCCTGTTTCGGCGAGCCCTGACCTGCAACGACCCGGTCATGTTCCTGGAACACCGCGAGATCCTCAACGAAAAGACGGCGGTGCCCGAGCAGGACTACGAGATCGAATTCGGCCGTGCCAAGGTGGTCCGGGAAGGGACAGACGTCACCGTGGTCGCCATCGCCCGGATGGTGCACCACGTCCTGGAGGTGATCGATGAGCTGGCCGCCGAGGGGATCAGTGTCGAGTTGATTGATCCTCGCACCGTGCTGCCGCTGGACACCGACACGATCATCGCCAGCGTGGCCAAGACCGGACGGCTGCTGGTGGTCGACGAAGCCTTCGCCCCGGCGAGCATCGGGGCCCAGATCGCCGCGATCCAGGCCGACAGGGGATTCGATGACCTCGACGCTCCGATCAAAAGGATCCACGGCGCGTTCACCCCCATTCCCTACAGCCCCAGCCTGGAAGCCGCCGTGGTGCCTCATCCCGAAACAGTCGCCGCCGCGGTCCGCGACCTGGTGGCGGAGTAGCCCCCCGATGGCACATCCGATCCAGATCCCCCGGCTCGGCTGGAGCATGGAAGAGGGCGTGTTTGTCGAGTGGCTGAAGGCCGACGGCGACACGATCGAACCCGGCGATGTGCTGTTCAACCTCGAAGGGGAAAAGGCGATCCAGGAGATCGAGTCGATCGACGAGGGGGTGCTGAGGATCCCCGACGACGCGCCCGCCGAGGGCGACGCCGTGCTGGTCGGACAGGTGATCGGCTGGTTGTGTGCCGAGGACGAAGAGCCGCCGGCCGAATTGCCCGCCGTCGACCTCGCAACCGCCGCGGCCGCTCCTCCGGGTGCCCCTCGTGCCCCGAGTGCGACAGCCCCGGCCGCTATCGCCACTGCAGCCGCACCGCCGGCACGGCGACCGGCATCCAGTCCTCGCGCCCGGCGTGTCGCCGCCGAACTCGGCATCGACTGGACGCGACTCAGCGGCAGTGGCCGAGGAGGCCGGATCCGCGAGTGCGACATTCGCGCCGCGGCCGATGCGGGCACGGCCGCAAAGGTGGCTCCGGCGGCATCGGTTCGCAGAGTGATCGCCCAGCGGATGCTCACCGCGTCGCAGAGCACCGCCGCGGTCACTCTGACCACCACCGCCGACGCCGCGGCACTGGTCAGTCTCAGGCAGCAGTTCCTGGCCACCGCCGGCGACGAGCCGGCGCCTGGTTACAACGAGATCCTGCTGAAGCTGACGGCGATCGTGCTGGCCGACCACCCGCAGATCCGCTCGCAGTGGACCGAGTCGGGGCCACAGCCGCCCGCCGCCGACGCCGCGATCGACATCGGCCTGGCCGTCGACACCGAAAGAGGACTGATGGTGCCGGTGGTCAGAAACCCTGCCTCCGCGACGCTCAAGGCGCTCGTCCAAACTGTCACCGACCTGGCCGATCGAGCCCGCTCGCGGACGCTTGCTGCCAACGAGATGTCCGGCGGCGTGTTCACGATCACCAATCTCGGGGCACAGGGCATCGACGCCTTCACCCCGATCCTGAACCTGCCCCAGGCCGCGATCCTGGGCATCGGCCGAGTCCGAGCGATCCCGGTTGTAAAGGGCGAGGAGATCGTACCCGGCCAGCAGATCTCTCTGTCGCTGACCTTCGACCACCGAGTCCTCGACGGAGCCCCCGCCGCCGACTTCCTCTCCGATTTGGTCCGCGCCCTGGAAAACCCCGCCGCGATGCTGGCCGGGTGAGAGCCAGAACCGAACAAGCACAGGGCCGGGTCTACAAACCATGATGTAGGTCAGGCTGTGCCTGACATCCCTGCGGTTCCCGCGTGCAACTCGCCGCTACCAAAGCGTTCGTGAAGATCGGTCCCGGCCTGCGCCAGGCCTGCATCACGCGAACGGGCGAAGATCTTGGCAAGGCACTCGAATGCGCCGTCTACCTGAAGCTGAGATCCCGATTTCAAGAGGTCTACTACTGGCGTGGCGACGGAGAGATCGACTTCGTCGTCGAACACGGTGGGCGGGCCACCCCCATCCAGGTGAGTTGGCCGCCCTCGTGAGGCTTCCATTGTCCAAGTCGTCAAGGCGACAACAACCCCGCTTACGAACCTGCGGCGCACGCCGCTCATCCCTCGGCTCATTCCTCTGTTGAGAACGCCACGGGGAACCGATTACACTGGCAGCGGTTGATCTGCCCGGACGCGACCTCCGACTGTCGGGACGAAACCTCCGGTGGCCGCCAACGACACGAAACACCAGGAGCCGCTCGATGCTGACTCTGCTCGGTGACAGGCATCGCTACTGCGATGGCGTCTCAAGACGCTCGTTCCTCAAGATCGGCAGCCTCTCGCTCGGCGCCGCCTCGGTGCCGCTCACGCTGCCGCAGTTGCTGGCCAACGACGCCAGCAAACCCGGCAAGATCCAGAAGTCGGTCATCGTCGTGTACATGTCCGGCGGCCAGTCCCACCAGGACACATTCGACCTCAAGACACAGGCCCCCAAGGAGATCCGTGGGGAGTTCAATCCGATCTCGACCAACGTGCCCGGCACTCAGATCTGCGAACTGCTGCCTCTGATGGCGCAGACCATGGACAAGTGCACGGTGATCCGCAGCGTCGTCGGACAGCGCGACGAGCACACCAGCTGGCAGAACCTGACCGGGTACCCGATGGGCCAGGCCCAGCGGGAAGGCCGACCCAACTTCGGCTCGGTCGTCTCGCGGCTGCAGGGACCGACCAACCCCGTCGCGCCCGCCTTCATCGACCTGTTCCCCACGATGAAGCACCGACCCTACAACAGCGGCGACGCCGGGTACCTCGGACCCGGCTTCAACCAGATCCGCGCCGGCGGCGAAAACCTCGCCAGCATGAAACTCCGCTACATCGACAGCACCCGCTTCGGCAACCGACAGGCACTGCTGCGGCAATTCGACAGCCTCCGCAAGTCCGTCGACACCCAGATCAACAAGTCGGTCATCGAGGTCGACGAGAACTACGCCCGGGCCTTCGATGTGCTCACCTCCTCCCAACTCGTCGACGCCCTGGACGTCACCAAGGAAGACCCCGCCGTCCGCCAGCGCTACGGCAAAGGCTCACCCAAGCACCTCGGCGACGGCGCCCCGATGTGGAACGACCAGCTGCTGATCGCACGCCGACTGGTCGAAGCCGGGGTACGAGTCGTCACCGTCGCCTACGGATTCTGGGACACGCACGGCAACAACTTCGGTCACCTCAAGAGCCACCTCCCGCTGTGGGACACCGGCATCAGTGCCCTGATCCAGGACATCTACGCCCGGGGCCTCGACCAGGACGTGACCGTCTGCGTCTGGGACGAGTTCGGCCGGACGCCCAAGATCAACAAGAACGCCGGACGCGACCACTGGGCCCCGGTCAATTACGCACTGCTGGCCGGTGGAGGCATGAAGACCGGCCAGATGATCGGCACCACCGACAAGACCGGCGGCCACGCCGCCACGCGGCCCGTGCACTACCGCGATGTCCTCTCGACGCTCTACCACAACCTCGGCATCGACTCGCACGACGTGGTCCGCGACGTCGGCGAGCGACCGATGCCGATCCTCCACGCCCACGCCGCACCCATCCGCGAACTGGTCGGCTGACTCGGCTGATCATCGCCAAGGCTCGCAGCCGAATTCGGCGACCACGGCCGGGGCATCGAATCCTCCAGAGGTGAGAGTCCAAGATGATGGCACGCTACCTGGTTGTGTTGGCCTGGCTGGTCTCGAGTTGCACCGGGCTGATCGCCGCCGACTGGCCGACCCAGCTCCACGACAACCGTCGCAGCGGAGCCTCCTCAGAACAGCTCGACACGCGACGGCTGGTCCCTGCCTGGAACTGGCAGAGCCCCGAGCCTCCACTGCCGGCTTGGACCGGCCCGGCCCGCTGGGACGCCTACGCCGGGGTCCGCAACCTGCCATCGATGCGGAACTACGACCCGGTCTTCCACGTCACCGCCGCGGCCTCTCGAGCCTACTTCGGCTCGTCCACCGACGACACCGTCCGCTGCCTCGACCTGAAGACCGGCCGAGTGCTGTGGCAATTCACCACCGACGGCCCCGTCCGCCTGGCTCCGACCATCGCCGGGTCCCGAGTCTACTTCGGTTCCGATGACGGCCACGCCTACTGCCTGGACGCCGTCACCGGTCGCCTGGCCTGGAAGTTCTCGCCGGCCGCGGCCCATCCCGAAGCGGGCGAATTGCTGCTCAACAACGGCCGCCTGATCCCCACGGCGCCCTGCCGCACCGGGGTGATGGTCGACGGTGGCACCGCCTACTTCGGCTGTGCCATGCTGCCGTGGAACACGGCCTGGCTGTGTGCCGTCGATGCGGTGACCGGTCGTCCCGAGGGACCCGGCCGCTTCGTCCACCAGCTCTCGGGCAACACGCTCGAAGCCCCACCGGCCGCCTCATCGAAGCTGCTGATCTTTCCGCAGGGCCGAGTCGCACCGCAGGTGTTTCGCCGCAGCGACGGCAAGGACCTGGGGCCGTTGAAGAAGAGTGGCGGCGGATCGGTGGTCGTGGTCGCGCTCGACTCGCGGATCTTCCATGGCCCCGCCGCCGATACCCGCAAGGGGGCCTTCAAAAGCACCGGCAGCGGAGCGGCCACCTCCGAGGGCACCGGCAAGACACTCGAAATGGTCGCCGGCTACGGTCGCGGTAACGCGCTGGTCGTCGTTGGCCGCCGCAGCTACATGCTCACCGACGACGAACTCGTCGCCTCGGACCTCCCCACCCGCAAGTCGCTCTGGAGCGCACCGTGTGACCTCAACCTCGCACTGATCGCCGCCGGCGACGTGCTGTTTGCCGGTGGAGTCGATCGGGTCGGTGCCTTCTCGAGGACCGACGGCAAGCCGCTGTGGTCCGCCCCGCTCGACGGGCGAGTCTTCGGACTGGCCGTCGCCGACGGCACGCTGCTTTGCAGCACCGACACCGGAGTCGTCGCCGCCTTCGCACTCAGCAAGACCCCGCTCCCCAGCCGACCCGCACCTCAGAAGAACGCCACGCAGCTGCCACCGGCGGCACCCCTGGCCAAGATCAAGACCGTTCGCGACCCGGCGCTTTTGGCCCGCTACGTCTTTCAGCGACCGCACGTCAACGGCCGGCGAGTCAACAACCTGGCCGCCCGCCAGAGCGGCACGCTCGCCGGACGATTCCGCATCGTCCAGGACGGCGTCCACGAAGCACTCGTTCTGGACGGCGGCGGACGGGTGCAGTTGGGTGAGGTCAAACCGGACACCAAGAACCCCTCGACACACCCGATCCCCACGCAGGCACTGACCGCCACCGCCTGGGTGCGAGTCGACAAGACCCAGACCTGGGGGGGACTCGTCGGAGCCATCCAGGACAACGGGGCCTACGAGCGAGGCTGGATCCTGGGCTTCAACGACCGCCGCTTCAGCCTGGCTGTCGCCGGCACCGGCGGACCCGACAAGCTGACCTACCTCAAGGCACCCACCGACTTCCAGCTCCGGCAGTGGTACCACGTCGCCGGGACCTACGACGGCACCACGATGACTCTGTTCCTCAACGGCAAACCCGTGGCCCGATCGAAGGAACAATCCGGAGCGATCAAGTACCCGCCGTCGGCCCTGTTTGAAATCGGTGCCTACCACGACAAGGACGAAGACTTCCCGCTGACCGGGCGATTGCACGAGGTGCGAGTCTATCGTCGGGCGTTGAGCGAGGCCGAGATTGCCCAGGAGCACCAGGCTCTCGCCGATCACTTCCCCACCGCGGCACCGGCGACCGAGGCCTGGAAGCCGCTGGCCGGACCGTGGTTCGAATTCACTCGGCCCGGTGAGGCGATCGTCCGCTGGAGCACCCGGAAACCGGCCCTCAGCCAAGTGGAAATCCAGGCCGGCCGCCAGACCCGCACCGTCACCGGCAACAGCCCGGTCACCTCCCACCAACTCACACTCACCAAGCTGGCTCACCGACGCATTCACCTGGTCACGCTGCTCGACGGAAAGGGCCCGACGCTGCGGCGGTCGGCCGATCACGAACTCGATTCGTTCTTCAACTACGCCCCCCTGCCCTGGCCCGAATCCCGCAGCGGCCCGGCCAGGATCGCTCGCGAGATCCTGGCCCGATCGGGAATCGATCGAGGCCTGTGCCTGGTCGTCGGTCTCACCGATGGTCGGTTGGCCGAATCGCTGGCCGCCTCCGGCCGGCTCTCGGTGATCGCCATCGATACCGACCGCAAGAAAGTGGATGCCATCCGTGCCCGGCTGCTGGCCGCTGGACACTACGGACGTCGACTGACCATTCGCCACGTCGCGTCGCTGGGTCGTCTGAGCCTGCCCGGGCAGTGGGCCAACCTGGTCGTCTGCGAATCGCTGCAGGGGGACGGGATCCTGCCGACTACCGCCGCGGAAATCACCGCTCAGCTGCGACCCGATGGAGGCGTCGCCTGCATCGGCCAGGCCCCGAACTCCCAGAAACCTCTGGCGGCGGATCGACTCAAGAACTGGCTGGGACCGCTCACAAAGACGGCCCGACTCGAAGGGGATCCCAGCGGCGGCCTCTGGGCCACCTGGACCCGCGGCCCGCTGAAGGGATCCGGCGACTGGTCGCATCTCTACGGCCATGCCGACAACACGGCGTTCGCCGGTGAGCAGTTGTCCGGTGTCCGGAAGTCGAGCGACCTGGCCGTGCAATGGGTCGGTCGTCCCGGACCCCGCTACCAGCCCGACCGCAACGGCCGCAAGCCCTCGCCGCTCTCGACCGCCGGCCGGCTGTTCCTGCAGGGGCTGCATCGAGTGATCGCAGTCGACGCCTTCAACGGCTCGATCCTCTGGTCCCTGGAGATCCCCGACCTGGAACGGTTCAACATGCCGCGGGACTGCGGCAACTGGTGCGCCGACCGCGACTTCCTCTATATCGCCATCCGCGACCGGCTCTGGCAGATCGATGTCCGCAACGGCAAGGTCGTCAAGCAGTGGCCGGTGCCCGAGCCCCAGGGCCGCAGCGGGCCCTGGGACTGGGGCTACATCGCCCGTACCGAGGACCGGATCATCGGCACCGCCGTCCGCCGAGCGACCTCGTGGACCAACTACTGGGGCGGAGCCGGAGCCGGCTGGTACGACGCCCGCAGCGGCGAAGTCACTCACAAGGTCTGCAGCGACGCTCTGTTCTCGATCGACCGCAAGACCGGAAAGGTGACCTGGCAGTACAGCAACGGAGTGGTGCTCAACACCACGCTGACCATCAAGGGCGACAAGATCTACTTCGTCGAGTGCCGTCATGAAGCGGTGATCGGGGCTCCCGAGAGGCGAGTCGGTCGGCCCGAGCTGTGGAAGAAGATGTTCCTGGTCGCCATGGACGCCAACAGCGGCTCGATGCTCTGGGAACGTCCGCTGGATCTGCCGCCGGGCAAGGTCGTCTTCTCGATGGCCCAGGCCGGCGACAAGCTGGTCATCGCCGGATCGGCCGACGGCAAGTACAACGTCCACAGCTTCAAGACCGCCAACGGCGAAGCGGGCTGGACCCGCAGTTTTGGCTGGCCCGGTGGTAAGGGCGACCACGGCAAGGCGATGTCGCGACCGGCGATTGTCGGCGGCAAGGTCTATCTCAGACCGCACGTCCTCTCGCTGGCCGACGGAACCAACGCGGGGCCGCAGATGCCCGGAGGCGGCTGCGGCACCTACGCCTGCTCCTCGGGAGCCCTGTTCTTCCGCAGCGGTACCGTCACCGTCTGGAACCAGCAGGATGGGAAGACCAGTACCTGGAAACGACTCCGGCCCGATTGCTGGCTCAGTACCATCCCCGCCTCCGGCATGCTGCTCTCGCCCGAGGGAGGTGGAGGCTGCAGCTGTGGCACCTGGATGGAAACCTCCGTCGGGTTCATTCCCAGGCAACTGAAGCGGATCCGCTGAGACCACCGCCGGCACGCCAATTCTCACGGCACCAGGTCGGTGATACAATGCATCTCCCCGGGTGGACCAATCAGCGTCTGCCCACAGTTCATCACACCCTGCCCCAGGCCACGGCCCATCCATGCCACGTACTCTCCTGATGGCCCTCGCCGCCTGCCTGCTGATCACCTCGACGCTCTTTGCAGACGACAAGGTTCAGAAACCGACCGCGGCCCAGATCGAGTTCTTCGAGAAGAAGATCCGGCCGGTGCTGGTCACGCAGTGCTACAGCTGCCACTCGGCCAAGGCCAAGATCCTGCGAGGCGGACTGCGACTCGACAACCGCCAGGCGGTCGCTCGAGGGGGTGAAAGTGGCCTGGCCGTGATCCGGGGTAAGCCGGCCGAGAGCCTGTTGCTGCAGGCCCTGAACTACGACGGACTCGAAATGCCGCCCAGCGGCAAGCTGCCCAAGTCGGTGATCGCCGACTTTGCAACCTGGATCCGGCAGGGAGCGCCCGATCCGCGGATCGAGGTGATCAAGACGCGGGTCAAGAAACAGATCAACTACCCCGAAGCTCTGAAGTTCTGGTCGTTCACCCCGCCCGTCAAGCACGATCCCCCCGAACTTGCCGGCGTCAAGCACGACATCGACCGCTTCGTGCTGGCTCGACTGCAGGCCGCCAGGCTTCGACCGGTCGCCCTCGCCGACCGCGCGACACTGATCCGGCGAGTCAGCTTCGGGCTGATCGGACTGCCTCCGACGCCAAAGGAAGTCAAGGCCTTCGTCGACGACCAGCGACCCGACGCATTCGCGCATGTCGTCGATCGCCTGCTGGCATCGCGTCACTACGGCGAACGCTGGGCTCGCCACTGGCTGGATGTCGCCCGCTTCGCCGAGGACCAGGCCCACACCTTCAAGGCACGCCGCTACCCGCACGGACACCGGTACCGCGACTGGGTGGTTCGGTCACTGAACGCCGACATGCCCTACGACCAGTTCATCGCCAACCAGGTCGCCGCCGACCTGGTGGGTGACGACGCGGACCGCCACCAGCGACTTGCCGCGCATGGCTTCTTCGCCATCGGACCGGTCTACTACCAGGACAACGGAGAAAAGGCCAAGGCACTCGCCGACGAGTGGGACGACCGCGTCGATACGCTCACCCACGGCCTGCTCGGCATCACCGTCTCGTGTGCCCGGTGTCACGACCACAAG
>Ga0066376_10003143_pt1 | contig 15016 bp, 13 predicted proteins | sample Knorr_S15_td_Bot_FD_77009 | JGI IMG/M metagenome (GOLD analysis project Ga0066376, IMG submission 77009) | Marine microbial communities from Southern Atlantic Ocean transect - Knorr_S15_td_Bottom_ad_5009_LV_A | ecosystem: Environmental > Aquatic > Marine > Oceanic | place: Southern Atlantic... | reverse complement strand
CTCCGACCGCGAGGTCGAGAGTCTCGATCAATCGGACCTGTCGAAGGACGTATCAGCCGGTCGTATATTATTTTGAGATAGCCTTGAGACGCCTGGCTGGCGGGCTAGCCCTTCTTGCGGGACTGGTCCATGCGCGACCATGTGTCACGCAGCGCTACCGTCCGGTTGAACACCGGCGCTTCCGGCGTGGAATCGGGGTCGACGACGAAGTAGCCCTGCCGCAAGAACTGGAACCTCTCCCCCGGCTTGGCCTTGTCCAGACCCTGTTCCAGCTTGGCCGACATCACCACCAAGGACTCTGGGTTCAGGTTGTCTTTGAAGTCGCCGCCCTCCGGGACGTCGTCGGGGTCTACCGTGGAGAACAGGTGGTCGTAGACCCGCACCTCGGCGTCCACGGCATGGTCGGCCGACACCCAGTGGGAAGTGCCCCTAACCTTGCGGCCGTCGACAGATGTCCCTCCGTAGGTCTCCGGGTCGTAGGTGGCGCGCAGCTCGATCACCTCTCCGGTGGTCTCGTCCTTCACGACGCCGGTGCAGGTGATGTAGTAGGCGTCCTTGAGACGGACCTCCCGGCCCGGTGACAGACGGTAGAACTTGGGCGGAGGCTCTTCTCGGAAGTCGTCTTTCTCGATGTACACGGTCCGGGAGAAGGGGATGCTTCTCTCGCCCATGCTCATGTCTTCGGGGTTGTTCACCGAGACGATCTTTTCAGACTTGCCCTCGGGGTAGTTCTCGATCACAACCTTGAGCGGGTCCAAGACAGCCATCACTCTAGGTGACCGCTTGTTCAGGTCTTCTCGCAAAGTGTGCTCCAGCAGGGCGATATCCACCGTGTTGTCCCGCTTGGCCACGCCGATGCGGTCACAAAAATCACGGACGGCCTCGGGGGTGTAACCCCGGCGGCGCAGTCCCGATATGGTGGGCATGCGTGGGTCGTCCCAGCCGTTGACGTATCCCTCGTTGACCAGTTGGATCAACCGGCGCTTGCTGAGCACCGTGTGGGTCAGGTTCAGCCGGGCGAACTCGATCTGTTGGGAGTGGTAGATCCCCAATTCGTCCAGGAACCAGTCATAGAGGGGACGATGGTCCTCGAATTCCAGGGTGCAAACCGAGTGGGTGACGTTCTCCATGGAGTCGGACTGCCCGTGGGCGAAATCGTACATCGGGTAGATGGGCCACTCGTCGCCGGTGCGGTGGTGGGTCTCTTTGAGGATGCGGTAGAGCACCGGGTCGCGGAGGTTCAGGTTGGATGAGGCCATGTCTATCTTGGCGCGTAGGGTGTGGGCGCCTTCTTCGAACTCGCCCGCCCGCATGCTCCGGAACAGGTCCAGGTTCTCTTCTTTGGAGCGGTCGCGGAAGGGGCTCTCCTTGCCGGGCTCGGTCAGGTTTCCCCGGTATTCCCGGACCTGATCGCCGGTGAGGTCGCAGACGTACGCCTTGCCCTTCTCAATGAGTTGGATGGCGTATTCATATAGCTGGCCGAAGTAGTCCGAGGCGTAGAAGAGGTTCCGGGCCCAGTCGAAGCCCAGCCAGCGGACATCTTCCTGGATGGACTCGACGTACTCCACCTCTTCCCGTGATGGGTTGGTGTCGTCGAACCGCAGGTTGCAGGACCCGCCGAATTCCGCGGCGATCCCAAAATTCAGGCAGATGGATTTGGCGTGGCCGATGTGCAGATACCCGTTGGGTTCCGGAGGGAATCGGGTGATCACCCGGCCGTCGAATTTGCCCGACCTTTTGTCGTCGGCGACTATGCCGCGCACGAAGTCTACTGAGGTTTCAGCCTGTGTCATTCTTGTTTAATCCTGTGTTTGTGGCCTGTATTAATGGCCCGTTAGGTGGCGGCGCCGAAGCGTTCTAATGCGTTCTTGACCCGGCTCACGGTGCGGTCCTTGCCTAAGACTTCCATCATCTCGAACAGCGGTGGGGAGACCGCCCGGCCGGTAGCGGCGACGCGCAGCACGCCAAAGAACTGGCGGCGGGACAATGACAATTTCTCCCCGGTGGCCGTCAGCATCTCTTCCAGCTTATCGGGCGCATAATCGTCGGCGGCGTCCAGGTCATCCAGAGCAGCCTTAAGGGCCAGCAGAGTCGAGTCCCGGTCCATGCCCTTCTGCACCAATGTATCCGTGTCGAACCCTTCGTTGGCCTGGAAGAAGTACTCGGTGCTATCAGCCGACTCCTCCAAGCTTTTCATGCGCTCTTGGAGCAGCGGAGCTATCTTCCGAAGGTAATCTTGGTCCACGGGAAGCATGTCTTTGGGCAGGTCGCGCTCCAAGAACGGGACCATCTCGCCGGCGAGCTGTTCAGGGGAAAGCTCACGGATGTACATGCCATTCATCCATTGCAGCTTGTCCTGGTCGAAAATGGCCGACGATTTGGTGATCCGGTCCAAGGTGAAGTTCTCTATCACGGTCTGCGCTGGCACAACGTCCGTTTTGTCATCCAGTGACCATCCCAGCAGCACCATGAAGTTGAGCAGGGCGTCGGGCAGTATCCCGGCGTCCTTATACTCGCCGATGGCGGTGGCGCCGTGACGCTTGGAGAGCTTGGCCCGGTCCGGCCCCATGATCATCGGCAGGTGGGCGAACTGCGGAGGCTCGAAGCCCAGGGCGTCAAACAACTGTAGGTGGCGTGGCGTGCTGGGCAGCCATTCCTCGGCCCGCATCACGTGGCTGATCTCCATCAGATGGTCATCGGCCACCACGGCTAGGTGGTAGGTTGGGAACCCGTCTGACTTCAGGATTATGAAGTCATTCAGCGTCTCGTTGCGCCACTCGACCTCGCCCCGAATCAGGTCGTTTACCCTGGTGATTCCCTCTTTGGGCATGGCGAACCGGACGACGTTCGATTCCTGTTCGCCGCTCAGTTTGGCGATCTCTTCTTGAGTCAGGTCGCGGCATTGGCAGTCGGCGCTGGCCGATACGCGGCGGTCACGCTGCTTCTCGTCGTCTTGGGCCGGCGGTTTCTGGGCGCAATAACAGTGGTAGGCATTGCCCTGGGAGACCAGCCGCTCGGCCAGTTCGTGGTAGATGTCGAGTCGCTCCGACTGGAAATAAGGGCCGAATGGTCCGCCGACTTCGGGGCCCTCATCCCAATCGATATTCAGCCAACGGAGGCCGTCCAACATGGCTTCGATGGACCCTGGCACCAGACGCGCCTGGTCGGTGTCCTCAACCCGGACGATGAACTTGCCGCCGTGATGGCGGGCAAAAAGCCAGTTAAAAAGGGCCGTCCGGATGTTGCCGATATGGGGCAATCCGGTGGGGCTAGGCGCGAACCGAACGCGGACTTCTCCGGGCAATTTTACTCTCCAAGGGAATAATAATGGGCAGCAATAATTGTAGCACGCAGCAGGTGTAATCGCGGGCTGCCAGGCACGGCGGCTAGCGGGCGAATCCGGAGTTGGCCGGCCGCCAACCGTCATTTGGCGGTTGGTGGTGGTTTATGCAAAGGCTCGCCCCCACCTTCGCCAGAATGACGGAGGAAGACGCCGAAACGCAAAGTACTGGGGACGTAGGGGCAGGTCTCTGACCTGCCCTGCTCGGGTATAACAAACCACGGAAGGAGCCTAAACGGCCTCACTGCGCGGCATGGTCTCCGGATTCCGCAATCGGTCTACGCGAGGCCCGGCAGGTTGGAAACCTGCCCCTACGTATCAGATGGTTGGCGCAGTGGATTCCGGCTTTCGCCGGAAAGACTTAGAGATGAGCGGGGAATTCCCTTAGGTGGTTGTTGTACGTCGGCGCGGGTTTTTAACCCGCCGTTCCCCGTATTCATCGTACGAGCTGTGATACGACAGTGCAGCGGATGCGGAAAGCCTTGGTGTGTGTATGCCAACGTGGCCAGGGCGAGTCGAAGCGGGTTAAAAACCCGCGCCTACGCCCGTATATTTGGGGCCATCGTCCTCTCCACAACCGCTCATGCTGAGCTCCGACGGAGTCGAGAGTCTCGATGGAATCGGGTCTGTCGAAGGACCCAACTGCGGGTCAAACAGATATGAAATCGCCTAACTATCCCTGCCGCAGCGTGTCCACGGCAGGCGCCAAGTCGGATGGCAAGCCGGTCCGGAATTCCAGGGACTCGCCGGTGACCGGGTGTTTGAAGCCCAGGTGGAAGGCGTGTAGGAAATGGCGCTCGACTAGTGGGCTCGCCTTGCCGTAGGTGGTGTCGCCGACCAGGGGATGCCCGATGTGGGCCATGTGCACCCTGATCTGGTGGGTGCGGCCGGTCTCCAGATAAAGCTCCAGCAGGCTGTGACTGGTGAACTGCTCCCGGACCTTGTAGCCGGTGCGGGCTTCTTTGCCGCCGACCACCACGGCCATGCGGGTGCGGCGGCGGGGGTGGCGTCCCACCGGAGCATCGACCTTGCCCTCAGAGGGCTTGGGAGTTCCCTCGACCAAAGCCAGATAGCCCTTGGTAACCTGGCGGGCCTTGATCTGGGCCGATAGGTCGATATGGGCCTGGTGCGTCTTGGCCACCATCATCAGCCCCGAGGTGTCCTTGTCCAGTCGGTGGACTATCCCCGGCCGGATCTCTCCGCCGATGCCCTGGATGTCGGGGCACATGGCCAGCAGGGCGTTGACCAGGGTCTGGTCGGGGTGGCCCGGCCCTGGGTGAACGGCCAGGCCGGCGGGCTTGTCGATGACGACCAGGTTCTCATCCTGGTAGACCACTGTGACGGGGATGTCTTGGGCCACCAGTCTTGATTCTCTGGGCGGAGGCACGGACAGCGAGACCAGGTCGCCCGCCCGCACCTTGTTGGACGGTTTGGCCGGCCCGCCGTTGACCAACACCTGCCCATCGACGATCAGCCTGCGCAGTTGGCTGCGGTTCAGTCCGGTGTCCTGTCCGGCCAAATATTGGTCGAGGCGGGACTCGTCTTCGGCCACTCGAAACTCGTGCCGCGCCGTCTCGGTCGTCAAAGTTTCTGGTCTCCGGTCAGTTCTTCGACCATGCGGTCCCCAAATAGCGGCTCTCCGACCACACTCTCCCGCACGCCGCAGGTGGAGCAACGCCAACCGCCCCCCAACAACGTGCGCATCTCGCCCTCGCAGACCGGGCACCAGCCGTAGCCGCCGGTGAAACTTTCGGCCTTGTCGCCGGGGTCGGCGATGATGAATATGTACGCCAGTATGACCAGGCCCGTGATTATCGACGCGTCGGCCACGTTGAAGATCGGCCAGGCGCCGACGTCCACGAAATCGGTGACGTGCCCCAAGCGCAGCCGGTCGACCAGGTTCCCCATCGCCCCGCCGATCTGCAGACCCAAGCTCAACCGCAAGAGGCCGGTGGGCATCCGTTGGCTGCGGTAGATCATGATCAGGATGGCGATGCCCAGGAAAGAGACCAGGATCAGAGGCGTGTTTTGGTCTCGAAAGATGCCGAAGGCGCTGCCAGTATTGAAGGTGTGGGTGAAACGGAAGAAGCCGTCTGCCGGGAACGATTCGCGGAGTTGAAGCTGGTCACGAACCAGGAATTTGCTGAACTGGTCAAGGACAAAGATCAGCGCCGCCAGTTGGACCAGGACAAAGTCCTTGTAGATGGGGATGCGGGGGGTATCGGCGCTCACGTATGGGTCTCCGGGTCCGCCTTGGGCATGGCCAAAGGCCGGATTACTTTAATTGCTCGGAAAAGAACCGGCCAACTTCCGGCACCAAACGGGCTTCCTGTCCGTACCAGAAATGGTCCACGCCGTCGAACAGTTTGAACTCGGGGGCGTTGTTGAAACTGGCCAACTCCGCATCCAGTTGGGTTGAGTCCACCAACCGGTCTCTGTCTCCTGTAACGATCAAAGCGGGTACTTTGGATTCTTTCAGGGCGGTCCCTTCGATGGCGCGGAAGGGCGGGGACACCAGCACGATGGCGTCGGCCTCGGGGTACAGCTCGCTATGTCCCAATATCACCGAAGTGCCGAAGGAGTAGCCGGTCAGACCGGTCTTGTCATTGGTGTCGGGCCAGGCCTTGATCAGCTCCAGAGCGGCCAGCACTTCCTCCGACTCTTTCTCGCCCTCGGTGTGTTCGCCCTCGCTGCCGCCCACGCCCCGAAAGTTGAAACGCAGGGTGACAAAACCCTCTTCTACCAGACCCAGAGCCAAGGCCAGGACCACATTGTTGTCCATGTTGCCGCCGTGGAGCGGATGGGGATGGCAGATGACCACGCCCGGCCAGGGCCCGGTGCCGTCATCGGGTTGGGTTATAACACCCTCGAAAGTGAGTCCATCTGCTTCGAACGAAACGGCGCTTTGACGCAAGGCGATTGCTCCTAGGGTCTGGCTGGTTCAGGTATATCCATCTTAGGTAACCGCCCGGCCTTTGGCAAGATTTTTCACCCTGAAGGCGTGCCAGGTGTCGTTATCCCATAAGCTTATTTCAGATTCCTTGGCATGCGCCTCGGAATGACAAACGCGGGCCTTGCCCGTTCCAGGCGTAATGCTGCTAGAATACCGCGTAGTTTTCCAAGCTGAATCACGGCCAATCTTTGGGAGGGACGTTCAGATGGCATTGATTGACCTGCGCAGCGACACAGTCACCAAACCAACCGACGAGATGCGCCGGGCCATGGCCGAGGCCGAGGTAGGCGACGATGTTTTTGGCGAAGACCCGTCCGTCAATGAGCTACAGGAGCGCTCGGCCGCCTTGCTAGGGCATGAAGCAGGCCTGCTGACCTCCAGCGGCACCATGAGCAACCTCCTGGCCACCCTGACCTACTGCAACCACGGCGACGAGATAGTGATGGGCGACCAGGCCCACATGTTTTGGAACGAAGGCGGTGGACAGGCCGCCCTGGCCGGCGTCCAAACCAGACTGATCCCCCAGAGCGCCAGCGGCGGCATCGACGCCGACGACGTGGCCCGCAACATCCGGCCCGCCGGCAACCCGCACGTGGCCGCGACCAAGATCGTCTGCCTGGAGAACACCCAGAACCGGTGTAGCGGCATGGTCATGACCCCCGCTGAAACCAAAGCCGTTTGCGACGTTGCCCACGGGGCCGGCGTGGCGGTGCACCTAGACGGCGCGCGCATATTCAATGCCGCGGTGGCCCTGGAAGTCCCGGTGGCGGAGTTGACCCGCGATGTCGATGACGCCAGTTTCTGCCTGTCCAAGGCCCTGAGCTGCCCGGTGGGCTCGGTGCTGGTTGGCTCGAAAGATTTCATCCGGGAAGCCACCAGGTGGCGCAAGATGGTCGGCGGAGGCACCCGCCAAGCCGGCATCCTGGCCGCCGCCGGACTGGTGGCCCTGGACACCATGGTCGACCGCCTGGCCGAAGACCATCAGAACGCCCGCCGCTTGGCCGCGGGACTGGCCAACATCGGCGGCCTAAGTGTTGACGCCGACAGCATCCAGACCAACATCGTCATCTTCGACATCGACGAGAAAGTGGGCGCAGTCCCCGACTTCATCAAGGCCATGAAAGACGCCGATGTGCTGGTCTCCTACCCCGGCGAGCACTCTGTCCGCATGGTGACCCACCGTCACATCTCCGGCGACGACGTGGAAGAGGCGCTTTCCCGTACCTCCAAAGTAGTCCGGGAAATGCAGGGATAGGACAATCTTAGGCACGCAACTTCATCATTAGAAATTAAAAAAATTAGCGACTGGCTATCCTTCGCCATTCCATACCCGTCTTTTCCAAACCGAAGCAATCACCTTTGGACGGAGAATATGAGCGAGTACACGACCGAGGAAATTCTTGAATCAATTGTGGATGCGGGCGGCTCATCTAGGCTCGATTTATCAGGCAAGGACTTGATTGAAATCGACCTATCGGCGCCTACAATTCAGAAAATATTCATCGAGAAAGTCTGGCGGTTGCGACATTCCACTGACAGCAAATGTTGGAATTCTCGGAGCAATTACCAACTTTGGTACAGTGGCATCAAGCGAGCAGCAGAAGTTAGAGACAGAGCCTGCAGCCGAGGAACTAACGCCTCGGGGGATCCCCGAGTCGCGCTGGTCGCCGTGAAACGGGGGATTATTCTTTCGGGGGCTAATTTAAATGACACCGATTGCACCGGCTCGTTATTTCAAGGCGCAGACCTAGAGGGTACAAGGTTCAACAGAGCCTACATGTTTAACGCAAATTTCAGTGGAGCCAGGCTTTGGGATACGCAGTTCGAACACGCCAAGCTAAACAGGGCACAATTTAACGTATTTCAACCGTCCCCTGATCAAACTCAGAGGACCGCAATTCAAAATGCGAATTTTTCTTGGACCGATTTCTCAGGTGCTCAATTCGAGAATATCCTGTTGATGCATTGCAAGTTTGACAAGGCCAGAATTACTTGGGAGCAATTTGACGGGCAGGTAGGCGAAGAGATCGATAGACGATGGTCAGATGCGCAGCAATCGTATATCTCGCTTAAGAACAATTTCGTGAGCATGAGCCAGTATTCAGATGCCTCCAAAGCTTATATGCGAGAAAAGACAATGGAGGAAAAGGCAAACTTCCCGACACAAATAGGGACCACATATCTTAAGCAAAGACGCCGAATCTGGGACATTCAAACCAATGCAGAAGGAGTCGGCCACCTGAAGAAGCAATGGCTTAGCCTCAAGTCGAAATTTCTCTACTCAGAGTCTCTTAATTTTTTCTACTACATCTGGTGGTTTCTCCCCTTTACATCCAAGAACGTGGAAATACCATCTGGTCGTAGCACAACGGAGCTCACGATTCCCCTAAAACGATTACAGTGGATATTGCTATGGTGGAATGGTCGAGCCAATGGACACGGGGAAAGTTTTGCTCGAGTTGGTCTATTAGGTCTTGTGGTCATATTAGGTTTTGCGCTCGCGTATTGGGGAGGCAAGATGCTCGAGTTGAAAAGCCCTTCATCCAGCGAACATGAATTCATCGACGAGCTCCTGTACTTCCGTGACAGCTTAATGTTCAGTGCCCGTAATACCGGAACAATCGTTTTCAACGACATCTCGCCTGGCAACACACCAGCAAAGTTGATGTCAGCCTTTCAGGGGCTGCTGGGGCCTGTGCTACTTGCTTCGTTCGTCTACGTGCTCAGTAAACGAATCGGAAGAGGGTACTGATGCTAATAGGACCCAACTCAAAGGCCAACCATGCCTGACTTGACCCTGGAACGCGGCCACACGGCGGTGCTCATCGCCGACTTCTATGCCGAGATGATGACCACCTTGCCCCATGCCACCGAGCGAGGCGTGGTTGAGAAGGCCGTCGCGGTGCAGGCCGCAGCCCTGAAGGCCGGCGTGATGGTCTGCTACTGCGCCACCGTGTTCCGGCTGGGCTACCCGGAGATCGGGCAACGGAACAAGACCTTCAGCCAGCGAAAATCTTCGGGACAGGCCGCGGTCCCCGACCCCATGGACATCATCCACCCTTCAGTCCGTCCCATCGAAGGCGAGGTGGTGGTGGGCAAGCATCGGGTGAACGCCCTCTACGGCACCGGTCTGGACGTAGCCCTCAGGGCGAACGACATCCACGACCTGGTGATCTTCGGCTACGCCACCAGTGGCGTGATCCTATCGACTGTCCGTTACGGGGCCGATCTGGACTACAACCTGATCGTGGTCGAGGACTGCTGTGCCGACTCGGACGTTGAAGTCCACGATCTTTTGATCCAGCGCATATTTCCCCGCCAGGCGGAAGTTACCGGCTCCGACGAAATTATCCGAGCACTGGGAGCGATCTAATTGGCCGGCCTGCCGCCTGAAGAACGGTCCCGAAAGCTGCAATTGCGGACGTTCTACATCGCCTGCGCCGCCTTGGCCATATCTGTGGGACACGTGGTCTACGCTTTCTTCCGGGACCACGTCTTCGACTAACCGAACGGCAATAAATATCTGGGAAAAACAGGAAACCGCCTTAACCGGCAGACCTGATGGGTTGCCTACTCCGCCTTTCGCCATTAACATGCTCTCAGATGCTCGGCCCGTAATGATTGGATTACTCTGACCGGCGGGCGCATCGACGACACGCAGGGAGGTGCACAGGTTCTAGAACGTATTCTTTCTTGGTTTCGCCGCCCCACGGCGGAGTTGGAAATCGAAATAACCGGCGGGTCGGCACGGCCCGGCGGCACAATAGACCTCAAGGTGACGATACGGTCGAAAAAGGCGCTTAAGATCAAGTCCGGCCAGGTGGAATTGACCTGCACCGAGCAGTGGTGGCAAAAAGAATCACCCCGTGATAGCGGGCAAGGAAACCTGGAAACCCACTCTGCTTTGAAACAACCGCTGGTCCAATCATTCATCGCCGACACAGAGATCACCGATTCCGAGCCCCTCGTCCGGTACGCCAGGTTCCAGATACCCACAGAGGCCCCGCCCACTGTTCACGGTTCCATCGCGCAGGTGTCGTGGGAAGTCTCTGGCCGATTGGAGATGGAGTCCGGCGACCCGGTCACCAAGTCCCAGGAGATAACGGTGCTCTCCACGCCTGTGGTCAACTCCGGACGTAGCGCCGCGGACCTGACCGAGGAGGCGACCTTCACCGGCTGCATCCTGGCGATGGTGCTGGTGAACGACGTGGTCGGCGCCGGCGGCTACCTGGAAGGTGAACTCCGGGCGCGGATGAACGTAACGGACCAGGCCAAGAGTATCCGCATGGAATTGCACAGCTCGGAGAAAGCGGGTGACCGCAATGACGAGTCGGTGCGGGAGCGGATAACCCTGGAAAGCGATGTTCAGTTGACTTCAGAGCAGCCCTACGTCTGGGCGTTCAGTCTGCCCGTGCCGGCGAGGACTCTGCCCACGGTGCAGAGCGGTCACACCACTGTCTCTTGGCGTCTCAAAGCCGTGGTGGACACCGATACAAAAGCCGAGGCTTACCACCTGGAACGGGAAGTCCAGATCTTCACGTCTACCTAGGCGTTTGGATCTTCTGGGTTTTCATCACCCGGACCGTCACCGGGAGTTTCACCGGGCCTGGCCTTTTCGCCGCCCCACCATCGCCTGAGCCGTTTTCCGATTTCTTGCTCGGCCCCTTCTTCACTGGGCTGATAGTAACGCCTTCCCTTGAGTGACGGCGGTAGATACTCCTGTTCCTCGAAATGGCCCTCGAAGTCGTGGGAATACTTGTAGTCTTTGCCGTATCCCATGTCCTTCATCATCCCGGTGACGGCGTTGCGCAGGTGTATCGGCACCGGCTCGTTGGCCTGCTCCCGCACGTCCCGCATGGCCTGGTTCAGCCCCGCGTAGGCCGAGTTGCTCTTGGGCGCGGTGGCCAGGTAGACCGTCGCCTCCGCCAGGGGTATGCGACCCTCCGGCATGCCCAAGAAATGCACCGCCTGCTGGGCCGCCATGGCCACCCATAAGGCCTGGGGTTCGGCCAGGCCTATGTCCTCGGAGGCCAGTATCACCAGGCGGCGGGCGATGAACAGCGGGTCTTCCCCAGACTCGATCATCCGGGCCAGCCAGTACAGCGCGCCGTCGGGCGACGACCCCCGGACCGATTTGATGAACGCCGAGATGGTGTCGTAGTGGCTCTCCCCCGATTTGTCGTACATCGGTGTGCGCCGTTGTAGCGCGTCAGCGATGGTCTCCAAGTCGATGGCCCGCTTGCCATCAGAGTCGGGAGTGAAAGCGTAGACTGCCGTCTCCAGGGCGTTAAGGGCGATGCGGGCGTCGCCGTTGGCGATGTTCACCAGGTGGTCCAGGCCGTCTTCAGCCAGGGTGGCATTCAACGGGCCCAGGCCCCGCACCGAGTCGGCCAGCGCCCGGTTGACGATGTCTTTCATCTGGTCTGGCTCCAGACTCTGCAACGCAAACACCCGGCAGCGGGAGAGCAGGGGAGCGATGACCTCGAATGATGGGTTCTCGGTGGTCGCTCCGATGAAGGTGATGGTGCCGTCTTCCACATGGGGCAGGATGACGTCTTGCTGGGCCTTGTTGAACCGGTGTATCTCGTCAACGAAAAGAATGGTCGACTGCTGGTGCATACCCTTGCGGTCTTTGGCCTCGGCCACGATGCGGCGCAGGTCGGCCACGCCGGATGTGACGGCGCTGACCGGCTGAAAGTCGGACTGGGTAGACGTGGCCACCAGCCGGGCCAAGGTGGTCTTCCCGGTGCCCGGCGGCCCCCATAGGATTATGGACGGCAGACGCCCGGCGGCGATCGACTTCAAGAGCACACGGTCTGGATCGACTATCTGGTCCTGGCCCACAAACTCGGCGAAGGTCCGGGGCCGCATCCGCTCGGCTAGTGGGGCGTCGCGCTCGGCCTGGACCTTTCTGCCATGCTCGAATAATGACTCGGATGAGCTCATGGGCTTCGCCTCACGGCTGCGTTAAAGATCAGCCTCGGAGTTTGACCACAAGATTCGGATAGACTTGCCCGTCCACTATAGCTCATCATTGACGCCATCAGACGAAGATGATCCGGGCCGCCCAGCCCGCATTGCCACGCAGAGGTGATGGTTGAAGAAGGCTACCTTGTGGCCGAATATTTATCATGGTTGGTACATCGTAGCGGTGTGCATCACGATCTCGGTCGTCACGGCGGCAGTGCGGGGTGGCGTGAGCGTGTTCGTCATTCCTATGAGTGAGGAGTTTGGCTGGAGCCGGGGCTCCATTTCCTTAGCAGCTTCCCTGGGCTTTTTGCTCAACGGCCTGGCGCAACCCCTGTTTGGCGCGTTGTTAGACCGGATCGGAGGACGTCGGGTATTTCTTATCAACCTGACCATCCTCGGCGTAACGGTTGCGGCCCTTGGATTAACTTTCCACATCCTCTTTTTCATCTTCATGTTCGGTGTGGTCGCCGGCACGGCATTCAGCGGCATCTCTCCCTCCAACACCAGCGCTTTGGTCGCCAAGTGGTTTCGCCGCAGAAGGACAGCGGCGGTGGGAATCAACGCCGCCGGAGTAGGGGTCGCAGGCCTCGTAGCGGTTCCCTTCACGGCACTGATGATTCAGATCGTCGATTGGAGACTTACGTGGATGGCTCTGGGGCTGATCATTCTCTTGGTTGCGGTCCCCCTGGTCTTCTTGATGGTGCATGATGCGCCAGAAAAACTTGGCCTGCCGCTTGACGGCGATGGCAGATCTTTGGACGAGGAAGCAAGCGGGGACTTCCGCCGCTTGGCTGGTCCTCTGGAGGCCACCAAGTGGCGGGAGTCTTTCCGGTCTTGGCCCATCTGGAAGCTGTCATTCGCCTATTTTGTAGATGGGTTCACAACGGCCAACCTGTTGGTCCATCTGGTGCCCTTCGCGATCGACCGGGGAATCTCGCCTTCGGCGGCGGCGATCGTATTTGGGTTCACGATGTTGATCAGCATCCTGGGAAGCACCGCCGTCGGGCTGTTGTCAGACCGAATGGAACGAAAGACCGCGCTAACCTTGATCTATCTGATGCGCGCTTGTGCCTACGGTTCGGCTTTGCTACTGCCAGGTGTTTTTGGACTTTGGGTCTTCGCGGCCATCATCGGATTCACGTTCATGCCTACCGTTTCCTTGACGACTTCACTAACGGCTGACATCTACGGAATTCGGGCGCTAGGGGCCATCACTGGAATGGCTTACTTGTTTCGGCAGGTCGGCGGGACCATCGGCATATTGCTAACCGGGTACCTCTTTGACCTAACCGGCTCTTATTCTTGGTCGTTCGCGATCGCCGGTATGTTGCTGGCGCCGGCAGTATTGTCGTCGTTCGCGATAAAAGAGCGGAGATATTCCTCCCGCTACCGGCCCGGCTTACCTACTGAAAGCGGGGCATGACCTCTTTCGCAAACAACTTCATGGAACTTTCAACCTCGGCATGGGGCAGCATGCCGCCGATGTTGAACCAGCACATGAATTCCTGGGGATCGTACATCTCTTGGAACTGCTCCAGCTTGGCGGACACCTGGTCCGGCGTCCCCACGGCGGCAAATTCCTCCATCACCCTTTCGGCCGTCAGGCTATCGGCCCGGCTGGAACCCTTGCTCGCCCCCCGGGCTCGGCCGATGTCCCGCAGCGTCTCCAGGTAGTTGTCGATGGTCTTGGTAAATCCCGCTCTGGCCTCTTTCTCAGACGCGGCCACGTGCATGGGCACATTGACGTTGACCTTCACATTGGCGGCGTCGTGGCCGTTCTCGGCGAGTTCAGCACGGTAGGAGGCCAACCCGGCCAGCGCGCCCTCCGTGGTCACGATCGTCGGCGCAACTAGGATGTTGTGGCCCAGAGAGCCGACGATGCCGAAGGTGTCAGGGCTGTTGGCGGCCACGTACACCGGAGGGTGGGGCTGCTGGATGGGCCTGGGCGTCACTCTGAAGCCGTGGGCCTGAAAGTGCTTGCCCTGATAGGTGAAATCTTCTTGCTTCCACGAGCCTAGGATCAACTCCAGGCCTTCTATGAATCTCTCGCGGCCTTCTTCCTGGTCGACACCGTAGCCCTGGAAGTGGGTCGGCATGGAGCCCCGGCCCACGCCGAAGATTGCCCGGCCGTTGGACAACACATCGAGGGTCGCCACTTCCTCTGCCAGCCGCACCGGTTGGTGCAAGGGCAGCAGGTTGACGGCGTTGCCGATGCGGATGCGCTTGGTGACTTGGGCGATGGCCGACCCGATCATCAAGGGGGCCGGCATGACCGAGAAACGGGGGTTGAAGTGCAGTTCCGCCAGCCAGGCGGCATCGAAGCCTAGTTCGTCGGCCAGTTGGCATTGGGCGATCGTGTCCTGGATGCGGGCGGCGGGAGTTTGGTCTACCGCGCTCGGGAGTTGGTAGAAAACGCCGAACTCCATGAATGTCTCCTAATAAACGAGGGTGGGTGGTCTGAATGGGCACGGGTATTCTAATACAAACGGGTGGGCTTGGGGGTGGCGGTGCGGTCAGTGGGTTCTGATAAGGCGTTCTGCTGGCAAGCATGGCCCCCATCCTAACCTTCCCCCGTTGCGACGGGGGAAGGGACAAAAATCCCCTCTCCCGCACACGGGAGAGGGTTAGGTCCGACGTAGTCGGAGGTGAGGGCGCTCTCTCTCACTCCGCAGTCACTTTTGGTCACCTACAACGGAATATTCCCATGCTTCTTGGCCGGTAGGCTGTCGCGCTTGTTCTGCAGCATCTCAAGG
>Ga0066376_10003141_pt1 | contig 15021 bp, 7 predicted proteins | sample Knorr_S15_td_Bot_FD_77009 | JGI IMG/M metagenome (GOLD analysis project Ga0066376, IMG submission 77009) | Marine microbial communities from Southern Atlantic Ocean transect - Knorr_S15_td_Bottom_ad_5009_LV_A | ecosystem: Environmental > Aquatic > Marine > Oceanic | place: Southern Atlantic... | reverse complement strand
GAGGATCGCCGAGCCAATGGCCAGGACGGCGAGAGGGTCCTCCCCTTCTTCCAGCTCGATGACACCGGTGAGCACGAGGAGCGGAATCGCGATCATCGCCGTAACGAGCCAGGCGAAAAAAGTGATGACCACCCGTCTCAGCAATGGTCACCTACTTCCGCAGTGGCTCATCCCGCAGCCAGCCGATCCACCCCATCACCTCATCCTCCGAGCGGTTCTGCAACTGCACCTCGATCACCGCCGGGCGCCCGGCTGCCAGCGCCGCCTCCAGCACCCCCTTGAAGCGATTCAGATCCTCCACGCACTCCGCCCAGGCCCCGAAGGACCGCGCCAGCGCCGTGAAATCCGGGTTGCAGAGATCGGTGTCGATGGTCCGCTCCTCGCAGGCTCGACGCTGTGCCCCCTTGATCGCGGTCAGGCGGCCATCGTTGACCACGATCGCCACCACGTTTATGCCGTAGCGCACGGCGGTGGCCAGCTCGCAGCTCCCCATCAGGAAGCCGCCGTCGCCGCTGAAGCAGACCACCGACTTGTCCGGATGGGCAATCTTGGCGCCCAGAGCGGCCGGGAAGGCGTGGCCCAGCGACACTCCAATGCAGGGATAGATGAACCTGCGCGGCTCGAGCACCGGGAACTCGGCAAAGGTCGAATACCCGATTCCGTGCACGTCCACGGAGAGAATGCCGTCGTCGGGCAGCACCTCCCGTATGTCCGGCAGCAACGGCAGCGGGGGCTGCGCTTCGAACTGCGCCCGCAGCCCCTGGAGCGCCGCCTCCCACTCAGCTGTTCCACCGGTTTCCACCTGCTCGGTCAGTGCGCGCAGACTCGTCTTGAGGTCACCGGCGATCCCCGTCTCACACGAGTACTCCAGCCCAATCTCGCGCTCGTCCGGATCGAGCTGGATCAGCGGACTCGGCAGCTCCAGACTCCATTGGCGGGTATCGATGGAGGTAAACCGGCAGCCGACGGCCAGGGCGCAGTCCGCGACTTTCAGCGCTTCGCTGCCGAGGAAGCCTCGGATGTCCCGCAGCGCCAGCGGGTGGTCCTCCCGCAGCGCCCCCTTGCCCAACCGCGTCACCACCACCGGCGCCTTGAGTTTTTCCGCCAACCCGCGCAGCTCGGTGCAGGCGTCGCCGGAAATGACCGCCGAGCCCGCCAGCAGAATCGGCCGCTCCGCTTCGCGAAGACGCTGGGCGGCCCAACTGAGCGCCGTGGTATCCGGCTCACCGTCGTCGCCCCGCTCCACGCGCGGAGGGACCGGCACCTCCCCTTCACCGATGATCACATCCTGGGGAAACTCTAGCATCGCCGGCCCCGGACGACCCGATCGCATCGCCCGGAAGGCTTCGGTCACCACGCGAGGGATGTCCTCTACTGTTCGAGCGATGGCGCAGTACTTGGTGATCGACTCGAAAAAGCTCATCTGATCGAGGCCGTGGAACATCTTGCTCGGATGCCGGTGATAGAACCGGGACTCGCTCTGACCCGTAATCAACAGCACTGGCACACAGTCGGTGAACGCCTCCAGCAGACCGGTGGAGGCGTTGCTGGCCCCGGGCCCGGGCACGGTCAGGGCGACCCCCACCTCTCCGGTGGACCGCGCGTAGCCGTCAGCCATGATGGTCGCGGCGTATTCGTGGCGGACCAGGTAGTGGTCGATGACACCCGCGCCGCAACGCAGGAGCGAATCGTAGATCTGGATATTCTGCGTGCCCGGCATGCCGAAGACGCAACGCACGCCCTGTGCCTTCAGGCACTCGATGAGCAGGTCGCCGCCCTTCATCCTTTCCCCTTTCGGCACCGCTGATTCTCGCTGCCCATCATCCGGCCACACCGTAGCTGTACAAGTGAGAGCCGCTGGCAAAGTAAATACGCCCATCCAGGATGTCTCCGCCGGGACCGACCGGTACAGGCGATTCGGCCAGCATCTCGATGCCATGCGTAGACGGATCCACGCGGGCGACACCCCGCACAAACAGCACGTAGATCTCGCCCCCCGGGGCGCGGACAAAAACTCGAGGTCCCTGCTGATAAGTCGTCACCCCGAACTCCGCCTCCGTCTCCTCTTCGTGCACCACCTCCCGCCGCTCCGGATCGAAGACGAAGAAGCGCTTGCGGTCGGTGAAGCCGTACACCAGACCATCCGGTCCGGGGCACATGTCGGTGTATTCGCTCACCCCGGGGAAGACGACCGCCCGCCACTCCAGCTTCTTGGTCGAGTAGTCGATGGTGTAAAGCTCCGCCTCGGTCGCTGTCTGCTCCCCACCGGTACCGGGGGCCACCGTGGTGCCACCCAGTAGTTTCGCGCCGCCCAACGCCACCAGGCTCATGGTGGCCTGCTCGGGAATGAGGTCGGTGTGCTCGAGTACCGTCTCCTCACTCGTGATGCGGTTCCAGAACAACAGTCCGCCACCGGTGTAGCCGTATCCGGGCGTGCCGGCCAGCACCAGTGTCTCCCCGTCGGGGTGAGCGAGCAGCATGTGGGGCCTGTTGATGGTCGGGGCACACTCGGTCAAGAACCGCGGGTTGGACGCCGGGTTGTCCTTCTCGGTCGCCACCCACTCCCGCGCCGGGTCCCATTCCAGCAGAAAGCCACCGGTGTATCCGCCTACAAGAAACCGGTCGCCCTCGCGCGCCACCGTGTTCCACTGGTTGTGGCAGGCGCGGTTCGTCCACCCGTCTCGCCGCGGGTCGTAGCTGAAAAACCGCATGGGGAAGGCCGTACCCCCGCAGATGGTGCCATCCGGTGCCGTCGCCAGGCCCATCAGGTGGGCCCCCTCACTGGTGTACTGAAAGCTCGCCTCGCGCACCACGCCTCCCGGATCCTCCACCGCCAGCACGCCTTCGACCAGGTCGCAGGACTTGAGGGTACTGCCATCGGGGAACTCGGCGTGGAAGAGCGATTGACTCTCGGTGATGATCCGCTTCTCCCGCTTCTGATGGTCGGCGCCGACCATCTGCCACTCACCCCGGTGGAACTGGTACCAGCCCTCCTCGGTTGCCGAACTGACGGCCAGTCCATACACCTTCCCATCCAGGTCGCGATACACGTACGAGCCGCCCTGGCGCCGCTCCTCTTCCGCCAGCACCGGGCGCGCCTGGCCGCTGTCGGGATCGACGGCGATGATCTGGCAGGCGGTACTGCCCACCCCGAAGTAGAGCCAGCCGGCATCGTCGGCGGCCACGTAGCGCTGGTATTGCTGCCAGTTCTGCTGGTAGACGTGGCCGAAATCCCTGAAGTCGCCGCTTTCCGGATCATAGCGCATCACCCCGCTGTCGGGGTAGGACACCGCCCAGATGCCACCATCGTCATCTTCCGTCATGCCCATCGCCATGCGGGGGACTGTCTGGTGCGAGAAGGTGAAAGCCCGCTTCGCCGGATCGAACTCGACGAAGTGCTCGTTGAAATGGGTGCAGAAACGATTGCGGCTGGACAGGATCGACGTGAAGGGACAGTCGCCCTTCTGGGGAAAAGGCATAGAGAATTCCTCGCTCTCGCCCGTCTCGACATCGATCATCAGCAAGGCGTACCCGCCGCGGTGATCGAACAACCACAGCAGCACGACGTTGCGACCGTCACCGTCCACCGTGGCCACGGTGCCGCGGTGGTTGCTGGTGGGAGTAGCGACGCCGTGATGGCAAAAGCCGTTGCCCAAGTCTTCCGTGGCGAACTCACTCATCATCTGTGCCTCCTCCTCGCCGCTGGCCGATCACCCGCCACTGGCGTTACTGGCGTTACTGGCATAGCACAGTCATGACGATTTTCGGTGACCCGGCGACTGACCGCAAGGCCCGTTCGTGGCCAGGAATGGGACGGACCGTGTTTGTCGGACTCATCTCCCCCGATACCACGCGGCGATCTCCGCTTCGGCCGGCTTGCCGCGCCAGGCGTAGCCGCGGTCGGCGGGGCCGCCGCGCCCCGGCTCCCAGATCCACAGGAAGGTGCCGGCCAGTGAGCGACTGCCGCGCCACGCCTCGATGAAAGCGCGATAGCACAGGCGCTGTTGCTGCAGATCCAGCGTGCCCCCGGTGTAATCCCACGGCGTGCGCGCCGCCGTGCTTGTGCTCGGGTAGCCGATCTCGGTGATCAACAGCGGCTTACCCACCGTTTGCTGCCATTTCTCCAGGTCCCGGCGGATCCGCTGCCAGCCGAGATGCAGGGCGGCGTAGGTCGTGGGCACTTTGTCGATCAGCTCGTAATAGGCGGAGGTGCCCAGATAATCGACCTTGTCCCAGAAGGCAACCTGATGGTAGTGATCCCAGTTCGCCGAGTAGGTCAGCTCACCCCGGTAGATGGCGCGCACGCGGTCGATCAGCGCCCGCCAGCGGGTAACGTGGACCTCTGACGAGGACAGCTCCGAGCCAACACTGAACAGCGTCACTTCCTCCTCCTGGGCGAGGCGAGCGTAATGGAGCAGAAAGTGCTCATAGCTTTGGAACCAGAGGTCCCAGCTGACCGGCTGCAGGGCACCCCGCCACTTTCCTTTCCCCGTCTGCTCCAGCTGCACCACCGGCATCAGCAACACCCCCAGGCCGACACCGTGGGCCTGGTGAATCGCGGTGCGCACCAGATCGTCGTAGCGTACCGGGTCGAAGCCGGCCTCCGGGTAGGGCCGGATCTCGTGCGAGGTCACGTCTTGCTGGTACCAGTAGATCGGGAGCGAGATGGTATTGGCTCCCAGGGCCTGAATCGACTCCAGTTCCGTGCGGATCGCTCGGCTGGAGAGTTCGGTGTCGAACAACCCCAGGGCCACACCCTTGATCGGCTCCTTGCACCCCTGAGCCAACACAGCGTTCGCCAGCACCACCAGCGCCCAGCCTGTCTTCCGCCAAAGCGTCATACCCACTGTTTCAACTTGTGCATGCAAGCTGGGAACCATTCCAATGCGGGCAAACCACGGGAAGAAGGCCCAGTACAGTCGTCACCCGGCCATCCGACAGTTCCTCCCCCCTGGAAAACCCGTATCCCCTGGCCAGATATACACCACCACCACACGCCAGGGGGCAATGGGATTTCTCTCCGTGGGCGACGATAAAGAGCCCCCGCTCGACGTGCGAACGGGGGCCCGATGTTGTGGAAGCGGATTCTCGTCTGGCAGCCCGTTAATAGTCCCTGCTACCAGAATCACTCTTACAGTTTCGCTACTCTGGGATCACTACTCCAGGATCACTACTCCAGGATCACTACCTGCAGCGCCGTCGCCTGGACCGGATATGACTCTGCCACCGGGCCGGTGAACAGCACCTGCACCCGCCTTCCCGGAGTGAGGTCGCGGAAGGTGATGGGGGCGAAGGTGGCGACGCCGGGCTGCACGATCACCGTCCGAGAGGTAATGCTCACCAGGGCGCGATCGTAACTGGTGTCGTCGTCTATCTGTCCTTCCACCAGGATCTGGGCGACCACGCCGTTGTCGGATTCCACCGACTCGAAACTCGAGATCTCGCCGCGGATATCGGCACCGTCAACGGTGGACGCCGGTTCCTGGTCGCCATCGACGGACAGGGGCTCTATGGTCACCGAATCTCCGTCGTCGATAACGACGCCAGGGGCGCCATCCCCGTCGGGGTCGGTACTATAGCCGTCGCTTATACCGTCGGTGACCTCGCCGCCACCGTACGAACCATCCACCGGGCCGCTGCCGACTGAGCCGTAGCTGAACTTGGCCAGCACCCTACCGTCGGCCGTCAACGCCACCCAGTCAATCGCCTTCAAGTCGGTAATTTCGGACCGGGAAACCACGTATACGGCCACCGGATAGGTGATGACATCGGCTACCATCATATCGGGCGCCGGGTCGGTCAGACTCACCGTGATTTCGACCATCCCGTCCGAAATCTGCAACTCCTCGACCTCGATGCCGTAGCCGGCCGTCCGCATCTCACCGCGGAATACCGCCACCACGACATTGTCCTTCAGGTCAACTTGCCTAAGGCGCTCGTTCAGCGCCGGGTTCTGGGTGAACTCAGCCAGCTGCTCGATATCTCCCTCGCTGGTGGCCACCATGATCGACGGATTCCGCAGCTCGAAAACCGTCTCTCCACCGTCGATCGGGGGGAGGGGTCCGATGACGCTGGCCCCCTCGCCGGCGAAGGGCCTGCCCAGGACGCGATCCAGGGACCCGATGACCTCCTCATTCTGGCCAACGTACAGGACGATGAATCGATCAATGGCGAAAAACCGGGGCGGCGCCACCCACCGTATGGTCGTGGTGCCGACGACGGATCCGTCCGGCATCACCTGGCTCGCCTCCTTCTTGAGCTGTTCGATGGTGTCGTAGACGAATACCTGCACCTCCTCGTCGTTGATCCGCAGCAGCTGACCAACCGGGGTGAAAAAGGGTTGCACGACGATGTCACCGGTCTCTTCCACGGTCAGCTCCAGAGATTGGAGGCGATCGATGAGATCTGCCAGCGAGACCTCCTCCGGAACGAAGATCGGTACGTCGTCGACCGGCTGGGGGTCCGCGCCTGAGCCGGCGAAGGGGCCACCCAGTGCCGCGTCCAGGACGCGCATCACCGCCGCGTCCTCTCCCACGTACAGGACGATCACGTGTCCGGTTGCGTAAAATCGCGGTGGTGCCACCCAGGACACCATAGTCGTGCCGATGGAGAAACCGTCGGGGCCCACTTGTCTGGCTTCTCCCTTAAGGTCTTCCACCGTCTCGTAGACGAACACCTGCACGTCCTGGCCGGCGACTTTCAACACCTGCCCGACAGGCGTGAAGAACGGCTGGGCGACGACATCACCGGTCTCTTCGGCCGTCGTGCCGGCCGCTCCGAGGCGCTCGATCAAATCGGCGACAGTGACGATAGCCGCCGTCTGCACCGGTTGATCAGTTACGGGCTGATCGGTGACCGGCAGACCGCCGCTGTCGGCCGCTGGCGCCCCTGTCCCGTCACCTTCGGTCAGGCTCTCCGACGCCAGCTTGTCGTCGGCGTCCGAGCCCAGCGGGTTCTTCGTATCCCCGCAGGCGCTCAACCCCAACGACAGTCCCGCCACCACGCTGGCGACCAAAATCCTGTATGTCTTCATCACCTTGCCTCACTTGTGTCTGTGTGATACGGTGTCCGGAAGCGCTCTGGCAGACCATCGTAGCGCTGCGCTTCCCCGGCATTCCCATATTGAACACCGCATCTGCTGGCAAGTGTCACCCGCCGTTTGAGAAAACTCCTGGCTCATCTGTGTGGCGTCCCAAGCCAGGACCGCCGGCCTCTCGACCAGAGCTGCAGCCGGCACCTCATCTGCGATTGGCGGCTGGCCTGGCCCACCCGCGTCACCGACCGCCTGCCTCCCCTTCATCCGGCTTCTCCTCTTCTGGCTTCCCATCTTCTGACTCCGGTTCCTCTGCTCCCGCTTCGCGCGCTTCAAAGCGCTTGGTCAGATCCTCCAGATCCTCACGCAGCTGCTCGTTCTCCTCCCTGAGCTCCAACAGGTCATCGCGCAGCGCACTGAGCTCGACCGGTACCTGGCGCGTGTCGCGGAGTTTCCTCAGGGCCGCATCGGCCGCCCTCTGGGTGGCATCCTTCACCCTCCCGCCGCCGGCGAATGAAGACACCACCGGAATCGCCCGTGGGTCGCGGAGCGCCCCCAACGCCTCAATCGCCGCTATTCTAGTCGCCCCGCTGGCATCGTTGACGTAGCCGGAAAGGAACTCCCGCTCACCCTCGCGGTCCTCCTCGTTGCGGGCGATGTAGGCCAGAGTCTTGAGGCCGCGGGAGAAGCCGCGCGAGGTGAAGTTTTTCCTGCGACTGGCCAGCACCCGGCGCAGGGGATCGGCAAAGTAGGGATCGTCCTGCTCGCGGATGGCGGCGATCGCCGCAACGGCCAGCTCGTTGCGGTATGAGTTCGACTTCAGGTAGTCGACTAGCATTTTCCGCGTCTGCTTGACGCTGGCGTGCCGACCCAGGTTCCGGATGGCCTGCGCGGTGATGGCGGGATTCTCCTCTTCCTCCAGCACCTGCATCGTTTTTTCCAGGCTCCCGTGGCGAAAGAATCCCCCCACATCCGCTACCACCTGGCGCCTGACCCGGGCATCCTCCTGCGCCATGGAGGCAGCCAGAGCTCGATAAGCCGCTGGCGTGTGGATCTCGCGCAGCGCCTGGGAAGCCTCCAGACGCACCCCGTAGAACGCATCGCGGTTCAGCGCGGCTTTCAGTTTCTCCACCGTCTTCGCGTCTTGTTTCGACTTCAGCGCTGCCACCGCCAGCAGCCGGCCGATCACATCCGCACCGTCTTCCAGCTGCGTGTAGAGCATGTCGGTCGGTTTGTCGAACTCCACCTTGGCCAGCAGACCGTACTCCGGATCAAAGCGCACGACGTCGGGCTTGCCATCCAGTTTGACATAGAAGTCGTGGTGCCCGTCGACCATCTCGATATCGCGATAGGAGGCCGCCCCACTGGCCGTCTTGAAGCCGATCTTCGTGGACAGGCGAAACAGCAGCACGCTGTCACTGAGAGCCTGGGTCTGGGTCACCGACACCTTGGCCAGCTTCTCCTTTTCATCCCAGCTGTACTTCACCTTCAGCTCGGGTTGCCGTCCGTGATAGGCCCACTGATCGAAAAACTGGTCGTACGAGCTGCCCGACAACTCCTCGATGACCGCGTTGAGATCCTGGGTCACGACGCTGTTGAGAGCGTGCCGCTCCACGTAGGTGGTTATGCAGCGGCGAAAGAGCTCGTCTCCCAGCTGCGCTCGCAGCATGCGGAGGAGCCAACCACCCTTGGGATAAGCGCGATAGTCGAACTGGTCTTCGGCATCGCCGTACCCCCGGTAGACGATGGGGCGGCTGTCCTTGTGCTCGAAGATACCGCGGGCATCCTTGTAGACCAGATACAGCAGCTGGTCCCGCCCGACGGCGTGTCCCTCAAAAAGATGCGCGTAGTAGGTGGCGAATCCTTCGTTGAGCCATATGTGACTCCAGTCCTTGCAGGTCAGATAGTCGCCAAACCACTGGTGGGCGAGCTCGTGGGCGATCAGATTGCGATTCTTGCCGCTGCGTATGTTCCCGGTAGCGTCGGTGAACAGCGTTCTCGTCGTCAGAATGGTCAGGGTCGTATTCTCCATCCCTCCCCACGGAAAGCCGTCGACCGCCACCTGCTTGTAGTCGACCCAGGGGTAGGGGACGCCGATCTCCGCCTCGAAGAAGGCCATCATCGCCGTCGTCTCCTCGAAGGAGTTGGCAGCCTGATCGATCTGCGAAGCGGGGGTGTAAAACGTCAGAGAGATGTCGCGGTGGCGGTCTTCGATGCTCTTCATCCGACCCGCCACCAGGGCGATCAGGTAGTTGACGTGCGGCTTTTCCTGCACCCATCGTGAGGCCTTCAGGCCCGTCGCTGGATCGACCTCTTCAGAAACCAGGCGGCCGTTGGAAAGCACGACCAGATCGGGCGAAACCCGACAGATAACCTCTGACGAAAAACGCTCGTTGGGATAGTCGAAACTCGGAAACCAATGCGGATGCTCGTGCATTTCCCCCTGAGTGAAAAGGTGCAGGTCCTCTTCCAGGTACCCCATCTCGGGGGTCCGGAAATACATCCCCTTCTCCTTCGGCTCGGCGGCGTGGGCGATGGTCACCTCCGCGGCCACCCCCACCGGAATCGGCTCGGCAAAGGTGATGACAATCTCCGCCTCCGTTACCTGGTACCCCGCTATCTTGACACTGGCTTTCACCGAGGGGACCGACAGATCGACCGCGTCGAGTCTCAGCTCTTCCAGCGGGTGCCCGATGGGCACAAATCGCAGCGTCGTTTCGCCGGTTACCGTCCTGCTGTCGAAATCAGGGGTCACGTCGATGGTCAGATGCAGGACATCGACCTCGCGGTCGGGGGCGTACTGTCGTTTCTGCGGCTCCGCCGACGACTCTCCCTCTCCGCCGGCGGCAGAGTACTGACAGGCGACGACCTCCCCTTCGTAAGCGGCTTCGACAACGGTCGCGACTAGATGACACGCCGCGAGTGCAGCCAGAGCCCTGTGCAGGAGTCTGTGCATTCGCTTCCCTCTTCTATGTGGGTTCACTCGCCGCGAACCGACACCGTGGCGATATCGATCCGATTCTCCCCCGTCCACGCTCTCCCCGGAAAGAACAGATGGCGACTCTCGCCGCCCTCCATGGCGAACCCGGGATCGTCGCCCAGCACCAGGATAGTCTCCTCCCGACGGCGTTGCACGCCGATGATCCGGCAACCGTGGGTAAACCCGGCCCCGTCGCGCACGATCCCATAGGTTCGCGCCAACTTCACCTCTTCGGGCACCCGCATGTCGGTGATCAACCCATCGATCGCATCGCCGTTGTCCCGTCGCAGCACACCCAGGATTCGTCCCGTCAGCACACCCTCTCCTCGAACTTCCTCCTCCCCGAAGCGCAATGACTCGCCGCCGACCAGCATCATCTGCTCCACCTGTCCGCCACGCAGACGCACGAAACCCAATTGCCCGGAGAGCTGGAGATCGCCGGCTCCTACGGTGACGCCGGGGGTCATACTGTGGATCAGATAGTCCTCCCAATCACCCTCCCCGGTCACCCTGAACGCCACCGCCCCGTCCTCCGCCGGCAAGCGTTCAACTGAACTGAGGAAAGGCCGCTCGCCTACCGGCTCCAACACCGTAGCGAACACGCTGCTGAGATCCTCCCCCTGCCGTCGATGCACGAGCACCGGCATGGTGAAACGGTCCAGCGCGCCGTCGTCGCTGCCGGCCCGACGAACGGAAGGGGCCGTACCGGTGAACAGCACGTCCCCGGGAGCTCCCCGGCCGTGCACCCGCACCGCGCCCCGTGGCTTTGCCGCGCTGCCAAAGGTGGCCATCCAGGTTCCAGACGCCGGCGCCTGTATCACCGCACCGATGTAGGCATAGGCCAGGTTGTGTCCCTCGGCGTCGCCGGCCACACTCTCCCCGGTGGGCAACTTCACCGACACCCCTTGCGGCAACAGGCGGTCGCCGTACGCCGACGCGGGCAGATCGTGCTCGAGGGTGCCATCGTGATCGGCGTCCCCCACCAGAACATACTCGTGACGGCTGCCCCCCTGTACGCGAAAGATGTCGATGACGTACCCGTCCCCTTCACTATCGGGAACCCCCACCAGCGCCAGCAACCGTCGGTACACCTGAGCCGTGCCCGGATAGGCGCGCTCCCCACTGGCCTCCACGGCCTGCAGTGGGCCGTCGCCGGGCACCCAAAGCAGCAGATCACCGTCCGACGGCTCGCTCTCGCTGCCCATATGCTGATCGCGGCCGTCCACCATCACCGTGTTGTGGGAAAGGGTGGAGATCGTCCACTTCCGGTGGCGAGTGTGGGTGTAGCCGATGTCGGCCAGCCGCTCCTGACCCACGGCGAACAGCGTCATGGCCAGCACGTCGCCATGCTGGTGGCCGTAGCCCCCGGAAAAATGCAGGTGCGCCTGCACCTGGTCGGCGCCGCGGCCCAAAGCCAGACGCGCCTGGCCCAGGGCGGGGAGCAGGAGCGGCCCGGAGACCTCTTCCGCTGGCTGACCACCCTCCGACGCCCAGGTGTCGTGGAAGGGGACGACGCGACCGTTGGGGTAGCGCAGGAGCTCGGGAATCCGTTGCGCCTTAGCCAGTATGGGGAAACGCTTCGCCAGATCGAGATCTTCGAAGCGCTCACCACTCGCCGGATGGAGATAGCCCTCGGGGTCGTGGTATCCGTCCAGCAGCTCGATCAGGCTATTGAGGCCGTTCACGGTCTGTCTGTGATAGGAGACGGCCCCCTCGCGCCAGACCCCATCGGCAAAGAACTGCCCGCTTACGAGCGCGCCGATGCGATCGACGGCGTCGTGGATGTAGTCGGGCTCCTTCAGCAGTTTGCCCGCGCGGATCAGCCCCCGCAACAGCGTTGGATCCATGTTACTCAGGGCGGGCGGGTAGCCGCGCACAAAGGCGACGCTGGCGCGGAACAGATCGGTCTTGATGCGGTTCCGGGTAGCTGCGTCCATCACGCCACTGGGCAGGATCAGCTCGTAGGCGGCCAGCAGGTCCTCGGGGATATCCATGTACGCCCACCACGACCACTTGGCGGCACGGAAGTCGGACACCGGGTAGGGGAACGTCTGATCGCTGGAAAACAGGATCTTCTGACGAAAAGGGTAGTCGAAGTGCACGCAGTAACCGGGGTAGACCTCGGCGAAGCGATTCAGGATCAGCGCTGCCCGACGGGCATAGGCTGCATCGCCGGTCTCGGCGTAGGCGCGGCCCAACTCGCGAGCCGCGTCCGCGAAGTACTCCCGCGCCTCATACCACCCCTTGGCCTGGAAGAAATGGTGATAGCCGTCCGCGTCATCCCAGTAGGGGTACTCCTGAATCTTCCCCGTCGGGTTCTTGACCCGCAGGATGCGATCGTCCGGGTAGCGGTCGTTGGGGTAGCGGATGTCGCAGTGGCGGCAGAACACCTCGCCGGGCCGCTGGATCGTCCAGGCCAGCTGATTTTCCTGGGACCCCTCCTCGCAGTTGGGACAACCGGTAAAACGCAGACCCGCCCGCTGGGGGATGAGCGCCAGAATCTCCACTTCGGACAGGTTCATTACCGGTAGATAGCGGCCACCCAATGGACTGTCGGTGTCAGCTTGCAGGATCATCGGAGCCACCACTATCCCGATCAGGAACAAAGCCCGTATCATGGGGCAATCTCTCCCGACAGTTGTCAGACTGCCTGTGCCGCAGGAGAGACAACCGCGCTGCTTCTCTCTCACCCCTCCCACGGACAGGCGCCACTCTCGGGCCATTTCCCGCACCCGGGCGGCGGATCGCTGGCCGCACCCAGACTCGACAGAGCTCATACATCGCGCCATCGCTCACGCCGTGATTGACACCGCACTTCTCCCTAGTTCCGGCCTATTTCCCGCCCGCTCCCGCACTGGACCGGGCAATCTCCATACCGGTTGGCGCCGCCGCCCCCAGCTCCAGACTCGTCAGCTGGGCGTTGACCCGGGCCAACTGCGCACCCATGTCGTCGCGGGAGTTCGACAACATGGTGACCGCCCTGGAAAACCGGCCCTCGACCTCGTCCTGAAGATCAGTTATGCTCGCCTGCGCCGCGTTCAGATAGGACGTCAGTCGTTCCAGGTCTATCTGCTGCGCGCTCTTGAGAAAGGTGTGGAAGACCAGCAGAAGGTAGGGAATGAACATGCCGTACCCCACCAGTACCACGTTGAGCTTGTAGGCCTCCACCTGGATCTGCGAACACAGGTCGAACACCGCGTCCGGTACCACGGCGATACCGAAATCTGCTGTCAGATCTGGATCGAGGTATTTCTGCACCTCCCTGACCTTGGCCAGCACCGCGCGTTCGATGTCGCGCTTGAGCCGCCGCCGATGCTCCGAGTCATCGCTGTCCAGCAGCTCCTGGACCATCCTCGTGGCCGGCCACTTGCAGTCGATAGGCAGGACGAGATTGTTCGGCAGCCGCAACCCGAACTCTACGATCTTGTTGGCGACGTGGAAGTTCCGCACCTGCCACTCGGCTGGCAGTTGAGAGAACACCGTCTCAATGATATTCTCTCCAGCCATCCCCTTGGTCTGGGTTCCGGCGATGACGGCTTCCAGCCGTTGGATGGAGGAGGCCGTCCGCAGCTCTAGGTCCTGACGCGACTTAGCGTAAGCCTGCAGGGCGGACAGGTGTTGGTGGGCGGTTGAGAGGCCACTGCGGATTTCGGTGGTCGTCTGCGCCAGTCCTCTGGCGGTCGTGTCCGCCTCCACCAGTTTCGTCCGCAGGCCGCTGAGTCCTTCACCCAGGCTCGTCTGCTGCTGCTCGACCGCCGCCAGCCGCGGCACGAGACTGCGGATGGCCCCATAACAGGCGACTAACAGAGCCACTACCGAAATCAGAATTCCTATGACCAATACGTCCATTTTCTTCTCATCCTTGAGGACTGCCCCCCACTGTTAAGTTCACGCCATTCGCGGTCGCCGTCGAGGGCCGCCCGGCGGGTTGGCCCCGCCCCCTGGGAGAGTGATGGAAAACCGCATACTGCTCATCGAGGACGACCCCGATATCACCGAGTTGGTCCGCATCAACCTGGAGGATGCCGGCTATCGCCTCGACAGCGCCGCCGACGGCGAAAAAGGGCTGGAGACGGCACTGGCCCAGGAGATCGACCTCGTCATCCTCGACCTCCAGCTGCCGCGGATGGACGGACTGGAAGTCTGCCGCCAGCTCCAGCAGAGAAAAAGACACCTGCCCATCCTCATGCTGACCTCTCGATCGGAGGAGGTGGACCGGGTGCTGGGGTTGGAGCTTGGGGCCGACGACTACCTCACCAAACCATTCAGCATTCGCGAGCTGGTGGCTCGTGTGCGAGCCATCCTCCGCCGGCTGGAGCGCAGCCGGACGACGGAGAAGGAGTCCGTGGACTCACCGCTGCCCCTCGACCTGGGGGACCTGATCATCGATCCCGACCGACGCCGGGTCACCCTGGACGGAGAGCCGGTCGAACTCACCGCCAAGGAATTCGATCTCCTCCTGATGTTCGCCTCGCATCCGGGCCGCGTCTACAGCCGGCAGATGCTGCTGGAACTGGTATGGGGGAGACCTGAGCACATGAAGCGCTATTTCGCCAGCTTCTACGGTAAGCTCTCCGCCATCTTTCTGCTCCTGCTGCTGGCGGCCGGCCTCGTCCACGTGTGGGTGACGCTGGATTCCTACCGCGAGTTCGAGCGCGAATCCAACCAGGGTCTGAACCGCGATCTCGCCGCCCACCTGGCCGAGCGCTTCCAGCCGTTCCTGGCCGACAGCGACTACGCCAGCATCGAGCACACCTTCCACGACCTCATGGTCATGAACCCGTTCGTCGAGATCTACCTCATCGACGAGAGCGGCGTCCTGCTGGCCTACTTTGCCGATCCCGCCAAGATCAAGCGCAGCAGGATCGATCTGGCGCCCGTGCTGGCTTACGTGGATGACGGCAGCGAAGTCCCCTTTCCCCTGTACGGCGACAACCCGCGCAGTCTCGACCAGCGCAAGCCGTTCTCGGCGGTTCGCGTCACCATCGGCAAAGACCGCCCGGGGTTT
>Ga0066376_10003140_pt1 | contig 15023 bp, 18 predicted proteins | sample Knorr_S15_td_Bot_FD_77009 | JGI IMG/M metagenome (GOLD analysis project Ga0066376, IMG submission 77009) | Marine microbial communities from Southern Atlantic Ocean transect - Knorr_S15_td_Bottom_ad_5009_LV_A | ecosystem: Environmental > Aquatic > Marine > Oceanic | place: Southern Atlantic... | reverse complement strand
CTGGATGCAATCATTAAAACAAAAATATTATCAAAACCTAAGAATCTGGCCACAAGTATTGTCACACTACCTTTCGTAAAATCAGCTGTAAAAGCGAATATTGCAGGTTTAATTCCTGAAGTTCTTAATACATTTGCTGCTCCTGCTTTTTTACTGCCTTGATTAAATAAATTTTTACCATATTTAGAACTAATGATAGAAGAAAAAGGGATAGCTCCAATAAAATAAGCGAATAAAATGGTACCAGAAATTTTAAAAAACATTTTTTGAGTGATTAAAGCTAACATAAAAGTGCCTATTTTTTTATACTGCAGCGCATCATATTACATTAATCAATTATATAAAATGCTTTAATCAACTAAATTACAAATATTTATTTTTCAAATACACTGAAGCAGAAGATAATTCTTTAAGCTTTAAGTAAGCTTCATCTAAATCCATAGGATTAGATGAAGATGGAGCAAAACCGCAATCAGGATTTAAAGTTATTTTGTCTGTTCCTAAATAATTTATGGCGTGTTCAACTTTGGAAACAATTGAATCAGACTTTTCTATATCCCTGGAGGTATGATCTACTACCCCCATGCCTAAAATTTTATCTGATGGAAACGTCTTTAAAATATTAAGTCCTCCTGCAACCGGAGAAGCCAATTCAATCGCTATTCTGTCTACATTTAATTGGTCAAATGCATCTGATATCAGATCATAAGGCCCTTCAGAACCGTGAAGGCGATTATAATGAGCATGACATAAATGTACTGAGAAAAATACTGAATCAAAATCTTTGATAATTTTATTCGTAGATTTTACACTCAATTCAATTTCTTTATCTATATCACTTATTTTCTCTCTCTTTCTGTATTCAGGATCAACCAATAAAGCCAACCACGGATCATCAAGTTGTATATTTAAAAATCCCGCATCAATCAAATCAAAAATTTCTTTTCTTATTATAGGAACACAGTCTTCAATAAATTCTGCTCTGTCCGGGTATGTCTTAGAAGAAAATTTTTCATCCCACATTCTTCTGCCAATCGTATATGCAGAAGGAAGAGTAACTAACAATTTACTTCCACCAAAAGAATGTCTCATCGTAAATTTAGCTTCATTTAATGCTATAGATTTTATTTGTTTAATTTTATTTACTACTGCAGGATACATATTAGTAGCATGAGAATCTTGATTAACAGTACCTACTCCAATCAAATCATTTTTAAAACCATCAACAGAGTCAGAAAAAACTTTAACATAACTTTCCCTTCTCCATTCTCCATCAGTTATATAGTTCAATCCTGCTTTTTCTTGAAGTGTTATTGCAAACGGGACAGCACTATCTAGGATACTCTGAAAATTTTTGTCTGAAATATCTCCTCTTTTCCTGCTTTCAACAACTTCCATTACCCATTTTGGCCTAGGTAAACTTCCCACTACAAAAGAATCGAAAGGCTCCGGTAATCTTGAATCTTGATTATTCAATTATTTTTCCTTCAGTTATGTTTGTTTCAGATTCAGGTATTATGTCTTTAATCATAAAATTTGTAAATTCATAAAAATCTATAACAGTTATATCAGGCGAATAATTCAAATCTTCTACAGGTAAATTATATCGATTAATGTATGCTCCTTGATAACCGCATGCTTTTGCTCCAATAATATCAAATGAATGAGAAGCTACCATCATTATTTCTTCCACACTTTTATTTAATATACCAGCGGCTTTTCTATACACCGCAGGACTAGGTTTAAATAGCCCTGCCTTTTGAACAGAAATGATATCACTAAACTCGAATTTCAATTGATTAGCAGCTAAATGTTCCAAATAATTTTGTTCACCATTAGATAATGCAACTAAATTATACTTAGTGGCCAATTTAGGTAAACATTTCAAAGCGTCTTCAAAAGGTTTTAAATAATACCATCCATCCATAATATTTTTTATCTGTGTTTTATTGAAAGATATTTCATATTTTTCAAGGCTGTATTTCAATGCCCTTTCACATGTTTTTAAATATCCACTATGACCTAACATTAGAATATTATCCTGATATTGTTCAATTCTCTGCCTGTCTCTCCATGTATCCCATATCTGATCACTAGAAATATCAAAATTACTATTATTTAAAAATTCATTTAAATATGGAATCATACTTCTTCCAAGATCTAAAATTGTACCAAACATATCAAAAGTTAAAGTATCTACTTTATTTATATTCATTTGAATTTCTTTATTCATATTTTTCTGTCCATAAACTTTTCAATCTATCCTTTATATATTTTTCATAACCATTTTCAGTAGGTTTGTAAAATATATAATTCTGATCATCAGGAAAATAATTTTCATTTATAAAGGAATTGTCATAAGAATGTGGATATTTATAATCTTCCCCATATTTCATATCTTTCATTAAATTAGTTGTGGCATTTCTAAGATGTAGAGGAACAACAGGATTCCCTTTTTCTTTAATTATTTCTAATGAATTATTCAATGCCATATATGATGCATTTGATTTTGGAGCAGAAGCTAAATAAGTGGTAATTTGAGCTAAAATAATTGAAGCTTCTGGATATCCTATTAAATTTACTGCATTAAATCCCGAGACAGCTATGTTAAGAGCCTTAGGATCAGCATTACCAATATCTTCTGATGCAAATATTACCATTCTTCTAGCAATAAATTCAGGTTTCTCTCCACCTTCAATCATTACAGATAACCAATATATAGCCGCATCAGGATCACTGCCTCTCATCGATTTTATTAATGCACTTACTGTATCATAATGATAATCACCAGATTTATCATAAAGAATTGTTTTATTCTGAAAAGATTCATTTAAAACTTCTGAAGTTATTGCACCAGATTCACCTATGATATTTACCGCAATATCAATCGTATTTAACATTTTCCGAGCATCTCCACTTGAATTCTTTATCAATTTATCTATAACTGATTGAGTTATTGTGTAATTACCTTTCGATAAAATTATATCTTCCTTAAATGCATTAGATAAAATTTTACTCAAATCTTTCAATGATAAAGGATTTAAAGTTAAAACTTTTGATCTTGATAAAAGTGGTGAAATAACTTCAAATGAAGGGTTTTCTGTCGTAGCGCCTATTAATATAACAGTACCATTCTCTACAGCATGTAATAATGCATCCTGTTGAGATTTATTAAATCTATGAATTTCATCTATAAATAAAACAGTTTCCTTTCCCATGCTCCTATTTATTAAAGATTTATCGATAATCCCTCGTAAATCTTTTACACCACTTGAAACTGCAGATATTTGATGTAATTCATAATTAGAATTTAAAGTTAGAATCCTAGCCAATGTGGTTTTTCCGGAACCAGGTGGGCCCCATAAAATCATAGAAAACAATCTCATATTTCCTACTAATAAATTAAGGATTTTATTTTCACCTAAAATATGGGATTGTCCGATAAATTCCTGAAGTGATTTAGGCCTTACACGCTCAGCTAATGGTGGTATATTTGTATCAAATAAGGATATTTTATTTTCCATTTAACCAAGGTATAAAAATATATAACTGAATTTACATTGTAACACCTAAGTATATTTATATTTTCTCATTATTTAATTAAATTATTTATTGTTAACAAAAGATTATTTCATTAAAATTTAATTAATTCAAATCGAGGAGATTCTATGTATTTAATAAGAAGAACATTTAAAATTCAAAAAGGTAAAACAAGAGATGCTGCACAAGCTGCAAAGGAATTAAGTGAAAAATACCAAAATGTAGGACAAAGAAGTCCCGTATGGATATATGTTAGCGGTCCAACAACTCCTGGTCCTGCAGATACAATATATATGGACTGGGTAGAAGAAAAACTTGAAAACCCATATAGAGAAGATAACAAATCTCCTGATGGATTAAAAAAATTATTTCAAAATCTTTACCAATATGTTGAAGATAGTAAAATTGATTTTTTTCAATACTACGGAGATACTTTTGGAGAAAACAAACCTTATTAGTAAATTTTATAATTAAAATCTATTTGATAAAATTGTTCCATTATAATTTTCTAACTTTGGATAGTATTGATGAAAATATTCAGTAGGATTACTTGTATATCCATAATTTTTCAGTGATTCAAAGAGTTGCAAAATTTCTTCTCTTGATTCACCATAATTATCAATAGAATCACCCTGATACATAGTTTCAAACATACTTGCTATTTCTTGAGCATCGCTTTGGCTTTTATACATTCTTAAACCAGCAACTTTATTGCCCCAAGTATCAGATATATCTATACCAATAGTTGGGGATTTTTCTTCTTCACTGAGATCCATTTCTCTTTTTTCAGCAATCAATTTTGGCATAGCAGTATAAAATAATCTAATATTTTGAGCAGAATATATAGTTACGTACTTATTAAAAGCATTTGTTGCATTAATATTAACTTGCATATGATCAGTATGGCCAGAAAATCCTCTTTGTCCAAACGTAATCACTATATTAGGTTGGATTTTTTTTAAGATATTTAAAAATTGTTGTTCCAAAACACCATTTTCAAGTAACTCAAGACACTGGTCATCATAGCCAAGCTGCAACACATCATAAGCTCCCAGTAATTTTAATACTTTTAATTCTTCTTTTTCTCTATATGGCCCTAATTCTTCTCTTGTTAATTTAAGATCTCCAGTGCCCAAATCACCTTTGTTACCATTAGTTGCAGTACAAATGTACACCTGAGAACCAAGTTTAGAATATTTGTTGATCGTACCTCCACAAGATGAAGTTTCATCATCTGGATGCGCAAAAAACAATAAAATTTTTCCAGGATTTGAAGATATCATAATACCTTTTAAATTATCTAAGATATTATTTTATCAATTTCTGATTATAAATTAACAGGTAATTTAACTTTTTTTTGTATTTCTTTATTAACAAAATCCACTAAATTGTCAGTAGGATCAAATCCAAGGACTATATCGGGATCAGCTACAAAATTCGACATAGCGTTTATATCATAAATATATGTTTCATCATCTTCTGAATTTACTAAATACTCTAAACCTCCGACATCAATCTTTGCTGATTGGAATATTTTTTCCACTTTCTCAATCAAATATTGTGGAGGATCAAATTTTTCAACTAAAGCTCCTCTATCTGAAACTCCATCTTTCATACCATCAATCTTTTGATCGTCAATCTTACAATAATCTGCAGGACATAAATTAAATTCACCTTCTGTCAAAAATATCTTTATTGCATAAACATATTTTCCACCTATAGTTTCAACTCTAATAATATTTGAATCTTTAGCAGTTAAAAATTCCTGTACTAATAAAGTCTTATCTATCCCCCAGTCAATTATATTTGTATTTAAATAATTTTCTAATTCTACATAATCATCAAATTTAATTATATTTGCGCCACTACCACCTATATTTGGTTTTAATAAGATAGGAAATTTTAAATCTTTAGCAGATTTTAAAATTGCTTCTTTATGATTAGTAACATAAGTTTTAGGATGTCTTATATTTAAAGATCTTAATAAATTAATCTGATTAGATTTAGAAAATTCATACGTATAAGCATCATAACCATTGATAATTCTTAAACCCAAAGATTCTAAATATTTCATATAATTTAAAGTATAAAAAATAGAATTTTCATGACCTCTATTAAATGCTGAGGGGCTCATTCTATTAAATATAACATCAATACCTAAATTATTTTCAGCAGATCCTGGATTAAAAGAACTATTCCAACCTTCTAGTTTTATATGGTCTATACCTTTTTGCTCCAATTTATTAAAAAAATTTTCAAACCATTCAGGATGTTCGTAATATACACCTAAAGTTTTTTGATTCATGATTTTCTCCAAAAAAAAACCCCCTTTAATAATTAAGGGGGGTTTTAAAACAAACAGCTAAATAAAGCCCCGTCATGTAATGTGACAGCAACAATTATTATTGATGTTATTAATTAATATCATGTAATTATCATATCAGAAATTATTCCACACTCATATCTGATCCACAGCACATTGGGGATTTAATTTTTCCATGATCATTTGGACATTGAGATACGCCAACAGAATTTTCACCAACCTCTGCATATATCAATTCTGAACCACATGCTCCACAAGTAAGGTCTTTCACAGACATTGAACAGTCACCACAAGTATAAGTCGCCATTTTATTCTCCTCTAAATTATGACAATAAAGTATTATAAATATATAATAATCTAATCACATATATAGATCAATTTATTTCAAATAAATGAAAATTTCTGAAAAAGCAATTAAAGAACTTATTAAATTAAGGTCTGAAAAAATTAAAGATCCTACTAAAACTTTAAAAATCGTTACCTTTCCGTTATGGCAAGGTGAAGGAGATTTTGGAATAGTTATACAAGAAAGGATTGATACCGATATCATTATTAATGACGCAAACAATAATGAAATTATATCTATAGATGCTCATATATCTGAATCAGTCTCTAAAGCTAAATTAGATTTTAAAATTATCAATAAAATACCCAGCTTCAAAGTAGATATATATTAATCTAAATAAAATTCACACCCCAATATATTGCATCAATTAATAGTGTATGAAATGTAAATTGCAATCCCCCCAAAACCGAAAGTTTCCATATTAATCTTCTTCTCATAACTTTATCTTGAATTAAAAATATCGTTAATAACAAGGATGATACACCAACCAAATATAAAGAAAATAAATCTAATATTAAGAAGAAATTATTATTTGTATGTATAAATCCAATTGAAAAAGGCATCCATAATGTTGAAAAAAACAAAATTACTATATATAAACTCAGAATATAAATATACTGAGATATTCTTAAAGTTTGAAATTTTTTAAAGCAAATAAAATAAAAAGAGAAAATAAAATATCCAATAGCAGCCAAAAACATTGAAAAAATTATATACGGAATATAGTCTGTATCAATTTTACCCCAAAGAGCTGAGCCATATTCAGGGTAAAAAACCAATCCCCATATATAAGATAATATTACAGTGGATCCTAAAATAAAATTAACTAATAAAAAAAATAAATTTCTGTTTTTAATCATTTAATTATCAAACTTTAAATAAATATAATCACCTTTAACCCATTTTTCAGATTGGTCACAATAAAAATCAGAACCAGGATCTCCGGATACTCCCTGAGAATCGATAATCCAAAGTCCATCTTCATTTAAATCAGCAATTAGTCTTAAATTAGCACCCATTGGAGCTAAATAATTTGGATCAAAACCTGTATTACATACTGTGACACCTGTACCTCCTACAGAAAATCCTCCTCTGTCATACAATAAAGATAAATCACCAATTATAGATATCGGATGATTCAGATACACTTTGTGAAGGTTTCCCCATTTCCATTTATTGATATCTTTTCCAAATTTGTTTTCCAAATCAATAATTATTTTTTCCATAGTACTAATTATTAATTCTGATCTGCCAGTTGATTTAATCCATCCTTTTGTATCTTCATTTCTTAAAAGATAATTTGCTGCGGCTGCAGCTGAAGGATAAATATGTTCAACTAAATTTTCAGGAAACCATTCTTTAGCCAAAGAAACAGACCATTCATTAAAAAACATTTCAAAAATAGTTGTTGCAATACTTTCAGAATTCGTATCTCCATCCCAATTATTTAAAATTTCATAAATATTTTGAAATTCGCTTTTATTTTTTATTACCATCAACAAACCAGGTAAACATTCTATAGCTCTCTCTGATTTCATATCATATTGAATTGATTTCATTAAATCAAAATCAACATTTGTCTGACCTTCTAAACGTTTTCTTATTCTTCTCATTCTATGACCACTACTCCATGTGCCAAAAAAAGGATATTGATAATCATCATTTGCTGGGCGATTGTTTGCACTTCCAATCCATCCTCTGTCCGGATTTTTCAATCCCGGCATTCCTTCTTTTGGAATTACTCCTTTCCAACTGTATTGAGGATCCCATCCAGGTTTCAATCCTTTGTAATGGCTGTTTCTATAAGGTATTCTTCCCATAGCTTGATAACCAAAATCTCCATCAACAGTTCCATATACCAAGCTAAGAGTAGGGACATTCCATTCTTGGAAACTATTCAAAAATTCTTCCACATTATTACTTTTATTTATATTTAAAGCATCAGTGACAAAACTACAATAATCAAAACCCATCCACTTCAAAGAAACCGGACTATCTATGTCTACCCAATTAGGTAATAAATCATTTACAATTGGTCCATTAATAGTACTCTTTATTTCAAAATTAATTGGTTTCTTATTTTTAACTTCAATAATTTCTATTCTTTTTTTAAAATTCAAATAACTTTGATCGTGCAGATATTTTTCAGGATTTTGATTGTTAAGTTTTTCGTAATATAAATCACGCTGTGAGCATATATTATTAGTTATTCCCCAAGCAACTTTTTTATTTCTTCCCATAAAAATTAACGGGACTCCAGAGTAAGCCATTCCCATTACATCAAAGGATTTTCCTGTCATATGTACCTGATACCAGCATGATACTGCTCCAAATGCAATATGCGGATCACTTGCCAAAATTGGATAATCAGTTGATGAATTTTCAGGGCCTACCACCCAGTTATTACTTCCCAATCCATCTTCTGAAGAAGATGTGGTGTCACCAAATTTATCTCCTAAATTATTACCTTTTATATACTCATTTTCAAATAATATAGTTTCGTCATCTGCTTCTCCTCCAGTATAAATATTCAATAAATCTATATCTGAAATATGCTTTTTGGCATATTCAGGCATTAACAATAAAGGCATTCTGACTGTAAGGTAATATCTAAATTCATTCATGATTGCCAATGAATGCTGTGATTTCCATTCTTCAGGTTTATAATCGAGGATCATAAATTCAGAAGGTAATTTATTTCCAATTATATTTATATAATGATTTATACCATCAGTAAAATGATCCAATAAATTTCTCGACCAATCAGGCATCATATTATATTCTCTTTCTGATATAGAAGGAAAGTTCATTGTTTTCGCTACCTTGTCAAAATCCAAACATTTTTCTCCCATTACTTCAGAAAGGGTCCCCAATGCTTTGCGTCTGAGGTAATCTAATTGAAATAATCTGTCATGAGCCATTGTCATTCCAAATCCGAAAAACACTTTTTCATCTGATTCTGCTTTTATTTTTGGTATGCCATGATGTTCTCTTTTAAGTTCAAATTCTTTTGTATTATTAATAAACAAATTAGTTCTTAATTCATTGTTTGATTTTATATTTACATTCCACCAAGAATAAAACTCTGATTCGTTATTAAAATTTTCTTCAACTATTTGACTAATCCGTTCCTCATTTCCTAATTTTTTAAATAAATCCAGATCATAGCTTGAATACATTCCTTAACCTGCCTATTAAACTAAACTTTAATAATTAACTTCACAATTTAAATCATACAACTTATTATTATTAATATGAAATATTTTTATATTGTTCCATTTCACACTACAAAAAAAGAATATTGTGATATTTGCAATGATCCTATGGTGATAGAATTACATTGTAAGCTTAAGTGTACAAACTGCGGATACACCAGAGATTGCTCTGATCCTTAAATCTATATATTTACACTTAAAATTTCATTCCATCTTGTAGTATAGGCAGGAGAGAGATTGCTTTGATTAATTCTCCATCCATTCTCAAATTCCTCACAAGCTAATTTTATAGATTCATTTCCCATAACTGAATTTATATAATCTAAAGAACCCATCAATTTATCTCTTTTTATTTTTTTTGAAACATCTTCAAATAAACCTAGTTGATTTTGATTTACAACTGAAAAATCACTTATAATTACTCCTGCTTGTTTATAAAAATAACCAGGGATATAAATTTCATCTAAAATCTTCAATGCCTCAGAAATTATAACTGAAGTATCATTTGTTGAAAATTTTAAATTTACTTTACCATTTAGTTTAAGATTTTCATTTATAGATTTATATTTATTTGTATTTATAAATACAAATATAGTGGACGCAACACATTGTTGTGACCTAAGTTTTTCTGCAGATTTTGATGCAAAAGAGCTAACAGCTTTTTTTATCTTATTATAATCATTTGTATCTTTGCTAAAAGTCCTGGAGTTTCTTATATTTTTTTTAGGTAATTCTGATGTTTGTAATTCAAAACATTTAATGCCTCGCAATTCATACACTGTCTTTAATCCATTAATAGACATATTATCTAATATCCATTTATCATTTCTTTTAATCAAATCATAAGCAGTAAAAATTCCTTTATCATGTAAAAAATTGCTGTACCTATACCCTATTCCCCATACATCTTTTACATCGATTTTTTTAATATAAAAATCAATTATTTTCTCGCTGTCAAGAAACAAAATATTATTAATTGATATTTTTTTAGCAAAATGATTAGCAATTTTAGCCAATGTTTTTGTAGTAGAAATACCAACGGATACAGGAATGCCAGTCCATTGCATTATTTTACAAACCAAATTCAAAGACTCATATTCAATATCTGACTTATATATGAAATCAATAAAAGCTTCATCAATAGAATAAATTTCTAAATCAGATACAGTATTTTGTAAAATTTTCATAATCCTTCTAGAGATATCTCCATACAAAGCAAAATTAGAAGAAAAAACAGAAATATTATTTTTAACAATCAAATCCCGTATCTTAAATATTGGTGTTCCCATTTTAACACCCATTTTTTTCACTTCATCACTTCTTGCTATCACACATCCATCATTATTAGATAAAACAATAACGGGTTTCTCAATCAAATCAGGTCTAAAAACACGCTCACAAGAGGCATAAAAATTATTACAATCTAATAATGCAATCATCTGCTTAATTTATGTATCACATAAGTGACAACACCCCATACATAAAATTCCATTTCTGAGTTGATTTTTATCTGATTAACATCCTTATTATCAGACAAAAGATAAAAATCATTATTAGATATAAGTAATTTTTTTACAACAAAACTACCATTTAAAATAGCAAGTATAATATTTTGATTTTGAGGGCTTAAAGATCTATCAACAATTAAAATATCTCCAGTTGTAATCCTAGATCCAGCCATCGAATCGCCTTTAACTTTCACGCAAAATGTTGCTGCAGAGTTTTGTATTAAATATTTATTTAAATTCAAACTGGGTTCTAAAAAATCTTCTGCAGGAGAAGGAAATCCTGCATGTGCGGTAAATTTAAGAAATGGAATTTCAAAAGACATATTTGATATACTTATTTTCATAAAATAATATTATAGAACATATGTTCTGATTATATCAATCTAAAATTTAAGATATAATATTTCATGCTATGAACATAATGTATATAATTTTTGCTTATTTAATCGGAAGCATTCCAACAGCTTATCTCTATTTTAAAATTAAAAATAAAAAAGATATAAGAAACTACGGTAGTGGAAATTCTGGCGCTTTAAATATTTTCAGATTATGTTCTTTCAACGCAGGAGCAATAGTACTTTTAATTGATTTGATAAAATCAAGCTGTATAGCAATTATTGGAAAAAACATTGATATCTCTGATTCGGTTTTTTACATTGGTACCATGATGGCAGTTATAGGACACAATTTTCCTTTTTACTTAAAATTCAAAGGAGGTAGAGGAGTTGCAGTTGCATCAGGAATAACTTTAATAACCATACCAATCCCCGCAATTAGTGCAGGAATAACAATAGCAATCATAACATTGATACTTAAAAGTCCATTATGGGGGATAGTCATAGGGGCGCTTGTACTTAACGCTTTAAATATAATCATAAATCAATCATTCATAATATTCTTATGGTGCGGAAGTATTTCATTAATAATATTATTCACTCACTTATCAAGAAGGCGTAAAGAACTAATCCCCGCTATAAAAGCCATAGATCTAAAAAAAATAGGTGCCATTGAATAACTTATATATTTTTAATATTAATAATTAAATATTAATATTAAAAATGCATTAAGAAACAATAAAATCACAGCATATATTAATAAAGATCTTATAGATTTAAGATAAACAACAATTTTTTTGATATCAGAAACCTCTTCTTGTGGTTTCTGATCAAATTGATTAATATATTGGCTCATAAGCTTTCCTTTACTAAATAAAATTATTAAATAACATTATATAAAAAGGAATAAAATTTATGGACAGATCACAATCAAAATACATTAGAATCAACGGAATTAATACCAGATACTTTGAAAAAGGGAGTGGAGATCCAATCGTTTTAATTCATGGAGGACATTTTGGAGGAGGAGCTAGTGCTGAAGACTGGTTCTTGAATTTTGATAACCTGGCAGAAAAATATCATGTTTATGCTTTTGATAAAATCGGACAAGGGCACACTGATAATCCGAAAAAAGATACTGATTATATTATGGGTACTCAGATTAGACATGCATATGAATTTATTGAAAAATTAAATATAAAAAAACCTCATTTAATTGGACATTCAAGAGGAGGTTATATAGTAACCAGGCTGGCACTTGAATACCCTGAAATTGCGAAATCTATAGTTATAATTGACAGCGCAACACTAATGCAAGATATCAGATTTTATCACGATTTGGCCGACAGAGTTCCATCGTTCAATAACGAACATGAAAAAATTAAATATATGATTAAAGAAAATTCCTGGGGAAACAAGCATATAACTGATGAATGGATTGAAGGAAATATAGAATATTCAAATTCACAAAAAAATATCATGGCTGCCGCGAAACATAGCGAATTAGAAGAAAAAATTTTTACTCAAGATTTAATTGAACGGCAAAAAGAAACGCATCAATGGATAAGAGAAGGGAAATTAAATACCCCAACATTGGTAACATGGGGGCTAGATGACCCTTCTGCATTTTGGGATCCAATAGGAATTAATTGTCTAAACCTAATATTACCAAATGTTAAAAATTCCAGTATGCATATATTTAACAATTCAGGTCACTACGTATTCAGAGAGCAGCCTGCAGAATTTAATGAAGTGGTAATATCATTTATAAACTTAAATACATAAATAAAATACAAAACAAGTGCTGAGCAATAAAAATAATTAAATATTGTATAATGATAATCCATTTTAAATACAAAACCCGGACATAAGAATGGCAGTATCAGTAAAAAATTCTGAATTAATTTATAAATCATTAAAAAAGTGCGGAGTCAAAATTGTCTCTGCATTACCTGAAACATGGCTTGTACATCTTATAAGATTTTCAGAAGAAGACCCTGATATGCAGCTTGTAAGACTGGCAAAAGAAGAAGAAGGGGTTGGTATTTCAGCAGGAGCACATTTTGCCGGATTAAAATCTGCTATGCTAATGCAAAATCATGGATTTTTAGCATCTGTTAATGGGATAGTATCTTTAGCTCAATTGTATCGTATACCTTTACTAATGATTATTAGTTATAGAGGCGAAATGGGTGAAACAGATCCATGGCAAACTGAGGGTGGATTAAGAACTGAAAGTACACTGAAGGCACTGGATATTCCTTATGATATTATTGATTCTTCTGAATCAGTTGAAAAAAAGATAAATAAAGCAGCGGTTTTATCAGAAAGCTCTGAAAGACCTGTTGCCCTATTAATAACCAGGGATCTGATGGTTGAATAATGAAAAGAATCGATGCATTAAAAAGAATATATAAACTATTAGACTCAAAATTAATTATTACAAATATGGGTGCTGTGGCAGCAGAGTTATACTCACTAGGGCATAAAAAAAACTTCTTCTATTTAGAACATAGTATGGGACTTGCATCATCTGTGGGTCTTGGAATTGCATTGTCAAAGCCCGATATTAATGTAATTGTTCTAGATGGAGATGGATCAGTATTGATGAACCTTGGAACTTTTTCAACAATTGCAAGATATAACCCAAAAAATCTTACTCACATAATATTTGACAATGAAAGTTTGTTATCAGTTGGCGGATTCCCTACAGCTACTTCTACTGGTACAAATTTAAAAAATATAGCTTTAAGTTCAGGAATAAAATTTGCATATGAAACAAAAGATATTGATGAATTCGAATCATTGTTTAAAAAAAATATCAATATAGATAATGCATCAGTTATAGTATCAAAAGTAGAAGCGAAAGGCCCGGAAAAATTTACAATGGATTTAGGGCTTATAGAAAATAAAATAGAATTTAAAAGACATATTAATTCATTAAAGGAGAATTAAATGATTTTAGAAGAATTTATTAATAATATAAGATCAAGTAAATTAGAAGTTGTAGACCTAACGCAACCATTAAATGAACAGACTCCAATCTTAACGCTTCCAAAAGAATTTGGGCAAACAATTCCATTTAAGAAAAAAGAAATATCTAAATATGACGAAAAAGGGCCAGGATGGTATTGGAACAACTTTGAAACAGGTGAGCATACTGGTACACATCTTGATTCACCTAATCATTGGGTAACCGGGCAAGATAAATTTTCTGTTGATAAAATTCCTGTAGAAATGCTTATAGGTAATGGATGTTTAATAGATATGGAAAAAGAAGTAGAAGAAAACCCAAATGCTTTATTAACACCTTCTCATATTGAAGAATGGGAAAAACAAAATGGAAATATCCCAAAAAAATCTTGGGTATTAATAAAAACCGGATGGAGCTCAAGATTCAATGATCCAGAAGCCTATGCAAATTTTAATACAAACGATCAAATGCCAAATACTCCAGGAATATCAAAAGAAGCATCAGAATTATTAGCAAATGAGAAAGATGTATTAGGAGTTGGAGTAGAAACAGTAGGTACAGATGCCGGGCTTGCCCCGTCATTTGATCCACAATTTCCAAATCATAATATTATGCATGGTGCTGGAAAAATGGGATTAACTAGTTTATGTAATCTAGATTTAATACCATCAAAAGGTTCAATAATCATTGCTCTGCCATTAAAAATAGAAGATGGATCAGGATCCCCTGTAAGAGTCATTGCTATTAAATAACAGTTAAGATTTAAAATGTGCAATTAATTT
>Ga0066376_10003139_pt1 | contig 15026 bp, 25 predicted proteins | sample Knorr_S15_td_Bot_FD_77009 | JGI IMG/M metagenome (GOLD analysis project Ga0066376, IMG submission 77009) | Marine microbial communities from Southern Atlantic Ocean transect - Knorr_S15_td_Bottom_ad_5009_LV_A | ecosystem: Environmental > Aquatic > Marine > Oceanic | place: Southern Atlantic... | reverse complement strand
TGACAAAAAAGCGCCGCATATGCGGGGCGGCGGCGTGGCTTTCGGTCCTGTTGTTCGCTCTCATGCGCTTAGCATGCCAAGGAAAGTACGCCAATTGGCATTGCGCACAGCTCTTTCGAGCAAGCAAGCGGACGGCAAATTGATCGTTCTCAGCGAAGCCAAAGCGAAATCTGGCAAAACATCTGAGCTCGCCAAGAAAGTCAAAAAATTGGGTTGGGACTCAGTGCTTATCATTGATGGCACAGAGGTCGATCAAAATTTTGGACTGGCAGCACGCAACATCAAAGGTATCGATGTGTTACCGCAGCAAGGCGCCAATGTTTATGACATTTTGCGTCGCGACACTTTGGTTTTGACCAAGGATGCGGTCGAAAAATTAGTGGAGCGCCTCAAATGAGCAAGCACAGTCATCTAGGCAAAAACGTGAAATTGAGCAAAGAACGGATGTATGAACTTATCCGCTCGCCAGTCATCACGGAAAAATCGACGATCATCTCTGAGCACAATCAAGTGACTTTTAGAGTGCCACTTGAATCTACAAAGCCAGAGATCAGAGCAGCCGTTGAAGGTTTGTTTGACGTCAAAGTGAAAGCGGTCAATACGATCGTGCAAAAAGGTAAAGTGAAACGTTTCCGGGGTCATCTTGGTAAACGCTCTGACTACAAAAAAGCAATCGTGACGTTGGTAGATGGTGATTCCATCGACATCACGACGGGAGTATAGAGATGGCGCTTAGAAATTATAAGCCGACTTCTCCGTCACGCCGAAATCTGGTTCTGATTGACCGTTCCGATCTTTGGAAAGGTAAGCCGGAAAAGAGCCTCACTGAAGGTTTGTCCAGTAAAGGTGGTCGGAATAATGCTGGCCGTATCACGGCGCGCAGGCGCGGCGGTGGTCATAAACGCCGCTATCGCATCATTGACTTTAAACGTCAAAAGTATGATGTGCCGGCGACAGTAGAGCGCATTGAGCATGATCCAAATCGGAGCGCGTTCATCGCCCTGATCACCTATGAAGATGGTGAAAAAGCATACATCATTGCGCCGCAGCGTTTGCAGCCTGGTGATACTGTTATTTCCGGTGAGAGGGTCGATATCAAACCTGGTAACGCTTTGCCGATGGCAAATATTCCGGTTGGGACGATCATTCACAACGTTGAACTTAAAGTTGGCGGCGGCGCTCAAGTAGCCCGTTCAGCCGGCACTTACGTTCAGTTGATTGGTAAAGACCAAGGCTACGCCCAGCTTCGCATGAACTCCGGTGAAATCCGGATCGTTCGAGCCGAATGCATGGCGACAATTGGTGCTGTTTCCAATCCTGACAAAGCAAATATTAAACTTGGTAAGGCGGGTCGTAAGCGCTGGTTGGGCAAACGCCCGGCCGTTCGTGGTGTTGCGATGAACCCGGTTGATCACCCCCATGGTGGTGGTGAAGGCCGGACTTCCGGTGGCCGTCATCCGGTGACCCCATGGGGTAAACCAACCAAGGGTAAACGCACACGTAACAACAAAAAAACCGATCGGCTTATTATCCGCCGTCGGAAACGTTAAGGAGAGATCGTGGCTCGTTCAGTTTGGAAAGGACCGTTCGTTGATTCTTATCTGCTTAAGAAAGCAGAGGTTTCACGCGCATCAGGTCGTAACGATGTGATCAAAACTTGGTCTCGTCGCTCGACTGTTTTACCGCAATTCGTTGGCTTGACCTTCGGTGTCTATAACGGTCGGAAATTTATCCCCGTTCTCGTAACCGAAGATATGGTTGGCCACAAAATGGGTGAGTTTTCCCCAACGCGGACATATCTCGGCCACACGGCTGACAAAAGAGGAAAGAGGGAATAGTCATGGGCAAAAAAGCAGCGCCCAGAAGGTTTGCGGACAATGAAGCCATAGCTTATGGCAAAATGATCCGCACCTCGACGCAAAAAATTAATTTGGTGGCAGAAAGCATTCGCGGCAAGTCTTGCGAATCTGCATTGAACGATTTGACATTTTCAACGCGCCGGATTGCCGTTGAAGTCAAAAAAGTTCTTCAATCAGCCATCGCCAACGCCGAAAACAACCAGCAGCTCGATATCGATCGTCTGTATGTTGCCGAAGCAAGCGCAGGCCGCGCATTTGTAATGAAACGCTGGCGTCCACGGGCTCGTGGTCGTACTGGCAAAATTTTGAAACCGTTCAGCAACTTGACCATCGTGGTTCGCGAACGTGAGGAGACTGCGTAATGGGTCAAAAAGTAAATCCGATTGGCTTTCGCTTAGGCATCAACCGTACTTGGGATTCCCGCTGGTACGCTGATGGCAGCAATTATGGCGATCAATTGCATGAAGATCTGGCAATGCGCGAGTTTTTCGAAGAGCGCTTGAAACAGACGGGTCTCAGCAAAGTCGTTATCGAACGCCCGGCAAAACGTGCTCGGATCACAATCCATACAGCGCGTCCTGGTGTGGTTATCGGTAAAAAAGGTGCGGATATTGAAACGCTTCGTTTGGAGCTTTCGAAACGTACCGGTGGTGATGTCAGCTTGAACATCGTTGAAATTCGTAAACCCGAAATTGACGCGGCTTTGATTGCTGAAAATATTGCCCAGCAATTGGAGCGTCGTATCGCTTTCCGCCGTGCAATGAAGCGTGCTGTTCAATCAGCCATTCGTTTGGGCGCTCAAGGTATTCGGATTAACTGTGCTGGTCGTTTGGGCGGTGCTGAAATTGCGCGGACGGAATGGTACCGCGAAGGTCAGGTTCCACTTCATACATTTCGTGCCGACATTGATTATGGTGTTGCACGGGCAAAAACAACCTACGGCATCTGCGGTGTAAAGGTCTGGGTCTATAAGGGCGAAATTCTTGCTCACGATCCCATGGCGCAAGACAAAAAAGCGCAAGACCAGCAGCCGTCCCGGTAAACGATAAGTAATTTGAATTTTATTGACTAAGAAAGTCTAAAGCAATGTTGCAACCAAAACGCACAAAATTCCGGAAAGCCCATAAGGGGCGAATTCATGGAAATGCTAAAGGCGGCTTCTCTCTTAATTTTGGAGCCTACGGCCTTAAAGCTATGCAGCCAGCCCGTATAACGGCGCGTCAAATTGAGGCTGCCCGCCGGGCGATGACACGCCACATGAAACGTGCCGGTCGTGTTTGGATCCGGGTGTTTCCAGATGTTCCGGTTTCGCAAAAACCTGCCGAAGTACGCCAAGGTAAAGGTAAAGGTAATCCGGAGTTTTGGGTTGCTCGGGTCAAACCAGGTCGGGTCATGTTTGAAGTTGATGGTGTGCCGGAAGATGTAGCACGCCGGGCCTTTGAATTGGCTGCAGCTAAGTTGCCGATCAGTACAAAATTTGTTCAACGCCTCGGTTCAGGAAGTTAAGACGATGAAAGCTGAAGACGTACGCGCAAAAACTGTCGATGAGTTGAATGATCAGCTCAACGATTTGAGTAAAGAAGCATTCAACCTACGTTTCCAGGCGGCCAGTGGCCAATTGGAAAACACCGCGCGAGTTCGCCAAGTACGCCGCGATCTCTCTCGAGTTAAGACGATTTTGAATGAGAAAAAGCGCGCAAGCGTATCTTAAGGAGTTAGTTGATGCCTAAGCGAATTATGCAAGGTGTCGTGGTAAGCGACAAAATGGACAAGTCAATCGTTGTCAATGTAGAGCGACGCACAAAGCATCCGCTTTACAAAAAGTACATTCGGCGTTCGAAAAAATACGTTGCTCATGATGAGAACAATGTCTGCAAAGAAGGCGATGTTGTTCAAATTCAAGAGTGCCGTCCTATTTCGAAGCGTAAAAATTGGGAAGTCATCACCTCAGCGGAATAAGCTGCCGACGGTGAATAAGTAAAGGAAGAATAACATGATCCAGATGCAAACCAACCTGGATGTCGCCGATAACTCAGGCGCGAGACGGGTGCAGTGCATCAAAGTTCTTGGCGGGTCAAAACGCAGAACTGCTTCAGTCGGCGATATTATCGTCGTCTCTGTAAAAGAAGCTATTCCGCGCGGCCGTGTCAAGAAAGGTGAAATGCACCGGGCTGTGGTTGTTCGGACCAAGAAAGAGATCCGTCGTAAAGATGGAAGTGCTATCCGGTTCGACAGCAATGCAGCAGTTTTGATCAGTCCACAGAATGAGCCTGTCGGGACCCGTATTTTTGGCCCCGTCACCCGCGAATTGCGTTCGAGGAATTTCATGAAGATTATTTCTCTCGCACCGGAGGTGCTCTAATGGCGGCAAAATTTAAAGTGAAAAAGGGTGACCGGGTGGTCGTTCTTGCTGGCAAAGACAAAGGTAAAACAGGAGAGATCCTGAAGATGATCCCCGAGGATCAGCGCGCCATTGTTCAAGGTGTCAATATGATGAAACGCCATACTACGCCGTCGCAAGCCGGCGCCGGTGGGATCGTGGAGAGAGAAGCGACTATTCATGTTTCAAATCTTGCTCATGTCGATCCAAAAGACAGCAACGCAACTCGCATCGGATACAAGACCTTGGAAGACGGACGTAAAGTTCGTTATGCCAAGCGATCCGGTGAAGTGATTGATATATAGGTGAATTGAGATGACTCGTTTAAGCGAAAGCTTCAATTCTGAAGTAAAACCAGCCTTGATGTCCCATTTTAAGTATTCGAATGAGATGCAAGTGCCGAAACTTGAGAAGATCGTTATCAACATGGGTGTTGGTGAAGCTTCTCAGGATAAAAAGAAGATCGAATCTGCGTTGGAAGAAATGACGCTGATATCCGGTCAAAAGCCAATTATCACGCGCGCGCGCAAATCAATTGCGACGTATAAGCTGCGCGATGGCATGATTGTCGGCTGCAAAGTAACGTTGCGCGGAAATCGGATGTACGAATTCCTTGATCGTCTCGTTAATATTGCTTTGCCTCGTGTTCGTGACTTCCGTGGGATTTCGCCAAAAAGTTTTGACGGACACGGTAACTTTGCTCTCGGTATTAAAGAACAGATTGTGTTCCCTGAGATCAATTACGACAAAGTTGATAAAATTCGCGGCATGGACGTCATCATTTGTACGACGGCCGAAACTGATGAGGAAGGTTTCGAACTTCTCAAAGGTTTCAACATGCCTTTTAATAATTAATAGACGAACGGAGCCTTATAGATCATGGCAAAAAAGTGTGTCGTCGAGCGAAATAAAAAACGTGAACGCTTAGTTGTAAAATTTGCGACTAAACGTGCGGCCTTAAAAGCAATCACCAAGGATGATTCCTTGTCTGCTGAGGAGCGTTTTGAAGCGCAATTGAAATTAGCGCAACTCCCTCGTAATTCCTCGAAGGTGCGCGTTAGATTGCGGTGTGAAATTTCCGGCCGTGGCCGTAGTAATTATCGCAAATTTCGCATGTCTCGTATTGCATTACGTGAACTGGCCTCGCACGGGAAAATCCCGGGCATGGTCAAGTCAAGCTGGTAAAGGAGGAGCACACATATGTCTATGAGTGATCCCGTAGCGGACCTTTTAACAAGAATTCGGAATGGCCAGCGCGCCAAGAAGAGTTCGATTAGTACACCTGCCTCTAAACTTCGGGCGAATGTCCTCGATGTGTTGAAGCGGGAAGGGTATATCCGTGACTTTTCACAAGGTAATATTCGGAAAGGTATCGATGAAATTACCATCGAGCTGAAATACTATGACGGTGAGCCGGTGATCAAAGAGATCAACCGTGTCTCCAGTCCTGGTTGCCGAGTTTATTCAAAAATCAAAGACTTGCCGCGCATCTACAACGGCTTGGGGATTGCGATTTTATCGACCCCTCGTGGTGTGATGTCGGACGCTGAAGCGCGTGCTGCCAATGTTGGCGGCGAAGTTTTGTGCCACGTATTCTAGGGTAGGGGAGCACAGAAATGTCACGCGTAGGATTATTACCAGTTATCATTCCCGACGGAGTAACTGTCGATTTGACTGATGGAATTTTGTCGGCCAAGGGCAAAATCGGTGAGTTAAATCTCACTTATGCTGCCGATGTTGTGCCTTCTATTGAAGAGGGCAAGATCTGGGTCAAACCCGCTAATGATAGCCTGAAAGCTCGCAAATTGTGGGGAACGTTTAGGTCCTTGACCTATAACCTGATCACTGGCGTTCATGAGGGTTACACCAAGTTTTTGGATATCAATGGTGTTGGTTATCGGGCGCAAATTCAAGGCAAAGACCTTGTTCTTCAACTTGGTCACAGTCACGAAATTCGTTATCCAATTCCAGAAGGCATCACGATTAAATGTGAAACGCAGACTGAAATCGAGATTTCCGGTGCGGATAAGCAGGCCGTTGGCTCGGTTGCAGCCAAAATTCGTTCTTACCGTCCGCCAGAACCTTATAAAGGCAAAGGCGTGAAATATCGGGACGAGATTATCCTGCGTAAAGAAGGGAAGAAGAAGTAAGTCATGAAAACTTCGAAACAACTTTTTGACCGCCGGTCACGACGCACCCGTGGCAAAGTTAAAAAGAACAATGCAGGACGTCCGCGTCTGGCCGTGTTCCGTTCCGGCAAACACATTTACGCACAAATCATCGATGATGTGAGCGGCGCAACCGTTGCGTCTGCGTCCTCCATCGATAAAGAAGTTCGTGGAAAACTGAAAACTGGTGCTGATATCGCAGCTGCTTCCGCCGTTGGTAAAGCTGTTGCTGAGCGTGCCAAGAAAGCCGGGGTTGAGACGGTCGTCTTTGATCGTGGTGGATATATGTATCATGGCCGAGTGAAAGCTCTGGCCGAGGCTGCCCGTGAGGGCGGTCTGTCGTTCTAGGAGTATCGATAGATGGCACAAGAACCTAATTCACAAAATCCACGCAATCAGCGCGGCGGTCAACGTGATGGCCAGCGCGGCGGTGGTCGTGGAGGTCGCGGCGGTCAGCGGGATGATCGTGACGGCGATGAATTAATAGATAAGCTCGTCGGTATTAACCGAGTTGCCAAGGTCGTCAAAGGTGGACGTCGCTTTGGTTTCGCTGCTCTCGTTGTCGTAGGCGACGGTCGGGGCCGGGTTGGCTTCGGTAGTGGTAAAGCCCGCGAAGTTCCAGAAGCAATTCGCAAAGCGACCGAAAATGCAAAACGTAAACTCATTCGGGTTCCGTTGCGCGAAGGCCGGACGTTGCACCATGATGTTCAGGGCCGCTTTGGCGCTGGTAAAGTTATTGTTCGGGCAGCTCCTGCCGGTACCGGTATTATTGCTGGTGGTCCAATGCGTGCGGTGTTTGAAAGCTTGGGCATTCAGGACGTTGTTGCTAAGTCCAACGGCTCGCAAAACCCCTACAACATGATCAAAGCAACTTTCGATGCATTGCAAAACTTGGCATCGCCGCGTGCGATTGCTGCAAAACGCGGCAAAAAAGTCAGTGATATTGTCGGACGCCGGGATGGCGCCCCGGCAACGGATCAGGCAGCTGCAAGTGAACAGGCGTAAGAAAAATGGCTGATAAAACCGTTACGATCACTCAAATTGGCAGCCCGATTGGCCGCCGCAAAGATCAGCGCCAGACTTTAGTTGGTTTGGGGCTCAATAAAATGCACCGCACACGGACGCTGGAAGACACGCCGTCAGTGCGCGGCATGATCAATAAGGTCCAGCATTTGGTCCGCGTTGAAAACGGCGCTTAAGGAATACTGATATGAGACTTAACGAAATTCATGATAACGAAGGTGCTCGCAAACCACGCATGCGTGTTGGTCGCGGCGAAGGCTCCGGTAAAGGCAAGACAGCCGGCCGGGGTGTAAAAGGTCAGAAATCCCGTTCAGGTGTGTCGCTAATTGGTTTTGAAGGCGGTCAAATGCCGATCTACCGGCGGACGCCAAAACGCGGTTTTAACAACATTTTTGCTAAAAAGCTTGAGATCGTAAACCTCGGTCGTTTGCAAAAAGCTATCGACGAGAAAAAATTCGATGCCAAAGCAACTGTGAATGTTGAAACGCTGGCTGCTGCTGGATTGATCCGCGGCAATAAAGATGGTGTTCGCATTCTGGCTAAAGGTGAGCTTAAAGCGAGCCTGACATGTGAAGTTACAGGTGCCTCTAAATCAGCTGTTGCGGCGATTGAAAAAGTAGGCGGTTCGGTCACGTTTCCGTCAGCAACGAAAGTTGAGCTTGAAGCGCAAGCAAAATCGGCTAAATCACAAGCTAAGAAGGCTGCCGCTGGACCAGCGAAAAAAGCTTCTGCTGACGATGAAGATGGTGATGCGCCGGCTGCTGCTGATGAAGCGGCTCCAGAATCAGCTCCTGAAGCTGACGCAAAAGAATAAATAAAGGATAACAGAGGAAGATGGCTTCAGCCGCCGAACAATTAGCCGCCAATCTTAACTTTGGCGCTTTCAATAAAGCCACAGAGCTGAAAAAGCGTCTGTGGTTTACGTTGGGCGCGTTGATTGTGTATCGGCTGGGCACGTATATTCCTTTGCCGGGTATTGATCCAACTATCTTGCAAGATATTTTCCGTCAACAGGCGGGCGGTATTCTTGGCATGTTCAATATGTTTGCAGGCGGTGCGCTTGGTCGTATGACCATTTTTGCTCTCAATATTATGCCTTATATATCCGCTGCCATTATTATGCAGTTGATGACGTCGATTTCACCGTCGATGGCGCAGTTGAAAAAAGAAGGCGCAACGGGCCAGAAGAAAATCAACCAATACACCCGATATTTGACGGTGCTGATCGCTGGGATGCAGGCATATGGTATCGCCGTTGGCATCGAAGGAATGCGGGGATCATTTGGTTCTGCTGTTATTGAGCCAGGTGCTTTCTTCCGCTTTACCGCTGTTATCACCTTGGTGGGTGGTACCATGTTCCTGATGTGGCTCGGTGAGCAAATCACTGCTCGCGGCGTTGGTAACGGTATTTCATTGATCATTTTCGCCGGCATTGTGGCTGAACTGCCGAGTGCTTTGGCTGGTACATTAGAACTTGGCCGGACCGGTGCATTGTCCACTGGCATTATTGCTGCCATTTTGCTTATGGCCGTTGGTGTGATCTACGGCATTGTATTTGTTGAACGTGCGCAACGTCGCCTCGTCGTTCAATATCCAAAACGCCAGCAAGGCAATAAAATGTACGGCGGTGAAAGCTCTCACCTACCGCTTAAAATTAATACCTCTGGTGTTATCCCGCTTATTTTCGCGAGCTCCCTTTTGTTGATGCCGACGACTGTTATCAGCTTTATGGCAGGTTCCGGTCCGGAATGGCTCACAACGGTGACAGCCTTAATGGGGCGTGGCCAGCCGACTTACCTGCTGATTTATAGTTCGTTGATTGCGTTTTTTGCGTTTTTCTATACTGCAGTTGTGTTTAATCCTCAAGAAACAGCAGACAATCTCAAGAAGCATGGCGGATTTATTCCAGGCATTCGCCCGGGCAATAATACTGCGGCTTATCTCGAATATGTCACGACGCGCTTAACTGTCGTTGGGGCAACTTATTTGGTGGCGGTTGCTTTGCTACCAGAGATGTTGATCTCGCAATATTCCGTGCCGTTTTTCTTTGGCGGTACCAGCTTGTTGATTGTTGTGACCGTTACGATGGATACCGTTGCGCAAGTTCAATCCCACATGCTTGCGCATCAATATGAAGGCCTCATCAAGAAATCGCGATTGAAGGGGCGGCGGTAGGATGAATTTGATTCTGTTGGGTCCTCCGGGTGCTGGCAAAGGCACTCAAGCGGAACGATTGGTCGAGGCCTTTGGTCTGGTTCAATTGTCGACCGGAGATATGTTACGCGCCGAAGTTAAATCTGGCAGCGAACTTGGCCAAACAGCGCAGAAAATTATGGATGCAGGCGAATTGGTGCCAGATGATCTGATTATTTCCATGATCTCCAACCAAATCGACCAGCATAGCGATGCAAAAGGCGTGATTTTGGACGGGTTTCCCCGCACCACCGCCCAAGCAGAAGCACTTGACGAGATGTTATCTGATAAAGACCTAACCATGGATTTTGTAATCCAGTTGGAGGTCAGTGAAGATACCATTGTTGAACGAATTTCGGGCCGTTACTCCTGCGCTAAATGCGGTGCAGGGTATCATGATACCTTCAGCCAGCCTGCTGTAGAGGGAACATGTGATAAATGCGGCTCAACTGAGTTTTCACGACGATCTGACGACAATCCGGAAGCGGTGCGTTCGAGGCTCGGCGCATATCGGGACCAAACAGCCCCGATTTTGCCATTTTATACCGATAAGGGTGTTTTACAGTCTGTCGATGGTATGGGTGGCATGGAAGAGGTCTTTGACCAAATTAAGGAGATTGTTGCAGGCGGGTAATTGAAGGATTTTATGGTGTTGATATTGACGGCTAACGCATTGACTTTAGATGCTTTGTGCCTATAATCGCGCCACTTTGGGAACCCCCCGCGATAAAGTTTGTAACCATTTTAAGCTAAGGAGAAACGGCTTTGGCTCGTATCGCTGGCGTGAACATTCCAACCCAAAAACGGGTTGAGATTGCGCTTACTTATATATTCGGAATCGGTCGCTCACATGCAAAAACCATCTGTGCGAAAACCGAGATTCCATCTGAGCGTCGAGTGCATGAACTGACTGATGATGAGGTCGTTCGCATTCGTGAAATGATTGATGCAGAATACCAGGTTGAAGGTGATCTGCGTCGTGAAACATCAATGAATATCAAACGTTTGATGGATTTGGGCTGCTATCGCGGTCTACGTCATCGGCGCGGTTTGCCGGTGCGTGGTCAACGTACACATACCAATGCTCGGACCCGTAAGGGACCGGCTAAATCCATTGCTGGTAAGAAAATGGGCTAAGCCCACGCTGGTAGCAAATAGGTTATAGGTTTTTGGGGTTTTCCCGGAAATTTTATTGAAGGAATTAGGTTAAAAATGGCAAAAGCGACAACAGCGCGTCCACGCCGCCGCGTGCGTAAAAATATTAGCTCCGGTGTTGCGCATGTGAATGCGACATTTAACAACACGGTAATTACCATTACCGATGCTCAGGGAAATGCAATTTCCTGGTCTTCGGCTGGTAGTCAAGGATTCCGTGGTTCTCGTAAATCTACCCCTTATGCAGCGCAAATTGCGGCTGAAGATGCGGGAAGAAAAGCGCAGGAACATGGTATGAAAACTTTGGAAATCGAAGTTAAGGGGCCGGGTTCCGGACGTGAATCTGCTTTGCGTGCTTTGCAAACAGTTGGATTTACGATCACCGCCATCCGTGATGTAACACCAATCCCACATAATGGCTGTCGTCCACGTAAAAGACGTCGGGTCTAATTGAATTTAGTTTTGTTGATTGGTCAATCGGTAGGAGTGGCCAGTCAGTTTTTTATTTTGTTTCTACTGCTTGATGAGGCGCACCCGTGATTCAGAAAAATTGGCAGGAATTAATTAAACCGAACAAATTGGAAGTCGTTCAGGGATCTATTCCAGAACGTCGTGCAACTGTTGTTGCAGAACCTTTGGAGCGTGGCTTCGGCCTAACGCTTGGTAACGCCCTTCGCCGGGTTTTGTTGTCGTCCCTCCAGGGCGCAGCCGTTACCGCCATCCAAATTGATGGCGTGCTCCATGAGTTCTCTTCAATCCCTGGCGTCCATGAGGACGTTACTGATATTGTTCTTAACATCAAAAATCTTGGTATTCGCATGCATAGCGAAATGACCGGTCACATGATGCTCGAGGCCAAAGGGCCTGGCGCAGTCACCGCTGGTCAGATCGATACCGGGCACGACATCGAAGTGATGGATCCAGACCTTGTGATCTGCACGCTCGATGAAGGGGCCAGTATTCGCATGGAGTTCACCGTTGAAATCGGTAAAGGCTATGTGCCTGCGGGGCTAAATCGCCCAGAAGAAAGCCCAATCGGATTGATTCCGATTGATGCTGTTTTCTCGCCGGTTCGCAAAGTCGCCTATAAAGTCGACAATGCACGGGTTGGCCAGGTTACCGACTTTGACAAATTGTCATTGGAAGTCAGCACCGATGGTACAGTAACGCCGGAAGATGCTGTTGCTTTGGCAGCGCGTATTCTGCAAGACCAGCTACAACTCTTCATCAACTTCGAAGAGCCGCAATCGGCTGTGCAGGAAGAAGCCCGCGACGAATTGCCGTTCAACAAAAACTTGCTGCTTAAAGTTGACGAACTTGAACTTTCCGTTCGGTCTGCCAACTGCCTCAAGAACGATAACATCATCTATATCGGTGATTTGGTCTTGAAAAGCGAAGCAGAAATGCTGCGGACGCCAAACTTTGGTCGTAAGTCGCTGAATGAAATTAAAGAAGTCTTGTCGCAAATGGGTCTCCATCTTGGTATGGAAATTCCAAATTGGCCACCAGAGAATATCGAAGAACTGGCCAAGCGATTAGAAGAGCCTTTCTAGGTTAACACGTAAGATAAAAGGAATAGAGCCATGCGTCATCGTATGAGTGGACGTAAACTCAATAGAACATCTTCCCACCGGAAAGCAATGTTCGCTAATATGACGGCGTCTCTTTTGCTCCATGAGCAAATCAGTACGACCAAACCGAAAGCCAAAGACCTGCGTACATTCGTGGATAAAATGATTACGCTCGGCAAACGCGGTGATCTCCATGCCCGTCGTCAGGCAATGTCTTTTCTGCAGGACAAAGCTGTCGTCACAAAATTGTTCGACACACTGGCTGATCGTTATAAGGATCGCCATGGCGGCTATAGCCGCGTATTGGCCGATGGATACCGTTATGGTGATGCAGCCCCGATGGCTGTGATCGAATTGGTCGACCGTGATGTCGAGGCAAAAGGTGCGGCTGATAAAGCACGCGTCGAAGCTGAGGCGGAAGCCGAAGAAAAGAAAGGCGTTTCCGCGTAAACTGCTTTCGCGAATTTTTTTTGAAAGAGGTAGTCCTAACGGCTGCCTCTTTTGCTTTGAGCGGGTATAATAGCGATTATGACAATATTAACTTCATCGTCATTCTGGCGTAGGCCAGAATCCAGTTCCCGAAAGGATTCTGGACCCTGGATCAAGTCCAGGGTGACGATAATGATTATGTTGACTGCGGTTTTACTGGCTTCACCCGCCCACGCCCAAAAGCGCGTGCCGGAAACGCAGACTGAGATTAAGCTCTCCTTTGCTCCTTTGGTGCGAACGGCTGCGCCGGCAGTGGTCAATATATTCACCCGAAAGACCGTGACGACGCGTTCCTTTTCTCCTTTATTTGATGATCCTTTTTTCCGGCGCTTTTTTGGTGATCAATTTCGCTCCGGAAAGCGGTCGAGAAAAAAAGTTCAGAACTCCCTTGGTTCCGGCGTCATCGTCAAGGCAGATGGCACAATCATCACCAATCATCACGTCATTAAGGGCGCCGATGAAATTACGGTCGTATTGTCCGACCGCCGGGAATTTGATGCTAAAATTATCGGCAGTGATGGGCGCACGGATTTGGCCGTGCTGAAAATAAATGCTGGACGCGAAAAATTGCCGTTTTTGGCTTTTCGCGATTCAGATGACCTCGAAGTCGGAGATCTGGTGCTCGCCATTGGCAACCCCTTCGGTGTTGGCCAAACGGTGACCAGTGGTATCGTTTCTGCGCTGGCGCGAACTCAAGTCGGCATCAATGATTTGAACTTCTTCATCCAGACGGATGCGGCGATTAATCCAGGTAACTCAGGCGGCGCTTTAATTACGATGGACGGAAAATTGGTGGGCATTAACTCAGCGATTTACTCGAAAGGCGGTGGCTCCGTTGGTATTGGTTTTGCCATTCCAACAAATATGGTGCGAACAGTCTTGTTAGGCCTCACCGGAGGCGGACGGATTGTGCGACCTTGGATTGGCGCCGAAGGCCAAGGGGTAAATTCTGACATAGCCGCCTCTATTGGGATGAAACGACCTGTGGGTATTTTGATCAATGGAGTCTATCCTAAAGGGCCAGCCAACCGAGCAGGAATCAAAGTAGGTGACGTGATTATTGGCGTTAGAAATCACGATGTGAACGATACAGAATCACTGAGGTTTAGGATTGCCACCAGCCCAATTGGTCAAACCCTGAAAATCAAATTGATCCGCCGTGGAAAAGTGCGTTTCGTTAATTTTCCAGTGGAAGCGCCACCTGAAAAGCCCAAGATCAACAAAACCGAGCTCAGCGGCTATAATCCACTGCAAGGCGTTACCGTCGGAAATCTTTCACCTGCGCTATCGGACCAAATTGGCATGAACCTTTTGTCGCGCGGCGTGGTGATTTTGGAAATTCGGCGGGGCTCAGCTTCGCAGCGCTTTGGCTTTAAACCCCGCGATATTGTCAAAGAAGTTAACGGTGATGAAATTAGGACAGTGGGCCAATTGCAAAGAGTATTGTCTCAAAAATCAAAGCAATGGAATATATCCATTAATCGAAACGGCAAAACCTTATTGATGGCGATCAATCGGTGACAACGTTATTTGAATCGCAGGCTCCGAGGCCTCTGGCAGATACTCTGCGTCCACAGACTTTGGATGAAGTTGTCGGGCAAGATCATTTGCTGGGCAAAGAGGCGCCCCTTGGCCGGATGTTAGCAAGTGGCCGGATGGTTTCGCTTTTGCTGTGGGGGCCGCCGGGTACCGGCAAGACCACGATAGCGCGGTTACTTGCCGAGCACACCAATTTGCATTTTGAGCCATTGTCGGCAGTATTTTCTGGCGTCGCTGATCTTCGAAAGGTATTTGAAGCATCGAAAAACCGCCGGGAAGCCGGGCGCGGAACATTGTTGTTTGTTGATGAAATCCACCGCTTTAATAAAACTCAACAAGATGGATTTTTACCCTATGTCGAGGACGGCACGATCACACTCGTTGGGGCAACGACGGAAAATCCTTCTTTCGAGCTCAATGCAGCGCTTTTGTCTCGCTGTCAGGTGTTTGTGCTCAATCGTTTAGATGACGCGGCGCTGGAAAAATTGCTGGTCCGGTCGGAAGAATTGGACCAGAAACCATTGCCACTTGATAAAGATGCCCGCGCCGCTCTTCGGGCGATGGCTGACGGGGATGGGCGCTATTTATTGAATATGACAGCGGAAATTTTGCTTTTGCCATCTGATCCGGTATTGGATACCGCAGCGCT
>Ga0066376_10003138_pt1 | contig 15028 bp, 13 predicted proteins | sample Knorr_S15_td_Bot_FD_77009 | JGI IMG/M metagenome (GOLD analysis project Ga0066376, IMG submission 77009) | Marine microbial communities from Southern Atlantic Ocean transect - Knorr_S15_td_Bottom_ad_5009_LV_A | ecosystem: Environmental > Aquatic > Marine > Oceanic | place: Southern Atlantic... | reverse complement strand
TCTAATTTTAATGGACCGATATTAAATGGTGCGGTAGATGGGAACGCTGTTGTTATTAAGGTCTATGATGCCAGCGAGGGCGTTATTCTTGATACAGAGCCAACGTTTATAAATGGCGGTGAGTTTGGTGATCTATTTTCAGTTGTTTCTAATCTAGGTCTTTCAGATGATCCAGATCCAGTTTATGGCTGCACAGACCTTGATGCGTGTAACTATGATTCTAATGCAACCGTTGATGATGGTAGCTGTAATTATGATTTTGAAACTTATTATTTAGATACAGATGGCGATGGACTTGGATATGGATTGGGTCAAGAATTTTGCTATGATCCTGGTGAGGGTTGGGTTGATAATAATGATGACCCATATCCAAACTGTTCAAGTAACTATGTAGACTCATGTGACGTGTGTGATGGTGATGGGGGTGTGTGCTCTGGGTGTACTGATCCTGATGCATTTAATGCAAATTGCCTAAGTGGAAATCTTCCAGATACTGCAACAGATGGTTGTAGTGATACTGTAATTGTTGATGATGGTAGCTGTATTTATGTTCCTGATGGCTTCGAATTTGAGCAATCTACAACACAGGCTTTTTATCTTGTTATAGAGTCTTCAATAGATGGTGAAGGATTAATAGAGTTAACTGATTGGATTGGCGCTTTTAAAGATGGAGTTTGCGTGGGTTCATGGCCTTGGGTGGGTGAATACACAACCATTCCTGTAATGGGTGATGATGGCTCTGATTTTACAGAGGGATATATGAATAATGATAATATTCCAGAATTTTTAATATTTGATGGGAGTGCTAGTGAGGCATACCCAGCGGTTCCTTCTGAAAACCATCCTTGGGCAAACTTTGCATTCTATATTCTTGATAATATTAATGTATATCCAGATTGTTATGGTGATTTAGGTGGAGATGCGTTTATTGATGATTGTGGGGTTTGTTCTGAAGGTAATACGGGTCATACTGCAAATTCAGATGATGTTGGTTGTGGTTGTTTCGCGCCTGAGGCTGTTGATTATTACTATGATGCAGACTCTGATGACCTTGGTTATGGTGATTCTTCTATGTATTGTACTGAGGTTAGTGATACTCTAACAGATAATACTATCTATGAGCAGGTTCCAGATGGATGGGTTTTAAATGATGATGATCCATGTCCAGCTGATTTTAATGATGACTCTGATGGCGATGGATTATGTGATAGCGATGATGCATGTCCATATGATTCAGAGAATGATGCAGATGGTGATCTGATTTGTGGTGACGTTGATGACTGCCCTTATGATGTAGAGAATGATTTTGATGGTGATGGTGTGTGTGGCGATATAGATCCATGTCCGTATGATGCGGAAGATGATGCGGATGGTGATGGTTTGTGTGCTGATGTAGATAACTGTCCATACGATCCAGAGAATGATTTTGATGGTGATGGTGTGTGTGGCGATATAGATCCATGTCCGTATGATGCGGAAGATGATGCGGATGGTGATGGTATCTGCGGTGATCAAGATGCATGTCCATACGATGCTGAGAATGATGCAGATGGTGATGGCATTTGTGGTGATGTGGATGAATGCCCATATGATATTGACACAGATGGTGATGGAGCTGATGATTGTGTTGATCCAGAGCCAGAATGTGCAACAGATAATACAGATGAATGTGGAGTTTGTGCCGGTGATAATTCTACATGTTCCGGATGCACAGATTCGGAGGCATTTAATTTCGATTGTTTAACAGGAAATCTTCCTCAGGATATATTAAGTGGATGTGGAGAGAATGTTATTGTGGATGATGGTACTTGTATATATACTCCAGATGGATTTGAATTTAATCAATCATCCCTACAGGCATTCTATTTTGTTCTTGATGCAGATTTAGATGAAGAATCTCTTGATGAATTAGTTGACTGGATTGGAGTATTTAGGGGTGATATCTGCGTGGGATCTTGGCCATGGGTGGGACCATATACAACACTACCTGCTATGGGTGATGATGGAGATGATTATTCTGAGGGCTATTTATTATCAGGTGAGATTCCAACATTTAAAATATATGATGGTTCAAGCAATGGAGTTTACGATGCATTTGCATCTGAGGATATCGCATGGTCTAGCAATGGACTCTATACCCTTGATTTTATTAGTGGTTTCTCTGAAGTAGATTATGCATTTTCTCTACATTATGGTGCAAACTTAATTAGTTTCTTTGCACTTCCTAGTGATGTGTCACTTGCAAACATCTTTGCATCGGTTGAGGGTCTTGTGACTGGTGTAATAGGTGAGGGTGTAGCAGCATCTCCTAATCCTGATTTAGGTTGGGTTGGTAGTTTAAGTGAGATCCAATCAACAGATGGATACTGGATTAAAATGGGAGGAGATGGAGTTCTAGAAGGATCTGGACAACTAACTGACCCGGAGACTGTGTATGACCTTCATTATGGTGCAAATCTAATTTCTTATCCATTCTCAGGTTCTTCTGATCTAGAGAATACTATTCCTGAAGAGCAGTGGGGAAGTATCGATGGGGTGATAGGTGAGGGCGTTGCAGCAACCTATAATCCAGTGTTAGGATGGGTAGGTAGTTTATCATCTCTTGAAGGTGGTAATGGATATTGGTTTAAAGTAAATGAGCCTATTGATTTTATATATATCCCCCCATCTGATGTCGCGCGACAGTCATATTTAGATAACACATCAGATCAGCTTTCAGGTTTTGAGTATACTCAATCAACCAGGCAGGGATTTTATTTTATAGAGTCAATTGATGGTGTTCAGGATAAAGATTGGATATTATCTTATAATAATAATGTTCTTGTGGGTGCCAGACAGTGGAATGGAAGCTACACAGATATTCCAGCGATGGGATATGATGAGGATCTTTATACAGCTGGCTATTGTGATATAGGTGATATTGTAAAATTTAAATTATTCAGACCTTCAACAGGGGATATGTTTAATATCATTAGTGATGACATTGCTCCTTGGGAAGATAATTTGATTCATATAGTTAGCTCAATGTCTATTAGCTATGGTGATTTTGTTTATGGTTATAAGTTTAGTGATGTGTATCCTAATCCATTTAATCCATCTACAACGATTAACTTTAGTGTTTCAGAAAACTTAGATCTTAGCTTAGTGATTTATGATATGCAGGGTAGAGTAGTTGAGACTCTTGTAAATGCAAATTTTGCTCCCGGGGTATACAGTATAAACTGGAACGCACAAGGTTTTGCTAGCGGAATTTACTTTGCAAAATTATCATCAATGGGTAATGAACAAACTCAAAAGCTCATGTTTATAAAATAAATATTAAGGGGCTATTTAATATGGCCCCTTTTATATATTTATCTTATATTAAACTAAGAATTCAAGGAATTGAATATGAACTTTTGTCGACTACTTATGTTTTTAATGTTTTCATTTCTTTTTTCAGAAGAAGCAGTTCAAGAGGTAGAAGCAGTAACAGCAGTTAAAGATGTAAAAAAATTTAAAATAGTTCCACCTGTTGGGAATAATGAGCTAACATCTCTCAAAGGTGAACCCATTAAATTTGACGAAATGTATAAAGATGGACCCATGCTATTAAGTTTTTGGTTTTTAGGCTGTGCACCATGCATTGCTGAGATGAAATATCTTTCAAAATTCAATGAAAAATATAAAGATACTGGATTCAAGGTAATTAGCATCAATACTGATACTAAAAGTAAGGGTAAAATAAAATCATTTGTAAAAAAGAAAAAGTATTCCTTTGATATTTTATTTGATGTAAATGGTAAAAATGGTGTAATTAAAAAATTAGGTGGAAGTGCGTGTCCTTTTACAGCGCTCATAAATATGGATGGGACTATTTACTCTAAGCATATAGGTTTTGAGAGGGGTGATGAGATTGCTTTGGAAAAAGAAATCATTGAATTTATTGATTACAACAATGAATTACCCATTAAGATAGATAGCAACATTAATAATGGAATTCCCGGTTGGCATACTACTCTCCCACAAGAAGAGGGCTATGTTTACACAATGGGAACAGATACATCTAGAGTGATGCAAGTGGCTGTTGATAAGGCTTTACTGACAGCTCAAAGTAAATTTGGAAATGGAATAATTACTGGACTTGAAACAGTAGACTCATATATACAAGAAGAGACAACGGAGTCAGATGAAACAATATACAGGGCCTATGTTTTACTTAGAATGGAAGAAACATCTGAGAATATTGATAAAAAATAAAGCATGAAACTAACTAGAATAATTTTATTCCTCTATTTCACGCTTATTTATTCACAGATAGGAATTCAAGTAACACAGACTTCAAATTTTGCAAGTGGAGATCAGCTTAACCTTCCATTTCCTATTGATAACGACTCTACCACAGCATATATTATTAATGAAAATCTGTTTGATATCAGCACAACCTACAAAAATTTCTATCTATACACTCAATTGGAGTACAGCGATCCTCCTGTATTTGGTGAGACTAGAACCACTGTAGATAAGATTCTAAATACCTATTATCTAGAGTATTTAGGTGAAAAATTAAATTTTAAATTAGGAGATATACATTCTCTGTATACTCGCGGATTAATGTTTAATACATACCAGGAGCAAAGCACTGATTTTAATAACAGTATCAGTGGTATAGAGCTCAGTTTCCCAGTGAAAGATTGGCTTAGAATTTATTCAATATATGGAACAGATACATATGAATTCAGAACTAGGCCTGTCAATCAATTAAATGATCTTTCTTTTGATCATACTTCTACATTTTTAGGTACACAGATCAATCTAATTAGTGATATTATTCTAAATCTTCAATATCTAAATCAAAGTGTTAATATATCAGAATCTGTTACAGCTGAGGGTGGAGCTAGTATAATTGAGCATTATAGTTTTCTATACACAGTTCTTGGCCATGATATTGCAGAAAATATTAGTGATTTTGATTCAGATAATATAGATAACTATCAGATCAATGCTAATATGCTAGGACTATCTCTTCAGGGCGATTTGCTTGGTTTAGATTTTTATGGTGAGTATGCTTCCAATAAATACACAAAGCTTCAGCCATACACAAGGATTGGAGAGGAGGTGGATGGTAGTTTATTCTATGGATCGTTGTTTGCTGATATTTTAGGTAATGGTGTCACCTATGAATTTAAGAGATATGATATGCCCTATTTTATCCCAACACTATCATTTGGACCGATCGTGTATAAAGAACCTACATCCATACTTCAATCCCGAAACTCTCATAATATGAACTTTGTAAATGAAATTGGGCATCAGCTTGATGTGATTCATTTACTGACAGATAATATTGATCTAACATTTAATATTTCAATAGCAAGGAGGATTCATCCATTTGATGGACAAATAAATACCATTATAAATTCATTTGATAGTACTGCATTTGATTCTAATGTTCTTACTAACGGATTATATGCTGCACTTGAAAATATTAATAATGAAAGCTGGGAATCAACCTCTTCAACTCAAAATTATAGTTATAGTAACCCCAATAATATGTCTATCCTTTTTATGGATAAGGATGAGGAGGTTCTATCATTTTGGCCCTATAGACAGTTCTATGCAGGTATAAATGGATACCTTTTAGATGACAGGCTGTACTTTAGTATTGGCTATGATCTCTTTGATCATATCAAGCAGTGGGGTGGTGATGAATTTGGTATGATTCATAATAACTATGTTTATAGTGGATTTGAGTCAGCTGAACCTATTATTAGTGATTATTGGCTAGGGATACAAAGTGATTTTACAGATGAGTTTAATGTTTGGACTAATTATTATGGGAGCACCTATGCATTTGATAAAACATGTGAAACTCATAACTGTTCAAGTTGGGAGGATATTCTTGACTTTACATTTGAGTATGAAACTGATCAAGAGGGCAACCCTGATTTCAGTCCTTTCTTTGATAGTTTAGCAGTGTATTATCAATCTGTTGCATTAGATTCAATAGATTCTTCTATGTCTTCAAACAGCTATCAGTGGCACTATGATAGTGAAAAAGCAACCACCATACCAATGCAATTTGCCTGGAATATTGGAAATGGAAGCTCTGTTCTTCTTTATATTGAGCAGCAGTGGAGAGAGAAGAAATTAAATCAGGATATTACCTATTACTCTGGAGAAAGTAACCAAGAGGGATCAAATCTAGAAAAGGCAAATGAACAATATCTATCAGTGTCCTATAAAGATAAAAAATATGGGACATTCACATTATTTTTCAATCAAGAAAAAAACACAAAAACAGCATTTGATTTTGATTTAAATGCTGATTCAAAAGATGTAAAAACCAAGCAGTGGAATGGTCTGCAATGGACCTATGATTTTAAGATAAATAATAATTCACATAAGCTGAACAGATATCTATTGGGAAACTCAACACTATCTATTTTCTATGGTTCTCAAAGAGGGGGATTGATTTGCGCGAATGGAATTTGCGCTGTTCAACCAGAGTTTTTAAATGGAGCTAAGTTCTCATATATTCGAATATTTTAGTAGTTACATTTAGTAATAAATAAATAACATGATAATTTTAGTAAAATATATTAAATTATGGCTGTAAACCATGGGAGATTTGGAATGTTAAAAAAGTTTTTAGTTTTAATCTTACTGTTATCATTTTCATTTGCTGTTTATAATGTAGGCCAGACAGTTTCATTGTCTGATCAGCAGCAGCCTCTAACGGTGTGTAATGGAATCGAGCCAAATCAAGAGACTGATGGAAATTTTAGTCTGTATGATTACAATGGTGCTTATAATGGTGGCACCTATTATGTAACCCACATAGACATGGCGGCTAGTTGGTGAGCCCCTTGTTTCTCATCCATCGGTCAGATGGATCAAATCTCAGGTGCATGGCAAGTTCAATATCAAGATGAATGGAATGTTCTAGACTATACTAACCTTGATGATGTTGGCCAGCCATATTCATGCTCAGCTTGGGGCAATCAGGGCTCACTTGATGACAACCTGATGACAGAGGATCCTGGTTACAATACATTTAATGACTTTAATCAAGGAAATGGATTTCCAAGCAATGTGTTTATTGATCATACTATGACAGTTTATTATAAAACTAATAACCTGAGCTACTATATCGCAGGGATCAAATTTGAAGAAATGCTTGAGGCGTGTGAGGATGACATTGGTGCAAACTGTAATCAGTGTCTTGATTGTGATGGAGATGGCACATTTGATGATGAGGATAATTGCCCAGACATGTTCAACCCCTCACAAGAGGATACTGATGGTGATGGTCTTGGAGATGAATGTGATGATTGCCATAATATCATAGGTGACATTAATGATGATTTGAATATTGATATTCTTGATATCATACAAGTTGTTAATATTATTCTCTCGGGTGGTGTTGAAAGCACTGAGTTCACTCAATGTCAAATCACAGATGCGAATGTAGATGGTAATCTTATGATAAATATACTTGATGTTATTCAATTAATTAACATGGTACTAGGCGATCTAAGAGCGGATGTATCTGACTTAGACAATTATGCGGTTGCACAGATATTTTATGATGCAAATGATTTATTGATTCGAATTGAATCAGGTTCAGATGTTGCAGGCGTGGAATTGAGCATTAATTCAGATGATTATTATAGTGTTTCTTTAAAGGATAATAGCCATATTGAAACTTATTCTAGGTACTATAATAATAGCTTTAAGGTATTATCCTTTAACTCATTTAATGAGCCATTTGATGGGCATGTGATTGAGTATAGAATCACTGATGGAAGAGCGATTAGTCAAGAGGATATTCACTTAATAATTGCCTCTCCTTTGGCTGTAGAATTTTATGTAACTTCAAACTTTAATGGTGAAATAGATGTATTAAGTCCAGTATCATATCAATTACACGATGTATATCCAAATCCATTTAATCCATCAACTCAGGTTTCATTCACATTGCCTGTAGATGGATATGTAGGGCTCTATGTGTACAATCTTAAAGGTGATCAGGTAGATACTATTTATGAAGGATATCAGCAGGATGGAACTCATTCATATACATGGAATGCTTCATCTCTTCCATCTGGAGTGTATTACATAAGAATGAATTCAAATACTAGTACGCTAAGTGTTAAAGCAATGCTATTAAAATAAAATATTTAACAATATTAATAAACTAAAAAAGGGGAGCAAAAGGCTCCCCTTTTTTTATATTTAGAGGATATTAGCCATTTTTATTAACTTTAGCTACATTGCACCCGTGGCTCAACTGGATAGAGCATCTGACTACGGATCAGAAGGTTGCAGGTTCGAATCCTGTCGGGTGTACAGAATTTTTTAGGAGTCTAAACTATGAAACAAAGTAGAAATGAAATGTGTGAGTGTGGCAGTGGTAAAAAATATAAAAATTGTTGTATAATAGAAACTGAAAATTCATTTGTTAAAAAAAATAGTGTTAAAATAATTGTAGCAGTATTTTTATTCTTTTTTAGCTATTTTCTTTTTGATAAAATTATGAATTCAGAAGATACAATCTATTGCTATGAATGCAGGGGATATTTTCCTGTAAGTCAAGCGGCTTCACATCAGACTGAGCCACCATCAGAATAATAGATTGAGATACAGTTATTTATTTGTTTCAGTATTTTTATCATTATTATTTTCATCAGATAGTGATAAATATACACTTATCATATCATTTGATGGATTTAGATATGATTATTTAAAAAATGTAGATACCCCAAACTTTGATAAATTTAAAAAAAGTGGAGTTTCCTCTTCTCTTGTTCCTATATTTCCCTCGTTAACCTTTCCGAATCATTATTCAATTGCAACTGGATGCTATGCAGATGAACATAAAATTTTGGGTAATACATTTTACAGTGAATCCCTAAATAAAAAATATTCAATGGGTGATAGCAAATCAGTTCAAAATGGAGAATTTTATGGAATGGAGCCTATATGGGTGACCGCAGAAAAAAATAATCTCATCTCAGCAACTTACTATTGGATTGGTTCAGAAGCCAGGATTCGAGACTATAGGCCATCAATATACAAGGAGTATGATGGCTCTGTGTCTTTCAAATCAAGAGTTGATTCAGTTGTTTCATGGTATAGTGCATCTATAGATAAAAGGCCTAATCTAACAATGCTGTATTTTAGCGAACCAGATTATACAGGTCATAGCTATGGTCCAAATAGCGAGGAGATTAATTTATCTATTATTGAAATGGATAATTTGCTTGGTTATATAATTAGTAAACTTAAAGAGTTAGAAATTTATGAAAAATTAGATATCATTATTGTAAGTGATCATGGAATGACAGATGTTTCAGAAGATCGATTAATATTACTCGATAAACATATTAATCTTAAAGATTTTGAGATGATATTAAGCCCTGCCATTGCACATCTTAAATTAAAGGATGACAGTAAAGTAGATCAGCTATATATTTATAAAGATATTTATAATGCAAATGCGTATCATAGAGAAAATTTCCCTAAAAATTATCATTTTTTAAATAATGACTCCCCAGATTATATAATCGTTGCAGATCTAGGTTGGACAATTACGACTTCTAGCAAAATCAAACAAAAAAAGAATTTTCCAGGTGGTATGCATGGATACGATTCAAAATATACTAGCATGCATGGTGTATTTTTTGCAAGTGGTCCCTCATTTAAGCAGAATATTGTAGTTGATTCTTTTGAAAATATAAATATCTATCCTATAATTTGTAGAACTCTTGAAATTACTCCCTATATCAATAGTATCTATTGGGATCAATCACTAATAAAAGAGGTGTTTGTTGTAGAATAATGGATATTTTCTATTCAGATAATATAAATGATAATATTATTGAGCTTTCAGTGGCTGAGTCTCGTCATTGTATAAAGGTGATGAGAAAAAAAAGAGGCGATACAGTAATTGTGTTAGATGGTAATGGATGCAGATATACAGCAACTATTATTGAAGTGGATAAAAAAAATATTTTATTAGAGATAAAAGACATAGATAAAATTCCTCAAAATACAATGAAGTTGCATCTAATCATATCTCCAACAAAATCTCATGATAGAATTGATTGGCTTATTGAAAAAGCAACAGAAATTGGTGTAAAAGAAATTTCATTTATAAAATGCTGCAGGACTGAAAGAAAAAAGGTAAACATAGATAGAATTAGGAGAATTTCAATTTCAGCAATCAAGCAGTCGGGTCAATTTTATATTCCTAAGATCAATGATATGAGTTGTTATAATGAAATTGTTTCTAATATTTGTGCTGATCAGCGGTTTATTGCGCATTTAGAGAAGGAAGATAAAAAGCATTTAGTTGATGTGTATGGTAAATCAAAGGACTGTTGTATTTTAATAGGGCCAGAAGGTGATTTCACTAATGATGAAATAAATTTTGCGAAAGAAAATAATTTTCAATCTATTAGTTTAGGGAAGAGCACGCTAAGGACAGAAACCGCCGGTGTTTTCGCTGTTTCCCTGGTCAATATTTTAAATGAATGATCATAAGATATATGAAAAATGGATGAGATTTGCTTTAGTTGAGGCGATAAAAGCATTTGAGTGTGGAGAAGTTCCCATTGGGTGTGTTGTCGTTAAAGAGAATAGAATAATTGGTAAGGGATTTAATCAAGTTGAAACATTAAAGGATGCAACTGCTCATGCTGAGATGATTGCTATTACATCAGCAAGTGGGACAAATGATGATTGGAGATTAAATAACTGTTTTTTATTTGTTACAAAGGAGCCGTGCCCAATGTGTGCAGGTGCAATTTTAAATTCAAGGATCAAGGCAATTATCTATGGAACTCCAGACAAGGAGAAAGGATCCTGTGGATCGTATTATGATATATGTAGGGATAATAAACAAAATAATTTTCCTATTATTATGGGAGGAGTACTTCAAAAAGATAGTGAAAATTTAATAAAAGAGTTTTTTCAGAATGCAAGAAAGAAATAGTGTGAGCAAGGTCAAAAGAATAATAGTTTATTCTATTTAACTTACTATTGTAAGATATGGCATCCTGCCACCTTCTTCTTACTCCTTTTTCTGCCTTTGTTATAGAAGATACAAAGCCCCTAATAGGGGCTTTGTATTATTTATAAATAATGGATAATATATAAGCAAAGAATTATGGAGAAATTAATGATTCATCTAGTTTTTTTTATTATAATATCTCTGGGGATAGCAGATACATTTAGTGTAGATGTAGAATCTTCATCTATTGAGTGGATTGGTAAGAAGGTAGCCGGGCAGCATGATGGAAATATTAGTATTTTATATGGTAATGTAAGTAGATATTTAAAAACAGATAATTCTATAGTAATAAATGGAGAGTTTGCTATAGATATGACATCTATTACAAATAATGATATAGAGAGCGAGGAGTATAACAAGTATCTTGTTGATCATCTTAATAGTTCAGATTTTTTTGATGTAGAAAAATTCAAAACTGCTACGATAAAAATAGCAAATAATGATTTAATCACTAATCAGGATAGTCTATATAATACTATGATAACTGCAGAAATAACTATTAAGGGAAGAACTCAAGAAATCGTATTTCCAGCAAAAATTATTTTTTCTAAAGATATTGCCATTGCTGAAGGAACAATTAATATCGATAGAACGTTATTTGATATAAAGTATAAATCAAAAAATTACTTTCCAGATATTGGAGATAAATTCATTTATAATAATTTTACTTTAAATTTTAATATTATTGCTAAAAAGAATAATAAGTAATAATGAGAGGTTATTTATTACTAATATTACTTTTTTCATGCTATATAAGAGAAGATAGAATTAAAATTGAACCAAATGTAGATATTGAAAGAGAATTTCACAATAATGGAAAATTAAGTTATGAACTTGTTTATAAATATGGAAAATTACATGGCACATCAAGGACATGGAATGAAGAGGGAAATATAATTTCTAGGATAGAGTACAAAAATGGAATTCTCAATGGAAATTGGGAAACTTATTATAAAAATGGACAACACAAAAATTCAATTGTTTATTTAAATGGGATGAAAAATGGGTTGGAAGTGTGGTATCATCAAAATGGTAATAAGCAATCTGAAGTATTGTATGAAAATGATAAAATAGTATCAAAAATTTTAAGATGGGATGAGAAAGGTAATCAAATTACTAATTAAAATATTTATAATTTTATTATTTTTAATTGGAATGACTGATAAAAAATATCAATACAACAAAAATGGTAGGGTAATCACTCCAAATAGAGATGTAATTTTACAGCTACCTGAAGATGGGGGGGAGCTTTGGAACCGCCTTATTTTTGAAAGCAGTCCATACCTATTACAACACTCGGCAAATCCTGTTGACTGGTATCCCTGGGGAGAAGAGGCTTTTAAAATAGCCAAAGAATTAGACAAACCTATCTTTTTATCCATTGGCTATACCACTTGTCATTGGTGCCATGTAATGGAGCATGAGTCTTTTGAAGATAGATCTGTTGCTACATTAATGAATGATGCTTTTATTAATATAAAAGTTGATCGAGAAGAAAGACCTGATATTGATAATATATATATGTCAGTCACTCAAATGCTCACAGGTCGTGGAGGATGGCCCATGACAATTATAATGACACCATCAAAAGAACCATTTTTTGCGGGCACTTATTTCCCTAAAAATACTAGATATAGTCGAATTGGAATGCTAGAGTTAGTTCCCAAAATAAAAAAAATGTGGGAGACCCCAGTGTCAAGGGATAGTCTAATATTAAATGCAGATGAAATAAAGAGAAGATTATTAAACATCAATCGATCAGTAAAAATTTCTGGAGAAATAGATGATGATGTATTTGATAAAACATTTCAAAATTTTGAAAAAAACTATGATAAAGTATTTGGAGGTTTTGGGAAAGCTCCAAAATTTCCTAAGCCACATGACTATATGTTTCTTTTAAACTATTATTATCGAACAAATAATGAAAATGCATTAAATATGGTTAAACATTCTCTTGATAAGATGAGAGAAGGTGGGATATATGATCAAATTGGATTTGGTTTTCATAGATATTCAACAGATTCAAAATGGTTGACTCCTCACTTTGAAAAGATGCTATATGACCAAGCGCTTCTTATACATGCATATCTTGATGCTTACATAGCTACAGGAGAGACAAAATATTCAAATGTTGTTCATGAAATTATTGAATATGTGCTTCGTGATATGACATTGGCTGAAGGAGGATTTTATTCTGCAGAAGATGCTGATAGTGAAGGGGAAGAAGGAATATTTTATATTTGGAAAAGGGAAGAATTAATAGATGTATTAGGTAAGGACAATGGAGAGTTTATGATTAACTTTTTAAATATAAAGGAAAAGGGGAATTGGAAGGATGGAATGAAAAACGGAACTAATATCCCTCATAGAACAAAAACATGGGAAGCAATATCCAATGAATATAAATTAAATATAAATGAATCCAAGAACCGATATGAAAAATGCAGACAACAATTATTTGAATATAGAGAAAAGAGGACCCATCCTCAAAAAGATGATAAAATTCTAACAGATTGGAATGGCCTGATGATATCAGCAATCGCAAAAGCTGCAAGCGTCCTTAATGATGAAAGATATAAGGCTTCCGCAATCAATGCTATGAATTTTATTGAATCAAATTTAACTAATGAAGAAGGTAGACTTTTAAAGCGGATTAGACCCGGAAGTGGTCCTGGAGGATTAGATCCTACAATTGAAGATTATTCTTTTTTAATTTGGGGTATCATTGAGCTATATAATTTAACCTTTGATCCAAAATATTTAGAATTAGCCACGTTCTATTCTGATCATTTAATAGAGCATTTTCTGGATAAGAATGATGGAAGCTTTTATTTTACTCCTGATTATGGTGAAAATCTTATTATAAGATCTAAGGATTTTTATGATGGCGCAATTCCTTCAGGGAACTCAGTGGCAGCATATAATTTTATTCGTTTAGCTCGTTTATTATCAAAACCTGACTATGAGGACATATCAGTGGGGATATTAACTAGATATTCTAAACGGTTGAATCGAAGTGGTAGCGGCCAAACAATGATGATGAAAGCAGTTGATTTTCAAAAAGGCCCAAGCTATGAGATAATTATTTGTGGAAATAAAGAGAGTGATAAAAGCAACAAAATGCTTCAGGCAATAAATACTATAAAACAACCAAATAAAGTTGTTATTTGGGTAGATGATAAAAATAAATCCACCCTAGAAAAAATCATGCCATTTATTAAATATTTTTCTGTTGATTCTAATGATCCAGTGGTATATGTATGTCAGGATTATTCATGTCAGCTACCTACAACTGATATCTCAAAAGTTATTGACCTATTAAAGTAAATAGAAGTGATTAGAAATAGTATTTAAAATTATCTATATCATTCCTATAAATATCTCCCACAATATTTTTTGCTATATTATTATAGTATTCTTGATATGTTTGACGTTTAGATTTATTAATATGAATTTTTTTAAATCTAATCTGAAGATTTCTGCAAACTAATTTCATATTTTCTTCAAAATTTTCAAGTTTACCAATAAAATCATATTCATAATCCCCAATCCAATGATGATATGGTAGAAAGAATCTTGATTTTGATTTTTCAAGATCATTTATCACATAATCATTAAATCCTTCATAACCATACACTTTTATTTTTTTATCATGATCATTTAAACTAATATTTTTTTTGCTATTTTTAAATTGTAGAAATAAGAAGACACGATTTGATCCCATGGATTTCATACAAAAGTAAATTTATAAAATTGCATCCAATACTTAGTATAAATCCAATCACTTGGATAACCATGTTTAATTTTTATTGATTCTGGTGTAATGTTTTTATATCGGCACCTAGCATTGTTTCTATGCTCATACCTCCTGATTTTGGAATATGAATATAAATACAGTTAAGAGTTTTAGATATCATAATCAGGAAATTATAAAATTATTTATTGCATCTAGAAACTTCACGCATATCTTCC